>Ga0307510_10000686_pt1 | contig 34598 bp, 17 predicted proteins | sample 12_EM_MG_FD_207224 | JGI IMG/M metagenome (GOLD analysis project Ga0307510, IMG submission 207224) | Populus trichocarpa ectomycorrhiza microbial communities from riparian zone in the Pacific Northwest, United States - 12_EM | ecosystem: Host-associated > Plants > Roots > Unclassified | place... | reverse complement strand
GAGTATTTGTTTCATGCATATATATTTAAATCTAAGTTCAAATAAGATCTTTAATCTTAACTTGGCCTCCCACTATTATTTTGCAACTTAATAGCTCTCATTATTAATTTGGGACATCTTGCTTAGAACTTATAATGGTCTAGGATCCTATATAATTTATATGACCTTAAGTAACTCAACAAATCAAAATAAATAAAATTAGAAAAATAGCATAGCTTATTAATCAGATCTTTATATGATTCCTAGACCAGTTAGATGACAACTTTTTGTCTAAACATAACATATATATTTTGTCTAACTACCGTTTCTAATCTTAAATGCTCATAAGTAATTCATCCAAATCATATAAATTAGTTAAGTAAGATTCAATTTTATAGCATTAGACATATTCGATTAATAGTAATCTTAAGTAGCTCAACAAGTTATCCATGAATAAAACTCTAGTTTTATGCACATAAAATTGAAAGGCAACAAATCAAGTTTTCAACATGTATTTAATATAGTAATGAAGGATTTATAATTTTAATTAAGTCTTATCCATGGAATTAGTGATATATCATACATAACAATTATATATAAACATACACCCCTTAACATGTCATTCTAATTGGATGATTATAGATATATCTAAAATAATTACCTTGAGCCATCTAAGAGAACTAAATGGTCAAAATTTAGGTAATTGCTGCAAATCTTCATAAGTTTTTTTACAAGCACCATGGTTGTATCCTTCATCACCATTCTTAAATTACAAAATAATTTTTCTATTTAAATTCCTACATTCCTAAATTACATAACATTTACATAATTGAATAAGAAATCTCAAGTTATATTCAAGAGGAATTAGATGAAAAAAGAATTTTATAGCCCTAATAAAAATAGAGAAAAGATAGGAAGGTCCTATCTAATCATACAATCATTCAACCATAAAACACACATTCATATTAGTTTTTAATGTTCCTAATCATCCATCATGCATAAGAACATATTAATATGCATAAAAAAATTGCATGCTTTAATTATAATTATTAGCTTTATATGAATTTTTTAAAAATAAACTTTCTAATACTTAAAAATATTAAATCAAATTCAATTTGATAATTTCCCCAACTTAATAAATTTTATTTAGTATAAATTGTCATTGAAAAACAATTATTCAAAATTTAATAAGAAAATTAATCATATTAAAATTATTATTAATATCATAAACTATTTTAGAATCACATAAATATAATTTTTCAACTTAAAAATTCTCTTTATTTTAGAAAAATTATTTTTCTAAACATTATTTATTTAAACATTTTAATTAAATCCTAATCTTATTAGGATATTACAAAATTCAAAAAACATTAATTAAACATTTTTAACTCAATCCTAATCTAATTAGAAAAATTAATGCTACAATTAATTTAAATTAGAGTTTTCATTCTAAAATATAAAAATAATATTTTATACATGAACGGTCAAAATCGTAATACTGCCTCAATTATACCCTAAATGTAATAGTGTATTAGTTTCAGTGGAAGTATTAGTTTCAGTGGAAGAATCATAATTCCGCCCCAAAAATCCCTAATCTAAGCAGCAGAGGCAGAATCATAATTCTTCCCCTGTCATCATTTTCTTTTTGCTACAACCAGCAGAGTACACTGCCCACGTTGGTGGCAGCTTCAGCAACGACAACAATGGTTGTTGTTACGCGCAGTAGCACGAGGCATAGCCCTCGCGTTACGTGTAGCCAGGTGAGGTTGCTACCTCGCGCTGCATCGCGAGCAACACAAGTCAAACTGGCACTGCAGTGCAGAGGCAGCAGCCCTTGGCTGCTGCTTCTCCAACCTCTAGTGATCTGGCCTTTGCGTGCTGCAATTGTTTTTAAAATTATAAGGGTTCCGGCAATATCTGACCGTAGCCGAACCTTAAATATATTCATGAATATATGACCAAGATCTTTTTAATTTATAAAATTTAGGTCAAAATTAGTGATTCATCACTATATATTTTAGATTTCTTGCAGTAATGATAGATTTTATTATTATTATTAATATTATTGAATCCCATGCTAATCCAATAATAATAAGTGTTATACTGAGTAAGATTCTCCTGCATGATTTTAAAAACCTTATAATCATGATTGATTTGTATAGAATTAATGCACAAGCCTGTTTTATTGTTCATAAGTTTTAGGATGCCTACTCCTGTAAATTTTAAACCAATGAAAGTGATAGAAATTAGTTGCCCTCACTTGTTGGAAAGATGTTGAACTTTGAGGTTCTTTCAAGCATTCAGTATGTATGGTGTATCTCATCTTCTTCAAGTATTTTCATGAAAACCCTACCCTGTAATATAAATTTTAATGAACATGAAAATCAAGTATTGTACAAATTAACTGGAAAAAAAGAGCACCAACAGCATTATTAATAAAGCAATAAAGCAAAAGGAGGAGTCCCCTTGTACAAATTCATAGGGCACAACAAGCATCTACCATTAAGCAATTTTATTAATCTGGAAAAAAATATCCATGACAAGTATACAGCCAACATCCCTAGCAAAAGAATTAGCGAGGGATGATTAAAACAACATTAACGATCATGAGGAAAACTTCAAGAATAACAAACTATTTAACTATAATTTTACAATTGCTTGTGGAGAAATAGAGCTAATTGATACTAACCCTCAAATGCCTAAAGATGGCAGAATAATACCTGGACGACATCAATACAAGCAGCTAGGTAACCTCAAATGGAAGATACAAGCTGAAGCATCAGGTTTATATAATGGCTGACGTTATTGTTTCTGGCTCTGTAGGACGCCACATTGTCTTGTGAACACAAAGCAGCCCCTCATTGTCTTTTGAGTAAATCATCCGGATATCCCAGTTCAGAGATTTGGCCAGGCTCTCAATCTCACCAATGATTTCAACATTGTCACGCACGATCAGATTTCCTTCTGGCCTCAGTATCCTGTCAACTTCTGCTATTACTGCCACTAAGTTGCACCTGTGGCCAGGAAAACAACAGAACATCAAGTCACAGAAATTATAGGGATCTCTTTTTTCTTTAGAAAGCGGTGATGTGATGAACAAACCTCTTTGTGAGACTGGAAAAGAGATGATCGGCATGGAGAAGATCGTAAGTTCTAGGATAGGTGTTGAATGATTCGCACCAATCATGATACATTCCAAATAAACCACGCTCGTAAATTATTGGAAGCGTGTCTGCAGAGTCAATTGGGACTACATTCATAACCCACACTTTCAAATCTTTCAGTGCCGCAGCAAACCTAACACAATTACAGAAAAGCATAAGAAACTACTATGTGTGTCTTACCATGGAAAATGGAAAACATAGTAACAATGACAGTGAGCTACTAGGGGAAATCCCCATCAATCACTAAAGACGAATAACATGTAATCCCATCAACACACAGGGATAAACCAACAAGATCCACTCCTTTAACCAACAGAACAAATCAAAGAAATGTAGCTTAAGTCTATACCCCAATCAGATATATCAAAAACAGCATACTTTCAACAGGATAGCAAACAGACAAGAGAAACACAGTGTCTTTACCAAACATAACAAACAAAAGTCTGCTTAAATAACTAGCATAAGATAAAATTGTCAAATTGCTTACCCTCCGTATACAGCTCTCATGTCCATGATATTTCTCACAGAAGACCAGTTGATTCCCATTCCATTCAAATAAGATTTGGAAACAACATTTTTCCAGTGGCCATAGTCAGCAGCAAAATCCTCTGGCGCAGCTTTACCATAAACTCCAACCTGAGAATTCAGCCAGTACGGTGGTTTCTCCAGCCTTTGTGGCCATTGCTCAGGCCATCGAGACCCACGCACTGATGCATCTTCAGGCACTTTATGCATGCATGCCTCAAGTGGGACATTCCTGAAGACAAACATCCATAATCATAGTAATTTCAAGTTTCCTCAATTCAAAGCTTATAATAAAAGTGGCAGCATGTTTGCATCACTTCAATTATCTATGCAAGTTATTGTGAAAAATCAGGATGGGTACTTGTGGAAGAAGAAAGAGGCAATTCTAAAACCATGGGACAAAAAAGAAAGTACCATGCTGCATTTGGATCATCAGATTCTTTGCACAGTGGAGGCTCATTTTGGGGTCTATTATTATAACAGTCATTGGAAGTTGGTTTTCTAAATATTGCAGCACCAACACCATTTAGTTTGTCCTTTTTAATCACCACCAGATCCCAGCACATTGACTTTGTTAGTTTGGACATGGCTGCCATAAAAAAAAGAAAAGGTTATATCAAGGCAAGCCACATACTATCCTCTAGAAAGGAATGCAAATGTTAGAAAATATTCTACCTTTCCAAATGCCCACATCTTCTGGAAGCTTTTGATAAACTGGGGTGGCAGACCAGACAAAGTAACCACCAGGTCGCAAAACTCGATTCAGCTCCAAAAGAAGTTTACCACCTGCAAGGACTCAAAATATATCTCTGAAACAAGAAAAACAAGAACACAGAAATTTTTACTTGAGTAGAATAGACACAAACATCACCTTCAACATGCCAAGGAACCCTACAGCGTGCGCAGTGAACAACATCAAAAACAGAACTAGGAAAGGGTAATCTCTTGGTGCCCATAACAGCCAACATTGCAGGGATTCCCCTTTCAAGTGCAAATTGAACCTGAGCTTCATGTTCATCCTTGGGAGCAAATGACATTGCAAGAACATCTCTTTCAAAAAGATAACCTCCAAAGCTTGCCACCCCACACCCAACATCCAATATCACTCTGGTTCTTTTTCCCCATGCAATATCAGTATGTGACTGCATCATTCATAGAAAAAATTAATCGCATTATACTCTTCAGCATACACAATCATATTTACACACAACCTAGATGAGTTAAATCAGTGTCTCATGCTCAATCTGTTGACTTAGTGATTGTACAAAATAAAGGACAAGAACTGCAGCTAACAAGTGCAATAAAGAAACTCACATCCTGGATGAAATCAATATAATGAAGAGCACCGTGCTTGAACTGAGTTCCACCACCAGGAAAAGTCAGATATTCACCAGTAAGTTTAACCCAATTCTGATGTCCCTTAACCTCAGCAAGCTTGGTGTGGGGAACATTATAGTACCATATCTGCAATGTGAGCCGAAATAAATATTTCAGCCGAAGTAAACAGGAAAGTTTTTTCATCAATCAAGTGGATCAGTGTTTACCTTATCCTTGCTTTTAGGCCACTTAATTGAGCGTCGATATCCTTCAGGTATGGATACCAGACAAGTGGGGGCTTCTTGAGGGCAGTGCCTCTCTCGATGTTCATAGTGCTTTGTGCTTGAAAGCCTTCTTATAACATACCAATTATCAAGGCAAGGGACGTAATCTGGTCCAGCAGTGACATTACAAAGTTTCCATGCATGACCATTTTGATCCTTAGATATTGAAGATTGTTGCGATATCTTCTCTTTCTGTGACTCCACCACTTGAGTTGACCAAGCCCCATTTTGAGTATTAGTTTCATTTAGAAGTTCTGATTGTGCACCGGCAGGTAAAATCTCAATGGAAGTTTGATCATTCTCTTGACTATCCACGTTATTCTCAGTAGCACCGTCCTGGTTATTTTCATTTGCACTCTCTCCTGAGTCTGAGTTTTTCTCCCCCTCGTCCAACTCGGATTTATTTTCACCTGAGCTCTCCTCTGATTCTGTTTGCTCGCTTTTATTTGTTTCATCACCTTGAGCTGGCATCTCTCCAGCTTCTGAATTTGATTCTCCATCTCCTGAATTTGACTCTCTATCCTCTGTTTTTCCATCCTTTTCAGTCTCTGTCTTTGGTTCCTCTTGAGATTCAGTCTTCTCATCCTGGTTTTCTTCAACCATATTCTTAGACTCAGTCTTCTCATCCTTGTTATCCTCAACTGTACCTTCACTCTCTTTTTCAGTCACATTTTGGTCTTCATGGACATCAGATTGGCTAGCACTTTGAGAATCAACAGTGTTCCCATCTTCTTTGGTTGCATCATCCGGTAAATCACCAGGACTGTCTTCAAATTGCTTAGAATTATTTTCGCCAGCCACTCGTTTCACATCATTCACTTTCTCTTGGGAAGACGAGTCTGAATTTTGAACTGAAACAGATGATGACATAAACATCCAAGCCCCAACTAAACACAAAGCAACAAACACAACCACAGTGATTGTAGAACAGTAGTTGGATGACTTCTTCCCATCAACACGGGAATATTTTCCCATAGCCATGCTTGCTTTAATATTATGACGCTTGTTATATACACCTGCAATGTAAAATAACAAAAATCAGCTACACTACAAACCCCAACGCCTTAAATTAAAATTAACCTTATCACGAAAACACTAATGGGTAACAGTTAGGGGAAAGAAAGATAAAGTATGAAACCTGCACAACAATTGGCTATGTGCTCCATTTTTGACAATCCTTTTTATATAATTTGATATCTTATGATCAAGCACCTTACTACCTTAATTTCAGGGTGGTCTGCTTTTCTTCTCTTAGAAATTATGTTCCAGGACTCATGTCCACTTTCCCTTTTAACTTAAATTTTGGGAAAAAGCTATCCTTTCTGGACTCGAATTACATCTTTAGTTTCGTTCTCTTTTTATATTCCTTTTCTTCGGCGAGGATTTTATTTAAAACACCTTGTCTGCTTGCATACTACTATAATCAAGAACTGTTTCGTGCGTGAGGGAGGGAGATAGGTACAGTAGTACAACGAGAGTATTCTTTTATCCTTTTCACGCATCTCTTTAATCTAATTTTCCAAAAACTAGAGATACATTAAACCACCTATTACTAATGACTGATTTAAACAGATAAAAAGTCACAAATCACAAATAGATCAGAACTTTCAAGGAAAACAATAAATAAAGATCAAAATAAAGAGCCAAAAAGAAGGTATAAAATCTCTTACATGTATCAAACATGTAACATGCTTCTTATAAAAGAACAGCTTTTGGTAAATACAAAGGCAGAAAGAAAGGAAGATTTTAAGAAACTTTTTTTTTTTTGGTGCTGGTTAAAGAAAGAGAACCAGATCCACTCCACTAGTTTAAGTAGAAATAAAAACTCTTTTTGCAATAGAAGCTCAATAACAAACTTTGAAGTATTAAATGAAGAAGAATGAAACGACTAAACAATCTCAACTCTCAAGCACTCGATTGATTACAAGTCCTGATACATGCCATAGTAAAAGCAGACAAGCAACGTATCTACCACACACATAGAAACACGCCATTATCACATAGAAACGCGCCATTATCTAGAACTAAATTATCAGGAACATAAGAGGTAAGATCAGCGCTCTGGTTAAAAGTAAAAACCCACATTCAGAAAGTGAAGAAATGATTAACTTACAATAAAATGCCGAATCCTGTCAAGGCTTTGATCATGTATTTTTCTAACACAACATTGTAGCAGTTTCAAGTATAAATCTTGAAGTTCTGTTTTGCGAGAAGCAGAGAGTAGAAGCGGGTTGTCAGAAATGAAGTTGCTGTGTTTGGATCTAAAATGGAAAACCCAAAAAACAAAAAAAAGGGAAAGCAACAACCTCTTTGGATCTCCTCTTTATTTTGTGAAGAATGAAAGAGGAGAAGAGAGGTTTTTAAGCAGACAGCCAAGTGGGGAGCTTTAATAGCAGAGTGTCCCTTCTTTCCTTAGATGGAGGGCTGATGGTCAATAAAAGAACTATGTGTGAGACTAAAAAAACACTGCTGAAGTCAAGATCAAAATTTGCAACTCCAACTGGAAAGCACTGACCACATGCGTGTCTTTCGAAGTAAAAAGACTGACGGTGGGGGCATTGCTCTATTGATTAGCCATTGACAGCATCTTGTAAATTGGTTTATACCGAGTGATGGACACATTTTCCACCGAAGTCCTTGGACCATGTTAGCACTTGGACGATAGTAACAGGTAGAGTTAAACAGGGAGATGCGTGTGATGCTGCTGAAAGGTTAGGGGCCTTATGGCTCTTAGTTCACAGGTCACACAAATCGGCAATCCTAACGAATTGCAAGTGCAAACAGAATGACATTTGATTGTGTTGGGAATTCCTTGATTAACCTGGCCAGTTTTGGACACTAGTGTCGGCTGTGGGATGTGGATGAGTTCTTGTTGTTAACAACTGCAGCTCCGTGAGTCATGGCAATTTACTACAGCTTAAGTTAAAAAATCTAATAACATGAATAAAAAGTTATTTAGTATTTGGAATAGTAATTAATTAATTTATAAAAATATTTAAATTTTTTTAATTTAGAAAACTCCCAATCTACTAAAAAAGTCCGGAAAACATGTAATAAAATAGTTTCAATCAAGAGACTCAAAAATCTTTCGATAGGAAAGTCAGTATTTTTTAAAAAACAATTATTAAATGACTTAAAACAATAAAAATAAATTCAAAGAGTCTTTAAATTCAAAGATTAAAAATCTTTTTATATATCATTAATAAGACAAATCCCTTAAGAGATCTTATACACACCTATAACCATGAAGAAATCATTATCTTATGATGGTTTATCATGCCTTTAACATTTAAATTGTAAAGAATCGCCTACGATTAAACATAAAAACCTAAAAATTGATAAAGTTGTAGGCAAACAAGTTAGGGTCACGTCACAAGAACTTGACTGAGTGTCAAGTCCGTACACTTTAGACTTGGCTATTCGTGGAATCCAGACGTCTTGGATTTGAGAATATGCCAGACTCACATTACATGGACTTGACAGACTGCCAAGTTCGCATACTGTGAACTTGCTATCCATTAAATTCAGAAGCTTTAGGTCTGACAATATGATAAATATGTCAGACCCATATTATATTTACTTGACTAATTACTAAGTTTATGCACTTTTAAATCCAATCACTTTAAATATGTTAAACATATCAAATCTATATTACTTATATTTCTTAAATGTAGGAAACATGCTAAATTCACCATACTTCATACTTTACAAACGGTCAAATTTAGATTTATGGATCTGGCTTCTTAGCGAGATCTATATGTTTTAAAAAGATTTCTAAAGAAAATAAAAATCTTATTAAAAAAGTTGACTCATGGACTGCTAATACAATTATTTAAAGCCTAGTAAAGATCCAAATGGAGGGCAGAGAGAGGGCATGGGCTAGATGGTTGGATCAGGCGATAGCGATGGTACCATGCAGTACACGTATGCACCGACAGTCCCTATTCTCCCTTTACTTGTTAACTGAAAGCAAGAAAACATGGTCTTGATCTGATCTACGTCTAAAGCCAAGAATCTTCATTGAATGAAATCAGAAATGGTTACTCTGCACGATAGGTCCCGCCATAAATAAAAAAAAACCCTTGCAACTTACAAGTCCTCAAAGCACATTATTATTAATCATTTCATCCCTTCCAACGTGACATGTTAACGACAAAATATGTGTGTTCTCGCCTGCACTTCCAAGGTGCAACTGGGCCCTTCAATTCAGCTACGGTCCATGGCAGAGCCTGGCCGGATTATCCAACTCTGCTGGTAAACATGGTGACGGACCTGGGAATTTCTGACGAAGATGGATCTTTAACCCTAAAATCTTCGCTGCTTGTTTGGACAATGAACTGTCGGTATTGGGAAGCTGCAAGATGGAGAGACAGTTGCTTGATCGGACGATAGATACATAGCCTGGGAAATATGAATACCGCGTTGACGGCGACAACCTCACCACAACGGGTTCACACGTGCCCTGTTAGATATTTATACAATGAAAACTGTGACGTTGTTAAGGAAACAGTGGCATTTTGAAGACATGGAAACGACGTTGCATTGTTTTGAAAAGAATTGGTCTCCAGTCAGTTAGTCCAGGATCTTTGAAATCTATTCTCAAAATTCAATTTAAATTTCAAATTCTTATTCTTGTCTATAAATTAAATAATTGTTAGCAGGAAGATTTATGAGAAATGTTTTAAAACAATACTCTTAGTTCTTGAAAGACCGGGGCTATCTCTAACCTGCCTAGAAATTTTCTATTTTATTTCAATTAAGTTTATTTTAGATATAGTTTATTTTAGATAGGATGTTGCGGGATGATCATATATTTCCTTTAATATAATCGGTTCTTTATTTTAGAGTTCTACATATTAGTTTGGTTTTTCTAGTAAAGTGATTTTTTTTTAATATAAAACCTTCCCCCTCACAGCACAAAAAATAACTCATTGTAATAGATTCATTCTTATTCATATAAATAGAATATCAGTAGATTAGACATAACAATTATTAAAAATAAAAATCAAATAATAATACAATTTATTTTAAATAAAATACTTTAGAGTAATTATATCTTTTATTTTTTATAACTAGTCAATTATCTTGAAGCTCTAAGGCGATATTAAATGTGCAAGAGAGACTTCGTAAAGAAGAGATCTACATGTTTTTATAAAATTAAAGGCTCGAGATTTGATTAATTTCTAGCTGCTACGTACACGGTTTCTAACAACATTACTTTTCAAGGAGTTGGGTGGAATTAGCTAGAGAGGAGGCGATAATACCTAGGTTATTTTGACATTAGCAACAATATAAACCAAATATTTAGTACATATGTTTTATTCAGAAGAAAGAAAAAATTCCATGTCGTCCATGTAGTATATACTCGTATTATAATTCAAATTAAACAAAATAAAAAAGATTCCATGTCGTTTTGGTGCGAGATTAGCAAATAGTTGATGGACAAACATGTCAAATTTTCAATACGAAAATTCATGGTATTTTTATTTCGAAAATTCTAATTCATCAACTACTTGCAAAATTCAAATAGGTTGAGTTATTCCCACTAAAAAAAATAATGTCCACTTCTTGTTGTATTTATGAGTCTTGACAAACATGTTGAGTTTAATTGATTTTTACGAGGTAGATTTTCAATTGACATGAACATATGGCTGGCTCTTAATTATATGTATCGGTAATTGAGGACAAATAGAAGCTTCTATGTGTGTGTTTAGATGTATCATATTATTTTTATTAAATAAAATTAATATGAAAAGAAGAGGTAAGTGATTGAGCTATATATAGGCTAATTTTCCACAAAATATACGTACAGAAAATAAATTGTTGTGAATATTTTATATTTTCCATTTTTATCAACTTTTTAATTAAGAAGCATTTTAAACCAATAATAATGTGATGAGAGAATTAGACGGATCCCTTTATTTGAGGCCTAGACTAGTTTGAGACCCAAATCCAACACAGCTGCTGCTTATATCAATCTCCCTTCTTCAATAAAAACCCCACTCAGGAAACTTGATTAATCATGGATAGCAAACAAGAAGAGATGCAATTTCTTGGTCTCTTCGGCATCTACAAGGAAGCCTTCAAGATTATCTTCTCAAGGAAAACAATCTTCTCCCAGATAACCCTTGTTTTTATCCTCCCTACGTCTTTTGTCTTCATAGCAAACATGAAGGTATCAAATGCTCTATTTGCAAAAATCATTGAAGTAGTACAAGTGCCTCGGATGCAACCGCAAGCGGGTACCCCAGAACAAATCGAACTATGTCTTCCCAACTCCACTGGATGGACCCAACTTTTGTTTTTCAAGGCTGCATACATCACTTTCCTTCTCCTTTTCTCTCCTCTATCAACTGCTGCAGTTGTTTACACCATAGCTTGTATTTCTACAGGGCAAGAAGTGACTTTCAAGATGGTGATGCGTGCTGTGCCTAAATTTTGGAAGAGGCTTGTGATCATCTCCGCCTGTGCTTTCGCTGCAATAATTGCTTTTACCATGGGTACACTGCTAACAATTGCAGTTACTAGAATCTTCATGATCAATCGTTATATTCTTGCTATTGGTTTTGTTTTATTAGTGTTGTTCTTCATGGGGTTTGTCTATATTAGCCTTGTTTGGCAAACGGCTAGTGTTGTATCTGTTTCAGAAGAAGCATATGTGATGACGGCCATGATCAAGAGCAAGGCACTTGTAAGAGGGAAGACAAAGGTCATGGGAGTTATATTTCTGACGATGACTATATCTTATGTAATCATGAAAATAGAATTTAGTAAGCTTGTTGAAGGATCGTCGCTAGGAATAGTCAATAGGGTGTCATGCGGTATTATTTGTTTCTTGTTGCTTGTCCTGTTGATTTTGTTTGAGCTTGTTATTCAAACGGTGACCTACTTTGTTTGCAAGTCATATCACCATGAAAACATCGACAAGTCTACGACTTTGGATCACCTCGATGCAGGTTATAATGACTATGTTCCTTTGAAGGCAAAGGATGTCTAGCCAGAGAAATAATTTCATGTTTGAGTAACTTTTAAATGTATGACATCAACAAGAATCATTGTTATATATTGTTCTTGTAACATTGGTAAAAAAAAAAAAGTTCTTTCTTGCTCTTTGGTTAGGGGCTGATTGTAAGTTTTCCTTGTGTCATGAAAGGTGGCCAAAGTGTTAATGTTACGAGGGGTGCAAGTAAAAGTTAAGATGAAAATGTGGAAACTAAATTTAATGTCAAGAAACTTTAAGTTCTGAGAATTTGTAAAGTTTAGCCCTATATGTGAGGTTTCACCTTAATTTGGAACAAGGTAGTCTTCCCCTGTTGAAACTATGCTGATAGCATCTGAATATCCAAGCCTTTCGTCACTCGAAAAAGTTTTTTTTTTTTTAAAAAAAAGGAAAGAAAGGAAAGGAAAAAAAAAAATCAAAGTCAAGTGATAAGCATTGCTAGGGCTAGTCATTGTTATTGGCATAAAAATTATCTCCTGACCATGTCATTCTAAATTGAGCTTGAATTTTACCGGACTTAATTTTCAAGTTTATCAATCTTCTGCTTCTCCACATGTTATGAGTTGCGAAGATATGACTAAAAACAGTCTTAAATTTTGTACGTTAGTGCTTGGCAAGTAGATATTCAATGGGCCAAAACTTTCTTTGGAAAATATGGAGGGATGGAATAAAAGTGTTTTGGTATTGTTATAATTTTTGTAGTTGTGGTTTAAAAAATAGATTTAGAAAAATTATTTTTAGTTCGGTTGGGTTGATTAAAATATGTGTTTGGTTAAAACTTTGGTTAAAATGATTGTTGAATAAAATACAATTAAAAAATGTTAGGTTAAAACTACAATTGAAAGTGATGCCAATAATAAAATAAGTAAAAAGAACATGTGTATTGGACTATTAATACATCATAAATACAACAATGCAACATTATGATCTTAATTACTTTTACTGTCTCATTAAACTACCTGCAATCTTATCACGAACATTTTCTATTTGAGAAGTCCTTTAGTATCTATGACTTTGCAAACGTGAAATGACAACGGTTAAAAAAATCATCAAGAACAAAATTAAAATGATGATCAATTTTTTTTAATATGTCACATCTTCCTACGACTCCCTTTAAATATAGTTATATAGTGTCATTGATATCACTACAATATGAACTTGCATCTTGTAATGATATGCAAGCATGTTTTGTAAAACTCTCAATCTCTTTTTCCACACTACAAATGTGCGTTCTATCACACAGTGTATTAACAAGTGTGCGTGATTGAGAATACTTATAGTATATCAATTGCTCTTACGCAATTCTACATGAAAAACAAGAAGAATAAGTGTATAAATGATTGAAAAGCAATTATTCAATCAATTTATATTTAGCATTAATGATAAAGAAGTATATTAGAGTTACCTTTATAATTTCTTGCGGTGTGTTTTAAAATTCAAAATTTTCTAATTTTATAACATCAATTGTGAGAAAACATACTGCTCTTAAAATTTCATTAAAGTATCTACTAATAGTTTCGCCTAAATGCTGAAATCTTAATTGAACTTTCCTATTCGAAGCACCCAATACTAATGTATACAAAAACATGTCCATTTTTTCAATAACACTCATTTTTCTTGAAACTTTTAATCATGTTGTGTTTCTAAATCAAAGCACAGGCTTTGTAATGTTGTTGCATATATCCTAATATGTTACCACATTATTTCCAATGTTCTTCTAATATTTCTTTAAACCATCTCATACATATGTTGTATGAAACCATACTAGGTTCTTTATATATATATTATAATACATGGAGAGAGCCTCGGCCATGTATAATATTAGTTTACGACAATCAAACTCTCTCCTCGAAAATGATCATCGTCATTATCATCATTATCCGTATTGCCACCATCACCACCACTATTATCATCATCATCACAACCAACATTATTAACATAATCAATAACACGATTCATTACATTATCATAATTCTTATAAAAAGTATTTTTTTTAATAGAGCATTAAATCACTTAACGTCCATATCTATGATGACATAAAATATTTAGTATTTAGGAGTATCATAAATTATAAGAGATCATCAAATTGCATCAAATGTCATGTTTTATATCTCTCATCTGTTATCTCCTAGATATGGTAATGATGCAAATTTCTTTTTTTCCCCTCTTAACTTTATATGCTTAAGTTCATGAAAATATGAAGTTATATTATGATTTTTTTTGGCCTTGTTGTTCACTTGCCTTTCATGTACAAGTTAAACATAATTTAACTAGAAAAAGAAGTGTAATTTTTTCCTTTTACTTAGCATTCAATTATACTCTTCATCATGTTAGCTTTAACCCTTCAAACTAAAAAATATCACCTTTCATCGACAAATAAATTTCATCAAAATCTCTTATTTATATTCCATGTGTTTTCTTTGTATTTATCAATTAAATTCTCATATTTAATCTTCTTACAATCCATATAAATCAATAACTCTTCTATAATTTAGTTTTTTTTTTCCATAGATGTTTTCACTTTCCACTTTATGTTTTCAAATTTCTTTCTCTAATTTTATAATTTGAATATACACACAGATAAATGCTTATGCATTCATTATATTTTCCCTTTTTCTTCATTTCTAATCACATGTTATAAATTTCTATCATATAGATTGCAAGAAAACATTTGCTTGAAAATATTAGGTTATATTATGATTTGTTTTTTAGGCCCCGTTTGTTTGCTGGAAAGTAGTTTTCTTTTGGAAATTGAATTTTGGGAAAGTGAATTATTTTCGATGTTTGGTATTATAATGGAAAATAAGTTGGAAAACATTTTCCAGTGTTTGGTTATGTCATGGAAAATGAGCTGGAAAATAACTTATTAATTTTTTATTTTTTTCAAATTTACTAAAATAATGAGGAATAAATCTTACAAATTAAAAAGTTGAATGAGAATGAAATTGAAAAAAAAAATAATGTCATAAATTATCTCAAATAAAATAAATAATAATCAAAATAATAGAGATCAAATATAACAAATAAAAAAAATTAAAAGATGAAGAAATTAAAATAATAATAATAATTACCATTTCATAAATTATTTCAAATACAATTAGTAACAATAAAAGAATGAGGACCAAATTTGATAGATAAAAAATTTCAATTAAAAAATGATAAGGGAAAAACAAATAACAATTATAAAAATGAGGACCAAAGTTAATATAAAAATCAAATTCTAAGGGATAAAATTGAAAAAAAATATTCAAAACAAAATATATATAGCAATCAAAAGTTTGAGAACCAAATTTTATATAATCAGCAAATAATATGACATTTCTAAATTTTTCACAACTTCCGGAAAGTGTTTTCCGCCCAAAATAAAGGGAAAACACTTTCCTGAAAACCAAGCCAAATTTTTCTTTGACTAGAAAGTGTTTTCCGTTGACCAACTTTCCTAATGATAAACAAACACATGAAAGTTTGGAAAGTGATTTTCAGAAAACCACTTTCCGTCAAACAAAAGAGACCTAGCTTTATTGTTCACTTGCCTTTCTTGTACAAGTTAAACGTGGTTTAACTAGAAAAAAAAGGTGTGATTTTTGCCTTTTATTTAGCATTCAATCATACTCTACTTCATGTTAGCTTTGACCCTTTAAACTAAAAAATTTCACCCTTCTTTGACAAATAAAATGTCATCAATATATCTTCTTTATATTCTATGTATTTTCTTTGTATTTATCAATTAAATTTTCATATTTAATCTTCTTACAATCTATATAAACCAATCACTCTTTTATAATTTAGTTTTTTTTTTCTCATAGATGTGCCATTTTCCACTTGAGTTTTCAAGATTTCTTTCTCTAATTTTATAATTTGACTACACATACACAAATGTTTATGCATTCAATATATTTTTCCTCTTTCTTTGTCACAAATCATATGTTCCAAATTTCAATTGTACATATTACAAGAAAACCTTTGCTTGTAAGATTACATTTCATTTTGTTTTTGTCTATATTAATTTCCAATCTATCATGTTCATAACTGGGTCATTTTCAAGCAGCTAATTTTGTTTTTGGACTCATCAAATGGAGTGAATATATATATATATATATATATATATATATATATATATATATATATATTATGATTGGAGACCAGAGGTGGTGAAAAGCACAATTACATTAATTTATAACTGTATAAATGCACCACTTGTATTAATTAATTAAAAGAAACTAATTATGTATTTACAACATTTCAGTCACTTGTCCATAAACTTTAATCAAGATATTGACTTTTTTTTCTTTTTTCTTTAAATGTACTTTATGACTATTTTGATTTAGAACTAAATCAATTAAACAAAGAATCATGGTGCATATCAACAAGGAGATCTTATTGACTTTTGAAAATGTGATGGCTATCATGTAGGTTGCAATACTATGACCAAACAATATTGTACTACAATTAACTTCCAGCTACATGTGTTTTCCATATTTTAAATGTTAAACATTAGTTGGTGAAATTGTCCAACTAACTTTCAAAATTTGTTATTCTTATCTAAAGGTCTCATCCAAATTTCCTCAAATGCCATAACGCTACAAATTGAATTAAAGTTATTGAAGTTGGCCAACAAACTTTTAAAAGTTATTATTTTAACCTAAAGGTCTTTTCCAAATTTCCTTAATAACAATACAAGTTAAATATCAATAACCATTAGACTGTTAGGTAAACAAGTTATAGTACAAACTTAGAAAGCATCCATATAATCATAATAACAGTAGGGCTATTACATGTCTCTTGCAATAATGGAATCAAGAAAATTCAAACTATAGCGCACACAATGAAAGATAGGCATAACTAGAAGAAAAGTTTTTTAATAATAAGGCATAACACAATCACAGTTCAATAAGATCACTATAATTCACTCAAACCGTGGCTCTCTTATCAGAAGTATCCAATAAACAACAACACAATATATCATCCAAACTATTTTTAAAACAAAAAGAAAATTTAATATTAAGGCATGGTTCACCATGCATATTAAACAAAAACAAAATTAGCAATCTATTAAGTATACAACAAACTCTTTACAATCGACAATCTTCATTTAAAGACCTCATTTTATCATTATAGAAAAGACATTATAATTATTCAGTGCACAAATAGCAAAATCAATTGTCATAATCAAAACACACATTACATAAGCACATGGAGACATATAAAAACACATATTAAAAAATAGTAGTCAATTATAATATTTTTTTAAGGAAAACACAATGGCATAAGTAATTTAAAAGAATAAAAACACACATCTAGTTCTAAATCTTTAAACTTTGATCAAACATTCTTTTAGCCAGTAAAACTTTCTATCAATATCTCCTATTGCTACTCACCCTCTTGCTCCTTAAACAAAATAGCTTAGTAGAGAAAGTATGCAAGTCATCACTAAAGTTAATTTCATCTATGGAATAAAGCTTTTTCATCACTTCTTCAATGTTACACCTTTTATTATCTTTAGAACTAGAGGTGTCATCACTCTTTGTCAAAAAACTATCAATAAGTCGATCCAAATATAAAAATAATTGAGCTCCTATTCAAGAACCCCTTCCTATTTTTTTCTCCTTGAGTTGTAGAATATTGTCTAGATTTCCTTTTGCCACTACTATATGTGCTATTGTTGTTTGTCACACTGAATCAAACTACCATGTTACTCACATCATCTATAAAATTAAGAATGACATCATCATTTGAATCACCACTTCCTTCCTCTATATTAACATCATCATCATCAACATTCCTCATTCCATCATCCTCATCATCCTCATTATAATACAACACTTTTGAAAAGGAAGCCCACTCATATTGTCTAATAACCACTATATTACTGAATATTATATCATATTTTCTATAAAAGATGACTCAATACCAACATGCCTAAACTTTTTTACTCCTCTAATTTTTTATATAAAACAAATTGAATATAATTAATGAAACTTAATGAATTCATCAACTACATAAATAAGACACATAAAGTGAAAAGATGAAGTTCTTAACAACTAACCTGGATTTTTGCTTTTCACTACTCATCAGTTGTAGAAATAGTTTCTAATTCACTACTTCAACCAACACCGATTTCATAAATCAACTTTTTTTCTATATCCTCTAATTTTTTTTGTATCATTGTATTTGTTCTTCAGTTGCGCATTAGTGAAAGCATGACTAGTCTATTATTTGAAGACAATCATCACAAATCTCCAACCATCTGTATTAAAATAAGTATTTGGTCCCATTCCCATCTTAATAACTTTGATGCAAATATCATGAAAAGTATGCAACATTTCCTTAGTTCAAAAAAGTTTATCTTGACTTTCAGAATCTTCCATTGCTTTATTTGATAACCAGATTAAAAAAAAAACAATTAAGGACATAAATATGTTAGAGTAATTAAAAAAAAAGGATTAAACATTTGCGACAATATGCAGATTGTAAAATTGACTTGCCTCAAGAAAAATATCAAATATAGATAAAAATATATAAGAATAGAATAAAACAATGACAAGTTATGAAAAAATTGACTTGATGAACTCAAAACATTCCACAAGTAATCCAATTGCAATAGTATGCAGATTATATCATAAAAATAGTTCAAAATCATTGTTGAACTCTGATCTCTAATTCAGTGCAAATGTTCTTCTTATCTATTCAAGATGCATTAATAGAAGCATGACATACAAACAATTACTGCACCTTTAAAAGTATTTTCTCTAAAAGATTCAATTACTAGCATGCTATGAAACTACACTTTACAAGCATGAGTTAATAAATAAAGCATTACTAAAGTATAGCATTCTTTGAATAAAAAAGCCAACAAAAGTCCACCAAAATACAAATTCCACACCACAATTAAAATAGTATTACACTACAAACATGAAATTATTTGCTATGAAATATTTATTCACCAGAATCTAATGATATGACATATTAGAGGAGTGAATGTATAGTATTACACCAAAAGAATCATACTTAAACATTCATTCAAGTGACTTTTAAATATAAAAAAAGTATGAATGAATATATTTGAATCAATCTATAAAATATTTGCACATTTGGTAACATCAATTGATCCAAGCTCATAAAAATTAATGTTATACCAAAAGAAAAGGTGAAGTAGTGTGTTTGAACATCCATTCAAGTAACTTTTAAATATAAAAAAAGTATGAATGAATATGTTTGAATCAATCTATAAAATATTGCACATTTGGTAACATTAATTGATCCAAGCTCATAAAAATTAATGTTATACCAAAAGAAAAGGTGAAGTAGTGTGTTTGAACATCCATATGAAGATAGTTAAAAAAATAACTTAGTAACACAACAACAACAATATAGAGACAAACCTTAAGACATCTTCAACTCAAACCTACCTAAATATTCAAGATCTTATTTACTGTCAAATCAAACAACAAGAACCAAGACCAATAGTTATTTGCAAGGAATTATATATAAAAGATCTACCCTAAAACCCTAAAATCTAAAGTAAATGAATTAAGCAACAATAACCCATGTTTCAATTCAATCAAATTTTTACTTTAAGTTAATGATTTCTTAAGCTAAGAAATAGATTACTAGCTTATAAACACCTTCTTTGTTGTTTCTATAGAATTTTCAGGCAATTCTTCTTCTTCTTGTACCACAAAAAACAATATGGAGTTGCTTTCATTTATGCCATAATAGAAAATAAAATTATAAAGATAAAATGCAGAATAGCTAACACACGTGCAGATGTGAGAAAAACCCAAAAAGATAAAATGCAGAATAGCTAACACACGTGCAGATGTTAGAAAAACGAAAAAATATAACAAGTCTTTATGTTTGGTTTTAAAGAAATAGAATAAAAAGATGGTGATTTCAGTTATCAAAACAAGAATAAAACATCTAAAATAAAGGAAACCCATGTGTTAATCATCATGTTTACTTACCAAGATTCGTAAGATAATTGGTAATTGAAAGGTTGAGTTTGTATTCAGACTAGAGATTTGAAGAAAAAAGCTTGATAGCTTGAGTAATGCAAAACATATCTAATGAGAAGATGAGGATTTTTTTTGTTTGATTATTTTCTAAATTGAGGTCCAACCTTAGTAAAAGCATCTCCAACTTGTTTCACATGAAATTGAGGTTATACTTCAATTTAATATGGGACCATTTAAACCATTTTTTTTTTATATAACCAAACAAGTATAATTTATATTTGGGAGAAAAAACAACAATTACCACACTCTTAGACACTTTTTAAGGCCCATTTGTTTCAAGAAAAGTGATCACTTTTCAAAGTTTCATGTGTTTGTTTACAATTAGAAAAATTAATTAGATGAAAACTCTTTCTAGTCAAAACAAAATTTGACTTGGTTTTTAGAAAAAAAATTTCCTTTTATTTTGAACGGAAAATACTTTTTCAGAAGTTGTGAAAAAATAAAAAAAATATCTTGTTATTTATTGATTATATAAAATTTAGCCCTCCATCTTTTAATTGCTATATATATTTTTTTATTTTTTTATTTTTTATTTTTTTCTTCCAATTCATCCCTTAGAATTTGATTTAATTTAATTTTTATATCAATTTGGTCCCTATTCTTTTTATTTTTATTTTTATTTCTTTTCTCTTATCCTTTTTTTAATTGAAGTTTTTTATGTATTAGATTTGATCCTTATTTTTTTATTGTTATTTATTTAATTTGAAATGATTTATGAAATTAGATTTTTTTTTCACTTTCATCATTTTTTAACTTTTTCTTATGTTAGATTTGGTCTCCATTATTCTGATTACTATTTGTTTCATTTGAAATAATTTAGAAAATTAGATTTTTTTTTTCAATTTCATCCTCCTTCAAATTTTTTCTCTATCAGATTTGGTCCTCATTCTTTTAATAAACTTAAAAATAAAATTAAAACATTGATAAGTTAATTTCGAACTCATTTTTCATGATATAGTCAAATACTTAAAAGTGTTTCCCAACTCATTTTCTAATAAATTACCAAACATTAGAAAATAATTTATTCTTTAGGAATCTCTTTTCTATAAAAATCACTTAAAAAACTATAATTTCTAATAAAAAAACGGGGCTGAAATTTATAACAAATCTAATAGACTAATTAAGGACTGTTTGATATTGTGGTAGTGGTTACTTTTCAAATTGTTTTTTACTTAGAAATACATTAGAATAATATTTTTATTTTTATTTAAAATTTATTTTTAATATTAATACATCAAAACAATATGAAAATATAAAAAAATAATTAATTTTTTTAAAATATTTTTATAACAAAAATAAGCCATATAAAAAAAAATTAGATTTGAGATAATGAGTGCCGGTCCCAGTTTTGCCACGTCATCGCATTATCCACAGCATCTTATCAAATATTCAATCAGCAAATGATGACCTGTCACAACATACAATTCCACAACCAATCACCATTTCTTTTTAATTCATTTATTTAATTGTGAAGCCCCAATAAGGCAATAATACTATCTACCATTCATTAAAAAAATTCAAATTACTAGTTCTTTTTTGTTTTTTAATCGAGAAATATTAAATTCAATTTTAAAAAAAAAAATTGTGTGGAGGGAATGCTTGATAAAGATTTTTGGACATGTGGGGTCTGAGGTGAGAATCACAGTCCACAGGACCAAAACTGTGAACCTCAAATCTCCACATACTTTATCACTCTCTCTCTCTTTCTCTCTGTCAAGCTAAGTCTGGAGAGAAGACAATGGTGAGATGTGAAAGATGAAGAAAAGAAAGACCTTGTTATGCATTTCCCATGGCCTGTCATTGTGCTCACTACTCATTTTCACCATCACCACCACACAGGCAATCTTTATCCATCAACAACAGCAATAACAGCACCAAGTTATCATTTAAAGGATCCAAGCCTGCTGTTCTTTCCTCCTTTGGCAATAGCAGGGCTTCCTGTAATACGTTAGTCTCTGAGGTATTCTCCTCGCCTTTATCTCTTCACCAGGCCTATGTGCAGTGGCATTGTCATCTATTGTATAATTAATTATGAAACTTGCAAATTTTAGGCGTTGGGCATGGTTTAAAGGAATATTAGAATAGGGTAAAACATGCTTGCAATTGAGACTCACATACACTTGGAATTCTAACATGATGCATTTTGCAATTTATTCAAGTTTTTGCTGTATTTGCATCTTTATTATTGATAGTGAAGAGCGTGAAGCGATTAATTTCCACAGAAAAAATGATAATTTGGTGAAGCACAAAGGACGAGTGTTTCTTTCCTTTACATGTATGTGTATATAGTTGATTGGTTTGGTCTACCTAGATTGAGTCTACACGACAGTCACTTCATTTCAAGTCATGTTTGCGATCTCTGTTTCCGAGCCAATGTAACTTTCTGCAAGAGATTACAGTGGCTCATTCTACCTATCAATGGTGTTGACTAGCTGCCTGTTTGGTGTCACTAGGCAGTTAGACTTTTGGGTCCTCCGGCAAAATTTGAAGCTTCAAAGCTGAAAGTAGTCTTAATGGGCGAAGAGATGAATCAATACTCTGCAATTATCCCTCGAACTTACATCCTGTCTCATTGTGACTTCACAGCAGACCTAACCTTAACAATCTCCAATGTCATCAACCTAGATCAGGTGTGTTCCTATGATTTAACTTTCCTTTCCCTTTCTTCTCTCTCTTTCCTTGTTCTGCTTTCGGTCTTGGAAAAAATTGTATTTGTTACTCTTGTGTAAGAAAATGAAATTGTTCACTTAGATTGACAATCTACCTGGTGGTGATTATGGGCTGTGCATAATGTATATGCAGCTAAGAGGTTGGTATAGCAAGGATGATGTGGTTGCTGAATGGAAAAAGCTAGAAGGACACTTAGCTCTACTTGTCCATTGCTATGTGAGCGGACCCAATCTCATGCTAGACCTTGCTGCTGAGTTCAGATACCACATATTCTCCAAGGAAATGCCTTTGGTGAGTGTTCTCTTGTGCGATTCCATGTACTTGAGGGTAAATCTTTGGGCTGTTGCATACACTAGTACTCTCCACCATTTGTGTAGTCATGCTCAGAATTTTGATTTGATGCGAGCCAGGTACTTGAAGCTGTGTTGCATGGAGATTCGGCACTTTTCACAGAGCATCCTGAGCTAAAGGATTCTTTAGTTTGGGTGTATTTTCATTCTAGCTCACCCAAGTACAACCGGTTAGAGTGTTGGGGGCCACTCAAGGATGCTGCTCAGGTAAAATCTATACTGCCTAGCTATGGATTGATAACAAGTAGGCACACGTAACACAGGAGCTGCTTTACATCAATGACCAATATTGCTCTCATTCTGTTTGAGAACGAGGAATTCTCTTCCTGCCATGGCCTTCTTTTCTGAACAACAATCCCCGAATGCTGAAAATCACATTTGATTCAATCCAGACAATTTAATTAGGACCAGATGGTCTAAGGTTCTTAGAACTATTGGGAATTATGGTCTGTGCTTGAATTGCAAATGATAAGTGGAAGTGATGATTTACTGATTGATTTATCAGGGGCGACCAGGGGATCATCGAGGTTCTTTTACCTGTCCTTCGAGAAAGTGGGGAGGACCAAAGTCCATTTTCCAAGCTCTTTTTGCCTTCCTTCTTTGATGTGCTTCCAATAGGCCGCATGACCTCAAAGGCCAGTTTTCATGGCCAGAGCTGGAAGGAGGACTCTGTTTACATAACACAAACACCAAAAAGCTCCATGGTAATAAGACCAAAAAAAAAAAAAACACCCAAAGTTGAAGTTGCAGCAAAACAAGGATTGTTCGAGGGACAGTTAATTCTTTTTGCAATTTACTTATTTGTTTCATTGGAAATATCGATTACCAATTCTTGTACAACTTAGAACATTTGGATATGATTATTGGCTGATGTAATTAAAACACTAAAGTTGGAGTCCTATTCTATTCTCTCGCTCTCTCTCCCAATAAGGGTCTCGGTCCTGCATGCATTTCTAGGACAGTGTCGGAGATGAGTGATTACATGTTTTGTGTGGTTAAAATAGACAGTTGCAGAATTAATTACATCTTTAGCCCCGAGTCTGAAGCAGGTATAAGATCACTATCTATAGCTAACAACCCGATTAAGAATCCTCCAATCTGTATTGAGCAGAAGAAGAAATTAGGAAAGAGGGGCTGATTGAGGCGAGAGAGAGAGAAGGAGAGAAAAAAGGAATCCACCGAAGGAATTAACAATTGTCCTCATTTATTTTTGCGTGTCATTATGTTACAACAACCAATATATATAGGCAGAGCAGAAGATGGTGATGGTGCTGGCATCGACAACCTTCTCAGTTATGAGAATTACAATTTATTGAAACGGTGCGTATGAGTAAAGGCAAGACACTACATGTTGTGTATTGATGGTAACGATCATTTCTTTCTTTTATTTGTCTAGCTGGGAGACATGGAAAACAAGATGGATTGTTGAAGAGAGGGGAAGATTTAACTTGTAGGCAACTTCTTCAATCTTCTCAATCATGGTATAAGAACCATAATATTTGGCTGCTAGCTTGTGGTGGTGGTGATGAAGTACTGATTTCTGCTTGTAAGGCTGTAGTTTTAAGTAAAACGAATCACCTACTTTAAGAACTCTGTCACTTCTTCTCTTGTTGGCTAGCTGCTTCATTCTATTTTGTGACTTGATCAAATTTTATTTGATTATATGTAGCATATGCTTCCTTTTATTTTATTGAGGTAATGGTCAACTGCCTCTAGCGGGTAGTCTTTAGGGAAGTATGGAATGTAGATAGGTGGAGAAAAATCATATAGTATTTTGTAAGAAATTGATTTAGTGGTTGTGTGAAAGTTTGTATTATACCAATACTCCTCAATGACAGCCATTTACACCATTATGAAGGGGTGTCTCCTGTCATGCACCTGAGGTAGTTCTCCAAACATTTATTGACGATCATAGTTTGCCCTTCTGATCGAGGATGATAGGTAGTGGAGTGGTGTAGGTTGACCCCTTGCAGATTGAAGAATTCCCTCCAAAACTAACTTGGGAAAACAGAGTCTCAATCACTAACTATGGTGGTCAGAAGACCATATAGTATGTAGACTGAGTCCATGAAGGTTTTTGCTACTGATCTAGCAATATAGGGGTGTGAAAGTTTCATAAAGTGTGCATACTTGCTAAACTTATCCACCATTACGAATATCACTTCTTTTCCCTCAGATTTAGGCAAACCAATTATGAAGTCCATATTGTTGTTTGTAAAGGGTGTTGTTGGAATTGGAAAAGGTTGTAATAATCTTGGGCTAACCACATTCTCTAACTTGTATCTTTGACATGTAGAACATTACCTCACGTATTGTCTCACTTGCTTTTGTTGCTTCTTCTAATAGAATACACTGCCAACCCTCGCTACTGTGACTATAGAACCAGAGTGTCCCTCTAAGGTTGTATCATGGTAGGTGGTTATTAGATAATTTTGTAGCGTCATGTCGTTTCCCACTATCAGTTTTCACTTCCTAAAAAGATGACCATCACTCCACTTGTAACGAGGATGTGTAGCAGGGTCTTTAATTAAATCCTAGATGATTGACTTAACCTTGCTATCAACCTCCCAAGATCTCCTGATGTTTGACAGTAATCTAGTGAAAAGTTTGGATAAAGCAAATGCATTGAGTTCATTATTGACTATTCTAGAAAGAGCATTAGCTGCTACATTCTTCTTCCCCTTACAAATTCAATTCTACAATCAAAATCAAAGCGTAATAGTTTAATCAGCCATGAGTATTGGGAAGGGAAGGTTATTTTCTGATCCAACAGGTATTTAAAGCTGACATGGTCGATTTTGATCTTGAAAGGTCTTCCCTAAAAATACTATCTCCACTTGGTTACTGCCTGTAAGATATCCAACATCTCTCTCTAGTAAGTGGACAACACTTGCTTCTTAGACCCAAAGCTTTGTTGATGTTGGCTTTAGGGTGTCTCTCTTGCATTAACATTGTACCAATGCCAGAACATGATGCGTCAGTCTTAACTATGAATGGTTTGTTCAAATCAGGTAAGGACAGGACTAGAGGATTAACCATTACCTCCTTAAGTGATTCAAATGTAGAAGTAGCGTCCTAGTCCCAACTAAATGCATCCTTTTTTAAGAGCTTATTTAAAGGTCTGCATATAGTCTCATAGCTCCTCACAAACTTCTTGTAGTAACCAGTGAGTCCTAAAAACTCACGCAACTGCTTGATGTTCTGTGGTAACGGCCAATCGCTTATAGCTTGTATCTTTTTAGCATTTGTAGTCACCCTTGCCTTAGAGATAATATGGCCCAAGTACTCAATCCTATCATTATCGAAAACACATTTACTTTCTTTAGTCACCAGCTTCTTTGACCTAAGTAATTTCAAAAGAACCTGTAGATGTTCTAAGTGCTCCTTGAAGCTTCTATTGTAAATCAAAATGTCATAAAAAAAACACTAGAACAAACCTCCTCAATTGAGCTCTAAACACCTCGTTCATTAAACTTTACAAGGTAGCTAGAGCATTGGTGAGACCAAATGGCATCACTAGAAATTTGTAATGTCCATTGTATGTTCTGAATGTTGTCTTATGGACATCCCTGGGGCTCATCCTGATCTGGTGATAGTCAGATCTTAAATCAATTTTTGAGAATACAGCTGCCTCTGCTAACTCTTCTAATAGCTCATCTACTAAGGGTATAAGGAACTTGTTTTTAATTGTTAACTTGTTGAAGGACCTATAATCAACACACAACCTTCAAGAGAGGTTTTTTTTCTTTACTATTACCACTAGTACTTGGTTGAACTATGCTGGAATCAAACATTTTAGAGATAATTTTTTCCACTTTATCTTTCTACAAACTAGAATACCTGTATGGCCTAAAATTAACAGGCTAAGCTCCCTCTTTTAAGGAAATAGTATGGTCTTCAAGTCTAGGAGGGGTAAACCTACCAGAGTAGTGAACACATCATTATAGGTGTGAAGTAGTTTTTAGAGAGCTTCTTTTTCCTCCACTTTTAGATTTTTTTCCATTGGTAACGTATTCATCTCAGCACCTGTATCAGGAATCATCATCAGGCTATATAGGCTGATATTACTCTTTGTCCTTGCTAGTCGAAACTCATCCACATACTCCCATAATTACATACAATGTCCTCTAAGGTGGCCAACCAACGAATGTCTAAAACCATATCGCAAGCATCCAGCTCCATCACAAACACATCAACCACATAGTATATTCCTTGTATTTTCCACCTAAAATCCTTACAAATTAAAGTGCATAACATTTTCCCCTTATTAATAGCCTTAACTATTACAGAGTTGATAGGTGTCAATGCATATTGTTACTTGTTAGCCACCCACGTATTCATGAAGTTGTGTATGCTATAAGAGTCAATCATGATGAAGATAGTCAGTTTATCCACTCGGCCAATCACCTTAAAGCAGTTAAGGACTCCTTCCAATGCATTCATAGAGATGTTAGGGTTAGTGATTTCTAGATTATCCATTTCCCTTACAGTCTCTATTTCAACTTCTTCATCCTCTTCTTTATTTTCCACTATGCATATAGAGTATAGTCTTTTTATTATGCATTTGTGACCCGGAGTGAATTTGTCATCACACCAAAAACACAAGCCCTGCCCTTTTCTCTTCCATTTATGTGCTCCTAATAGTTCTAGTGGGTATCATATTAGGCTTGACAGGGAAATGAGGTTGAGGACTGGGTAGTAAGCCTAAGAGTCTAGAAGTCTTTGGGGAAAGATTTAGGGAGGTATAGGGTTTGATGTTGGGGTGTTTTGTGCTGGTTAATGTTGCATATAGGTGTGGCTGGGTGTTTGATATGGTGTTTTTGGGATCTCTTGTATATGATAATATTTTCTTGTAAACGAGACAGGTTAAAGGCTTGTTTAAGGGATAAGAACAATATATCCAAAAATCAACATGATCCAACGGTGGATTCCAGAGATATGGCCACCGGGGCATTTTTTGTTCCTCCAAATTTTGCATCTCTCTCTAGCCGAATTATCTACTGTCTCTCACCCTTTTCTTTTCTTTTCTTTTCTTTTTTTTTTAACTGGTGGCCTTTTGCTGTTTTAAAGGCATATTTTCCCCTAATTACATTTATGTCCCTCATTTATGTATTTATGTATTTTATTTTATTTTTTATGTAAACTATCCGGTTTGTTTCTGCTTAAATCGCTAGTCTTTACCAACCTCCCATTGGGATGAGATCTTTCACCGAGGTAGGAAAACATATTAATAGACTTTATGCAAAATTTCATCTCGATTCGACGATTGGATTGAGAGCTCTGCTTTCTAATGTAAAATTGATCAGTTCATGACTTTTCATCAACGATCTAGATTTTCTTGTTCAATCTTCATATAAAATAATATCAATTATCCTTCTAAACCTTTAAGGTCATTTTATTATTTTGGAATGTATTCATTTATTACCTCACTTATTTCTTAGAAATATTTTGTCATTTCACTCATTATTTTATCAATCAAAACACGTTACCAGTTTCTCTGTCTTTATAAATTCTAAAACAAAATTCATTTTAGGGAGGTCATCCCCTCCATTATATATCACTTTCAGTCTTACGTTTACATGACAGGTTACACATCCGCATATTTAAATTATAAATTTTGTAGGGTTTCACACAAAGTATTGGTTGTATTTATACAACCATTTGTGAATGTCTTCCCCTTCAAAAGATGGAAAGTAATGCCTAGGTTTATGGAATTTGTAATGCCATATATAATGCCAATCACTCTTCACGGCCAGCCTTTCCTATGAGATGTGTAGTTGTTATCAGTTATTACTTGACTCCCCTGTAGATACCTGCAACTTTTCTAACAAGGTATTCTGTTGATGGGAAATGCCAGTGATCAACTCCTCCGGCCTCATTAGTCTTGTGTCGCTAGCTGAATGTTATTGCCTTTGTTGTTCCAATAACCTCGTCATCTTATCATTCCATTGTGTCTGCTCCTTGTTAGAGGTTTCCATTACGTCTTCTAATTTCTTTAGATCTTGAGATCCAATATTAGGAGCCATTTTTTAGGTCGAAAGATACAAAGCTTTGATACCACTTGAAGCAGGTATAAGATCACTATCTATAGGTAACAACCTGATTAAGAATCCTTTAATCTGTATTAAACTCAATGGAGTGATTTCTCTAGTATCTGGTTTACTGAGTAGAAGAAGAAATTAGGAAAGAGAGGCTGACTGAGGCAAGAGAGAGAAGGAGACAAAGAACGAGAGCAAAAAGGAGAGAAAAAAGGAATCCACAAAAGAAATTAACAATTGTCCTCATTCATTTTTGTGTGTGTCATTCTATTACAACTACCAATATAGATAGGCAGAGCCCGCCTAAACTAGTTTGTTTTGCGCTTTTGAAAAAAATTAAAAATTTTTATTTTTTTTGTTTTAAATTATTTTTTTAGTGTTTTCAGATGTTATTTTGATGTGCTGATATCAAAAATAATTTTAAAAAAACAAAAAAAATATTATTTTGATATATTTTCGAGCAGAAAATACTTTAAAAAACAATTATTACCACATTACTAAACATTCTTGAGGCTCTATTTTGGGATGAGGTCACGGTGAAAGCTCAAGCCATTAAGAAAAACCACAACTTCAATTCAAAACGAGACATGAATCATGATTTCAACAGGTATCCGCCCTTAAACACAGATTGTCTGATCAAAAATTTGGTTGCCGGGGATGATGAAAATTGATTAAACCCATTCTAGTGGTCAGCTAGCATTACTGTTTATGTTTTTTCCTCGAAATTCCTTGTAGATGATGGGAATTGCCAGCTGGTCATTAATTAATTTTGAAGTATTAACCGTAACCATAAGGTTAAAAAATAAAATTCCTTGAAGGACACCTATCAATGAACATTAAGTAAACAAAAGCCATTTGTTTCGATTGTACGTGCATGGATGAAAAATGGAATAACGGAAATGTTGTCGCCGGCTGAGATTGTGACCCTATGGACCCCGGAATAAATAGTATATATTATCTGCATTAACTCACTTTCCGTCTTTCTTTCTTGTTATGATACTGTTAATTATTTAACTGATCGGTGCATCCAAAATCAATTTAGATGGAAAGAAAAGGATGTACGATTTTGTAGTGTTCCCCTCGGCAAAATAGATTAATGTTTTGGGATGTTCTTCTGATGTGAAATCACACGAATTTGGTGAAACCAAAGTTGGAAAATGGATCTATTGCGAATCAATAAAATATATCATAGTAATATGGTCAGTGATAGAGAACATTTCTGTTGCCGGCTTATTTCTTTTTTTAATCTTTTTTCCTGGGTCGTGGGAGTGCTAAAATCCATGAAATCATAGAAAAGGGTGGTGCTAGTGAATGATTTTAGACGCCTGAATGTAATAAAAATTCTGATTTGTTTCCATAATACACCAATTTAAGTATGAATGAGTGATCTCTATCATCTAAAACTCAAATGAAATGAACTTGAGTGAAGAATATTGATGATTAATTAAACGGAAATTGTGTTAGTTTACACATGATTTGTTTGAGATTCATTCAGGGGAAAGGTGGCAGAAGCAGAGATGGTTTTGTTCTGCTAGAAATACATTTTCGAGAGAGATCTACAGGTTATTTCATGAGCAAAAGAAGGGGAAAAAAAAGGAAGGAAAAGCAATGTCTGCTCTATTTTTCTTGTTTTCTTCATTAGCAAGATTATTGGGTTTTGGATTACTAGTCTCTTCCTGTTCCATTTATATCGAATCTCCTTTAACAATTCTTTTTATATATAATAATCAAATAAATTGAAATCATATTTAAAACTTAAAACTAATCCACACTAAATAAATCTATCATCTACACAATTAGATTGTGCCTATTTATATAAATCTTTACAGGCTATGGTTATGAATGATGGTTATGATATGCACGCGCCATGACATTGATGGAGACCCTCCTCCATTAACAACTTATATTCATTAAATATATACAACAGGCAGAAAAACATCACAGATACAAGAAATAAGACATTATACGAAGACAATATAAATACGGGAATGCTCCTCCGACTCTAGTTGTCCCCGGCATATCTGCTTTACAGTCACTTTTGGCACCCATATATCTAAAACTGAACCGGAGAGACATAACACGATGATGGAGTGCAATATTATTAATGTAGAGCTCAGAGCCAGAGGGAGTGACACGGAGAGAAACAGGGTCCTACTCCCACCTGCAAGAGGACGCGTAAAGTGGAAGATTTTTAGAAGTCTCTTTCATGGCCTTAAAGTTACAGCAAGAGAGATAAGTCGTCGTCTTGTTTGTAAATATTTTGGATAGGGTTCTTGCTACTCGTTATGAATCTGTGATGGCAGCATGACGCATAACAGAGCCTCTAAGTTCCTTGCAAAACAAGTTTGGTTTGGCTTGGTGACATATGCCTTAGAATTGTCCAACTCCATAGCACCATAAAAAGGATTTAGTAAACTTCTAATCTCCTCTCCACCTATTCATCAATCCTTATTGTTTATGGAATTGTATATCCCTAATTAATTTGTTTCCAGAATACTATATACAGTCCTTTCGAATTACTTGAAGTCCATTCCTATATGTTTGCGTGAGCCCCTGCTCTTGGTATTCATATATAAATATAATTAGTTTAATTTGCCTGTTATCTTATGGTTCGCGTGTATGCTTAATTAATTTGTTGCCCATATTTTGAACCAAGAGAAACAACTTCGAAGTAAGAGATGAGTGATGGAAATTAGAAGTATGTTTATCCATATACAAGGTTTACGAAACCTCATTGCTCGTATCAAACCATGCATGTTGTGGATGGATACGTGGTCCTAAAATCGATTTTGTTCGTGGGGCTTGAGAAGTGCACTTGCCAAATGCATGAGACCATACTACAAGACCGATCGAGATCTTCCAATACGAGAATCGCATCCAAGCTTCTTTTGCAGCCTTAAAATTAGACACATCATCCGTACCAAATAATAATCACAAAACAGTGTTTTAAACTGTTTATGAAGTTAAAGTGTGAAAGAGGCAGGAAGGTTCCTCCTAAAGCTAGCATTTAACGGGTTGCATATTGCCTCCCGAGGCTGTGAAGAGCACTGAATAGCTCATGCAGTCTCTTCCTCTCCCTCCCTCCCTCTCAAAATAATGGATAAAAGGATCATAATAAATGATATCGTGGGATTACAAAATCTATCCCAAAGAGCAGTAGTTGCCATGAGAAGGAATGACAAGAAGAGGATCCACTTGCCGCCGGTCAGAGGAAGCATTAAACGCAAGATTTTTAGCCTTGTTTACAAAAAACTGAAGCTTTCAGGCCATAATGCCTCCACCTTATCTTCTGATCAAGACCTGCAGCCAGAGTTAGCCATGCATCTTTCATTTCCGTAATGTTTCATTGTTTCTTTTCTTAAAAATCTTGATATTTATTGTTTCTTCCTCGGTGAAATTATGATGTAAAAACGAAGGGTTTTATGATCAATTTCAGTATGCAGTGGATGAATGATTAATTAAGAGAAGGATCGAGTCAATTCCTTTAAAACATTAACTTGATGAATCTCTGAGTTTCTTACTACTCCAAGAAATATTGAAGCCCCATCTAATTACATAAATACCTGAATCTCACACGTTTATGCTTATGTTTGAGCATGTATCGTGAAGGAAGGTCGTCTAGATTTCTGTGGAGACCTCAATTGGGAGATTTGTTCTTATTACCTCCAAAAATCTTTTCTTTCTGCTGCTGGTATTATAGTGATATATATGATGCTGCATTCCATCAAAGAAATCTATACACAGACCTTCCCAGCTGATTTTGTTTTCCTTTTCATGCATGAGCAAAGGAAGATTTATTGATCTGCGTGATAATGAACCAAGAAAGTATCCTTCATCATCATGGACCAAAACCCTCCTAATTAATCAACACCAACCTACATGCCAAAGTGAGAAAAATAACATAACAAAGCCTAAAATTTGTCCTTTAATTTGTAATAATATTTCTCCATGGATTAATTTAATTAACGCACGTCTCGATCGATATATATGACCATGAACTAGAGAAAAAGATTGATGTGTTTATATATAAAAGGAAGGAAAACTATAAAGAAAATAAGTTAGTTAAAATATGATCTTATATATATAGCTATGTTGAATTATTAATTTGATCAGCAGCTAGTCCTTGATTGCTTAATTAATTGTTTAAATTTGGATATTGCACTCATATAATCCCATAAATGTATTTGACATAAATCTACAAATATGTGTCCGTGTATGTATATTTTAAATCTAGGGTTTCTGCCAATCTACGCTGTACCTTTTGCCCTTGCAGGTTAAGTTGGAAGTATCATAACAGTTCTCTTTCGATCAGAGAATTGGTCAAGAAGCACGACATATTCATGAACAAAGAGTTCAAAGAGACACCGGGAAAGGGAAAAGGCCCCGGCAGTGGTTTCGTATGATACATGTGTCCATGTAATAAATGATAGCAATACTTTCCAATCCATTCTACAGGTTTGCTTTGTTATGTCTACAAACTTACATTATATTTTAAAATTTTATCTAATAATTTAAATTTTTATATTAAAATAATTGTTTGATAAAATATCAGAGTTTTAATGATGAAATAAATTTAATTAATAGTACAAAATAATGGCCCAAACAAGTTTCAAACTCAAATAATTTTTACTTGAGAAAGTATATTAAAAAATAATATAAATTATATTTTGGAGTCTCTCCTAATAATTTAAAATTTTATGTTGAAATGATTCAAAATATAATTAATAGCACAAGGTAGTAGATCTATACAAGTTTCAAGTCCAAATAGCTTTCACTTGAGAGAGTGAATTAGATAATAATATAAATTATATCTGGGAGTCTCACCTAACAGTTTAAATCTGTTAAGAAAATAATCAAGATAAATATCTAAATAAAATATATAATTAATAGCACAAGGTAGTTGACATGTACAAGTTTCAAGTCCAAAAAACTTTCACTTAAGGGGAGTGTTAAAAAATAATATAAATTATATTTTAGAGTCTCACCTAACAACTTAAACTTTTAGGTTGAGATAATTATTTGATATCATTTGAATCTAATTTGGTGTAACTATTAAAAAAATAATCAAGATAAATATTTTTTATTATTTTCTAATCGATAAAAGGAAGAAATCAAGGAATTGAATAAATCAAGACAATCAAGAAATTATTTTTATCATCTAATCAAAGAAGATGATCAACAATTTTGTATAATTTGCTTTATTTTATTTCCTTTTATATCTTGTTGAATGACTATATAAACTTTATATGAGTTGAA
>Ga0307510_10000685_pt1 | contig 34646 bp, 43 predicted proteins | sample 12_EM_MG_FD_207224 | JGI IMG/M metagenome (GOLD analysis project Ga0307510, IMG submission 207224) | Populus trichocarpa ectomycorrhiza microbial communities from riparian zone in the Pacific Northwest, United States - 12_EM | ecosystem: Host-associated > Plants > Roots > Unclassified | place... | reverse complement strand
CCTGGGACCTGAGCGCCACGCACCTGATTTGATCCTTCTGCAGGGAGACATCAGAAATTCCTTTGATAGATATCACATCCGATGGTGATTGTACTGAGCACGAAATCTGGGCACTATTCCACGGCACGTCGGTTGCGTGCATGCCTATCGGCGGTTATTCCTCTTCGGATCTTGTACCCCAGGAGAGACAAGTCCACGACTATCACCCAAGATACATTGGTGCGAGGCATGACCGGTATGACCTCGGGCCGAATTCTAGTTGCCATTCAAGCGATGAGATATGCTCCGCACCCTAGTCAGCCGGGTTCCGTGAGTCTCCTGGATCACTAAGTGCGCGAACTCACCAATCTTTCCTCGAGGCTCTTCAAGGTGGTTGGTGACATCGCGTAACTGACTTGGACACGTAATGGGCGTTGAATGGGCATCCTCATGGAGCACACGCTCAGATGTGAGACGTGATGACTTTGGCGCAACAAACCTACACATGTTGCCACCATGGAGGGTGTTGTGGCATTGAGCTATTTTGAGCGCCGCAGGCATGGACGCAGCACATCTTTGAAGCTGGAGGAGGGAAAAGTTGCTGGAGATTGAGGCACAGTCGCTTACTGTGACACGGAACTAAACCGTAAAAGGGGGTGGCTTGAGGGGCTGGCGGGGACTGTCGTTAGGCGACAGCGCGCAGACCATTTGGCCTCTCACTGGACGATCATGGGCAAGCGCAAACTGGTGTCTGACGAAGGTAGCCGTCGATTCTACTTCACTGCTAACGCGTATTAACTCACACCTTACGTGCACAGGCGTCTCTGGTCCCTCATCACGTCAACAGCCACCACAGGCACATGGCCGAACCTCATCGTCAAGTCCAAAGAGTCCAAAGAGACGACGCAAAGAGCCTCAAGGCTCGGATGCCACCTTACCAGAAAAACGTGGGGCCATCTTCAAAAAGGCATGCCCTAAGAACATCCTTGACCGTGTCGGGCGAGTCATGTCGCAGAGGTAAGAGAAGCCAGCGACTTAGCCACGTTCGACAATACGACTCTCCGACAGATTCTTTATGATTGACAGAAGACGCGAGGGCGATAAGCCGTGTGAGGAATTCAAGGTCCTGGGGTCGACAGGGAATGTTCGTCTAATCAACGCTGAATTTGTGACGCGGAACTTCTCATTTGGCGTTGTTGCCAGGTGTACACCGTTATCATTGGCAAGTCCCCCTCGTGTGACTGTACGTACAGTGTTCATTTTCATTTACCATATCTGTGCCTTGTCACGTCTACTAATCACCACCTTCAAGGTCCCGATGCGTCTCGCGGCAACCATTGCAAACACATTGTACGTCGTCCTTGAGATCGATTGGTCAGAATTCTGACAGCTTTTCGTTGCAGCTGTTCATATACTTAAAGGGTAACGGTCTTCCGAAAACTACTTTCAAACGTGAAATATCTTGCTCATGACGCACGAAATGTTGGATAGTTCTTCAGGTTCCACAGACCTCCGGCCTGTGGTATCAGAAGTAAAGGATTCTGCGTCCACCTTGTCCTCACTCTGACGCGTAAAGTATAGGGCTCTGCTCACTAGCGAACTCCAAAGCATATTTGCGAATGCCCCGCAGGATCCGACTACTCTTGCCAATACCAGGGTTCGGGATGCCTATGCACGCGCGACGGGTAGCAATCCAACGCCTTCATCGTCAGACCCAAAGAAGCGCATCCCTGGACCCGAAGATAGCTGTCCCATCTGCTATGAGGACATGCATGGCATTTCTCAGGACAAGTTGGTGTTCTGCGAGGAATGTGGAAATGCGCTGCACACGGAATGTTTTGCCCAATGTTCGGTGCTCGGGTGCCTTTTCCTACCCGCCAAAGCTGACTCGAGCTTTTGTGTCTTGCTCGCAGGGCGTCGAAGCACTCCTCAGTTGACTTGTGTTTGGTGTCGGGCCAAATGGCCTGTGGGCGTTAAAAATGGCGCTGGTGCAAAGCCAACTTCTGGGGGGTATGTCAATCTCGGCGGCGTTGCCGGCCTCAGTGGTGAACGGGACACGAGTAGCTGTACGTAGCGATGCCTTTTTCGTCCGCTTTGCCTATTAATGACGGTTCTTCCCTCAGACCATTATAGTTGGCGGTACGGGTCAGGTAGGCATTAGGCAAGTCGTGCCTAGGGGCAGCATCGTTAGGGCCAGGGCGGTGCTTGAATACCCCACGTCCCTTGCCTAGGCCACTCCCATGCCCTTACTGGGGATAAACCCTCTTTTCCTATTCGAAAGCGTTTTTGCGCATCCAGTAATTTCAAATTCCCTAAATTGACAACTCTATCTGTATGCCCGATTCGGAATCTAGGCACGATGAAAATGGAACGTTGGGGATGAGTTATTGCATCCTCCGTTCGTTGGGGATACTGTGCACTCGTTGCTCTCCTTTCTTCCTCTCTCGCATACTCAACTTAATACCGTTCAATGTCCTACATGAACCCAAGCACCCGACACTCCGTATCTGAAGTCAGGCAGCGGTCCCAATCAACGCCAAATGTCGCTCTAAGGCCCGCCCAGCAGCAACTGCAACGATCACACCGCACCAAAACGAGCATCGACTTTTTGGCTGTGCCGCCCCGCCGTGCGATTCATGGAGAAAAACGTGTAGACCCGTTCAATCTCGGAGGTTTCTTCCCTTCAAGCCCGAGACAGTCAGACCAGGAGCCGTCCAGCTGGTGGAGGGAGGAAGGCCTGGAGGAGGGCTCAGAATTCTCAAGGGAATTGGTGGTGGACAACGAAAGTGGCCTATCAGGTTCGCAGCACGTCCTCTTCGGCAGAGAGGACCTGCCAGCGGAAGCAGTGATCAAGCGCGAAGACAAGCTCGGAGTTCTGACAGTTTGTGCGCATTTTCCGTTTCATACTCGATCGAGTAGTGTAATCAGACTTCTGGGAACAGTGACCGGGGGACGGCCAGATTGGGTAGATGGAGAGGAGCGCCTGCATTCGCCATATATCAGTGATGAGGCATGCGACGACGAGGCACTACGATTGGCATATGAGAGGCGGCGCCAACAGCTAATGGACGGTGGTAATGGAGAGCTTCCAGAGAAGACTAGCAGTTTATTCTACGAGGGGGAGGAAGAGGAAGAAGCCGCGGGTTGGTTTGGTCTGATGATGATGAGGATATGAGAAGTCAAGGGCGTGTATGTCGTAATCGGGGGACCCCGAGAGTCAAGACGGGGTCCCGCGGGAGGAGTTTATAAACGTGGACGAAGGCTCTCACGCCGCACACGTGGGACCTCACTTTCTTCCCACTCTCCAACCATTCTTCCCACACACCTTTCCCCGCCTAGAGACCCGCGGGAAATAATGAGGACGGTCCACCCTCACCCCCTTGACACTATACATCCTTCTCAGATGTCCACCTCGCCAAACACTGACCTTCAAAATCAACATCATTCCCAGCAACAATTACATGATCTGTCCCGCGAATCCTCCCCTACTTCAAATATTGCCCAACTGGTCGTAAAGGTAATTTCAGGCCCCAAAACCGCGTCTTCTTCCCCGCAGAACGCGTCCCAGGCTTCGAATCCTCCCCATTCTACCCCTGGTACTCCCCAGCCTGCCACGAACGCCTCCATCTCTCCTATAAACGCTTCCCAACCTCCCGCGCTCCCTCCCGTCGATCCAGGTATATCTTTCCAGTCCATCTTGACCGCGTCCAAAGAGGGTCCATCCACCAACGGTCAACACGCGCCTTGGAACGTTCCGACCACGATGGCACCTTCTCAGCAGCTTCCCTCCCCTTCGGCCCCTCGACCGGTAAGTCCCAACCAGCTCTCTCAGTCCCGACCTTCGACCCATAAGCACGTGACTCCTCTGGAAGCAGGCGAACGGAAAACGCAAGCTTGATGATAACGACGCCGATGACCCACATCGCAAAATTCGTCGTGTTGTGCGCGAACACATATCCCAAGATCCTGGTCGCGCCACGCCTATGACGACTGTCGTGTGTATGCACGCTGCCGTCGCTCAAAAATCTTATGGCAGCGAAAAACGTTTCCTATGTCCTCCGCCTGTCGTCCACATCGAGGGTCCCGTCTGGCACATGCGTCAACAGCAGATGGCCATGAGCGTTGTCTCTGAGACGGGTGAACGCAGCTTCGAGCAGAAGGCCCAACTGGACAATAACATGTCTGCAAGCTTCAAGTTCTTGCACGTCAATGGTACGGCCAAGGCCAAAAGTTTTTTACTTTCCCTGGATATCGCAGAGCCCCCACCTCACGTGCAGTCTTCTGATGGTGTTGACCCCCCAACTGGTCGTATCTGGGCGTCATTCGACTCGGCTCCGGTCACCATCATATCAAAACCTTCCAAGAAGACTGCGAAGACACGCAATATTTCCTCATGTATTCTCGCCGGGGGTCCCGTCTCTCTCTTTAATCGCATCAACTCTCAGACTGTACGGACAAAGTACATGACCATAGATCACACCCAACTTTGTGCGAGCAACGTTTCCTGGTCTGCGTTCAATGTCAATGTTGTACGTCGGTCGCAAGAAACGCAATCTTTAGGTATGAGACCTTTCCTACTTAGATCCGAGAGATGCAACAAGTACCTCACCCCACAATCTTACATCCGCCCGTTTTCTGCGCCTGCGATCTGCCCGCTGATATGCATATCCTTTTCAGTTCCTCAACCGGTGACATATGGATCTGAGATTATTCTCATGGATACACATTCCGGAATTTCGACTGCTCCCTTAGTGATCCGCAAGGTTGATAAAGGCAAGATCGTGACAGATGATGGTGGTCCCGTGAGCCAGATGCAGAAGATTGCGTTGCAAAGGATCAACCAGGACGGAACCCGGCACTACTTGTCCGCAGCTGGTCCTATGCCTGGCACTGCGGGGACAATGTCGCCGGCTCCTGGTCAAGCAGGCTCACACCCTCTCATCTTTCAATCGCCGCGTGTTCGAGAAGATGTGAAAGATGGTGTCCGTACTGTTACGGATGAGGTGGATGACTATTTATGCTGGACCATCGTCGGCATTTGTGAGTGTCGCACGTTCTGTTGTAATTTTCATGTCTTATGTAGATTTGCAGCCAAATTTCAATACACTTTTTTCGATGCGCTCGGACCAAGCAACACTATCCCCGAATTACCAGTCACGCCATTCCCCACTCTGTTTACTGCCCCAGTCTATCGTCCTGCTAACAATGCCCTCGAATTGACCGTTTCAAATTTCTTCTATGAGAACCCAAAAACGCGGACGCAAACGCCCCTTGATGTGTACCTCGGTAGCATCGGCCCTCTTCGCACGCGTATTTATCAGACCCCTCTCCCTGGCCCACTTACAAATGTTTCACCATTTGTCCAACCATTAACACCTCCTGTTGAGGCTAGTGCAGTAGGGACGGTCGAACCCCAGCCTTCTTCTAATGGAGCCCCGACCTCAGTTCCCCCAATCCCCCCACGGTACATATCTGCCGGCCCTCTACACACTATTGTTGTCGTGGAGATGCCTCCATTAGCGGACGTGATCAATGCACTGAAGGAGGACGTGGTCCCACCCGTCGATGAAGCGGAAGACAGGACTGAGAGGGGAAACAACGCCCAGGAGTTGCGTGAAGGCGAGAGAGATTCGGGAATTGCCTCGGCCGTTGTACCGCAACAACTCGCGGGGCGGAGTCTTCCGCTTCTCTTCATTCGGGCATTAGACGGAGTAGGTTATCACTCTGGACGCACAATTGCATGCGAGAACGTGTTCGAGAACATGAGCCTCAACGTAATTGGCGGAGGACCAGGTGGCTCTCCTAGTGGTATTGACCAAAGTTGGCTGGTTGCTGCGCAGGCCGCTGCTGCCGTAGATGGTGGGTTACATGGATGGACTTTGCGTGTCATGTAGGGATGTTCGGGCTTGGATGATAATTTTTGTTTTATGTCTTAGCCATTGATTCTCGTCGATTGCTGTGTCGTTAGTTTGGTCCTGCTCTCGATTTCCGTTTCCTTCTGAGCTTTTGTATTTTCTTCCGCATTACTAGTGGCGGGTGTATCCCTTATCGAAGAACTTTGTTGGGATTTGTAGATTGGGTTTGAAATTTTCCATTGGCGGTAGGATGCGATTAGTATCGAAATATGGTATCGCTTGCTCGCACGCACGTACACCCCAGTACGCCGAACCTATTCGCGGGCATATCAGCCACCTGTGCTACCCCAACGTTCTTGGCCGAACTATAAAATCTAGGTACCCCTTCCAAACTCCCTTCTTCTCACCTCCCCGCTTATCATCTTCCCCTTCCGCATCTATCCTCCACTCTAGCTCCGCATCTCCAAAATCGTTGGGTTCTCTGAGCGATCATGACATCCTTCTTCCCTACAGATGCCATTCGTTCTCGCCTCGAGTGGAATGCCACTCTCAATCCGGCGGCTGCTCCCCAGACGACGGAGACGACGAAATACCATCGCAAGGTGATTACAGTCCAATACTGACAATGTGATGTTCCTCTTCTGATCACCTCTCCAGACGTCTATCATCGCGACTATCGGTGAGCCTCGGAACGACGTGTTATCTACCCGGTGTGAGGCTAAGCCGTACCTGTACAGGTCCCAAAGTCAACACGGTAGAAAAGCTGGCCGAACTGCAACGTGCTGGCGTCAACATTGGTAAGTAAAGATGACATAGATTAACGGCGAATTCCTCTCAAAGGTTTATCAGTGCGCATGAACTTTTCTCATGGTGAATATGAATACCACCAGAGCGTAATCGACAACACCCGTAAGATGGTCGCAGGTGTGCAAATTTTAATTTGATATACATGGGTCCAAGCGTGAACGTGAGATTCGCCAGCCGATCCTGGTGGGCGTCCGGTTGCAATTGCCCTCGACACTGTCTGTATTTTTTATTTTTATTTTGGCTGTCACATGTCCTTTCTCATCCAATTATTAGAAAGGGCCTGAAATCCGCACCGGTCTTATGCGGAATGGCCAAGATGTAAGCCCCTCAGCCCCCGATCCACTCTATATGATAGATTATAGAGCCGTTTAGGCTCCTATCACGGCTGGCCATGAGTTCGTTGTCACGACGGATGTCAAGTACAAGGATACATGCGATGATAAGTACATGTATGTCGACTATGTAAGTGGTCCACATTACAGTTCTTTAGAGAAAAATAAACACCATTCTTCATAGCTCAATCTCCCGAAAGTCACTGCTCCTGGGAAGCTCATCTACGTGGATGATGGTGTGTTTACTGTGGTGAATATTTGTTTATGGGACTAATGTTCGTCTTGCTCAGGCATACTATCTCTCCTCGTTCTCTCAATTGACAACACGAATGTGCACGTCCGTGCACTCAACAATGGCACTCTTTCTTCACGTAAAGGAGTCAATCTCCCAAAGACGCCCGTGGATCTACCTGCACTCTCCGAGAAGGACAAACGTGACCTCTTGTTTGGCGTTAAAAATGGCGTTGACATGATCTTCGCGTCTTTCATTCGTCGCGCCCAGGATGTTCGTCATATTCGCGAGGTCCTCGGCCCCGACGGTGCCAACATCAAGATCATTGTCAAAATTGAGAATGAACAAGGCGTAGCAAACTTCGATGAAATCTTGAAGGAAACAGATGGTGTGATGGTCGCTCGCGGTGATCTGGGCATAGAAATCCCCGCCAGCCAGGTATTCCTGGCACAGAAAATGATGATTGCCAAATGCAACATGGCAGGCAAGCCCGTCATCGTAGCCACGCAAATGTTGGAGGTACGAAGTGTCATTGTTGAGGTCGCAACGTATTTTACTGAATCTTCTCAAGTCTATGACAGTGAGTAAGCCAAGCGTGCATCCAAGCAATCGCGTCATGTCATCTATCTACAGTATAATCCCCGACCTACTCGTGCTGAGGTTAGCGATGTCGCCAATGCTGTGCTCGATGGTGCCGACTGCGTGATGCTGTCCGGTGAAACAGCGAAGGGGACATACCCAATCCAGTCCGGTAGGTAGCCTCCGATCTTCAGAGTTGACCGTAGGAAGTTAAGTCAAATTCCCAGTGTTGATGATGGCGGAAACTTGTCTCCTCGCCGAGGCTGCTATCTGCTACCCGCCCCTGTATGATGAGCTGCGAAATGTCACGGCTAGGCCAACTGAGACAGTAGAGACGGTGGCATTCGCTGCTGTGGCCGCTGCTGCCGAGCAAGGAGCCAGCGCCATTCTGGTACTGTCTACCAGCGGCAACACTGCCCGTCTTGTCTCCAAGTATCGTCCAAGTGTACCCATTATTACGGGTAGATATTCGGTCCCTTTCCTTGTGTCCTCATAGCTAACAAATTTTCAGTGACACGAAACGAGCAAACAGCTCGTCAGATACACCTTCACAGGGGCGTGTATCCTTTCTGGTATACAGCGCCTCGAGGCATCGCGAGCCACCAGTGGCAAACCGACGTGTGTATATTAGCCCCGATCTCGACGGGTTTTCGACTAATAGATCACTGCTCTAGGTGGATAATCGCATCAGATTTGGATTGCGCAGCGCAGTTGCTCTGAACTTAATCAAGCCAGGCTGTACGATCATCGCCGTGCAGGGCTGGAAGGGTGGCCTTGGACACACGAACACGTTGCGGATCCTCTCCGTCCCGACCGATCCTGCTGATCTGGAAGCGCAAGCGTTGAGCGGAGCCACATAGATTATGTGAGGAAAGTAATAAGAGTATGTGTGTATGTAGATAGAAGAAAAATAAAAACGAGGTCGCGAAGCTTTGAGCAGAACACTGCGCTAACACTGCCACTGATGGTGTTGTGTTTCTCACGCTCACGCGCGCTTGCGTTGTCACGGACTGACGCTTGTCAAACGCGGTTGGATGACTTCGCCTCGCTCGTGCATGTACTCGTCAAATCCTCGCCAAAACGGTTTTCGTGACCTGCCGAGGCCAGCCAACGGTCTCCCCACTTTCTCTTCTTCTTCTTCAATGTACGAAAAGAAGATTAGATATGCAAAAACGTCCCCATGGACCATCTCCTTTTTCCTTCCCATTCCTGGCTTCCGAAACCGACACCTCCACCTCATCCTCCCCAACTTATCCCGTTTTCACCGACTTTCCATTTTTCGTTTCTCTCGCCGACGTAACACATTTGTCCTCCTTTTCGCCTGCGTGTCAATAGTGTTCATTGTCTTCGCTATCGCCCAACGCTTCAGAACGGAGGAGAAACAGTGGTCAGCTCCCTTATTTCAAGGAGAGCCCCCAACCCTTGTCTTTGGTCGGGAGGACCTGCAAAAAATATGGCGGTGGGAGGTTCAGAGTGGTCATTATCCCAGCAGACGCGACAGTAAGTTTTTCACCCGTGACCTGCTCCGCGGTTCTCACACCTCTCTATCAGTCCCGAAAGCAGTAGGCCTCACAGTTCCACCCCTCAATCCTGCTCTTCCCCCACGAAAGGTTGCCAAGATCCCCTCACGTTTCAGACCGCCTGGTGCAGCTGTCGGTGAGACGATAGGTCATGGCCCCAAGCGTGTCTATCTAGATATTCAAGCTCGCCCACCCGACGTCGCGTACCCTCCACGTCCTATCCCCGGAAGCGTCGCCGACCTAGATATTATTATGGACTTTTGTGAATTCCCTTCGAAGGTGGGTAACGACACCTTACTCCACGTCTTCTACCGTCGTTGCTGAGGCACGTTTCTAATCATAGTATGTCCGTGACTGCTTGGAGATACTACGGATAGGTGGCGGCCTTGATAATGGCGCACGCCTACGGCGGGGGAATGTAGACGAATGGAGGTATATTTATCTAGAAGACGGACCAATCAACAAGGCAGTAGACCCTGCAAGTGAGGTTGCTTTCGACCCGATAATTCGGCCTTCGGTGGCCCTGGATCCTAACGCTGGTCTTCTCAAGAAGCCTCGGACGGAATGGGAACTCCCTCTCCAACTTCCTCCTACCCTCGAGCACCGCCCTTACCACACGTTGTCGTCCACCTGCGATTCGGATAACCCCCGTCTTTTCCACATGTTCTGGACCGGGCCGTTCACGGACAAGCCATACCTTGCACTCCTCTCCTTCCTATTCACGCAAAACGTTAGGTTGCACTCTCACGAGGATGATGTTGACGCTGTCGCATGTCGGCCGCAGTTCTGGTTATGGATAAACCCGGGTCCGGCAGCCGCCATACCAAATCCCAATGCCCTGCACGATATGTTCGAGAACCTCAAGTCCAATCCTTGGGCGTCGCCCTTCCTTCACCCCCGATTTAAGGACGTGATCAAATTCAAAATGTGGAACACGACAGAGCAACTGGATGGCATCCCAGAAATCAAAGACGAATGGCGAGTGCTGAAGGATACGTTATTCAACTCTGGCGGACACATCATCTCTGTTCACCATGATGATGACACCACTTCTGATTCTGACACTTCGTCAGCCAGTTCGAGTGGTGCTGCTGCCAAGAGTAACGATGATGAAATGGTCAACCGTCTCGGTTCAAAGTCCGCAGATTCTTATGACCGGTTGTCCGTCATCCTCTCCGATATGGCTCGTTTCGTACTATGTCATCGTTTCGGTGGTGTCTACCTTGACGCGGATACCATTTTCTTACGTGACTGGGAGGAACTTTGGGGATGGAAGGGTGCTTTCGCCTATAGATGGTCGCGTCTTGAAAAGTATAACACCGCCGTCTTGCGCATGAACAAAGGTTCAGCACTCGGTTCGTTCCTCTTCAGGACGGCATTGAAGAACGGCCTGGATTTCCATCCTATGACGGTCTCGAAATATACCAAGGACGCCTATCTAGAAGGCCTTCTCCTTCGGTTACCGGATGCCCTCTTTGATTCAGCCTGGCTGAACACGGAATATTACCAGCGAGATCGCCCTCCCCAACCCTATTTCACAGAGTAAGTGACTCGTATTCGGTGTTCTCTGTATCACTGACCTGACGGAACTATAAAGGTTTGGAGATTTCTTCGATACCCCCCTTCAAAATAGTGCTGCTCCACAGGCACTTGGATTTGAGGGATTCTTCCGCGGCGCGTACTCATATCACTTCCACAACTTCTGGTAAGCCATTTCTCACTTGAGCCTCGTGTACTTACTGACTGCTTGTAGGTGGAAACCGTTCGACCCCACAAGAAATTTCCCAGACCTTGGTCCGCGGTTCCTTGAAGGCGAACGCCTTGCACACCTCAACAATGAAATTGCATTGAATGCCTCTCGCGCCGCACAGGAACCACCAGAAAGGGTCACGGAAGACAAACGTGATCTAGACTGGGCAACAGTGCTCAAGCGGACCTTTGAGGCGTACATTCGTGGGGAGACCCCGAACATGTACGGCGAGTGGCTTCAGTGGTGAGCCCAATCAGCCTCCCAGGCGGTCGTCTCCCATGGCTTGCGATCACATAGAATGTGTGCTGCGGACTCCCAGTCATACTGCCCTTCTGTATACCCACCCGTTCCACCATAGTGTAAAGTACACGTGCTCGCATCTGACCGATCTCAAAGTACTACAGCCTTCACCCCATAATTTCGCGTTTATTTTTCATCTATAGTCCGCTCAGTGCCCCCATATGTACAGCGCTACGAGAACAGGGCATCAACGACAATGGATTTACGAGGGGATTCACACCATCTAATTCATTATGACATCTTATACATCCCACTGCTGCTTGCGAAATTCGAATGAAGTGGTTGCCTCATGGCCCAGTCCCGCATCTAACGTCTTAATACGCCTACAAGGCCCATCGTTCAATCCTTGGCGAGAATCTTAGCCTGGGCCGTGTCAACAGCAGATTTGAGAGATGCGATGACCTCGTCGGGTTTGTCTGCACCGAAGATTGCTGTGCCAGCTACAATGACATTGCTCCCTAAGGAAACGTTAACCGATCAAGCTCGTTTTGCGGGTGCCAACACACATAGAGGACGTACCTGCTTGAGCACAAGCATCGACCGTCTTGGGACCTACACCTCCGTCCACCTCGATATCCTTGGTGGGAAACCGTGCGCGGAGTTCTGCGACCTTGGGCACGCAGTGCTCGATAAACTTTTGCCCGCCACGGCCTGGGAAGGTACCTTTCAGGGTGCCCGAGAGAAAGCGATCGAAACCAAACTCACCAGGATACACAGTCATGACGAGAAGCATGTCGGCAAGCTCGCCGACCTCGTCCGATATCGCTGTGGAAGGCGTGTCCGGCGAGATTGCTACCCCGGCCTTCATGTGTCTCTCATGGATAGAGTGGATAAGGGAGATGGAATCCGCTGCGACACGGTGAGCGTACGGGACCTAGAGCTATTGTGGGACGGAAGACCGACATGTAGCTTCGATATGAAAGCAGTAGAGGGATCCTCCGGCGTCTGCAATGTCATTCACCCACTGACAACGGCAGACCTTAATTATTACAAACTCCAGGAGAAAGGGGTATACACTGCACCTTCTCTGGTTCAGAAACCATCATATGACAGTCCATGAAAATTCCTGGCACACTCTTAGAAACACTCGCGAGGACGGGGGCACCTGACGAGATTGAGCGATGGTTATGGCGATGGAGACGATCAGAATCGGTTGTAGCGATCACCCATGGTAATATTCGGGACGAAATGTCTAAAGAATGCAGTTGATCAGACAAACAAACCGGGGAGCATGTTCCACGACGCTCTCACCCGTCCATGACATCTTGGTCAATGAAGGCATTCAGCTAAAGGGTCATCTACTGGAGTGCATGCTCCGCCTCACGTACCCATATGAAGCCACTGTGCACCTCCTCTTAACATCCGCTTACACTCAGCAGTAAGCTGACCAAAGTCAGAGGCAAGTACAGAAGGCGAAATAATGGCGGGTGGCATTATGATTATGGTAAGGAGAGACAAGCTATGTCACCGTCACCGTGGATACTCTCGGACAGACTCGGACTCGGACTCCTCGCCATAGTCACGTGAACGAATACTTTGCCATCACCCTTTAAGCTTAAACAACATCTAAGAATCGCTCATATCCTTGTTAACCTGCAAAAGCTCGAGCATAAACGAAGGTTAATTCCCAATGCAACACCGAAAACATACGTGGGGATTGAAGAAGAGACTGTTAGGGCCCCACGGGAATGGCTTGGCCCGCCTATTCATATGTTCGTACGCCGGTGCCTCGGGCAAATGGCCACCATGTTCTTTCTTGAGGTGTTCTTGATGCTCAGCATGTTCGGCCTCAACATTACGTACCCATGCAATGATGGCGGCAGCTAAAATCGGAGATGGGATGTCCGTCAACCGCAATTTGTTCAGAGCCCATCACAACGTACTGGTGGGGATGCAAACGAAAAGGCTGTCAAGCGGTTCAGCGGGTGAACATCACGATCTTCGAAATAATACGGACCTGATCCTGCGCCAAAGTGCAGTCGTGCCTACGGGGGGTCCAAGTCAATTCGGACTTTGCGCTGGAGGGCTGATAAGGGCGTACCTGCAGCATGGTGCTTGATTGCCTCGCGCTTAGCAACCCATTCAGAGGAGGGTGCGTCGACTACGACAGAGTAAGGACGAGTTCTTGAGATGGTGCGCACGGCTGTGCGCGTATTACGAGCAACGAGAGACATTGTATTTATGCGGAAAGCAACGGGTGGAAAACGTGACAGAGGGAACGGTCACGGATGCGATTTGAGGCGGCGCTTGTATGAACTGTCCGAGCTTATGTCATTTTATTGCACGTGACTTGAGAGGAAGAAGGAAGGTGACGCGTCGCGACTGGCCAAGAGGTGCGCGCACTCATTCCAGATATTCTTCCCAAATGGTTCCTCGCCCACAGTCGTCAGCTGCCGGTGTACTTGTATTACTGGCAGAGAAGGAGCCCCTGCTAAAGCAGCATGCACTCAAGGCCCTGATTTCTCTCGTTCCTCAATTCTGGGCCGAGATCTCTGAGCACATTGCGCTCATGTATGTGCTTGAGATTTCGTCCAACCATTCGTGTGTCTCACAGAGTTATAGCGAGTCTCTTTATGAAAGTCCGGATCTACCTGCCGAGGCGTGCAACTCAGCTGCTCTTCTTGCCAGCAAAGTGTATTACTATCTCGAAGAGTACGATGAAGCCTTGACCTTTGCACTTGGTGCTGGCAGTGCTTTCCAGCCAGACAGCAGCATTCCGGGGGACGATGAATATATCGAGACCTTGATCTGTAGGCTCTATCTCTGCACTCACGAGCTTTCGCTAACTTCTACCTGTTACAGCCAAGGCTATTGACAGATACATCGAAGCCCGAACGGAAGACCAATCAGGTATTCAGGCAAAAGTTGACCCTCGTCTACAAGATATCATAGAGAGCATCTTTTCCCAATGTATCCGAAACGGAGAATATAAACAGGTGAGGCCTAGTTGCGTATCTACGTCGTCGTCTTATCTGAATGCGTGCATTACAGGCTATTGGCATCGCTCTAGAATCTCATCGTCTGGACATAATCGAACAGCTATACGAGAAGACCCAGGATAGTAGTCTGCTCGCTTACTCCATGGAAGCCGTCCTCGACAACCACTTCCCATTGTCATATCGTGATCAAGTGCTCAATTTCCTCTACCCGCTGTTCCCATCACCGACAATAGACTCCAAATCTCCATATACACATTACTTGACACGGCTTTTGGTCACTTTGAGCAACCCAGCGCTCACTGTATCCCTCCTGGATTCTCTAGTGCCCAAAGAAAAGCTCGTTGCATACCAATTAGCTTTCGATTTGGTGGAAGGCGGCGCTCAGGATTTCTTAGAAACTGTACGGAATGATCTGCCCGTGGGAGACGAGGTACGCTTAATAATTACTTGGGTAGTTCATGCAGTAAACAACGAGACCAGACCTCAAGCTCTATTTTCGAGACTCTGCGCAAGATTCTGGGTGGACGTGAATCTGTGAAGCTCTACCTGGAGTTTTTGAAGAAAAACAACAGGGCGGACCTCTTAATCTTGAAACACACAAAGGTGCCGCGGTGTCCACTCAATGCGCTTTCAACTAATTCTGACATTCGCCCTTCAGGACTCGCTCGAGCCACGTTCATCTGTTTACCATAATGCAGTCACCTTTCAAAACGCTTTCATGCATGCAGGCACCACTTCGGACTCCTTCCTACGAGACAATCTTGACTGGCTCGGCTACGCCTCTAACTGGTCCAAGTTCACCGCTACAGCCGCGCTTGGGGTTATCCACAAGGGTAATTTTGAGCAGGGCATGGTCATCCTAGGACCCTACCTTCCTGGAGAAAATGGAGGCGAGAGCAATCTGGCGGGTGCCGCCTATTCAGAGGGTGGAGCATTGTATGGGCTAGGCCTCATCAACGCAGGCGTGGGCGCCATTAGTTCGGGTGGGGGAGGTCGAACTATAGAAGACTACCTCCGCAACATTCTCAAGGCTGCTCAAGGCGAGGTCGTCCAGCATGGCGCTGCCCTAGGTCTGGGTATCGCGGGTATGGGCGGTCGTAATGTGGAAGCATATGACGACCTAAAGCAAACGCTCTTTACTGACACGGCTGTTGGAGGCGAGGCTGCTGGATATGCGATGGGTCTCATCATGCTGGGCACTGGTGACTCTACGTACGCAAACGAGATGCTCACTTACGCACGGGAAACTCAGCACGAAAAGATCATCCGCGGATTGGCCATTGGTTTAGCATTTCTATACTTCGGTCGTCAAGACCAGGCAGATGAGATTGCGAAAGAGTTGTTGGCGGAGAAGGTCGGTCAACTCCCCTATAGCGATGCCGTGGCTCACACCTATATCAGGATCCCATTCTTCGATATGGTGGCGTCTACACCCTCGCGCTCGCCTATGCCGGGACACCCAATAACGACGCTGTTCGCCGATTGCTGCACACCGCTGTTTCGGATACCTCGGATGATGTTCGCAGGGCTGCGGTCACGGCTCTCGCTTTCCTGCTCTTTAAAATCCCCCGCCAGGTTCCTCGAATTGTCCAGCTCCTCAGTGAAAGCTATAACCCCCACGTTCGCTGCGGCGCGACACTTGCCCTTGGCATTGCCTGTGCCGGAACAGGACTTCAAGACGCTATCGAGATTCTCGAACCAATGACGAAGGATAGTGTAGACTTCGTCCGGCAAGGGGCATTTATTGCCCTCGGTATGGTCCTTGTGCAGCAGTCTGATGCCTCCTCTCCTTCCCTGGCTTCCATTCGGGCAACGTATACCAAGATTGTGGGTGACAAACATGAGGACCCGATGGCTCGTTTCGGTGCCGCTCTTGGTCAGAGCTTTATCGATGCGGGCGGTCGTAACGTGACCATCAGCTTGCAGAGCAGGGCAGGCACCAAAAACACCAACGCTATCGTTGGGATGGTGATGTTCTGCCAGTTCTGGTATTGGTATCCCTTGGCACATTGTGCCAGCCTAGCATTCCAGCCAACTGGGATCATTGGCTTGACTGAGGATCTCAAAGCGCCCAAGTTCGATTTCGTCTCGAATGCAAAGCCCAGTTTGTTTGCGTACCCATCATTGATGAAACCACCGAAGAAAGAAACGACGGCGAAGCTCACAATGGCCGTCCTTTCCACCACTGCGAAAGTAAAGGCACGGGAGAGGCGAAAGGCTGCCTCGGAGGACGCGGCAGAAGGTGTAAGAGACTGATTCACCCCTTGAAGTGTTTGCGCACCTAATGATTGAATGCAGGATGCCAGAAAGGAAGGTGACGTCGAGATGAAATCTGATGAAGCGCCGTCAGCACGGCATGGTGACATCTCCCCTATCAATGAATCCATCTCAAACATTCCAGAGGGTCAGTCCTCTGAATCTAAGAGTGTCAATAAGCGCAAGGAGCCAAGCTGGGAGAACCTCCCAAACTTCTCACGGGTCACCCCGGCGCAGTTCCAATATGTGATCTTCCCGCAGAACAACCGCTATCAGCCGGTGCGTCCAGTGTCGGCACGCGAACCAGCGATCAAGGCAGGGAAAGGGGTGGCCGGTCCACAAAAGACATCGCAGCCTGAGAAGTACGCTGGTGGTGGAGGGATTCTATTGTTGGTGGACGAACGTCCTGGCGAACCACAAGAATTCATCGAGTTAAGCACAATTGCTCCCCCGGCGCCTCAAACCACACCTCCAAGCAACACTGGGACAGCAACAACCACCGTGGCGAGGGCTGACCGGAACATTGCACTTGACGAAAATGGACCCGAGGCGGAGGTGCCAGCACCTTTTGAGGTGAGTTGAGGCTTAATTGTGTCGATCTGAGATTGTGGGCTGATAAGCAAAAATAGTACCAGTTCGACGACGATGACGCATGAAAATGTTAATTAATTGTAGTTCGAAATTGAGATAATATTTTAATTCTTTAAAGCACCAAAAATGAAAAAGAAAAGGAGGAAAAAACGTGAGCGTGACCACATGTGACGAGATTGGTTTGTGGGTTTGTGGTCGCGTTTTCCCCGGTTTTTTATCATCGCGCGTTTGATTTCCTCGACTCGACCCAAACTCTTGTTAACTGCCACCATCATTCCATCTCACCACCTCCATGGCCGATCGCAGCACCAACGCTAATCGTAGAGAGCGTGCGTTTACCGCTCACCCCTCCCCATCCCTTTATCTTACCAATGCCTGATCTTAGAGTACAAGGCGAAAGCTCTTAAACAGGATGAACTCAGGAAACGTCGTGAGGAGCAGCAAGTCGAGATCCGGCGGCAGAAGAGAGAGGAAAACATCGCCAAGAGGCGTAACTTTGTCGCCACAGCTTCCATTGACTCCGATGAAGAAGCATCTTCTGGGGCTTGGGAGAGTCCTGTTCGTGTTATTTCCTCATGTCACTCACAGGCGCTCATCTACTCGGCAGCTCGACGAGGAAATGATCACTGGCGTTTTCTCAGATGATCCCGAACGCCAGCTTGATGCCACCACCAGATTCAGGAAGCTTCTTTCAAAAGAGAAGAATCCACCAATCGAAAAGGTCATAGAATGCCGCGTCGTTCCTCGTTTTGTTCAGTTTCTGCGGGAAGGTCACTCTATGCTTCAAGTAAGTACCATGCCTCCTTTCGTCTCCTTGGATGCATCCTGAGCTCCCTTGCACAGTTTGAGGCAGCCTGGGCTTTGACAAATATCGCTTCTGGCACCCAAGAACACACACAGGTGGTGATCAAGGCTAATGCTGTGCCTGAATTTATCAAACTCCTTTCGTCCCCTGTATTGGATGTCAGCGAGCAGGCCGTGTGGGCACTGGGTAACATTGCAGGTGACAGCCCTCAATGTCGTGATTATGTTCTCCAGCAGGGTGCCCTCCGGCCGTTGCTGAGTCTCCTGAGCGAAAATCACAAGATTAGCATGCTTCGCAATGCTACATGGACGCTAAGCAACTTTTGTCGTGGAAAGTCTCCTCAGCCAGACTGGGAATTGGTTTGTTTTAGCATCCATTACCTCGCGGCATCTACTTCACTCTGACCATGACTTCCTTAGATCGCTCCCGCTCTGAACGTTTTGACAAAACTCATTTACTCGATGGATGATGAGATTCTTATTGACGCTTGCTGGGCTATATCCTATCTTTCCGATGGCTCCAACGATAAGATCCAGGCTGTCATTGAATCCGGTGTCTGTCGTCGTCTCGTCGATCTTCTCATGCACCCTTCCACATCCGTTCAGACCCCTGCGCTGCGCTCGGTTGGCAACATAGTGACGGGAGATGACTTGCAAACCCAAGTCGTGATTGCGTCCGGCGCGCTACCAGCACTCTTATCGTTGCTGTCCTCGCCAAAGGATGGCATTAGAAAAGAGGCCTGCTGGACTATTTCTAACATCACGGCAGGATCATCTCCTCAGATTCAAGCCGTCATTGACGCCAATATCATCCCTCCTCTCATCAATATCCTCTCTAACGCAGACTTCAAAACCCGAAAGGAAGCATGCTGGGCGATTTCCAACGCTACATCCGGTGGCTTGCAGGAACCTTCTCAGATCCGCTATCTGGTCTCACAAGGCTGCATCAAGCCTCTGTGCGACCTCCTCACGATGATGGACAACAAGATCATTCAGGTTGCTCTTGATGGTTTAGACAATATCTTGAAAGTTGGGGAGAGTGATAAGCAGGCAGCAGGTCCGGGGGCTATCAATAAGTATTCACAATACGTGGAGGAAGCAGGTGGCATGGTCACCATTCACAACCTCCAGCAACATGACAACATCGATATTTACAAGAAGGCTTACAATATTATGGACAAATACTTCCCTGACGAAGAAGAGATGGATGCAGGTGTATCCGCCGCTACGGTCGACGCTAGCGGTGCATTCTCTGTAAGTGCACGAGTGTCACCCGAGCCCCTCTTAATTAACCCTTTCTCCCTAGTTTGATACCGGGAACAATGCCCCGCAAGGCGGTTTCAGCTTCGGCCAGTGAGGATGTGCCCGCTCTTATTAGCACCATTCCCCCCTCTTGCTTTACGGTTCTCATACCGTTCATGTCCAATACACCATTCTTGCCTGTCATTGTTCTCTAGTTAGCTGACGGTTCCTATGAATTGCGTTCCGAATAAGCCCTTTTTGATGTTCTGTGTCCTCTTCTTTGTTGGCTGCTGTTGCACCATATTTTCATTCAGTTCTCATGATCGGACGACATTCAAGCACTATAGATATCTCATGTTGTGTTGGGTACGCAGAAATGACACGCAAGCAATATGTAGTTTTGCTTTCTCCTAACATGGACGACATGTTGGCTCCGGCCCGACTAAGACTCGCGTCTTGCGCATTCTGATCCTGAATCGAATGGCTTCACAAATCTTGCCTCTAGGTAAAAAGTCCTGCCCAATCTTCATCGTTACTACGGTCGACACCATATTGGTTTACAGAACTCATAGATAGGTGCATCGGTTCGCGCATATGGGTGGTTATGAAAAATGACCACGAGTTTACCGGGACTCTGCTTGGGTTTGACGACTTCGTTAGTAAGTTCTTCGATCACCCCAACTCGTCATTAGAACGCCATACATTATATTTTCTCGATAGATATGGTTCTCGACGACGTTACAGAGTAGTACGTCAAGCCTATACGCCTCTTTTCTTTCGTCAATAGCCTGACGTCGTCTTGCTTGCTCCAGTGAAATGACGCCGAAGGGTCGCAAGTCGACGAAGCTCGCGCAGACGCTTTTGAACGGGAACAATATATGCATGGTAATGCACCGCATAACTTGGTTCCTCGGTGTCGATTGACCCATGTCTGTCTAGTTGGTACCTGGGAGCGATGGGCCAGAACAAGTGTAGCCAATAGTACATCGCTCTGGAACCTTGTATCGTCCACGAACCACGCATCATTTTTTCGGCTTGTGGGACCCCTATCGCCTTGTATCACATCACACATCACACATATTTTCTTCGCCCTGAGCCAGATAATTTGAGCGCGGGTTTCTCATGAGTCGCGCTTCGCTCCACTCCGTCACGGAGCTTCCGAACCAACCGAATCAAATATCATGTGAGAGTTGGATCAAGTCTTGTGGTATCTCCCTGTCATTTTTAAGAAATAACTCGCGATGCATTCCGTTGGCCGACCCGTCTTGATCTTGTCCTTGCACGCAAACGCAAGCTTTTACCCTTGCCTATGAGTCACGTGACCAGTAAGCGTCACCCGCAAAGTCGCTGGGATCGGAATGAAATTGTTGACCACGACTCGATGCCTGTCCGTCTCCGCCTGTCGTTGCACGGTCACAGAAACAACCGTATCTTTCACCTCGTCGCCACAGACCTCCGAAAACGCAGGGATGCGAAGCCCATAGAGCTCCTCGGGATATACGACCCCCGTCTGCGCCTCGGCCAGGAGCACAAGACGATGCGTTGGAGCGTGGAACGAATCAAGTATTGGCTCGAAAAGGGCGGTGCTCTTCCAAGCAAGCCAGTCGTAAAGCTCCTTGAAAGGGTCCGTATATCTTTCTCGTCCCGGACCATTTCCGTTGTTCTGAACGTCGCCACAAAGGGAGGCGTTATTCCCCCAGACTCCAAATATCACCCAAAACCGCGGGAAGCGACCCCTGCTCCTTCAAGCGGGTCACACCCTACCCATTCTCCCTCCGCCCAACCTTCACCTTCATAAGGAGGATACAAACGTTCGACGGGAAGGGGTGTCTCTCGGTGCAAGGTCGTAACGCGCTTCTCTTTTATAACGTCCAGCACAGAATGGGGCTCTAGATATACATCTAACACGCTTCTACCACCGTTACGATCCCGTGCTCATGTGCGCTCGAGCAAGGCGACGATGTCGGGGCGCTGAGCAATCGTCGCCAAATCCGCTGCAGTATATTCGTCCGTGTCCTGCAACATTTTCTTTCAATTAGATTTTCTTTTGGGAATAGCAAAACAACTGTAATCGGCAGTGTGTGTGTGTGTGTGTGTGTGTGCGCACTCACCTTGAGTGTTTTATCGGCACCGTGTTTGAGTAAAAGCTCGACCGCGGCTGTGTTCCCTCGATCTGCAGCCAAGTGTAACGCGGTGTAGCCCTGCAGAATTCAAAGGGGGGTTGACGTAGAAACGAACTCCATTTTGTTGGCAGATGGCCGGACACTTACATATTCGTCACGGGCATCGATGTCCAGGTCCTGTGAGACTTGGAGAAACGCAGATAAGGCAGCGACGTCGTCTCCCATCGCATAGCTGTGCAGTCCCATCGTTTCTTCGTCCTCTGGAGGTTGGGACATGACGCTGACGGAGACCCCCATCCCCGTTCCGCCACCGCTGCTACTCTCAGCTGGTTCCTCTGTCTCATCCGTCGCTGCTGCTGCTGCTGCGGCGGTGGTGGTGGAGGGACTCCCCTCCTTCCACCCTAGACTCCTTGCAATGTCCAAATATCGGTGTTCTGCTTCAGAGGGTCGCCCCTCGTAGGTTTCAGCCGCTAGCTTCCACGCGTCCCATTTTGCACGACCAGAGATGTCAAAGAACGACGGACGGTTTGTGTTTGGCGACGGGGCGACGGTGAGCAATTTGAAGAGACCATAAAGCTGTACGACATAAACAACCCCCGGAGCAACAACGGCGTCAGGAAAGCTGAGGCTGGTAAACGAATGTGCAGATGGACCTCCAGTTTTACAGAATTGGACACTTGCGCCAATGAAGGTGCACTGGATAGATATGATGCGGCCTCGTTAAACGCAGGCGAAGGAGAGTACAGGTCCGTCATCTCGACTCGACTGTGCGATCTAAAAGTGCTTTTCCCACATATTTCCAAGGCGCGAATATCACTCTATTATGTAACCAATAAGGGATATCTTATCAACGTAACATTTATGCGAGTCCAGCAGCCCGTAGTGCCTGAGAATGTACGGATCAGAATCGGCCAAACTCGGGGTGGTAAGGTTACCCACCTTGACCATCTCAGACCCAATCTTTGCTGGGCTGTCGGTCACAATAACTCCAGCCTTTTGGAGGGCAGCGACCTTGTCGGAAGCAGCACCTAGGGGAGAGAGAGACAGTGTCAACTCAGTGCGGCGAACGAGTGCGAACTTGCACGATGAAAAAATCACCTTTTCCACCAGAGATAATGGCACCAGCGTGGCCCATGCGACGACCAGGTGGGGCGGTGCGCCCAGCGATGAAACCGACGACGGGCTTTGGCTTTGCGCGTGTTAGGTTGTATTTCTCTAGGTATTCCGCAGCATCTTCCTCCATAGTGCCACCGATTTCACCAATAATAACGATACCTGCTCCGATTGAGTCCCGCAAAGTTTTTGTGTTGGTTCTCAAGCGAAACCCTTACCGTCGGTGTTGTCATCCTCGAGGAGTACCTTGACCACGTCGACGTGTTGCGTTCCGGGGAAAGGATCGCCGCCAATCCCAACGCAAAGAGATTGTCCGAGACCAGCGTCAGTCGTCTGTGCGACCGCCTCATAAGTCAGCGTCCCGGAACGCGAGACGATACCTGTCCGCGCGCAAACGATCAGACCAACGGGAAAAAAAAAAAGGAAGTGCTGCACAGGCAGATTCTGGCGCGTACCGATGCGGCCGGGCTTGTGAATGTGACCAGGTTGGATGCCCATCTTGCATCCTAGGGGATTGATGATGCCTGGGCAGTTGGGACCCACGAGACGCGACTTTGATTGGCTCTTCAACGCATTCACGACCTAGGCGAGTGTCGATGAGTAAAGTCCCATGAAGGAGCGGCCATACAAGTAAACGAGAGAAACCGAAAATTAAAAAAAAGACTGACATACCCGGATTTCGTCCGCTTGGGGGATGCCCTCGGTAATGCAAACAATCAGGCCAATCTCGTTCTCGATCGCCTCGATGATGGCGTCGGCAGCGCTCGGCGGCGGCACGTACAACACCGACGCGTCCGGCTTGGTCTCGCGAACGGCCTGAGAATGATGTGCCAAGGCGAGGGAAAGCGCGCACTTGGTTTAACGCCGTGCATCCGGTATGCGCGAACAGGACATCGTACCTCCTTCACCGACCCGAACACCGGCAGGCCGAGGTGTGTCTGGCCGGCTTTCTTCGGGGAGACACCACCGACCATCTTGGTCCCGAACGCCAGCGCCTCCTTCGCGTGGAAAGTTCCCTATTCTCACCAAGAAAAAGCGTGAGACGATAATGCGCGCAGTTGTTTAGACAAAGGGCTGCACTCACAGTCTTTCCTGTGAACCCTTGGCAGAGAACTTTGGTATCCTTATGAATGAGGAGATTCTGGATGGTACTCTCATAACTCCGTCGGGTGGCAGACTGAGAGAATGCCCGGCATCCCGCTGAGACCAACGTCAGCATAGAGAACAGAGTCGCACAACGCTGGAAACGGACCACTAGTTGCTAGCGAATGACTAACACGAGATAGCATGTCAGTAGAGGAATGAAGCAGTAGGGAAACGCATAGACGACGGAACCGTGACAGCGAATGGATTGTTATATTATGTAATTTCAATTCTATAAAAAGACGATATTTTTACCTATTACAAGCACACAAGTGTACGGAAAAACCAATGCATTTTCCACTTCATCCTTCTCACCCTCAATCAAGTGGAACTACCTTCCTGCGATCCCTCGCCTTGCGCGACGCACGATGAATTCCGAGCACGGCGTACTTCACTTTGTCGAACTGCTTAGCACGGATTGCACTTTTCGAAAGCATCAGCAATGATTAGACCGTCGTGGATAACATGATTCAGACATACTCGTCAAGGTCCTTCATGAATCGTAGTTTAGCATCCTCAGGGGCAGAAGTCACTGGAAGGCCTTGTAAAATCATAGGCGCCCATTGTTGTAGCTGGCTAGGCCATAGGGATGCCAAAACACGAAAGAGGGTGACGATGATAGACGCAGTTTCTTCAGGGAAGTCTCCGACCAGGCCTCTCAGAAGGAGGCTTGTAAAGTCGAAGCCCTCCTTATCGATGGTCTGATGGATGGTCTGGGCGTAGACAGGAAACTTTGGAGGTGGGTGTTTGAGGGGTTCCGGGGTGAGACAGTCATGCGTCAAAATCATTCGGACAAGATCCAATGACGCGAATATGGTGTCCGTGTGGATGAGCGTGAGGGCGGCGAGTGTGATGTGGAAAGCAGCGGGGAACGCGGAGGACTCGAAAAATATGTCAGGCGCAAATTCCACCATGTTCATGAGCATTCGGACATAGTCCTCCAGCACTACACGCTCTACCAGTCAGCCCTGAATACGGCGAAGAGAAGTGGTAGGTGCTCACCGTCGGGTAACATAGCCGCTGACTTCTCTTGCAACATAACAAGGACCTTTTGCGTCGATCGCTCATAGACATTCTTGACCGCGTCCCGCAGCACCGGATCCTCCTCGTTACCGAACCTGCTGTGTACCTTGCCCGCGATCCAGAGATAACAAGACAGCCCCGATGATGCGAAAGACGTGGACATTCTCTCCAGAACATCTGCCGCAATCGACAACACCGCTTCTCCAAAGAGATTGAGAGCATGGCGAAGGACACGGGTGACATGCTCGGCGCTGTCATAGTCCGAGCCGTGCTTGGCCAGGAACGCATCGAAGACGGGCCACACCTCTTGACAAGTGGCCTGACAGGAAGCTGGGAGATGTTCCCCGAAGGAGCCGACGACGTGCAGCATGACTTCTAGATTGGCCAGACCATCTTTGAACGGAGATCTTGTCTAAGTGAATGATTACGAAAGGTAAAAAGCGAACGCACTGCCAACTTCTTGGAGCTCTTGCTTGGTCGCAGCACCTGGCTTGCTCGCGCTAGCAAACACACCTGCAAGTATGGTAGTCACGAACGTCTTGAGAGACTGTGCTGCTTGTTCCATAGGCATCGCCGAGATAACATAGGCGATGGCTTCGTAAACAACCACCCTGTCCTCTTGCACTAGCTTCGTCCCAATGTTGGTAGTAAAGGCATGCAATTCCGAGATGAAGGGTACCAGATGCTTCCGAAACACAATTAGATATAACCGGTGACACGCAGGCAGACACACATACCTGTTTGCAGTCCTGGCAGAGATACTTGAGAGACTGCCCAGCAGCCCCGATGACGTCTTGATCCGTATCCTCGAATCCCGCGGAGATATACTGCAGTGACGGACTAATGTAGTCGGGGTGGCTGCTTATCCATTCCGTATATCTAGAAATTATCAAGAGGGCGGCATAACGTATCCGGGTATGTGTTGGTAGCGTCGGGATGAGCTGCATGATTATGGGCACCGCATGCTCGTCCTTTGGGTTGACTTCTGCGCCCATAGACCGCATCGCGAACAGGGGCGCCTCGATATTTTGCCAAGGGGTGTCAGGACCTTTGGCCAAGGCCGCCTGAACTAGTTGCAGAGTCTCCAACAAGCACCGCTCCGCGCCCAATACATAGCAACAATCCTTCAGAGTGTCGCCCATAACATGGCGGAATGACCGAAAGTCGTCCATCTCTCGTCCAGTGAGGGTGGCGGAGTCGGAGGGGAAGTGGAGATGCTGGATCATGACAGTCACCAATGACTTGTACGCATTGTGCAATAGCGGAGGTATGGACGCTCTCTTGCCGATGCTTTGCGCAAGCCGCATCCAGAAAGGGAAGGTGATGGGTACGATGTCCAAGTCTTCGTAGGCGGAACATTGCCCGATGGCCTCGACGATGGGGAAAAAGGTCTCCGTGTGTTGCAAGATGAGAAAGCGGTAGGTTTCGCCCGCCTCGGAAAAAATGCGCGCATAGCCCCTCATCCTTTCTGGATCATCTTTTGCGGTGGCTAGAGCGGCTTTGAGCGCAATGACCTTGGGAACAATGCGCTCGATGACCGCCATGTTGTCGTCAATTTCTTGGGTTTCGTGGATGAGGTCGCAGATGGCGTTGGTGGCAGCCTCGAAGAGCTGATCGGAGGCCAGCGCTTGGAAGCAGAACTCGAAGATGGGAGACTCTGAAACGTCCATCGCCGCCATCTCGCCTGCGGTGAGCCAGCTTCTAAGACAGGCAAATACTTGGTTCTGGATAGCGTGGGTGACGCCTGTGATGGATGCCACCCAATATCGTGAGTAGGTATCGCTGGAGGTGCATGACTCGCCACTTACCAGGGGCCTGCAGATACAGAGAAAGCACTTCAAGAACCTGCTTTGAACAAGAACTCAACAGCTGTGCGCTCCTCTCTGCATATTCTTGGTCCTACACAGAGATAATCTCTTTCAACACCCAGGGCCAGTAGAAATCATGTCGAGTCCGACCCACCGTGACGGGAATTTTGGTATTCGAGTAGAGCTCCTCGGGCAAGACGGTCAAAAACTGCAGCAGAACTGGGACCATGGACGGGTTCTGCCCGTAAGAGTCTATCAAACCTTCCACCGCATTCATCCAGGTGGGCAGTTGTAGCGCAAGTCCCGCGAGAGCCAGGCACAGCTGTAGGATGATGGCGCGAGGACCATCTTTGAAGTGTTCGAGGGCGGCAACGATGGTATCGCGTAAAGGGAAGAGTAGCGCAGGGTCGACTTGCGCTAGATCGTACGTAACCTGTCCGAAGCGTTAAGTCGTAGAGGATAGATGACGGAAGGATGGGGCCAACCTTGGTCCTGAACGTTTGGGCGGCAAAGAGCTTTGCAGCCGGGGGCGCGTCTGGCGATCTTAGGATGAGATTGCAGGTCGTCCACGCTTCAGACTATGAGAACGGGCGGATGGTGGCGAGTCAGAAGTCGTAGTCGGGTGGCCACTGGAGAAAGTGTAATTACTGAGTGTTGAAAGTCCTGCAACCAGGAGTTTGCCTTTTCCAAGGAGGCTTTGTCAGGGGCACGGGTGAAGACATCCAAGGCTGCAAGGAGGGCCTGGATTTCGGCCATGGATGGCTAGATAATGAAGATTTTGGTGTTGTATGGTTCGAGGCAAGAGAGCGGGGCTGGGTTGACTGATTAAGCGTCACTGCCACCAACAACTTATTACAATCACAAGGTTTCTCTCCTCTTGATCGTCACAAACCACTTTGCACTGCACAACGCCATTCTACACATCTCACACAAAAGATAAGATCGGACAGCACTGGCGCGCTATGGTATCATAAAATTGTCATCGGAATCGGAAAATAAAAACCCATCACGGTCCTTAACGACAATGCGACGGGAGCTCCAGCGAAAACGAGAACAGGAGGTACTCATACTGAAGGAAGCTATGGCGAAAAAAGCCAGGGATATCCGTGCAAACGAGTGACGGGTGCCAACTACACAAGAGCCGGAACGTAATAGACGAAGTAGAGAGGGGAGAGTGTAGGGTACTAGAGCTAGACAAGGTGGCGCAGATAGCAATTGACACGCCATGAAATGGAATGCATGGATGACGGTGAACACTTCCAGGAAGAGAAAAACAACATCTCTCTGACAATTCAAGGGCGGAGGAAACCCTTCCTTGTTTTCTGCTGCTAACACAAATCTGTGTCACTCATGGTCGCGCAACGAAAACTGGATTGTATCTTACCGTCCCTTTCTCGGGCGTCAACGGCCTGCCATTCTCGATCTTCCGTTTTTTCTCGTCGAGGTCCAGTCGTTGCTTTTCCAGGGACTCCTTCATCTCCCGATGTCTCGCGTAAAGCTCCTCCTCCGACTGTTTCAACTTGGACTCCTTTTCTTGCACCTTCTGTTGGAAGACCATCTTCATCTCGGCTTCCATCTTGGCCAGTTTGGCTTCGTGGAGCACACGCTCTTCCTGCATGCGTAAGGCCGGACTACCACAATGGCACAATGGAGCGTGAGACAGGACAAAGAAAGAAAAAAATCAACAGCCTCATACTTGACTTCCTTGAAGACACTCGAGTCTTGTGCCACACCCATGCTGAGTAGTTTTTCCGTCCGCCAGTTCTCATAGAGGACGTCGTTGGTATACTCCCTGAGTTCCTCCATGTAAGTCCGTACAAGCATCTGGCGAAGCTTGACAAAGTCGCAATGGTCCTCGTTGTCAACCTCGATGACACCCCAAGGGTAGGACCGCCCGCGAACGTGATGTCCGCCCGGCGTCACGACGACCCTATCGGAACCGACCACAGCGAAAGGAATTTTGCTCGTAATTTCCTCCGCTTCTGTTATGGTCTCTTCATCTTCGTTCTCGTAGGTAGGTGCCTGGAAGATGTGGATATTGTGATAGGCTATATCCGCAAGAATCTAGGACAAAAGTGAGCATGGGGAAATTTCGCCAAGGTGATTGTCGTCAGCATACCCTGGCTTTGAATTCCGCGACTTCGTCATCGGTCAAAGTATCCGCCTTGGCGATGACAGGGATAAGGTTGACTTTGGTATGAAGCCGACGCATAAACTCAATATCGAGAGGCTTCAGCCTGTATGATACCGTCGTTACGAACATACATGTCGTGTCAATGAAAGGCACTTACGCGTGTCCAGTTGGCTGGATGAAGTACAAGCAAGCATGGACGCGATTATCCACAATCTTTTGCCTGTTGACGCGGTTTTCCTGCTCTAGATAAGAGTCAAACCGGGCTTCAATGTTCTCGACGACGGGTTTCCAGCTGTAACGTAATACATTTGGGTGAGGGAGAGAGGAATGGTGAGTGAAACAGGTTTCACGTACCTGTCATCATTGTTGACAAAGTCACCAAACCCGGGGGTGTCAACGACCGTAAGGCGAAGGCGAACACCGTTCTCCTCAATGTCTGAAAAGGACTCACGTGGTCAATGTGGCGTCGTAGTAATGAAGAAAGACGGGGATTGTTTACCGGCGCTGATGCTCTGGATGGCGACGGTCTGGGGGCGTTCTGCGTTCGGCGCGGGGGGCTCCTTGGGGGGATAGAGCATGGTGTTGAAGAGGGTGTTGACCAAGGTCGACTTTCCCAAGCCGGATTCGCCTATGAGGGAGTTGGAATTGAGCGACGCGGCTAGCAAAAATGAGAATGATGGGACGTACCGACGACCATCATGGTAAACTGGAAGCCCTTCCGCACGCTCTTACGGTGGACTTGGTTGGGAAGGTTGGCAAAGCCGACGTATCCCATGAGTTTCTTGCGGATGATTGGAGTGATGCCATGGATATTGCTAGGTAGGGAGGGATTTGAACCATTTGGCAACGAGCCGCCATTGGTGTTTGGGGAAAGGTCGCCGGTGCGAGAGGAAATGTAGGAGTCGGTCATCTAGAGAAAAGGAAATAAGGAGAACAGTCGAGTAAAGAAAGGAGGGTAAAGGAGGGGGGAAAAATACTTTTGAGTTGTCGAGGACGACTGGAGGAAGGAAAGAAGGGACCGAGGTTGGCCGTTGGCTTTGTTTGTCCTTCCCTTTCTTGGTCAACCGCGGCTTTGGCAACAGAACGTCCAACTGGGAATCGCTCGCTTCCGATACATCCATCATACAGTACAGCGGGTCACTCACCAGTCCCAGTCCCAGTCCGATCTTACTCTCTCCTTTCATGTCCATGGCTGGTCACCCTCCAATCCCTCACTACTCACTCTCTTTTTATCAACTCACCCCATGCCCCTTCCCCGTGGTCCCTCACCTCCTTTCCGTTGATAAACTCTACCCTTTCGGGTTCTCTCGTTGCTACCTCTGATCTCTCCACTTAATTTACTACCCACGCCTCTGCGTTAATATACAAATCAAAATACTTGTCTGCGTGAGCCACGTCTTCCGCTCTCACACCGTCACTATCTGTCCGTTCCACCTCTCCCAATAGAATCCTTTCCTCACCTGTCTCCTTCATCTGAACACACGTGTAGTCCCCCTTTTTCCTTGCCTCCTTCTGCGCCTGCACCCGTCGCGCCTCTGCCTCTCGCCATGCAATTTCCTCCCCTACTTTGATCACCGCAAGTTGGGCCTTTCTCAGGCCATCCTGTGACGTCCTTGACGGCGGGGAAGTTGACATTCCGGGCCTATTAACATTCCTCCTCCTTTGTCTTCGGATCACCCCGCCGCTCGCTTCACCCACGCCGTAAATTGTCCGTCCCGTGGGTCCGAGACCGAGTCCCAGTCCGGAGCTGCTTGGCCGCATCGCATGCGGGCATTCTTCGGCATCCCTTCTCCGCCGATGTGGTAGGTTCTCAAGATTTTTCGTGAACATCGTCGTCGTTGCCAAATCCTTGGCGTACTTCCGGTAAGACGGGCGCTCCGCGGTTTTCAGTTTCTTCGTGGATTTATTAGGCAGGTCAGATGGGGGGGAAAAAGATGGTCGTTGTGACAGGTACACCGCCATCAGTGCAGCCCGGGCATCAGAAGGTTCGCGTGGCATTTGAAAGTGAAGGTGAAAGCGTGAAAGTGCAGCGGAGAGGAGTGCAGGGGTTTTGGTTTTGTGCTAGCACGGTCTTGTCAGACATAGCGCGATTTTTATATACTCCTTGGTTGCTCGATTGTGAATAAAGATGTCTCGGCTTCCGATGTATCTGCCGCGAGGCGCTTTGCGCATTACTACAGTGACAAGGTGGTCGAGCGGACCAAGTGGTCGATCTTTGTCCAGGGCGCTTAAGCAAGAGGACAAAGGTGGCTTGAGCCACTGTGGCGACTCCACATCCGGTCCTGCTTGTGAGTTGTGTGACCCATCCCTCCTCCTGGGCGCATCACCACGCCGTGATGTGGTGGGTAGACCCCCCGATTTTTTTGATTATCTCTTGTGACGGTATCAATGGGAGGATACGCAATCCACAAAAGCAGATTTAGAGCGCTTCCGGGGTTGTTTTGACGTCAACTAGCCACACATTTGACATGGCTACGCTACGGCCTGACCGGTCTTGCCGGTCATGAAACATCCGTCTTTTTCCCTCCGGCCTCTTTAGTGATGAAATGAGGGAATCAACCCGCTTTGTTTCTTTAAAAAAAAACAAGCCAACAAACACAAACCAAACCCCACATTTTTTTCATCACATCTTGTGGGCAAGGGCGAGTCAATGCGTTGCCGTTAGTGGGCCATCAAAAAAGCCACCTCGGTTCGTACTTTGCAGCGCAAAGTGGCGCGGTGGCTTGCCTTCCCGTCCGGCGTCTGCGCGTAATATTGCACCATCATTTATTTATTTTCTGAGGGCGGAGAGTTCTAGGTGCACCCTCTCCGTCTTGAGCGGCACGCACGCCGACTTTACTAAATGGGTTTACGATTCGCTTCCCACGGCGGTTTCGTCCTTCGGCTCGGCATCGCACATGAGATGGGGTCATCGAAACTCGCGCAGCACGGCATGCGGCCACTGTCGCATTTCAAGAACTGGTTCTCAAAAGAACAGAAAGCATTTCGTTTGGGGCATGGATCCAATTTCCTTCCCTTTTAGTATAGCACAGTGTACATCAACATCCACCACGGATGGACACGACCTTCATGGACTGTACATTCGAGTAGGCATAGTCTGGGCAAACACCTGCCTTATAGAGGTTCCCAGTACGGGACTCTGGGTGCTGTAATGACCGAATAATCACCACGGTAATGTCTCGCCAAGATGTGAGACATGTCACCGCTGAGTTATCCGTTGACGCGGGCTGATGTCTGCTTTTCCGTCTCCAAGATCCACGAGAGAAGAGAGGTAAAAAATTAAGTTGGCATTCCAGTTTACATTAAACGGTACCTCATTTCACTGTCCGCGAAAGTAGTCGTTAAAGCTTAACAAATGTGTCTCATCCCCATTGCGTACTAGCAGTGCAGATCACACTCACGACTTGCGGCTAACAAAGGCCCTCGTTCTGCGTCCCAAGGTCAGAGAGAGGTGAAGGTGAACACTATATTCGAACGATTAGGGATGGGGAGACACAGCACTAGGAGACATGGGGAGTCTATCCGATGGACGGGGAAGCCATGATTTAGGGAAATCCTTGATTGAGGGTGGGGAATCGTAGCGACCGACACCTCCTGCCATATCCCGCTTGAGTTTCCCCTTTTTAGCCTTGGCCGCTTTCGCCTCCAGATGCCTCCGGTCAACAGGAATGTCCTCGAAGCGATCGGTGCCGTTCTGCGAACCCCTCTCGTAAGGTAAACGCGAACACAAAAGTTGGAACGTGGACATACGTTGGCCTCGTTGATCAGGTCGTCGACTCTGTCGCTCACCCACTTGAGGTTCATAGCTGGTTCTGGAAAGTCTTCGCAGGATATTTTGACGTAGCCATGTTCCGCGCTTTCTCCGGGCTTGATTCCCGAGTCTTTTGGTGGTGTCGGTGTCCATCGAACGCCAGCCAGCAGACGGAATTTGTGAATCGCGCGTTCATCTTTCAGCGGTAGCTGAGAAACGGCGACCGTGAGGGCACGCTTCACGGTGACGGGGTGCTCTTCACCGCCATATGACACAGACCGGACCACGAGCGGCGTTTCCGACGTCGGAGGGACGAACGGTTTGCGAAAAGCTGGACTACGCGTGTCAGCCAATCTCGAGAGAGGCGCCAAATAATACTTTGGGGGGTCTCTCGCTCACCGACAAGTTTCGGCATTTCGTGTTCTATTAAGCGGAGGAAGCGTAGATTTTGACGTTGTTGGATTAGGTATAGATGGCCAGCGGAGGTTGGGTCGTTTTCGTTTTCGACGAGGTCGTCCGCAGACCATTGCGCTCGTATCCCGGCCTGAGCCGCCTGGAAGTCTTCCAAAGTTATGTCTTCCGCCTGAGCGGCATCCCTAACGGCGCGAGGTAAGTCGACATCGCTCTGGACCGCAGCTCTAGGTGAGGGGTGCCGAGGGAATGCGCGGGAAGACGAGGTGGAAAACGATCTAGTTGGGCGAGAGAAAGCCGAAAAGGATCGGCGCATGACCGCGATGAGCACGAAATAAGTTCGGGTTGAGTGATCCTGTCAGAAGTAAAGCAGAGGCAACACAAGGCCAAATACGCCTGGCACCCTTTGGCTCTGATCAAGCGGAGAAAACGATGGTGGTAAATCACAACTCGCTCGGCCCTCAGGGAACGAACCACGATCTCACAGCACTCTCTAGCGTCTTTTGCTCTCCATCAAAGCTACCCTCGAGAATGTGACGAATCTCGTCCCTGCCGCAGAGGATTTTGAGTACTTCTTCGGGGTCAGCGGCCGCCATTCTTCATCCTTTTTCGGCCCCACTGCCTCTTACACGCTATCTCTATAGGTGAAATGCACTACCTGCAACGAGCCCCACCCGAAGATCGTATCCCTCAATCGCATCGTACGTGGCCCCGCACCGCACAAAACATTACGACCCTAATCGTGACCTATATATATCAACTCATATAGGAGCTGCATGAAGTCAGTGCTGGCAAGGGCAGCACTGCCCACTTCGTCTGGAGATGCGGCCATTGCAAGCGCGAGAGCTCTGCCAAATTTGATGCGTCAAGCGCACCACAACCATATGCCAATGCCAACGGTCAATTCCGCCCCTTTATTACGATCGACTGCAGAGGTCTTGAATTTACCAGCTTCGACCCTCAGGTTCGTGATCGGCAACGAGGCACTTTACACGTTCACTCATTATTCTCAAGGGTTTCTGGAAATGCGTGGGTGTCGAATCGAGAACGCCGTTTTCTGACTTTGAGTTCGAGAATGGTGAATGGGTGGATTACGACGAGAAGGTAAGCTCATGCCCGAGAGCCATGCCGTCTTTTTATCTCAGCTAAAGTACTTGCTATGCATCAAGACAAAGGAACCCGTCGGTATCTCCGAGATAGAAAGTAAATGGAGCAGGGCATAGAAACGTAGTGGTACCGCCAATTGTACATTATCATTGGAACTTGGACACGCCGTTCAGAGCACCATTCTCATCAAGAACAGAACACTGGATAGACCCGCGAGTATTGATCGAGCTTTTGATAGTCTCGTCCTGATCATTTAATCATTGACAAAAGTGCTCCGCTGGCTTTCACTCGTGTAGAATCACCACCTTCCAGCAGATCAAGCCAACCAACTCTGTTGCATCCATCCTCTGGGTCTTCCAGAAACTGATCGTTCTCCTGGCCCATCGCTCACCACGGACGAGATTCGGCTAGCGGACCTCGAGGGGTTTGGTTCAGTTTCGCAAACTCGCGTTTGAAACGTTACCTTGGCGGCACCCCAAAAGCCATCGGTATTCTCGGAACGAATTCGTTGTATTTCTCAGCGAGGCTTCCCTTCCCCGTCGAAATTTCGTGAACCCATTCAGCCCCTAAAAAAGGACCGGATGTGAATATTGTGAATCGTCGCTTGCGCTCGGAACGCAAGACCGTTTTTACGTCGGTCCCATGGTCGACGATAACGGGCTGGTGTGACTCATGACCCCTTGAGCGAACGATCAGCTGTGCATGGAATCTGATCAGATGCCACCCGGACATCCTTTTACACCTGTACCCGAGAGCGTTTCATGACATCAACGGCGGTTCGCCTCTGTCCGTCTAGGCCTCTTTGGCTACTTCTGCACGTCATCCGAGAGTCCGACCCTGCTATCAC
>Ga0307510_10000684_pt1 | contig 34669 bp, 41 predicted proteins | sample 12_EM_MG_FD_207224 | JGI IMG/M metagenome (GOLD analysis project Ga0307510, IMG submission 207224) | Populus trichocarpa ectomycorrhiza microbial communities from riparian zone in the Pacific Northwest, United States - 12_EM | ecosystem: Host-associated > Plants > Roots > Unclassified | place... | reverse complement strand
AGAATGAATTTCTAGACCAATTCAGGAACCTTTGTGTCACGCACAATCCCAGAAGGTACTTTGGTAAATCTAGCGGTGTATCTCTAGTGCGATCTGCCGTTTCCGCCAAGTCCAAGGCCTCCAACGGTGAGTCGCCGCGTGTGGACACTGAACTCCGTGTCCAGCGCAGAAAAGATTTATGGGATCTTCGGCCCGTAAGTATTTCGTTTTCATTATTTCGCATTTTTCTGACTGGTCAATCCTAGTGGGAGCGCGATCGCGTGCAACCTACCAAGCGAACCTATGATTTCCCTGAGCCAGAACTCCTCACCAGCCTTATCGCGATTTACTTCACACACATAGCGCCCATGGTGCCGTTGCTCCATCGGCCAACGTTCATGAGGCGCTTTAATGATGACTTACACCTCAGGGATGATAAATTTGGCGCACTCTTGTTACTTGTCTGTGCTGCAGCGTCGAGATTTTCCCACGACCCCCGAACTCTTCTCGAGGGCGGTCACCTGCATTCCGCGGGTTGGAAGTGGTTCGTTCAAGTTGACCCATTTTCGAGGACTGTTTTGTCTGGACCCGAACTCTATGATCTCCAAATTGCCGCTGTGGGTTTCCCTCACTTCTTGAGTTGGCCATCATTTTCGGGCTAACAATCAATGCCGTAGCTTGCCGCAATGTATGTCCATGGTACACTACCACCCCATGAATCCTGGATCATGGTCGGCATTGGTCTGCGACTAGCTCAGGATGTTGGTGCTCATCGCCGACGTTCGTATCATGGTCCACCAACAGTGGAGGACGAGCTTTGCAAGCGTGCATTTTGGTACGCGCCGCCGTTACGTTTATCTTCCCCGTTCGTATTGAATTTGGGTGCGATAGGGTATTGCTCATGTTCGATATCTGGACAAGCTCAATTCTTGGTCGTCATTGTGCCATCTCGGAAGAAAAGTAAGCTTACATTCTCTCTTGACTTCCGGGCCAGGGTTGGACATTCAGCTGATATGGTTCCGTCTTGAGCTATGATGTCGATCTTCCAATTGAGTGCGATGACGAATACTGGCAAAACACCGATCCTGCACTAGCATTCAAGCAACCTCCCGGAAAGCCGAGTCAAGTGACATACTTCAATCACCTGATCAAGATCAATTTGTTACATTCCCACGCTCTACGCACCATTGTCAGTCCTCAATTTATTCACCTATTGGATGCTCATACGAGGCCCTGTAGTACTCTCTCAACAAGCACAGGCTCGTGATGGGGCCTCGTGAAAAGGGCTGGGAAGAACAGACCGTGGCATCTCTTGACTCTGCGCTTAATAGCTGGTTCGACTCAGTCCCCGATCATCGTGGGTCTATTTTTATGGTGGTCTTCTTCTCGCTTATTATACACTCTGCAGTTCGTTGGGATCCCCAGCGGGAGAATCAGACATTCTTTGTTCAGTCCGCGGCCTTGCGCGTTTCCTATTACTTTATTCAGATCACGATCCATCGGCCGTTCATACCTTCTTTTCGGAAAGAGGGCTCCTTGTCTTTCCCTGCGCTCGCAATTTGCGCGAGTGCTGCTCGTGCTTGTAGCCACGTTGCTGATGCTCTACGGAAGAGGTACCCAAGTTTGACTGCGCCGAACATCCTCGTACGTGCTACTTTGTCGTTGATTAGTCTTCACCACGTACTCACTCTGACTTGACTGCGCTCGAATAGCTCCCCACATTCGTGGCAGGTGTCATTTTACTGTTAAGCCTATGGGGTGCGAAACGGTCAGGTACTTCCCCTGACCCAGAGAGGGAGATGCAGGATGTACGCAAGTGTATGAAGCTGCTGGAGGTGGCAGAGTCTCGGTGGACTGTTGCAGGGCGGCTTCGGTGCGTCCTTCACAGGGCGTTCCTGTCCAGGATACTGACTATTACTGCGACAGCGACTTGCTCACTGACCTCAGTGCTGCTGGTGAACTCACTGTCCCTGCGGATAGCCCACCATCGAACAAACGCGAACGGGAAGACTCGGACGAGGAGAGTTCACAACCACCTTCAACACCACAGATTCAAGCTCAACCTCATTACTCGGCATCCCTGGGCTCCACCCTTTACCAGCCTGCATCGACTGCACAAGCTGATATTTCGCCTCTAAGCACTCGTACAGGGCCAGCGCCATCCCTGTCCTCACACGTGCCTTCTGCGACTGTGAAGTCGGAAGTCCAGCCCAATATGTCTGGCTATTCCGTCCCTCCCGCACCCTTCAACCAGGCTACTTCGGTGCTCGTCCCCAAGCCTTATCGTGGGAGTTACATTCCACTCTATGGCTCGAGTGGGCTTGGTCGTGCAACCCCAGCAACTCAGTCATCTGCTCCGGCACTGTCGCCTCCTGCGTCTTTCGGGCTCACTGGCTCGACACCTGGAACCACACCCTTCCCACCCTCACCAACCATGTACGGTAACAGCAACAGACCATCCTCGTTGTCTATGGGAGCCGGAGCAACTCAGCCTCCTGGTATAAGCATGATGCTAGCAACAAACGGGCCGTACGACCTTGCAACGGCAACCCCTCCATCTGCACCCGCATCAATATCCAGCGGCACGAGTTCACCACAGAATGGGTTCCAGCCAAGCGCCGACTTCGGCGGCGGCACCGGTGTGTTCGACATGAACGGGATGGAGATGGAATTTGGCGGGTATGGTGTGCCGACGGCGGACAAGGAAGCGATGTTGCGGCATTTTGCTCCTGTGTTGTTGCAGGATGGACAGATCGGTGTCGATAGGGATACGATGATGATGTGGTCGACGATGCCATCCACCTTCGAGTGCGTGACTTTTCTTTTCTTTTCGCTGCGATGAGGTTAATATGGTACCTTGAAGAGCGCAAGATTGGGATGCGTACATGTCGAGCATGTTGGGCCTCGCCCCTGTGAATGAGACCGATCCGGTGGACCCTGGTGGGGCGGGAACGCTGTTATGATGATTAACCACGGGTATGAAAATTATGAGTGGATGCTTTTCTGGATTTGTGTTGTAAGTATACGGTTTATCCTTCCAGTAAGCCTTTTTTTGTGGTACGCTCCCACCCTATTCATCAAGCATGCCTGTACCACCAACTCGAGTTAGCCATTGTATTATAGAGCGTTGTTTTCTTTAGTGTCAAATCCCTAGTTACGGATCGCAGGTTTTCGCTTACTCTTTTATCACATCCACTTATTCTGTTCCCACAACGGGGGGGCAGTGTCTGTGTCTGTCGGTTCAAATCAGGGAAGCACAGGCACGCTGGGCTGGGGGACCTCACGTCAGAACTATTTAGGCAAGATCTCTCTAACTTGTTTCCTGTTTATTACTGTAGTTTATAAGTATAATATCGATGCTCAACGTGTTCTGGAAAGCATAAGCTGTCGGTTTGTATACCGTCGGATCGGGTCGGTGAAGCTAGTAAGACACTCTCAGCTCGCCAACAGCTCCACAAATTGCTGACACCGTCTGCAAACGGAAATTTGGCCAAAGACTACCGTATTGTTGCCGGGCATTGAGAATGCTCTAGTAAAAAGGCGAAAGCAACGCCTTCTATACGAGGCCCGGAATGCATGAAAAGCGGTGGGAATGCTCAAAACGCGTATCATGGATTACATATGATACCGCGTCGTGGCACTGAGAGGGTCTGATAGTAGAGGAAATTTTCGGTGCATCAACAGACTGTACTGCCCATGAGCAGGTGGGCCTCCGAAAGGAAGCTTAAGCAACCCCGTCGCCCAGCAAAAGTACATGGTCCTTGCCATGCGTTTGTGCGCATGCCGAAAGCCCGAGCTCTTCCGGAACTCGTTCCCGCTGCTCACAGAACTTGCTGCTCCGGCCGAATCGGCGGTCCCCGTTACGATACCGGACAGGGAGAGCTGTTGGCCCAGTTGCGGGTCATAGTGGTATTTGGCGCGCGAGCACACCTTGTGCGCGTCTGGTTCGAAAGGTGGGGAGGTGTTAGTCGTGCATAGGAATGCTATGTTTAGGGCTGAGCACCGTGTCCGTATATACGGGTATACGGGCTGCCGTAAATACGGGACGGGCCCGTCCCGTCTGGCCTTGAGCTTGAGCAGACAGCTTGACGGGACGGTTGACGGGCCGGTCACCCCCCGTATCAGACCGTCAAGTGACGGCCGTATGATGGCATGAGGTGTAATGCCGGTGTATCCCACGTTTCGCCCTGCCTCTGCACCTCGACACATCGACAATACTTGTCCCTTGCCTCGCTCTCCGCCTCCATTGCCTTGCATTCCACGCCCACTTCCTCGCCATTCTCCTTCCCCGACACATCTCACCTTGGATCTCACCTCCAACAGCACTCGGATCGCCCAAAGCTGCCAGACACAAAGTACGCGCGCAGCTTCGAGGACGGAGAAGTAGGCCCAAGCACTGGCCTTGTGGGATAAGGAGTCGTTGTCTAGGGACCGCACGCTCTTTCGTACGTTTATCGCTCATTTTTCTATTAGAACAATTACACTCTTTCTATTTTTACATTAGTGTTTCCCTTATTCGTCGTCATTCCCTTTGATATCGAACATCGCCATGCGGGTCTGTCGCCAGCAAGACTGACCCCTTTCTACTTTCCTTTTCCCTTGTTTTCTACTCACTCATCGTAGCGTACTTGTCTTGTAATCGCATCGTCCCAATTGTATAAAACCCCGCGTGCCCGCCTCGCTGAAGAGCAGGCAACTGTGGCCCGAGACTCCCCTCCTTTCTAGTGTGTGTGTGCCGGGCAACTGAGCCCCTTCCCCTCTCTTCCTCCTCGTTGAAACCCGACCGCTATCAGACATGCGATCGCTATTCGCCGTCTGTTCCCGGTCAACTCTACGGCGCGTTCTCTGATTCTCGGAAACGCTGCCTGGCTTTTCGTTCACTTCTTTTTCCTCCCCTTTCTCCTTGAACTCACACACGGACACGACGTCTGCCATACACTGTGTCCAAGGCATCCCTTCCTCTATGGTCTCCAGAGGTGAGTACCCCCCAGTCGCATCCTTTCCGTGTCCTGACAGGTCCCTTGGGTTCCCTCCCTCTGTGGGCCCCACCTCGTTGGTGCCCCTTGGGAGGTCACGTCCTTTCTGACTCAACGCTCGCTCACCCTCTCGCCGCGGTGTGTTGGCCCCGTGTGCCAGGCCTTGCCATGCGATGGCCTATTATACCTCCCCCCACCCCCCTTTCTCCGCCATAGGCCCCGGGCCCCAACGCCTCGGGTGTTGCAAACGGCGGCTTTATCAGCCCCGCTAGCAGACCCGACGCCGGCAGGGCCTTGGCCATGGCAAGTGCAGTGCCCCCAACCGGCAGCGCTACCCTTCATCCGTGTGTTTCAACGCGCGAGGGCTCAATTTCCCTTGCGTCTATGTCAACCTTCACAACCATGCCACCAAGCCTGACAGGGTCAGTATATACAGGAGACACAGGTGCGTTGGCCACTGCTGACCGCGCTCCCCATCCTCTAGATATTTTAATGGGCCCAGTATTCTCAACACCTCAGCCATCCACCTTTGCCTCACCAACACCGACTGTCTTTGCCTTGCCAACATCGCCCACCTTCACTTCATCCGACATCGATCAACCTTGCCTTGACACTGTCGCTCATCTCAGCCTTGCCGACACCTTGGGATACTCACTAGCATCGACGCTGACACACCGACATCTTTGCTTTTCGCGTTTTCGACCTTCTTCGCATGTTCTTGCTCATTCGGGAACTCAGCCTCATCTCCCACCTCCCTCAAGAATATATCTGAATCCAAACAACTCGAGATTCATCTAAATCGCACCCGTATATCCTGTAAGACCCCATATTACGGCCATATTCATAAGGGTCCTGTCCTGTCTCGGATTTTTCAAACTGTTGTATGGTTACGGTTACGGGTACCCCGTAGCCGTATTGGCACTGTATTGATACGGCCGTATCCCATATACGGGACGGTGCTCAGCACTAGCTATGTTGGAGATAAAGTGGAAAGATATTTACAGTAGACAGGGGCCGGGACGGAGATGGAGCGCGTGGAGGCTGAGCAACTTGAAGCGTGGACATGGCAGAGGGCGAACGAGAGAGACCGGAGGCCATCGGGCCTGTAACACCATTCACACGCCGGTACTATCGTATACCTTGATCTTCTGCATCGCGAAAGTTCTTTGACACGGAAGACCCCGTTCCTGAAACCCATCGGAAAGCATTGCTACCTTAACCGTGACAGTGACCATTCCACTGTGTTTTCATTGGCTGAAGGGTAGTCTAGAAGCGTTATTTATTCCGAACGGGGGTGAACTTTCCTGGTCTCTCCTTTCAAATTTGCCGTCACGCCGATGTGGCATGTGACGAGCACGCCTACATAAAATACGCGCGAACAGCTCTCCGCTCCCTATTAGCCTACTTTTCAAAACACTGACACTCTCTGCATACCAGACGCCGGAAATCGCTAAGGCCAATATGTTGTATTACGGAGAAACCTTACCAGGCAATAGCGACTGACTGCTACTCCTCATACGGAGCCGGAATACATGAGGAGCGGTATAAGCTCGCATGTAACTACGCGTCGTGAGAATGCCTGGGATTAGAATATATCCGGGTATCTACATATTTTACTGCTCATGATCAGCATTCAGCTGCTTCCGAATTGAAGCATACATGACTACGCCATCAGCAGAAGTACATGGTCCCGGCCATGTGTTCATGTGTCTGCCGAAAGCCTTCAAAGCTTTTGTGGTATACGCTCCCCTGGCTTGCCCAATCCAAAGATCCTGCGTCCTCTAGATCTGTGATCTCTGCGGTGGAGTCGGTCATGAAGAGACGTTCGGCGTCTTGCGGATCGTAGTGGTTTCTGGCGCGCGCACACACGTTACGCGCATCTGTTTTTTTAGCATGCACAGATGCGTCAATCAGTTGTATGTGCATAAAATGCTACATCAGGGAGAAAGATAAAGATATTTACAGTAGACCGGGGCAGGGACGGCGACGGAGCGCGTGCAGCGGGCGTACACGTGGCAGAGAGTAAATGAGAGGGATTGGAGACTGTCAGGTCTAATACACATAACGGCATTGGCATTGGTCAGCGTGGGTTAGTAGCGTCGAATTGGGGAGGCAATAGAACAACGTACGTGAAGTTGTTTTCGTCGAGGAGGACGGTGTAGTGCGCTGGTTTGCTTGTACCGAGCTGCCCGGCGTGGCCATAGAGATAATAATTGAAGTGAGTTGGGTTGACGACGGCCGAGTCGACGACTGTTCCTGCAGGACAGTTCCCGCTGCGGTCGGCATCAGCATCGGAGGCAGGGAAGAAGACAATCTTGTGGCCCTTTCCGACGATAATGAACGTGATGGCTGGTCTGAAGCCTAATTTAGCGCATGCATCTATGGTGGTGTATATAGGACGAAGGACGGTGAGAAATAAAAAGGGGGGGATGTGGAGTAGTAAGACCTACGTCGGATGCTGGGGAGCTCTTCGCGGATGATGGCCCCGAAGTCTCCCTCGCAGACACCATCTGGGGAGGGGGGACACCCCTCAGTTGGGGTCTGTGCTCTGCAAGAACGGAATTGCTTACTACGATAAAATAAAATGCGTTTTGGGAGCTTGCCCATCGTGGCCCTAAACTGCACGAACAAGTGCTGGCACCAATGCACCAATTTATCATCGTTCTCAACATTTCGGTCGGTTAGAAGCACGCACTATGCACATGTCTGTCATTTCCGCGATAACCGTGCTCATGGGTTCCTGCATCTCAATCCTTGAGACATATTTCACCCCATGGCTGTCGACGCTTCCAACTAGGGAAGTGAATGACGGGCGGCCTCGGGAACCAGCAGGAGGGTGAGATACAGCCGCACCTGATGTAAATCATAGGTGGGTGTATTTGGGTGCTATAAGGTGGGGAACCTACCCATGACCATAGCTGGGTTTGCTGAATCAGTGAGGAAAGATATATCCTGTGGGTTGGGTACGGTGTTCGTCCCGCCAAGCTTCACGTTGATTCTGGATTGATGTAGATTTAGCGGAAAAGAGTATTATCTTGGTGTGCCTACTTCAGTGTAACATTCGCATAGTATTGTGCCGTTGCACGGAAGCACTTGGACGCTTTCATGCATTGAGTAGCAATGCCTGCCTGCGCGAAAACTTCAACTTGTCGAAAAAAGGAATGATCGAAAGTCGGTTACCGAGACATCACCAAAACTGACGCAAACATGTCATGGGCATCAATATATCAGCTATGCTGACTTGGATGACTAGGCAATTACTGTTTGATGGCCGTGTAGATATCGTCGCAGTGGTCTGGAAGGATAGCGACGATAAGCGTTGGTGGGGAGTTTGAAATCCGCTGGCATTCTTGATATACCGCGAGGAGTTGCTGCACAAAGGTGAATCACAGCAAGGTAAGTAGCAAGATTACGCACGCGACCAATGTTTCCTCCGGTCGATTCCCACCTCACCACCGCCGGTCGGGGGTTGATGGCGATTCCTGAGACCCTTAGTATGACCGGAGATAATCGAGCTTATTCAAGTGGCCCTACCGACGGCTTCGCAGCGTCTCACCAGGTCCATAATCATCTGACTGGAAATCTCCGAGGTGAAGTGCAACCGGCTCTCGTAAATTATGACCACCCAGTTTGGGACTTCGGCAGGTTTAAACAGGAGTTTGTTAATCCTTCAAAAATGCGACTTGTCAAATGGCACGAGATCGACGCAATAATGCAATAACCCACAAATTCCACGAGCCGTTGCACGGTTGCTTTGTGGAAGCATCAAATTTCATTTCGTTATGGGAAAGGGTGGAAATTTGCCTACAACGTTGGGTTGTCTGTATGCTGGGTTACACATTAGCATTGGTGGTTTGATGGTTCGGGCGTCGAGCTCTAGGAGTTCGTCCTTAACAGTCATGCCGAACCGGCGAATATATTCTGATTGCCCATATTGCAACACCTGGTTGATTATCAGCAGGAAAGCCAATGTTGTAGCTGGAATATACATGCACTCAAGCCATCGCAAATACTTCTCATGCGTTCGCGGGGGTGCAACCTTGAGAATTCGAGTATGGAAGTCGCAGTTCCTTTGGGGTCCCGCTGACAAACGGGCTGACCTGGTGGAACCTCACAAAGCTCCAAGGGAATTACAGCGCGGGTCGAGAGCTACAGTGAGTGAGGACGCGAGAGAGGATGGGAGGAGTGTTGTACAGACCTCCACGCAGATCAAATCTGGGAATTGGAGCAGTATATTTAACGTATCCTGAAAATACTCCAAGACCGTCATTGTTTGTCCATCTCCGACGGTAAACGTTCGATCTCTGGCGCTCTCCCTGGTCAATTTCTTGACAAGACGCTTTCTATCGGGATCCTGCGCGCGGTATGGAGTAATGATATTAATCCCTGAAATGAATTGTTGGAGGCGCAGCCGCTCGGCATCCGGACGCCCGTGCGGTGGCTTGAGGGCATTCGGTGTCCCAGGCTCGCCAAGAAACTCGAGTGCCAGATCGATCAATTTCCCGGGCCTATACATAGCACTGGTCGAGGTATCTACATTGATTAGCATGCGATCAATTGTGGATCGCACGGATTGAAAATATCCGCGCCATAGGACCAATCCTCCACCGATGGGCCATGCTTCTCGATCCGTGAAAAAGGAGTGCTTCTTTGATGGGTATCTGAGACTTGGTTCCGTACGGACGACGATATTCGATGCCTGTCAGACAACGCGGATGGTGAGTCAGCTTCAGATATGGGTGAAGTGCACACACCATAGTCACCCTTGGGGCTATTTTGCCACCGCCAGGGCTCCGGAAATGCCTGGGAATTAGTTAAATATTAATTGATGAAATAGGATCTGGATATCACACACTCGGGCAAAATAGAGGTCACATGCTTCAACCGAACCCTGAATTCCTGGGGTCGACTACCTCCTTTGACTGATGAGTGGATACCCATGGCCACTACATACTATAAACGAGAAACAGGCTGAGTCGGAAGATGAGTGACATATAAAGGACTTACCTCGCGAGCACCAGATTCGAATTCGAGATCGAACGTTGTAAATAGGTTCTTGCGTCCATCGTACACCCCAGATCGTGCAGCAAGACGACCTTCGATCTGTGTCTGCAATATATTGATTATCTGATGATTTCGTGCGATTGACCGTCTCCGATCATTTGGGAGGATGACTACAAGAAACGATGGTTAGTGGTCGGGAGGCTCAGGTCTACAAGACCAAAATGTTATATATACGGACCAACTACATTGTATCAATACAAGAACATCAGTAAGTCATGTGTTTTCGCGAGGGGAAGATAGATACATGCCATCATATTGATGCACCGTTCCTGGGTTGAGTTTGACTTCAACATGGTTACTGAATACCTTAATCTTCCTCGTGGAGGGGATCTCTTGACGAATAAGGTCCCGTTTCCGAATCCCATCGGAGAGCATTGCTACAGTGACAGTGAACCTCCCGTTGTTGCCTTCATTTGCTGAGGGATAATCTATTAAGGGAATAAATAGTTCGGCTGTAAGGAGCTCTGAAAGTCGTGGTTCGGCAAGTTCTGACCATAAGGAACGTGTTCAAGTTGTATCTCTGGTTCAGATCCTTGAAGGTAGTCCAGCAACGCATTGGATTGAAGGTTCCCCCGAACCCGAATAAGATCATCATCGTGAACAAGGACCATGTCACACTCGTTTGCGTGCTGTGTGATCCATATAAGTATGACAAAATCATACCTTAGGTCTTTAGGACGTACTTCCGTGATATATTCTATCAAAACGTGAACGGGATCCCGATACTTCAAGAGCTCAAATCAAGGGCGAGAAGTGTCATCTAGAAACCCTTACCCTTGTTTCCGAGAAGATCGACAGGAGCTCCTCAGCTGGCTGATTGTCATCTTGATCGCCTTGTAGAATTGGATTAGATCCTGCCACCCCTCCGAGCCTCGGAGGCAACGGCCTAAAAACACGAGTGACACGAAAACCTCGTATAAGTACGCATTGGTTCTCTGGTGGGCCCTGGCGAGTACACAGGGTCATCCCGAGATTATCTCAGGAAGTTACCCAAACTAACGTACCTTTCCTTCGGGTCCCCAGCTCCTTACCCCTCCTCGGGCGCTTCCGGGTGGGCAATTCCAAGTGATGCTAACTTCGTGGTCACTGTCATTATCCATTTTCACACCGAGTGCTGCTCGTCCGCTCGTATCACCCTCCAAGAATGCAACATTGGCCCAAGATCTCGTGAGATGTAACCCAGTGACTAGGACGATGTCCTCCATCTGCTCTATCCCGATTCCAAGACCCCGAGCGAAGGCGAACCAGGAGTCGATATGCCTGACTATCCACCTGCCAAAATCCCCCCGCGCTCGAGTGTCCTCACGTTGAGCATCAACCGGAAGAGATAACACCGCCCCCCCTCGCCTCCCTGTGGAAGAGAAAGAGGTCTGTTGGAAGTCATCTGGCCTGCAAAAGCATTAGTGAAGGTGGTATTGAACTACGTAGGGCAAATACCCTGCGGCACGAATATCACCTCTTTCAGTCCCCACGGTCACTCCGATCGAACAGTAATGGTCAGGCTTGAGCGTCCCCCTGTCGATATGATTCGAAATGTTGGGGATAAGTGGCTCATGATGTTCTGGTAGAGCGACTCCGTGATGTGACGGGTGGTTTGCGGCGAGGAGTGCATTGAAAAGACGATGAAATTTCCCCTGACGTATGTAGCCAACATCGCCGATTTTTACGGGTCCATGCCCTTCATCAGGACATGGTTCCCATAATGCGTGCCCGAAAGCAGGATATGTGATCGCGAGCTGGTCCCGAAAGATATCGTAGTGGGCCATATCACCACGCTTGCCAGTGGCGAGTGTTGAGAGTGACTGGCTTTACGTAAAGACGCTTTTGTGATGACTTATTCAATTTTACCTACCAAGACTTTCCGCTTATGTGGTGACATAACCGTGATAGCCTGGTGATTAACGTATTGAGAGCTATTTACCCATTCTTCCAAGACCCGCATATCTCAAGTGTAGCACACTCCCTGACATATTACATATCCATATCCATATTTTCCCGAACTCCATACCGTAGCTACCTGTAGCACGACACTTGTAGTCGATAGACTGGGGTGTATAAACTCAAATTCAAAAAAAAAAAACGTATTGAGAGCAATTTACGCACAGTAGGCACTAGTCTACGTGAGCTACTTCAGGAAATTTACCATTAATATTAGACCCCGAAATTTCCGCCGTGATTGTACTTGTACTTTCATCAGGAAAACCCCGAATTTACTTTTCATTACTTTTTTGTACTTTTTCATACTTTTTTCAAAAAAAGTAGAAAAAGTATGAAAATTGTCACTTCCTCAGGCTACAGCTACCTGATTATTTCCGTGCCCAGGGAAAGCGTCTCACTTTGATAGGCTGGAACACATGAGGGGTGGCGGTGAGCTCAAAGGGCATGTAATGGATTGTATATAACTGCGCATCGTAAGAAATAACCTATATCAGAAGATAATTCCTGGTCATCACCACACTATTCTGCCTGTGATCACCATCCGGGTGGGCCAGGCTCCGATTGGAAACTAGATAAACCAGCGCACCACTCAGCAGAAGTACATGGTCCCTGCCATGCGTTCATGCGGCTGCCGAAAGACGCCCTGAAAGACACCTTCGTCGCTCGCCGAACTTCCTGCACCCGCCGGATCGGTGGTCTCCGTTTCGATATCAGACGTGAAGAGTTGTAGACTTTCTTGTGGGTCGTAATGGTTGATGGCACGTGAGCATAGCTTGCGCGCGTCTAGTTTTGGAGGCGCAGAAGCGTTAGCCATGTGGGCTAAATCGAGAATGGAAGGGAATTCTCACAGAAGACAGGAGCTGGGATTGAGACAGAACGCGTGCAGCTGGCGTGGACGTGGCAGAGGGCGAAGGAGAGTGACTGGAGGCTGTCGTTACTATTGCCACAGAGACTCGTCAGCATCGGGTATCACCATCGAGTTGGGGTTATGGTGGAATAACGAACGTAAAGTTGTTCTCGTCCAGAAGGACTGTATAGTGCGCTGGCCGGCTCATGCCGAGCTGCACGGCATGGCCGTAGAGATAATAGTTGAAGTGGGTTGGACTGACTATGCCAGAGTCGATGACTGTGCCAGCGGGGCAGTTTCCACTGCCGTCGGCATCAGCCCTAGAGGTGGGAACGAATACGACCTTGTGGTCTCTGCCAACAACGATCAGCGTAATTTTCGGGTTGAAGCCCAATTTGGTGCATGCATCTGTGGTGTAGTGGGAAGGAGATCATCAAATACCAGTGGTGGGTGAGAGAGGCAGGCAAAGCAGGGCGCACTTCGGATGCGGGGGAGCTCGGAATTGGTAATGTGCCCAAAATCTCTTTCGAAGACGCTGTCTTTGGAGGTGGATGTTGCGTTCATCGGCGGAGGTCCGTGATTCGCGAAAACGGAATCACTTACTGCGATAGAATAGTATGCGTTCGGGGAGCTTTTCCGTTGCGTCTCTGAACTGCTTGAACACATCCTAGCAACAGTATTTCAATTCATCATGGTTCTCAACGTTGCAACAGGCACAAACACACACCATACACATGGCCTCCATGTTTTCGATATATGCCCGGAACGCCTGTGCCTCAATCCTTGAGACATATCTGACCCCATGGCTGTCAACACTTCCGACGAGGGATGTGAATGACGGGTCTCTTAGGGACCCAGAGGGAGGATGAGTGATGTCTGCACCTAGTGAGCAGAGCAAAAATGAGCATTATCGGGCACAACTGCATGAGAACATACCCATGACCATCGTTGGGTTTTCAGGGTCTGTGAGGAACGGAACATCTTGTGGTCTAGGCACAACATTAGTCCCGCCAAGTTTCAAGTTAATTCTGAAATACATGTCAACATAGCAGCATAGAGGAGAATCTTAGTTTACCAACTTCAAAACAATATTCGCATAGTATTGTGATGGATTCAAGTTACAGGAATACTCGGATGCTAGTAATTTCATGCATTTGGACGATCGCATGCATTGGGTAGCGATACCTGCCTGTGCGAGAGAAAACATCAGCTCTCCAACATATTTATGCCGAGATCAAAAGATCAATTACCAAGACATCACCAAAACTGAAATACCAAGAAACACGGGCATCAAAATCGGTCACGACTGATACAGATCATGTTCAATTACTGTTTGATGGTCGTGTAGATGTCATTACGACCATCTGGGAGGATGGCGACTATAAGCGTTGGCGGGGCCTTTGACAACCGCTGGCATTCCGCACACGCATCTCTGAGTTGCTATGGCCCAAGGTAAGCCACGGACAGGGTAAGTGGCGAGATGACGGACATGGCCAATATTTCCTAGGGCCGATGCCCATCTCACGACCACTGGTAGGGGATTGATGGCAATTCCTGGGGACCTTTAGTATGGGTGGAGACAGTCGAGGTGATTTAGGTGGTCCTACCGACGCCTTTGCATTGCTCTACCAAGTCTGTAATCACCTGACGGGACAGTACCTGGTTGGAGTGCGACCTGCTGTCAAAAAGTATGACTACCCAATTTGGGACTTTGACGGGTTCAACCAAGTGTTTGTCGATCCTTCGAAAATGGGACTTGTCACATGATACAGGCAAGACATGATGAAATTATTCACAAATTCCATGTACCGTTGCGTGGTTGCTTTTTAAAAGTATGAAAACACATTCTGTCAACGGAAAGGGTGTAAAATTGCATACAATGTTAGGTTGCTTGGATGTTGAGTTATATATTAGCGTCGGCGATTCGATGATTCGAGCATCAAGCTCTAGGAGTTCATCCTTGACGGTCATGCCGAATCGGCGAATATGTTCCGATTGCCCATGTTGCAACACCTGCCGCTGTATTATAGGCAGGAAGGTCAATGCAGTAGCAAGAACCTACACTCAAGCCATCGCGAATACCCTTTATGCATTCGTGAGGGTTCAACTTCGACCATGCGAGTGTGGAGATTGACTGCACTGGGGGGAGCCGCTTGTGGACAATCTGACCCGGTGGAACCTCACAAAGCTCCAAAGGGATTACGGCGCGGGTCGAGAGCTACTTGGTATGAGAATACATGAGATGATAGGAAGAATGTAGTACAGACCTCGGCGCATATCACATCCGGAAATTGCAGTGGTATTTTCAGCTGAGTCTGAAAATATTCCGCGACTGTCATTGTTCGTCCATCTGCCAGCTCAACCTTTAGATCTCGGGCACACTCTCGGGTTAATTTCTTGACAACACGCCGCCTAACAGTGTCCTGCGTTCGATATCGCATGGTGACCGTGATGCCTGAAACGAATGCTTGGAGACGTATGCGCTCGCGGTCCAGAAGTCCGTATCGCGGCGCGAGGGCACTCGGTCTCCCGGGCACACCAAGAAATTCGAGCGCGAGATCGATCAACTTCCCAGACGTGTACATAGCTCTGGTCGAAATATCAACATTGATGAGCATGCGATCATTTGCAGGTTGTACGGATTGAAAATATCCTCGCCAAAGAACCAACCCTCTGCCGATGGGCCTTGCTTCTCGATCCGTAAAAATGAAGTGCTTGTTCGACGAGGATCCGAGAATTGGTTCCATGCGAACGACGGTATTCAATGCCTGACCAGAGATGTGGATGGTGAACTAGCTTTTAAATTGCAAGAAAATTCCCGCACTTTTCTCACCCTCGAGTCACCATCCAGACTCTGGAAATGCCTGGGAATCAATTAAGTATTAATCAACCAAGTAGGATCGGGATATCACACACTCGGGCAAAATTGAGGCCACGTGCTTCAACCGAACCCTGAATTCCTGGAGCCGACTGCCTCCTTCGACCGATGGGTGGGTACCCACAGGTACTACATACTGTAAAGCGGGCAGTATGCCGAGTTGGGAGATGAGGGACGGATAAAGGACTTACCTCGCGGGCACCTGAGTCAAATTCGAGATCGAACGTCGTGAATAGATTCTTGCGTCCATCGTACACTCCAGGTCGTGCAGCAAGACGACCTTCGATCCGTGTCTGCAGAGCATTGATTATCTGATGATTTCGTGCGATTGACTGCCTCCGATCATTTGGGAGGATGACTAAAAGGAACAATGGTCAGTGGTCGAGGGGATCCCAGGGTCTACAAGGCCAAGAGCTATATGTACGAACCGACTATATTGTTATCGGTATATCAATACTAGAGGGTCAGCAAGTCATGTGTTTTCACAAGCGGAAGACGGATACGTGCCATCATATTGGTACACAGTTCCTGGGTTGAATTCAACCTCAACATGGTTACTGTATACCTTGATCCTCTGCATGAAGAGGATGTCCCTGCAGGAAAGATCCCGTTCTCTAAACCCATCGGAAAGCATTGCGACTGTGGCAGTGATCTTCTCGCGCTTGCTTTCATTCTCCGAAAGACAATCTATGAGGGGGATTGCTCGGCCACAAGAACTCGAAAAATCATGACATCAGCAGATACTAACCATAGAGAACGTGCCGTATCTCTGGCTTAGATCTTTGAAGGTGGTCCATCAAAGCACCAGATTGGAAGTGCCCCTGAATCCTAGCAAGGTCGTCATCATGAACAAGGACCATGTCACACTCGCTCGCTTGCTGTATAGCCCGTGTTAGAACGAAGAACACCAAGCACGGATCTTCAGTACTCACTTCCGTGACATATTCTAACAAAACGTGAAGGGGATCGCGGTACTTTGAAGGCTCAGGTCAAGGGCGAGAAGGATCATCCTAGGACACTTACCATTGTTTCCGAGGCTATTGACATGAGTCCCTTATCGGATTCATCGTCATCGTGATCCCCTTGGAGAAGCGGATCGGGTCCTGCCGCCCCTCTGAGCCGCCGAGGAAATATCCCGAAGACACGTGTGACACGAAAACCTCGTATAAGTACGCATTGGTTCTCTGGTGGGTTCTAACGAGTACATAGGATCAAATTGAGATTATCTAAGGAAATTCCCCAAATTAACGTACCTTTCCTTCGGGGCCCCAGCTCCGTACCCCTCCTCGGACATTTCCAGGTGAGCAATGCCAAGTGATATCGCGGCCATTTTCCACCTTAAGTCCGAGCGATGCCCGTCCATTTACTTGGCCTTCCAAAAACACAACATTAGCCCAAGATCTCGTGATATGTAGCCCAGTGACTAGGACGATTTCCTCCATTTGTCCTATTCCGAGTCCAAGACCCCGAGCGAAGGCGAACCAGGAGTCGATATGTCTGACCATCCACTTGCCAAAATCCCCCCGCGCTCGAGTGTCCTGACGTTGAGCGTCTACTGGAAGAGATAACACCGCCCCCCCTCGCCTCCCTGTGGAAGAGAAAGAGGTCTGTGGGAAGTCATCTGGCCTACAAAAGCATCAATAAGGTTAGTTTAAACTACGTATTGCAATCACCCTGCGGCACGGATATTTTCGCTCTCGGTCTCCGCGGTCACTCCGATCGAACAGTAATGGTCAGGTTTGAGCTTGCCCCTGTCGATATGATTTGAAATGTTAGGAATAAGTGGCTCGTGATGTTCTGGGAGTAGGATTCCCTGATGCGATGGGTGGTCTGCTGCGAGGAGGGCATTGAAAAGTCGATAAAATTTTCCCTGACGTGTGTAGCCAACGTCGCCAATGTTTATGGGGCCATGCTCTTCGTCAGGGGTTGGCTCCCACAGTGCGTATCCAAAGGCAGGATATGTGATCGCAAGTCGCTCGCGAAAGATATCGTAGTGGGCCATATTATCACACGCCAGGAGTGTTTGGCGTGGTCTACTGTTTCCGGACCGGACGGATAGTTCCGTTACCCCAATTTACAATTGACGGCGGGCAGAGGAATTCCCAGGTCGAGCCAACTAACTTACTCTCTTCGACCTGGGCAAGGACCTGGTCAACTTTTTCACGCAAGGACACTCATATCACCAATGCCACTGATGTTATTACCACCACAGGGATCTAAGTGCCTTAAACTGGTACGTGTCATCGGCCTTGTTGCTACACACCCCAGTGATCTTCAATTTGGGTGCAGGTGGGGTAGGGGGCTCTAACCACTGGGAAACGATCACACGGGACGTACGAGTGATGGGTGGACCTTACTTTATTTTGGTCTGTAGTAGGTGTGCGGGTTGTCCTGTTCTTCGTATACTTCATCTATGTGTAATACGCCTTATAATCCGTCAAGAATGGCTCTACCACCATCGTCTCGCTTCTTGATCCACCCCTTGTACTGTAGGGCGTTGTTCTCTTTCGTGTCAATATCCCTAATATCCGTAGATACGGATCGTGCATTCTTGTGTATCCTACGTTTCTCCAATTAATACACCCGCTCTCGCTGATATGGTTGGCGAAAAACAATCATGTGAGTTGCCGCACGTAACCTCCCTTCAACTTGCTCTACAAACATTTACACGATCTGCATGCAGATCAGAATTTGACAACAATACAAGGCTACTTTACAGCTTGTGATAACCAGTGCAATGAGCTTCTAAGTGGAAGCCCAGTTGCAACAAGGGGTCACTGCTCAGCAAAAGTACATGGTCCTGGCCATGTTTTCATGTGTATGTTTGAATCCCATCCGAAACTCGACGCCGACACCGCCTGCAGAACTTCCTGGGCCCACCTGAGTGGTTGTTTCAGTGACAATGTCGGACATAAAGAGTTGTTGGCCTTGTTGAGGGTCGTAGTGGTTCTTAGCGCGGGAGCACACATTGTGCGCATCCGGTTTGTGGGGACGGAAGCATCAACCGTCTGTACAAGCACTATATCGAAGAGAAAAGAAAAGGTATTCACAGCACACGGGGGCTGGGACAGATACGGACCGCGTGCAGCGAGCATACACGTGGCAAAGCGCGAAGGACAGTGATTGAATCCCGTCCGGTCTATAGTCCCATACACAATAACGTAAGCCTGCGCCAGGGAAACACGATAGATCAACTTACGTGAAGTCGTTCTCGTCAAAGAGAACATTGTAGTGTGCCGGCTTGCTCGTGCCGAGCAGCCCTGCATGACCATAGAGGTAATAATCAAATTCAATTGGACTAACATCCGTCGTGTCAACGACAGTGCCAGGAGGGCAATTGCCGCTGCGGTCGGCGTCGCGGTCGGAGGTAGGAAAGAATACGACTTTGTGGTCCTTGCCAACGACGATGAGCGTAATTTTTGGTTTAAAGCCCAATCTGTCACATGCAGCTGTGGTGAGGTAGGAAGGTCGTCACTCGGAATGCAAGGGACAAAGATGCGGCAAACAGGACGTACTTCGGACGCGGTCGAGCTCCTCGTCAAGGATAGCCCTGAATTCTCCTTCGGAGACCCCGTCTGCGAGACATAGGTAAGTTGGGCCTCGGCTGGACGAGAATTGGAATCACTAACCGCGATAGAACAGAAGGCGCTTGGGAAACTTGCCCATCGCAGCCCTGTACTGCTCAAATACATGCTAGCGTCCATTCGGTCATGACCACTTTCGTGTCATTATGGCAGCAAAACTACACACCACACACATTTCTTCCAAGTCGTCAATAAGCTCCCGGTGGGATGCCTGCACCCCAATCCTTGAAACGTATTTCGCCCCGTTGCTGTCAACACTTCCAACGACGGAGGTAAATGATGGGCGACCCTTAGCACCAGGAGGAGGGTGCGTGACATCTGCACCTGTGAGTGAAAGATGCGCGAGTCTACTTATGTACCATATTGTGAGTCCTACCCATTATCATGGCCGGGTTTGCGGAATCGGTAAGGAAAGATATATCTTGTGGTTCTGCTACGACGTTGGTCCCACCGAGCTTCACATTGATTCTGACAGATATCGAGTCAGCGGAAGGGAGGAATTGTTCGCAATACACTTACTTCAGCGTGATGTTCGCGTAATACTGCGCCCTTGCACGGAAGCACTTCGAAGACTTCAGCTTGTTGAGGAGAAGAGCCATGTTAAATAACAATTACCGAAACATCGCCAAAACTGACGAGAAAGAATCATGGTCGTCAAAAATGTCGGTTAGACTGGGACAGACAATCTGGCAATTACTGTTTAATGACGGTGTAGATATCAGCACCGCCCTCTGGAAGGACAGCAACTATAAGTGTCGGTGGGGCCCCTCGAATCCGCTGGCACTCCTCGCAGGCAGCGCGGAGTTGCTGGAATGAGGGTCAGCCATGAAGGAGATAAGCAGGGAGATGACGCACGCGACTAATATTTCCTTGACCAGATTCCCATCTCGTGAATGCGGGCTGGTGATTGATTGTGACTCCTACAAGATTTAGTACGGCCGATAACAGTGGAACTTGGTTGAATTGCCTTACCAACAGCTTCGCAAGCCTTCACCAACTCCGTGACCACCTGCCTCACGGCTTCTTGGCGGAAGCGATGCTGTCGCTCGTAAACGAGGACAACCCAATTTGGGACTTGGGCAGATTTAAACATTTTCTTATCGAGCCTGCGAAGGTGCGTGTTATCATATGACAAAGCCGGGTCGGAATAACGTAACCCACATATTCCATGTACCGTTGCCCGGTTGCTTTATTGGGAGACGTCAACTGATTTCGTCATTAAAGAGAGGTAAGCAATGCATACGACGTTGGGTTGCCTGGATGTTGGGTTGTATTTTAACATCGGGGGTTTGATGACTCGGGCCTCGAGGTCTACGAGCGTATTCGATACGTTCATTCCAAATTGGTTAACGTACCGTGATTGCCCATATTGTAGGACCTGATTATACAATTGATCTGCAGACAGGCTACGGCCTGGCGCAATAGCCAAAAAGTACTCCTGAACCATCGCAGATACACCTCATGCGTTCCCTGGGGCGCATCGTCGAGAACTCGAGAATCGAACTGGTCTTGTCTTGGGGAATATGCTTCCGAGCGAACTGGCCTGGTGGAACCTGGCAAAGTTCTAAAGGAATTACGGCGCGCGTTGAAAGCTACAGGGTGTGAGAACGTGCGAGAGGAAAGGAAGAATATTGTACAGACCTCCACGCATATCAGATCCGGGAATTGGAGCGTTATGTTTAGCTTATTTTGAAAATACTGTGCGACTGTCATAGTTTGTCCATCTCCGATCTCGAATGTTCGTTCTCGCGCACTCTCCCGAGTCACTTTTCTGACAAGACGCCGTCTATCGGGATCACGGTATGGCGTAATGATCTTGATCCCCGAGATAAATTGTTGGAGTCGCAGGCGTTCACGGTCGGGAAGTCCGTATCGTGGTGAAAGAGCATTTGGGGTCGACTGGTCAAGGAATTCGAGTGCCAGGTCGATCAGCCTCCCGGACTTGTACATAGCACCGGTCGAAATGTCGATGTCGATAAGCATGCGGTTGATTGCGGGTCGCAACGACTGGAAATATCCACGCCATAAAACTACCCCTGCACCAATGGATCTTGTTTCTTGACTGGTAAAAACGAATTTTTGTTTGAAGGGTATCTGAGACTTGGTTCCATACGAATGACGATATTCAATTCCTGACTTAAGATGTTAGACCGTCTTTAAACGAGGGGGGAATTGGCGCACCATTATCGCCGTCAAAACATCCTCATTGTCCCTTGTTCGCATCTCACAAAGCGCGGGAGGACTCTGAGAACCAAATGGGTAATCGTCAGTTTCGGAGGATTGGAATAACGCGTACTCCGGGTTAATTGACGCCGCAATAGTCAGACGGACTGTGAACTCAGCACCCATAGGTACGACAAACTGCAAAATGGGCAACATGTATAGTGGAAGATAATTGACCGTGGCGACCGACGTACCTCTTGAGAACCAGACTCAAACCCGAGATCGATGGGGCTGAAGAAATTCTTGCGCCCATCGTAGACACCAGCGGAAAGAGGGTCTTGAACTTGTGTTTGCAAGGCGGTGATGATTTGAAAGTTTTGTTCAATTGACCGTCTCTCATCGTCCGGGAGAATGACGATGGTGAACAAAACTCAGCCATTACGCGCGGCCATTCACGAAGTCAAAGAACGACAAACACTGACCAACTGCATCATGTTGGTTTACGATTAAGATTTTTAAGTTATCTTTGTGGGGGGAAGATAGATGCGTACCATCATAGTGGTAGATTGTTCCCTGGTTGAGCTCGACTTCAACGTGGTTGCTCCGCAGTATGATTCGTCGTCCTCTGTTCCCAGGTCCTGGGCGCCTGACACCGGTGGCTTCATCATGGTGCGCGGGAAGAGGGAGCCCAACATGGGGTGCGGGAGGAGGGGGTTCAACATGGGGCACAGGAATAGGAGGCTCGTCGGGGGGTGCGAGAAGAGGAGGTTCAACATGGGGCGCGGGAAGAGGGGGTGGGCTACCCGCACCGCGACCGCGACCATCTCCACGGAAGTCACCTCGCCCTCCGCCACGCCCACCAGTGTTCCCACCGCCACGGTTACCACCGCACCACCCACCTCGACCGCCACCACGCTCACCTCCACGTCCGCCGCCGCGGTCACCACCTCGTCCACCACGTCCACCATTGAGAGAGTCGGACATAATAGGGATGTAAGGGGGCTGCGAAGGCACACGAAGACGAGCGCAAGTTTTGTATTCCCGAGAATTGGCCTGGCGGGAGCCGGAGGGACATCGGACCGTATCTTCAGTTCACATGAGCGATTCCTGCCTTCGCCATGATGTGATCCCCGTTCTGCGCAATAATACTGCGGAAGCCATGACGAGAGCTGTCCTAGGAATCGGTGCATCTTCTGAGAGTACAATAGCAGAATGGAGCACATACCGTGTCGACACCCTTGAAAGTACGCAACTGCGGATAGATCATGCGCAATGTCATCAAGTGCTATGCCAATTTTGATGTGTATTTGTAGTTAGTATGTCCCCTTTTGGTTGGCTGGCTTCGTTTTCCGCAGCAACAGAAGAGACGATGTGGTCCGCTGTTCTTTCATGTCAGAAATGCGGATGGGCCTAGTATGGTCCTCCGAGGATGAGACCACCAGGCATGGCAATTCCTTGCATGGACGCGTTGAACCACAACCTGGAGACTCTTTCGTGACTCGGTATCATGTTGCGGGGGGCCAGATTTAGAGATTTTGGGGCGTTCAAATTGACAGGTAAGGCACGTCATTGAGGAAAGTGGGCGCATCACAATCCACGACTCTGTCCAGACAGGCGCAAAGAAGATGCTGCGGGAATTCTGTAATAGGCTGAACTACTGGTGTGGAGGCTGGTGTCAGTCGCAGCCGCAGGAGCTGGGACAAGAGGGCGTCAAGCGTCAACGCAAGGCGGCGTCTTACCTCGGGGATTACCGAGTCTCCGCGCCTCGGGCCCAGCCCCAATCCGCGACGCTCAACAGTTGGTATCATAACACATAGCACACAACAATGGGAGAATGCTAATGGAAGTACGAACGAGTGTTCGAGCGGTGGTTACACAGGGACCTATGTGTATCCTGGGGTTGGTGAGCGCAAAGTTGAAATCTCAGTCTTCATGTTACCTACCATTGACCGCGCCGCAGTGAGTTATAGAAAGGCATAATCGGTTTGAGTTTTTTCTACAATGAGAACGTGGCGTTATCCGAGGCGCTGGGACCAAGGCCCTCAGCAGTTACACCATTGATCAAACCCCCGGCTCGGTGGCGGAACCGTCGTGACTCACGAGAAATTGCCAGTTTCCTATGACCCGCCGTAGTTTGTATACCGGTGGCGAGTACCATAAGATAGCAAGATTCAGCTTCCGCAGCCCCTCCCTCCTCCCCGTAATCTTGTTATCTCTGTCTCTGGGAGGGTTTATGATGGCCGATAACGATCCTTGGCTGTTCTACCCTGCTATCTCCCTGTCAGGACTTACGTGCGATATATCTGGGGCGTATTGGTAGACGGAATGACAATCGAGAGTTAATAGTGGCAAGTTCCAGCCGCGATAGTGCGATAAAGATGTGTTCTCTACTCAGACATAGTGCCGATAAACGCGACAGGTATCTGTAGATTTTCGGGCCCACGAGAAGGTATCATGTAACTTGATGAGAGTATAATTAGAAGAACTCATCAGCGAGCACGGCATGGTTTCTCACTTCGCGGTTGCTTGTAGTCGATGTCTCTTACGGAGGGCGGTACAACACGCTATGGTAGTGGTCTCTCTAAAGAAAGTATGGCGTTACGTTTCGGGTGTGGCCTTCTGTGGTACACATTGTCGATAATGAGAGCGTAATACAGTAGATATCACTGTGAGCAGGAGCAGATAAGCAGACATAGACCAGGCAATAAGATGACCAATGAAGATCTGCGACCTGGCAGCAAGCCAAGCCCGGCGTTCATTGGACATCCAATCGTGCAGGGACAGGTGTTGGCTTATCTGCTCCTGCTCACAATGATAAAATAAAGCACAAACAAACATACATAAAGATAGAAAAGGGAGAAAATGAGGGCCCTATCCAAATGATTGGGTCGCATCGCATCATTGTAGTCTCGTCGGGTCCCCCTAAATAGACAACATGCATGTGAACTCGTTCTCGTCAATGAAAACAGCCCATTGTAACTACAAAGAATTTGGGATAATGTTGAACTAGGTACAGTCGACGACTGAGCTGGCGATGAGGTCGCACAGCGGCGTGGGTAGATGATAAAGTCTTGAGTCTGAGCCCTAGACCATTGCAGATACTCGCTAGACGTCCCACGGACGTTGGGTGGAGTGGGGGTCGTATGGGACTGGACTTGTCTTGGGCAAGGTGCTTCCGGCTTGTAGGCCCGCATAGTACAGAGCCGATTAGAGCACCGGTCAAGAGCTACAGGTTGCTGAGTTTGTGTGGGAGGTGGACGCACGAAAGGACATACCTCTGCACATTGCTCTTACCTAGGTTCCACTGGTGCTATCGTCGGGTCGGGAAACTCATGGCTGTCTTGTGTGGTGGCGGAGGGGGGTTGGGATTGTGTTGGGGTGGTCCGTGATCCGCGAAGATTTGGGGCGTGGGGTCGCTTCGTTGTCCCAGCATGTGCATAGAGTCAGCTGATATGTCGACGTTGATCAGCACTCGACCGATTGCGGGTTGCATGAGTTGGATGGAATGTGGCTGTGACAATCCCAGAGTCCTGGTTTCCGCTGTTGAATTTGATCGAGGAGGCGAGGTCAGCGGTAGGATGGATGCAGTATGGTGATGCGGGGGTGAAGACACAGCGAGCCTGTCCAAGGATATGAATGAACGTCGTAGCAAATGGAAACAGCACGTACTGCAAGACCTTCTACTAACTAATACCATCGAAGGAAGCAGGGAAGGGAGTTGGACTTGGCTTGGGGGTTTGTCGGGTTGGCACATGTAGATATTGTGATGATCCGTTCTCGAATTGGACATAGTCACCCAGCGACAGAGTACCAGAAAATAAGACAAGTGAAATGTTTGTGGGTCCGAGAGCCATCCTCGCAGGCGTGAACATCGAGCACGGCGCTAATGCTAGTCCGTGTCAGGAGAGAAGATTTGCCCTGTTTACGCGGCTGCGTTTCCAGCTAAATTTGGGGTCACTGCTGGCGAACGCCCGCAACGACGACAACAACGGGATTCGGGGATGAGAAGTAAAGAAAAAAAAAGGGGGGCTATAGGGTATGCGAAATCGATACAAAGAGGGGGGCATTTTATACCTGAGAGGACTACAACCAGGATAATAGTCGTAGACATGCTTCGATCCTGGTCTCGCCCAGGTCAGGTTCATTGACGCTCAACGTTCATCGAACGTTCATCATCCGCAGCTAACTGCGCAATCACCTTATATTTGGCCCCATACCTTATCTAGCCACACCACAAAAGTCCAGCACGTACTGTATCAGTTTGTATTATTTTTTTTTCGAAATTTTGAAATTGAAATCCACACCAGTATGATGCTCGGAGTCACAACTGCCTTCACTCAGGAAACCCAATGCGTTCGATCAACGCCACTGTGTCATTCGTTCACTTCCCTCCCTAAAAGGGAGTAATGCCCCCGTGCGATGATAATGTATCGTCAATAACTAGCCTGGAACCAGGACAGAATCGAAAAGCTATGTCCCTAGAGACCCCGATTACTTTATTGAGAAAAGTCGAACAATTGTGTTTGTTCATGTTTGGTCTTAGCGGGTGGGTTCAGGATTTCTCCAGTTGGTCGCTCACCGCATGTTTCTCCAAACTGACCTGTCCTCAGGTATGGACCGGTGATTTGAGGGTACTATGTACTACTTGGCCTACGTCCTCTTGCGTCGTGGCCTCACATGATATATGCGAGCACGCAATGAGACCGCCATTCGAAACAAGAAGCGCTTCGGCTGAGATCACCAATGGTGTTGAAGATCTGTCCTTGTAGCAGTTAACATTTCCTCACGGTTCTCACCGACAACCGCGGGTACTGTTGTCCATCAGGCCCGCGAAAGTTTAGGGCAGCATACAAGCAGGCCTTGTCTTTAGAACAGAAGACGATCCTCGGGCTGAACACTTTGCGTGGGAACCTCGCGTCCTGGGTCGTAACCACTGATTCCCTTTGCGATGAGTCACTGCCAGACGTGGTCACTCTCCAACAACTTCGTGAACTGTCACATGCCTGGGCGATAACGAGAGATTCCGTGCGTGTGGCGCTGGCGAGTCTGCCGAACGAGCCCGCTCTGCCTCACTGGCCGTGCCGCGCCACCGATCTGGGACGAAGCGATGGATGATGCACCTTGTATGCCTTTCGTGCCATTCGCGGTATTGCATATTCCGCTTATATGTGTTCAGTCTGCTGGTTTGGGGTGGCTATCGAAGAAATGACCTCTATTCATCTATAGGTCTTATACTGAGTAGGTCAAGCTCCTTCCATGTTGTGTGATTATAGATTTGTTGAGCAGAACCCTTGTCATGAACGCACCTGCAGTTTTATTGCGTGTCGTGACGGAAGTATGTTCAATCAAACCCAATATAGAGTATCTATATGATTGTTTCACCAGCGGTAAAACGTCCTATCCCTCAGAAGTCAACAATGGTGACACGCATAACTGCTCGACGTTCAAAAGAGCTGTTCGCATAGCTATCGAAGGTACCACGGTGGGCGAGTACTACAGTAGTCGCTTCTTGATCCACCCCTTGTACTATAGGGCATTGTTCTCTTTCGTGTCAATATCCCTAATATTCGTAGTTACGGATCGCGCTTTCTCATGTATCCTAGGTTTCTCCTATTAATACACCCCCTTTCGCCGATATGGTTGGCGAAAAACAATCGTGTGAGTTGCTGCTCACAACCCCCCTTCAACTTGCCCTACGAAACACTTACATGATCTGCGTGCAGATATCAGAATTTGGCAACAATATAAGGCTAATTCACCGCTCGTGATAACCAGTGCGATGAGCTTCTGAGTTTAAGTCCAGCTGTTACAAGTGTACTGCTCAGCAAAAGTACATCGTCGTGGCCATGTTTTCATGTGTATGTCGAAAGCCCCTCCGAAACTCGCTGCCGACGCCGCCTGCAGAACTCCCTGGTCCCGCCTGAATGGTTGTCTCAGTGGCGGTGTCGGATGTGAAAAGTTGTTGGTCCTGTTGAAGGTCGTAGTGGTTCTTGGCGCGGGAGCACACGATGTGCGCATCTGATTTGTGGTTACGGAACCGTTAGTCGTCTGTACATGCGCTATATCGGCGAGAAATGGAAAGGTATTCACAGTACACGGGGGCTGGGACAGATACAGACCGCGTGCAGCGAGCATACACGTGGCAAAGCGCAAACGAAAGTGATTGTATACCGTCGGGTCTGTAGTCCCATACACAATGACGTAAGCGTGCGCCAGGGGAACACGATAGAACATCGTACGTGAAGCCGTTCTCATCAAAGAGAACATTGTAGTGTGCCGGCTTGCTCGTGCCGAGCAGCCCCGCATGGCCATAGAGGTAAAAATCAAAATCAACTGGACTAACAACTGTCGTGTCAACGACAGTGCCAGGAGGGCAATTGCCGCTGCGGTCGGCATCGGCGTCGGAGGTAGGGAAGAATACGACTTTGTGGCCCTTGTTAATGACGATAAGTGTAATCTTTGGTTTGAAGCCCAATCTGTCGCATGCGGCTGTGGTGAGGTAGGTCGTCACTCGGAACGTGAGGGACAAAGAGGCGGCAAAATAGGACGTACTTCGGACGCGGTCGAGCTCCTCGTCAAGGATAGCCCTGAATTCTCCTTCGGAGACCCCGTCTACGAAACATAGGTAAGTTGGGCCTCGGCTGGACGAGAATCGGAATCTCTAACCGCGATAGAACAGAAGGCGCTTGGGAAACTTGCCCATCGCAGCCCTATACTGCTTAAACACGTGCTAGCGTCCACTCAGTCATGACCGCTTTCGTGTCAGTACAGCAGCAAAGTACGCACCACACACATTTCCTCCATGTCGTCAATAAGCTCCCGGTGGGATGCCTGTACCCCAATCCTTGAAACGTATTTCGCCCCGTTGCTGTCAACACTTCCAACGACAGAGGTGAATGATGGGCGGCCCTTAGCACCAGGAGGAGGGTGCGTGACATCTGCACCTGTGAGTGAAAGATGGGTGAGTCTACTTATGTATCATTCAGTGAGTCCTACCCATGATCATTGCCGGGTTTGCGGAATCGGTGAGGAAAGATATATCTTGTGGTTCTGCTACGACGTTGGTCCCACCGAGCTTCACATTAATTCTGATATATGTCGGGTTAGTGGAATAGAGGAATTGATCGCAATACACTTACTTCAGCGTAATGTTCGCATAATACTGCGGCCTTGCACGGAAGCACTTCGAGGACTTCATGCACTGTGTGGCGATGCCTGCCTGCGCGAAGACTTCAGCTCGTCGAGAAGGGCCATGACGAAACGTCAATTACCGAGACATCGCCAAAACTTATGCGAAAGGATCATGGTCGTCAAAAAAATCCAGTTAGACTGATGCAGACAATGAAGCAATTACTGTTTAATGGCGGTGTAGATATCAGCACCGCCCTCTGGAAGGACAGCGACAATAAGTGTCGGTGGGGCTCCTGAAATCCGCCGGCACTCCTCGCGAGCAACGCGGAGTTGCTGGTATGACGGTCAGCCATGACGGAGGTAAGCGGCGAGATGACGCACGTGACTAATGTTACCATGACCTGATTCCCATCTCGTGAATGCGGGCTGGTGATTGATTGTGATGCCTACCAAGATTTAGGACGGCCAGTAATAGTCGAACTTGGTTGAATTGCCTTACCGACTGCTTCGCAAGCCTTCACCAACTCCGTGACCATCTGCCTCACGACTTCCTGGGGGAAGCGAAGATGACGCTCGTAAATTACGACAACCCAATTTGGGACTTGAGCGGATTTAAACATTTTCTTATCGAGCCTGCGAAGGTGTGTGCTATCACATGACAAAGCCGGGTCGGAACAGCGTAACCCACATATTCCATGTACCGTTGCGCGGTTGCTTTATTGGGAGACATCACTGATTTCATCATTAAAGAGAGGTAAGCAGTGCGTACGATGTTGGGTTGCCTGGATGTTGGGTTGTATTTTAACATCGGGGCTTTGATGACTCGGGCCTCGAGTTCAACGAGCGTGTTTGACACGTTCATCCCAAATTGGCGGACGTATTGCGATTGCCCATATTGTAGTACCTGATGGAACATTATCAGCAGGCAGGCCACAGCCCAGCGCAATAGCCAGAACATACTCCTAAACCATCGCGGATACGCCCCATGCGTTCCGTGGGGCGCATCGTCGAGAACTCGAGTATCGAACTGGTCTTGTCTGGGGGAATGTTCTTGCGGACGAACTGACCTGGTGGAACCTGGCAAAGTTCTAACGGAATTACAGCCCTGTTTGAGAGCTACATGGTGTGAGAACGGGTGGGAGGATAGGAAGAATATTGTACAGACCTCCACGCATATCAGATCCGGGAATTGAAGCGGTACGTTCAACTCGTTCTGAAAATACTGCGCGACTGTCATGGTTTGTCCGTCTCCGATCTCAAATGTTCGTTCATGCGCACTCTCCCGAGTCACCTTTCTGACGAGACGCCGTCTATTGGGGTCACGGTATGGCATAACGATCTGGATCCCCGAGATAAACTGTTGGAGTCGCAGGCGTTCACGGTCGGGAAGTCCATGGCGAAGAGCATTTGGAGTTGAGAGGCCAAGGAATTCGAGTGCCAGGTCGATCAGCCTCCCGGACTTGTACATAGCACCGGTCGATATGTCGATATTGATAAGCATGCGATCGATTGCGGGTCGTAGCGACTGGAAAAATCCACGCCATAACTCTATTCCTGCACCAATGGATCTGGTTTCCTGACCGGTAAAAAAATGTTTTTTTTTTGATGAGTATCTGAGACTGGGTTCCATACAAATGGCAATATTCAACGCCTGGTTGGAAATATAGATGACGAATCGGCCCTTTATGAGCACGAAGTACACGTACCATTCTTGCCCTCAGGCTCCATGTATCTGATCCAAAGACTACGTTGTAACCGTCGCGACTTTGGAAATGCCTGGGAATTAATTGGATGTTCATTACTCCATTAGCGTCAGGCTAGCACGCACTCTGGAAGAATTGAGGACACATGCTTCAATCGAACTCTGAACCCCTGGGATTGGGCACCATCCTTGACCGATGAGAGGCCACCCACAGGTATTACGTACTGTAAAACGAGAAACACGCTGAGTCGAAGGATGAGATATTATCCAGAGAGCTAACCTCGCAAGCCCCAGATTCGAGTTCAAGATCGAACGAAGTGAACAGATTCTTGCGTCCATCGTACACCCCAGGTCGTGCCGCAAGGCGACCTTCGATCTGAGTCTGCAATAGATTGATGATCTGATGGTTTTTTTCAATTGACCGCAGCACATCATCTGGGAGGATGGCTATGAATGACAACGGTCAGCGCTCGGGAAGCCCTCAGAGTTTATGAGATCAAAGAGCTATATACGAACCGACTACATTGCGTCAATGCAAAAATATTAGTAAGTCACGTGCCTTCGTGGCAGGTGAACCAACACGTGCCGTCATAATGATGTACTGTTACTGGGTCAAGCTTGACCTCAACATGGTTGCTATACAACTTGATCTTCCGCATCGCGAAAGTTCCTTGACGAGGGAGACCCCGTTCCCGAAACCCATCGGAAAGCATTGCTACCTTAACAGTGACCATCTCACTGTTGCCTTCATTGGCTGAAGGGATCTCTATAGTAATAGGGAGTGGTTCCGAGTCGGCCGTGAGATGCCGAATATCGGAAAATAGGTAGATACAGACCACACAGCGCGTATTTTATCACCGGTTTAGAGCTTTGAAGGTGACCCATCAGCGCCTCGGGTTGAAGGTCCCCCTGAATCTGGACAAGGTCGTCATCATGAACAAGGACCATGTCACACTCGTTTGCCTGCTATATAGTCCATGTAAGAATGAGGGGTAAATATGTCACAACCTTAGCACTTACTTCCGTGGCATATTCCAACAATACGTTGAGGGGATCCTGATACTTTGAAAGATTAGATGAAGGACGATAAGAGCCAAGCTGAGTCTCACCTTTATTTCCGACTCGGAGGCAACTGACGTGAGTCCCTCATCTGACTCATCGTCATCACTATCCCTCGGCAGAATCAGATTGGATCCCGCTGCTCCTCTGAGCCGTCGAGGTAGTATCCTGAGGACACGGGTAACACGGAAACCTCGTAGAAGTACACATTGATTCTCCGGTAGGTTCTGACGAGTACACAAGACCATGTCTGGATTAGTTCAGAATCTTTCTCAGACCGACATACCTTCCCTTCTGGTCCCCAGCTCCGCATCCCTCCTCGAACGCCCCCAACTGAGCAATGCCAAGTGATGTCAATGTCGTGACCGTTGTTCACCTTAACACCGAGCGATGCCTGTCCATTTGCATGGCCCTCCAAGAACGTAACATTGGCCCAAGATCTCGTGAGATGCAGCCCAGTAACTAAAATGATTTCCTCCATCTGTCCTATTCCAAGTCCAAGACTCCGAGCGAAGGCGAACCAGGTGTCGATATGACTGACTATCCACTTGCCAAAATCCCCCTGCGCTCGCGTGTCTTGTCGTCGAGCGGCTACCGGCAGATATAACACTGCGCCTCCTCGCCTCCCTGTGCACAAGAAAGAGACCTGCGGAGAGTCATCTGGCCTGGAAAAGCATCAGCGATGATAGTGTCAAACCTTGTATCACAGTTACCCTGAAGCATGGATGTCTTCCCTTTCAGTCTCCGCGGTTACTCCGATCGAACAGTAATGGTCAGGTTTGAGTGTACCCCTGTCGATATGGTTCAAAATGTTAGGGATGAGTGGTTCATGGTGTTCTGGTAGGGGGATCCCGTTATGTGATGGGTGGTCTGCTGAGAGGAGAGCGTTGAAAAGACGGTGAAATTTCCCTTGACGTATGTAGCCAACGTCGCCAATTTTTACGGAGTCTTGCTCTTCCTCAGGATCTGGCTCCTACAATGCGTGTCCAAAAGCAGGATAAGTGACCGCAAGCCTCTCGCGAAAGATATTGTAGTGGGCCATATAATCACCTTCGGTGATCTGCGGAGAGCGGTCATGAACGTGAATGGCACTTGGAATCAGTAGGCAATCGGTTAAGTAATCTATCTACCAGTATGGTCGGATCAGACGGATATTTCCGTGGAACTTGGGGTTCTGTACCCGAGGCGCACATAAATGGATTCCAAAAAAAAAATCTGTGAAACTCCGCAGTGCCATGATTGGCCCCATGGCCCCATTTCTTTTCTCCTGGCACGTTTTCACCAATGACCATCGTTTGGCTTCGAGTGCTTCCAAACTGAAGACGGAGTCGGCATTACAAACTAATCAGGTGGTGGAGTCTTCAGGATCCGTTGTTACACGTAGTTTTGAACTTCCACAGCATTTCTACTGACGGTCCAGTATTCTCAAGGGCTTGGGTACTGACTACTGTTGCCAAATTGACTTGCCTACAGATTAGATTTCTGCTGGTGGTGTCGTTCCTGCGCTTTGGCCCGTAACAACGTTTCAACCCTTCATAACATAACATCAAATTGGTGGCTTTCTGCTCCCCACCCGCCACTCACGACAGCGCGCAAGACTCATATCCTCAATCTCTGCCCTCTGTGCCCGTGGAACAGGAAATCATGCTGGCACACTCCATCCATCCGGTTTCAACCAAGTTATTTTTATCAGGAGTTACCCGATTCACCGTACGTCGATCCGGTTTTGTTGTCGCCCCTCCTCTGAATTGAGCCCCCTGCTCTTGCTCCTGCGTCCGTAGCCATATCTTTCCTCAAACACTGTTCTCCTATCTGGGACCGCAGCCTTCTCAGCTCCACGTGCGATGTACGGTAGGCGCAACGGGGCGCACATGTTATATATTGAAGCTAGAGGGCTCTGGGAGGAGCTCAGCTGCCTACCATGGGTTTCTGGCAATGAACGGACAACATAGTCTCGTAACATCGACCCTTTCATTGTGATCCGCATCGAGTTTTCCAACATCCAGACGCCCGAAATCGTCGCAGAGTATGGTCCTGGTCAAAGTACCGACTTTAGCATAAGAGTGCTGGCGGGGTCGTTGCTCGAACAGGAACGGGGCGAGAGATGGAATCTGGTAGGTAAAACACATAGTCAACAGTGTGACATTGGCAAGGAAGCGGTGCTACGGCGATCTTTCGCGCATGTGTTGTCGCTAGGTGGACAGGTTGGCGCTAGTAGGGACAGGACGATGATGTAGTCGACGATGCCTTGTACCTTCGAGGGTGGTGTACGCGTCAAACGTGATGACGGGCGATATTACCACACATGCTGGCCCGGGTGATCTTGACGCTCGGCTAGGCGCCAGCGGAGCATGAGCGCCTTAACAACTGAGAAACGATCGTACGGGAAATACATTCATGCTTTGTGTCTGTGTGATATGCGTCCGGTTTGTCGTCTTCGTCTCATGCATGATCTCATGTGTTGTACCATGATCCTGCTAAATTCGTCAAGTACGCCACTGATGTCGCCGACTCACTTCCTTGATTCAGCACTTTTGCTTACTTTTGTTTCATGTCCAGTATCTCTGACCTCCAGTCGACCTTCCAAATTCTCCTACTAGGATATCCGCTCTCTGTGATGTGGTCGCCGAAAAACATTCTCATACACAGAACCCTGCAAGTCACTGTCTGCAACCTCCCCTCACCCTACTCTACAAAAATCCAGTGCTGTCTTTGCACTGACACCAGAATTTGGCTAAATTACAAGGCTACTTACTGCCCACGATCACCAGTATGACGAACTTCTGAGTAGAAGCCCAGTTATCATGCGTGGTCATCGATCAGCAAAAATACATGGTCTTAGCCATGCGTTCGTGTGTGCGCCGGAAACCTCTCTGATACTCGTTGCCCCCGCCGCTTCCCGAGCTTCCCGCCTGGGTGGTTGTCTCTGTTACGATGTCGAACGTGAAGAGTCGTTGACCCTGTTGCGGGTCGTAATGGTTCTTGGCGCGCGAGCACACGTTGTGTGCGTCTGAAAGATGAAGAGTGAAGCGTTAGCCGTGTGTACAAGTGCGATACCGTAGAGAGAAAGCCTTGCAGTATACGGGAGCTGGGTATGACACGGAGCGTGTGCAGCGCGCATAGACGTGACAGAGAGCAAATGAAAGCGATTGAAGGCCGTCAGGTCTGTAGTATCATGACAACAACGTAGGAATTCGTCAACGACGAGTACTACCATTGAATTGGGGATGTGATGGAATGACGTACGTGAACTCGTTCTCGTCAAGGAGGACATTGTAGTGTGCAGGCTTGCTCGTGCCGAGCAGCCCCGCATGGCCATAGAGGTAGTAGTCAAATTCCACTGGGCTG
>Ga0307510_10000683_pt1 | contig 34672 bp, 42 predicted proteins | sample 12_EM_MG_FD_207224 | JGI IMG/M metagenome (GOLD analysis project Ga0307510, IMG submission 207224) | Populus trichocarpa ectomycorrhiza microbial communities from riparian zone in the Pacific Northwest, United States - 12_EM | ecosystem: Host-associated > Plants > Roots > Unclassified | place... | reverse complement strand
TCAGGTGGAATATCTGTTGGGGCCGGCAGTACCAAAGACCAGCGACGGCGCGATCTCCCATCGTGTTTCGGAGCTCCAACTCTGGTAGGTCAGTCGCGTCTCAGTTGCGGAGTAGCGCCTCTCTAATTGAACGCGTTGCGCAGGAGTGACTCTGTGTATATGGTGCCCCCGTTCCTGGCATACTACGGGGTGACCACAAACAACGAGTCGATGCTGCAGGAAGCCTACACGCAGGTATGTTTTTATCCTCATCTCAATACGAGTGGTCGGTGATGACAAAATGTGATTAGATCAGTCTGTACCGCAATTACCTCTCGGATGGTTCGGCAAATGGATTGTGGAAACATATCGTCTTTGGTTCAAGCGGCACAGATGCTGGCCACTGGTCGACTGGTAGGCACATTGGTATTTGAGGTGCCCGTTAGATGGGCTAACGTCAAGCAGGCAATGCGTGGGCAGCGGCAGGAATGTTGCGGGTTCTTGGAACACTCAGGGGGTCCCAGTTTTCTAAACAGTTCAGCAGTCAGGTCAAAGACATTGGAACCTGGGTCACAGAGATACACAGCGCTATGTATCCTTATCTGGTGCGTACCTCCTTTCCTACTCTAAACGATCTTGTTGACGAGTCGAGTTACCTGGCATGCACACTGCAGCAACCTAACGGACTATTCAAGAACTACGCAGACATGACTACAGGAAACAGCACGAGAAATTTCGATGACGCATCGAGCAGCGCGCTACTCGCAGCGACTGTCTATCGCCTCGTCCTTCTCACGGGCAACAAACAGTTCGTCCCAGAGGCAGAACGCACGCGCGCGGCGATCTTCGCAACGAATGGTACCATGGCCTCAGCGGCGTTCTCACCCTCATCCCCGTCCTCAACGTCGCAACCCTCCCCCTCCCCGTCGTCGTCGACGTCGGATGCGTTCGCTAATACACCGCACTTTACGTCGGACGGCTGGCTTTCGCCGGTGGTCGACCCGCTGAACGTCGGCGTAGAGGGCGGGAAGAGCCCGGAGGGCGAGGCGTTTGCCCTTATGCTCCATGCAGCGTGGCGCGATTGGTCCGCGGCGGGCAGCCCCGGCGCGCCCAATGCTGCGCCTCCATCCCTGGGAATGAAATGGATGTTCCGCGGGGGTGGAGTGCCAGTATTGACGGTGGCAGGGTTGGTCGTGGCTTTCACTTTCGGTGGTCTTTTAGTCTGATACAGCACTGTAATTCTTCGTTGTCTTTTCATGATTCGGAGTCATAAATTAGATATTGTATCGTCTCACGCACAGCTCGATCTATTAATTACACTTAATATTATGCTATGTTGCTCACCACTTCATTTTTTTGATTTGGCTCTTATGTTGACTGCGCATCCGCGACCGCTACCGTGATAGGCACTGAATGACTATTTGGAAGGCGGGGGTTGGGGGACCCGCATGTGAGTAGCGAGGCAGATCCGAGACCCGAGATTGAGAAAAAGAGAGGGCAAAATGCGGGGATTTCCGTTAAAGAAAGGGGGATGCCACGAAGAGTAAAAGGGAAGTACCGAGGCGATATGGGAAGGAGACGATGACCAGACATGTAAACTTCATGCTGATAGGCTCCGGGACTCAGGCGTAGCGTGGAAGAAGTTGGCAAGGCCGAGGAAGGCGAGAACGAAATGTAACTGGTCACACAAAGGGGCAGAGACAAACATGAAGGGGATCTGTGTTTTCAGACAGGCAAACGGGCCAGTTTGAAGTCACATACATGCCAGATATTTTCAAGTACGAAAAGGGAGGAAATCGAAACCAATTGGAAGCATACAAACAGAGAGGGGAATAAAGGAGAACAGGACGCATTTATGAATGAAGGGAAGACGGATAAAAGGAAAGGGATATGCAAAGGGAGAACAGGACCCGCACGAGACCCAAGAACTTTGGAGAATCACACACCAAAGGTATAATAGTACAGGTTCCAGAAAACGAAATACGACGACGCCGGAGAGACATGCGAGCAGTAGCTCCACATGGAGACGAAACAGGAGATCCACGAGGCTGCGAGGGCGTGCGCAATGCGCTCTAGACGGGGGGAAGAATTTCAAGGTGAGAGATCGGAGTTGGAAGGCTCAACAGGAACCGGTGGCGAGGCGGGCGGACGGGGGGGGAGAACAATGGGAAAAGGGAAAAGGTGATGTGTGCGGAGTGGGGATCGACTCGGAACAGCGAGGGTGTTTGCATGATGAACGGTAATGTTACTAATGTAGGTGGAGAATCTAGACGATTCAGCAGGGGATAGATATCGCATTGCAAGACGGGACACTGCCAGTGAGAACAGGGCCAGGTTCTGTGCTGACGGAATCAACTCAGCGTCAGCAAATGCCCTTGTATGCGATGGTTTCGCGGCCAACCGTGGGGCACACCAGACCTTACATTGGTAGGAAAGACGTTTGGCCTAAGATATCCTGCGCATGCGGAGCCCCTTGGTTCCCGGAAAAGATGGTTTGGCTGTTCCGGTTCTATATGATATACGGGAATCAATATTAACAGCAAAGAATACCAAAAGGTATGACAAAGAAGTACCACTTACAACGTCTGACTGCTCCCAAACTCGTCTCACAAATCCCCAGCAATGAGCACTTGACAGTATTCGCCCCAGAAACTAAGAAATAACATGGATGACCCGACTGAGGCACGTAGTGATTGCTTCTGGTGCAGAAAACCGGACGAGATCGCGCTGTGGCTATTCTGTGCCTATCGCATTGAATGATGCAGAGCGAATGAAAATAACGTGGTCGAGGAAGCCAACTCCGAAGGAGGAGACACGGGACAACAGTTAGAATGGAATAAGGAAGGAATACAAAATATGAAAGAGTACTAGTGGTGAGTCCAGAGTCCAGAGTCCACATTTTCAGAGCGCGTCACTCAATGAATGGACCGGCCGGACCGCCCTTAAATCGGGCTGGCGATTCCGCTTGCCGCTTGCGAGCACTCCGGCCCGTGGCCGGGCACGAGGCTGCAACAAGGTGCGAACCCCAAATACACGCTGTCGTTTCTGTTCCCTTCATAGCCTACAGTCAACGTTCAAAGTCCTTCACTCCCATTAAACCCAAAAACCATGTTTTCGACATCTAATACAACCACCCGTTCCTCCAATTTCACAGCTCTCTTGGATGTCGCCCTCGCCAAGTATACCAAACTCACTGGGAGAGATCTCCGTAATCACCCACTTGCCTACATGATTGATAGATGCAATTCTCCGGATGCAATCCTGGCAATATTCAAAGAGCAATCTCGAGCATTTGATGAATTCAGGAATGGAGACCCCAAGTTGATCAAGTGGCTTGCACCCCTTGTCAATGGGTTGCACGCCATATCGACCAACGCAGTCGTCAGCGTCAGTGCTAGCCTCGTGAGCCCTCCGATGTCTATGTCCTATTGATGAACGTCGTCCAACCTCTCACCTCTAGACATCTCCCCCTGCAAATATAATATTTTCTGCAATTGGCGTTCTCCTATCAGTGCGTGTGAATCTCACCCCTTCCAGTTGGCTCGCCATTGGTAATATTTGCATCTCTCAGACAGCCAAATACGTGAAAGAAAGCTACGACGCCCTTGTCGATATCTTCGAATCCATTGAAAACTTCGCACATCGACTCAAGATCTATACACAGATCCAACCCACACTCGCGATGACAGAGATGATGGTCAAAATCATGGTCGAACTGTTGGCCGTGCTTGCTTTGGCGACGAAACAAATCAACCAGGGAAGATTCAGTAAGTCTTGGCGTCCTTTCTAGTGATCGCTCATTCTTGACTGGTCGCAGAGAAATATGCCAGAAAGCTATTGGGGGAGAACGACATCGAATCAGTTCTTCAGCGACTGGACCGGCTAACCCTCGAGGAGTCCAAGTTGACCGTTGCCCAGACTCTCAGTGTGGTTCATGGTCTGGTCAATAACATGGAGGTGGTAATGGAAGGTGCGCATCACCTACTTGCATAGATGTGCTTGATAGACACAAATATGGTAGATGGGAAGGCATCAACAGACGATATGTGCCAAACCCTCGGTAGGTCCTGGTTGCGCACCGTGAACCACTATAATTTATGGCCTTCTCCGCTAGTCCTTATGCAAGAGATAGTCATGAAAGTAAACAAAATCGAACGTTCGTAGACCAACCTCCGATATCTGTATTTTTGGGTACATCAGCTGAAATTACTCGGCAGGCGACCGGTTACAAGACGAGGTTCGGCGTTGGCTGTCTGCGCCGGATCCATGGACCAATCACAACATCGCTCGCAACGCGCATCACTGCGGTACTGCCAAGTGGTTTACTCAAGGCGATATTTTCGGGAAATGGAAATCCACGGGTGGTCTGCTATGGTTCCATGGCCTTCGTACGTGGATCATCTTCCATCGGTTTTCCACAACTGATTGCTTCGTAGCTGGCTCAGGAAAGACTGTTCTTTCGTATGTATCACCACAATTATTCCTTTGATATGCGCTCACATCATTTCTTAGTTCATCAATAGTCGAAGAGGTCCATGACATGCGTCAAATGGGATTGGTCACTATTTCTATGTTTTATTTCGATTTCCGGGATCGTGGAAAGCAGGAGCTCCGCCACTTGCTGTCGTCCATTCTCGTCCAGCTCTGCGGCTTATCTGACAAGTTCTCTGAAATTCTCTCCGCTCTCTACAAAAATCACGATTGTGGCTCCCGCCAACCCAGCGAGGACGTGCTTATGGACTGCCTCAAGAGCATGTTAAGACTACCAGGGCAGGGCGCACTCTATCTCATTATCGATGCCCTTGACGAATGCCCGAATTCCTCCGGGTACCCTCCGTCACGAAGGCGAGCCCTGGATGCCATTCAAGTGCTCATCCAGTTGGAACTTCCACATCTTCATTTTTGTATCACTAGTCGGCCCGAGATTGACATCCGAGACGTTCTGGATCCCCTTGCAACCTACAACTTGGCAATCCATGATCAACCTGGACAAAGTCAGGACATTGTTGACTATATCAACCACTTTGTTCGCTCTGACCCAAGTGTGCGTCGATGGCGAGAAGAAGACAAGAATCTGGTAATCGAGACCCTGGAAAAGAAAGCTGGTGGGATGTAAGTCATGACGTTCCTGTATACTTTATATCAACGACTCACACCTCTCCAAAGGTTCCGGTGGGTCCACTGCCAGATCGAAACTCTGAGTCGGTGTTTTCCGCCGAGCATCCGCCAAATTCTAGACGGATTGCCCAAGACGTTGGACGAAACATACGAGCGGACCTTACTGGAGATCGACGAGGAGAAACATCTCTACGCCAATCGACTATTCCAGTGCCTGGCCATATATCCGCCCGCTTCATGTAGACGAACTTGCAGAGCTTTTTGCAGTCCTTCCCAACGCAGAGTCGGCCCCAGGTTTCGATGTCAGTTGGGGCCCTGAGGACCCGGAAGCATTCATACTTTCTGCTTGTTCTACATTGGTCACGATCGTCAATACCCAGGATGGAAGAAGAGTGCAATTCTCACATTTCTCGGTGAAAGAATACTTGACTTCTGATCACATTGCAAAGTCGGCACCTGTTTCCCACTTTCAAGTTCTCCCGAAACCGGCCCATACTCTCCTCGCTAGAGCATGTCTCGGCGTCCTCCTTCAGCTGGACTACAGCATCGACAGAGTCAAAATTAAGAACTTCCCCTTGGCTCTGTATGCGGCACAGCACTGGGTGGACCACGCTCACTTTGAGGATGTATCGTCAGATATCAGAGATGGGATGGACCGCCTCTTCGATAAGGACAAGCCACACTTAGCCGCATGGCTCTGGCTATACAACACAGATAGATACCGGCGTGGATCCCCCTTTCCTATGGCCACCGGCCGTCCAATGCAACCTGATGCAATCCCGCTATATTACGCTGCATTGCATGGCTTCCGTGGTCTGGTGGAGAACCTCCTTGATGCATCTCCAGAAGATCTCGATGCTGAGGGCGGCCTATGCGGTACTCCATTGGCCGCGGCCTTACACAAGGGACATCTCAATATTGCTCGGCTTCTACTGGAACACACTGTAAAGTCCAAACATGATGAATTTCAGCATTTTCATGTGCAACAGCTGAATTTCGTGCATTTTATGTGTGAAATACTAGAGTCTAATTTCTCAGCAAAAAGTTAGTGAAATTTTACAATGATATTTGACTAAAAATCACACAAACTCCTCTGTGAAGTCCAAACATTATGAATTTCATGCATTTTATGTGTGAAATATTTAGTCTTATTTTCTTAGCAAAAAGTTAGTGAAATTTTATGATGATATTCAACTAAAAATCACGAAGTCAGACAAGTTGAAAGTCCTATGAATCAAGTACTGAAAATCTTCTGAAAATAGACTGAGTTGTGGTATATGATATATGGGATTCTACATGAGCATGTCGTTGTTGCCCGCGCGTCACCGTTGCTGCTGCTGTCGCCCACGCGTCACCGTCATCGCCGCCGTCGCCCACGCGTCACTGTCACCGCCGCCATCGCCCACGCATCACCATCGCCGCTGCTGTCACCCGCATGTCGCTGTTGCCGCCACTGTCGTTGCCATCATCGCCACCTGTGCATCAACATCGCTGAGGAAGGCCCCTGCTATTGCCTGAATACCCGATTGTGCCGCAGAAAGGCCCGCTGTGTGGCACAAAGTCAGCACATGTTTCAAACAAAAAAAAAAAGAAAGGACTTACTACTTGGTCCAACAAGTGGATCGCAAGGCCAAGAAAGGTGACCTCTGCCAAGGCCAACACAATACCCACCAAAGCACGTTGTGTGCGGGTGGACCTGTCGCCGATGCTGGCGAAGAAGTTGTGCATGGAGATCGCGACCACCTCGTTCGCCCTTATAAATGTCAACACTGCCAAAATGAAAGAAAACAAAGATGCACCTGGCAGCCTCCTTGACTGCGAGCTGGCACGTCTGCTCCACCAAGTCAAGCGTGACTTGAACGGCGTTAGCTTGCACCCAGGCAAGTGTCTGTGTCACGATGATGCAGGCTAGGCGTCGGCCATATTGGATGGCCTGGGTTGTGGCTTTGAAAAAAAATTGGCAAGAGGGAGAGGGCATAGTGAGTAGTGTGGTGAGTAGGATGAGAAGTGAGGGCGGTGTCGTTTGAAATGCCGGCGTGCGAGCGCTTGACATGCGTGACAACAATGCATGACAGTACCAAACAATGAATGACGAACATGGGCAAAACCCACGGTGCGACTCTCCGAGCGAGTGCGTTTGAGGAAACTCATTCATTCGGTGATGTCGCCACCGACTACTCCACCTCAGTAAATACTGCATGCACTAGCGGACCACTGTGGTCGACCAACCCCCATTCTCTGTGGTCTTCAACGTGGCCGACAATGCACTGGATGGATTTGATGTCGGCGGGGTCCAGGTGCCCAGTCTCCTTGTAACACAGAATTGGTGGCAACCCATCCGCATTGGGGAAAATAGTCTTAACTTGCCAAATAACAGCCAGACAAATGTTTTCAGCCTTCTCCGTTTTAAGTTCGTTGCTTTGGGGAATGGGGATGATGATGATGTACAGAAGTTGCCCAAAGAATGTTTCTAACTTGAATTCTTCGGGAAGGTTTTGGTGTTGCTGGTTTTGATCAACGAGTTGCTCATACTATTGGGCAAAGTTAGAAACAAATTATTTTCCAAGAATATTTGACAATTAGTTCATGCACACGGATGAAAGATGCATCGCGGCCGTCCATGCGTTTGGAAACAATTTCATGCGTGAGCATGATGTCCCCACCTTCAAGGCAATGCAGTTTGCCCCACTGCTCAATGTTGTCTGGAAGAAATTTCCTGGCAACCCTTCTCCAGACACCAAACCGGGTCACCAGGCCATTCGTGAGAACCTTGCGCATGGTATTACCAAGGGGACCCACAACCTTTGGAGCCACAAGTTCGTATTGTGGGTCTGCAGTGAATTGTCTTTAGATTAGGGTAAAGGTACCGGGACGCGACTTACAATCTTCAAGCCTTTTCATTTGCAAAGAGGGGTGCTTAGGAGGCTTTCTGAGCTGCTCATCAGTAAGATTGTACAAAATCTTGACTTGCTGGAGCTGCGATAGATCAGTGAGGTGTTGGCTCATGTTCGCGTATGGGTTTCGCCGACTGTGGATGCTGCGTTGGAAGTACCTGCATTGCCTCTTGATGGGGAAAGCCCATGTTGTCCAGCATGGTCCCATCCATCTGATTTGGTCAGGAATGTGGAGCAGGGCATGTATTGTAAGCGGGCATGCTGGGAGTCGTTTGGATTTGTGCTGGTAGTAGAGGCTGGATGCATGGATTGAACCTGCCTTCGAATTTTTGGAAATGGAAGGGGGAATGCACCGCTCATAATCTACCACCCATTTACGGATTCCCGACTCGATTTCATTGATCTCTTCCTTGCTGATCTCGAACTGGAGACACAGATTAAGGACTCTAATGAGGGAGCAGAAATGCTTGTAGTAGTGCTCATCGGGAAAGCGATGTTGAAGCACGGTGGGGGCGATGAACAGAGACCACACAGACCATGTCGAGGATGTGAAATATGAACTATCCTTTGCTGGGTTAGGTATGGACGCACCAAACAACAAAGGTATCATCTTTGTGGCATTTGCGGAGGTAGCACCAACGACCTGCCAAATATTTGGAGCCAGGACGTATGGCTGACCCTCATCCATTCCCTTATAGTTGCCAGACCAGAAGAGGACAAGGTTCGGGATGAGATTTTCCCAGATCAAATGCATGAAATCATATGGAAATGACTGGGGAAACCTCAGGGACCCAAGGGCACTGAGAAGAGGGACTCCTTTGATGCCATATGCCTTTGAAAGCTCCTCTTGCCGTATTTCTGTGGGCGCGGACACCACTGATTTGGCCTGTGCTATAAAGGAATCATGCGAGCGAAGCAGTAACCTCTCCGGATGATACTCGACAACATCCGTTGGCTTGGGATGATCGCGGCGGGACAGCGGCACATAGAGTGTTCTGTTTCGTGAGTCTGGGATGCCAATACCTTGGATCTCACACATTCGACAGGGACGCAAGCCGTTGTGTCCCTTCATGTGCATGAGCATGGAAACAGCAGGAATGTCACCAAAGCCAGCGATGACATAGGCATGGAGGGTGAAGAGGCTTCTCGAGAGGGAGTCATATGCAGACACACCATCCGCGAGCTCAAGCAGTTCTTGTGTGAGCGGATAGATGAAGGAGTCTGCATCCCATGGCTTTTTTGGACCGGGTATGATACCAGCACACAGAATGTTGTCCTTTTGGAAGCGTTGGTCCGGAGGGAGATTATAATTGAAAAGGAGGAGGATCCACGCAGTATGCTTCCACTTCTTGAATGGAGCGAAACTGTCGGTGGCGAAGCCAAGCGCGATATCACAATGATCCGAGAAGTAATTATGGGCTAACGTTCAGTCTCCAGCAACAACACGCTCTCCGAGAAGCGAGCAATAATGGAGCCCATCAAAAATATCCGTTGTCGTCCTGGGCATGCAAGTCGACGTCTTTGCGTGTTCATCGGCATGGTACTGGAGACAAGTGGCGTAGGTGCGATTCGACATTAATGCACGGAGATGAGGAATGAGGGGCATATATGAGAATGTGCACCTTGCTTGGCTGGACTCATTCAGACGCGATGTTTTGCACTTCGGACATTTGTCAAGGTCGGCGTATTTACCAGTATAGCATATGCACGAATTGATGCAACATGCAAATACTACAGGCCCGAAGCGGGAGAGAGACTGGACATGGGATCGTGTCCTGGCAAGATTCTCCATGCCTGTCTTGGAAAAGGTATAGCACATTTCATTGAAGGCCAAGGCAGTTAGATTGTTCCTGATCATCATCGCGAACAGATGCAGGATATCCAGATCATGGTCTGAGATGGAAGACTGGCCTGAACACAAAAATGCTGGTGAGTCACTGAGTATCCAATAAAGAATGCGCAAACTTACCAAATTCCTCTGCCTCCATGATGAACTTTTCAGTCAAAATATCCCAAAGTGAGACGATGCCCTTGCGCAGATCCACTTCGCCTTCCACATCAACATCCTCTTCGTTCCAGAAGTCACCAGTTCTGGGATCGATTGAGTCGGCATCAACCGCATCCTTCTCAGGAGCATCTTTAGGATCCCTGTCATTGTTTTCATCGGGATTTCGATGTGTCCGAGCATGAAGATCCAGAAGGACGTTATCGGCGAAGTGATGGGGCGGTACAGTACATGCATCCTCTGGCGGCTGGGGTAGATCCAAGTCTGCTGGTGGATTGAGGAATGGCAGGGGGAGATCAGAATCGAATGATGGTGCGTGCAATTGAGGACAGCCACTAGAGGAAGGGCTGGCATCAGCCTGATGGGTGATGCAACACCGCTTGGGAGGTGGAAGAGATTCATGCTGCACTATAGGGGCTTGAGCTTGAGCTTTGACTTCAGCTTGAGCTTGGGCTTCGGCAGCTTTTTTTTTGTGACGCCATACTGTCGATCAGTGCTTTAGAGCCTTGCAACAAGGGCATATAATGAAATCTGGCTCTGGCATTGATGACGGTCTAAGGTAAATCAGTGAGAGAACGATCCACAAGAGAGCTGTGAAGGACCTGAAATTGACGAAGATGATCATTGGGGGGGGTGTGGCAAGAGTGGGCAGCACAGCGCCAGTTCTACCGCCATCTCAATTCAGATGGCTCATGACCCATGATCCGAAGAAAATGTATAGAAACTAGTATCCACGACGGCATCAAGGGTGTAATGGAGTAGTTCCAGTAACTGATGGTTATCATGTGGGTGAAGGGTCGCCTTCGGCTCAGCGTGAAAGGGCAGCGGTACCACAGTCACATGACTTTTAGCGCGTTTTCAAGAAGGTTCAACATTCAACTTCAACTTTCAACTTGTTCCTTCTGTCTTCAAGCCTGTGATTGACTGTCCGCCCTCCTGTTCACCAATTGACCTGCTGCAGTGGCAACTTAACCCCTTGACAACAAGACAGTTCACAGATCTATGAGTGGGATTTTTCATTGGGGTCGCAGGTGAGACAGGACCTTGAAAGGACCTATAAGATGGGAGTTGGTGCGTCATCAGTCTTTACCCATCTCACCTTCAACTCATTCAAATTTTCTTGCATTGTCCTGATGGCACGCCAAACCCGATCTGGAGGCAAGAAGAAGGCTGTGGCAAAGCCACCAATGATGGTAGCATCGACCTGGGCATTGTCTGCCCAGACTGCCGCCTCTGGGGAGTGCATCGCTCCTGGTGAGGGGAATCACTCTCCTGTGGCTACTGCCCCAGCCCCGGTCCACCCTGTTGTCCCCACTATGGGTGGTCCTGTTGTCCCTGCTGTGGGCGGCCCTGTTGTCCCTGCTATGGGTAGTCCTGTTGTCCCTGCTGTTGGTGGTCCTGTTGTCCCTGCTGTGGGTAGTCCTGTTGTCCCCACTGTGGGCAGTTCTGTTCTGGTTGTTCAGGATCCGGGTCCTGGTGCCGGTGCTGAAATCAGGGCCTTGGAAGGTGAGTATTCAACGTGTCTTGTGCACATCTCATTATTTATTTTTTCCTTTTCTTTTTTTTTTAGCTTGGCTTCTCACTGCACAAAATGAGCTCAGAGGAGTCCAAGAGCGAGCAGCTGGTGGCCCCAGCAGGGCTCGTCTCCAAGTTGAATGCCCAGCAGCATTCAAGAAGAAACAGACACTTCAAGCTTCAATAGGCCTTACAGGTTCAGATGGCAAACTGAAGTACACTAGGTTCCATGTGAGTTTTCTTTTTTCTTGTGAAGTGTATTATCTCTGACCCATGCACTCTATAGCGTGATATACGACACTTTGCATCACTTGTCAAGTTTAACCTCAAGCTCACTTGGCCCTACCAAGATAAGGAAAAGATTAACCTTGTCATTCAATTGGTATGTGTTTTTTTTTTATTCATCTGATTCCTGCAAACTGATCCATATTTTGTAGGCTAAGAAGGACCACGACTTCCTTGATGACTTTGTAGGCTATTGGCCTGTCACTGAATGCCTCAAACAACATCTCCGCTACATGAGAAATTATGAAAATCAGAAGGAGCGTGAGGCAGCTGAAGCTGAGGGTAAGTGCAAGGGCATTTGGCACTCCCAGACTGACACCTGGCATACAATGATTTTAGATCTTGAGAACAGTACTACTGAGGATGACGTGTAATTGGTATACAAGTAATTAAATTTGAATTTTATTTTCAATAAAAATTCCTGTGAAAAAAAGAATGAAAAATGTGTGAAAAAAAAGAATGAAAATGCATGAAAAAATATATGCAAAAATCAATGAAAAAATGTTTGAAAAAATCCCCAGAAAACATGTAAAAAATCCCCTAAAAAATGCATGAACCTGTTGCAGATTCACTGGAATTTCAGGTAATAAACTACCGAAAACTTCAGTCATTTTTTCATTAAATCTCAGCATTTTTTCATTGTTTATTCCATCATTTTTTCACCATTTATTCATCATTTATTCATCATTTTTTCACACATTTTACCTACTGAAATTCCGACACTTACGACTTTACAGTGACACGGTGCAGAGGGAGACACGTGGGGAAGAATGGGTCAAACTGGATTGTACATTGCATCATACCAAGGATACACTGAGATTGTGCGGACACTAGTCGATCGCGGTGCAGACCTGCACGCGAAGTGTGACGACTCGGACGAGAACTATGAGGATCTGGATAATCTGGATTTGACGCCACTACATGTAGCGGTAGCCGCAGGAAGATCAGAGGTTGCAGGTATGTTATTGGAACATGGTGCAGATGTGAATCGCCGGGACGATCTTGGCAGGAGTCCTCTACACATTGCATCATGTCGCCCATACAACGACCCATCCGGCGTAGCGCCGGGCATCGTCAGATTACTCCTTGATCATGGCTCGAACCCGAATGCCCGGACCAAGCGTGGATTGATCTTTACGGTGAATGGCAGGCTCGTATTTGACAACATTAAGTGGACTCCGCTACACTTTGCAGCGTTCGAGGGACGTGTAGAAGTCGTACAACTGTTGCTCGACTACGGTGCTGACGTGAATAGATCGGATCGAGACCACTGGACTGCGTTGCACCTGGCAGCATTGGGAGGACACCTCCAAGTTGTGAACACCCTACTGGCGTGTGGCGCAAATCCTCATGCCCGGAACAAGAACGGCGAGACACCATTCAATGTTTCCGAGGGATATGACCCGGACGACGATTTTGAACCAATGCCACACCACCCGCAGATCAGGCAACTGTTATCAGAGCACACCGGCGAGAGTGGGTATGGGTCATCATCATGTGACTAACCTGGGGCCACTAGCAGGTTATGGGTTTTAGAGGACGCTCCTGAAGCTATGCTTTTTTATTCTACAGGCGCATCGCATGCCCATTTTGTATGATATCGGCCACGGTCAATATACACATCACAATGAAGTGTACGGCGTCCCTCTGTACAATGTCACGGTGCTGTTCAGCAAACTTCAGAACTCAGCTTGCTGCGGCCTCACGGTCGAGCCTGAGTTGCTTGTTCCGCGTATTTTACTAAGCATGTCCTTATCCGCCCACCGAATTCAAGTACATAGGTTGCAAGCGGCGCTTTGGGCGCCAATATCCTGTAACTTGAATGATGGCGTATGCGTCGGCCTCGGAAACGAGCGCCGTGAGCTGCTCCCATTTTCTCTGAGCTCGAGCCCCGCCGGGTTCGTGCGTCCGTGTGGGCACAGCCGACCACGTGACATCTCTCTGTCAGCAGCCTCAGCCAGCCTGACGCCCCGACGCGTCCAACTCCTCGCCCCAGACTCGTCCTCATCCTCGTTGCGACACGATCGATGCCTTTTCCCTAACGGCCAAGATGCTCTCCCTTGTCGTACCCCAAACTTCACGGCCAAATACTCGCGGATTGCCCAACCTCGTCTGCCGATGTGACAACCACGCGCCGCATCGAAAAACCCGCTGTTCCACGTAGCAGATGTCGCGCACGGCCCCTCGCAAGGAGCGCTTCGGTCTGGACCCCACCTCTGTTTAGAAAGGCTGTTGCTGTATATCTGCTCATTCAGGTCTCTTTTCGTACGTTTACTTACATAATTTGGCTGCAGAGCATCCACTCTCCATTTCCACAGTTGCCTTTTTCTACCTTAGATATTTTACCGTCAACGTCGCCATCCCTCACGCTCGTCGTCCCCACGTCCGACGTCGCACTCCCAGTTACGATTCAGTAACATTTCCCGTATTTCGAACACCGCTGCACCCTTCAACGTCGCCATGCGGGTCTGTCGCCTTCTCGTTTACTCCAGCCAACCGCGTTACCCCCTCGCCACCGCCAACCGTCCTACGCTTCGACACCGGCGACCTCCGTACTTGCCATCGCTGATCGCCTTCTCGTCTCGCCAACGCCTCAAGACTGCTCCGCTTTGCCTCACTCATGGGTTCTCTCTCACTACATTCGCCTCACATTCAACACCTTTCGCGCGTTCTCGCTCATCTGGGATCGCGCGCGGCCAGTTTCTTCAAGAACTGCGTTCGGACTCAATTGCTATGTCACCACCCAGCTCCCTAGATTAGAGAGAGAAGGAAAGGCGTGAGGATACATACCACATAATTCAAACTCGTCGATGGGTGAGAATACAGATAAAGATTCGAACAGGGAGGGAAGAAGGTATGTAAACGATGAGAACTTGGGATGGGTACTGGTTCGATGGCTGGCCTACCATGAGGTTGAGAGGTGTATAGATAGGTGCATCATACTTCTATCTACGAGGCAGAATGCGTTAACATACTACCGTCCAAGGGTGTAGGGACGAAGGGGAGGGTGAGCCAGCACGTTTCCAGGCCCCATCTCTTCTGTCGGATTATGGCAGAACTTCTCAAAAGACTTCAGAAATCTAGGTCCATCATATGTATCACCAGACAGATGGGAGAATCGCATGACTGAGGACAAACCCGAAACAAGGGACGATCATTTTGGTGAATCAACGCTCGGTGGTGATTACAATTTACAAAAGGACCCCGATATACCTCTTTTGAGGGTTGTGGCCGTTGCCTACCGTAAATCAATCACTAAACTGGTTACCTCGCGCGAGACCTGGATGGGGGCGTCCTATTTAATTCTAGGAAACCGCGAAGAAAATCTGGGTTGAATTGGGCTTCTCGCCGGGCGGGGTCTACGTTCGAAAGATTGAGTTGGCGCACGGAGATTATTGGTGATCGGCCGGGCCGGACCATGACAAGCGATTGGGATTTGTCGCTCACTGAATTTAGAAATGAGTTTTCCTGTTTCCTTTTCATTGGATCCGAATCGCTTGCAGATCAACCAACCCAACCGACATAACAACTTCATGGGGGCCAACATCACCCGCACCACTGTCCCGACAATCCACCTCCATGTACATCTCTCCCTCGACTTTTCTTACTTTTCTTCTTATTGCTCTCCGCAGCTTCAGCTCAGGGTCGTACGGATGCACAAATCGAGTTAGTAAAAACAGGAACCTTAGGGAGGCACCACTCATAGGTTAGTACGTCCCCCTCTTCACCTCTTTCGTCGAAACTCGGCATCCCCTCTGTTGCTATGGTGACCTGAACCTTCTCGCTTTTAGCAACATCAGAGGCTGCTGCGCTGGTGGTGGACGTTCATCTTCCTAAATCAAAGTTTGTGGGGCCCAGTACTGAACTTTATCTCAAGTTGGGAACTTGGCACCCGCACACAAACCCTCCTGGGGCTCTCTGCGCCTTCCTTCTCCGTCCTCACGTCCTCAGTCCCCTCCCTCCTGCTTCGAATCTGAGAGCCAATTCCAACGCTTCCCTCTGGGACGTGTACACAGTCGCGCCCGACGCAGTCGCTTCACTCCCTTCCCCGCCTAGCAATGGCCTTTTTCACAAGGGTCATCAGTGCAGGAGATCCCCCAAGCATTGGATCTGCAGTTCCGATTTCAAACTGGACTGGGCTCGGGGGCGGGTACTGTGCTAGCGCGGCGACGGCTCAGGTGAAATATCTGCTGGGGCCGGCAGTACCAAAAACCAGCGGCGGTGCGATCTCCCATCGAGTTTCGGAGCTCCAACTCACCGTCACGTCTCAGTGTAGAGTGGCGCCTCTCTCATCGAACGCGTTGTGCAGGAGTGATTTTGTGTAGATGGTGCCCCCTTTCCTAGCATACTACGGAGTGACGACGAACAACAAGTCGATGCTGCAGAAAGCCCACATGCAGGTATGTTTTTGCCCTCGTCTCAATGTGAATGGTCAGTAATGACAAAAGTGATTAGATCGGGCTGTACGGCAATTATATCTCGGATGGGGCAGCAAATGGATCGTGGAAACATATAGTCTTTGGTTCAAGTGGGACAGATGCTGGGCACTGGTCGACTAGTAGGTACTTTGATGTTGATGGTGATCGTTGGATGGGCTGACGTCAAGTAGGAAACGGATAGGCAGCAGGAATGTTGAGGGTTCTCGGAATACTCCAGGGGTCCCAGTTTTCTAAACAGTTCAGGAGTCAGGTCAAAGACATTGGAAACTGTGGCAGAGATACACAAAGCAATGTGTCCGTATGTTGTGCGTACCTCCTTTCGTGCTCTAACTGTTTTTGTTGACGAGCCGAGCTACCTGATGGGCATACTACACAACCTAACGGACTATTTAATAACTATGAATTCACGACGACGGGAACAGCACGAGCAATTTCGACGACGCATCGAGCAGTGCGCTATTCGCAGCGACTGTCAACCGCCTCGTCCTCCTGACGGGGAACAAACGGTTTGTCCCAGAGGCAGAACGCGCGCGACGATCTTCGCAACGAACGGTACCACGGCCTCAGCGACGCTCTCCCCCTCATCCCCGTCTTTAACAGCGCAACCCCCCTCCTCCCTGTCGTCGACGTCAACATCGGACGCGTTCGCGAATTCACCGCACTGTACGTCGGACGGCTTGCTTTCACCGATAGTTGACCCACTGAACGTTGGCGCAGAGGGCGGGATGAGCCCCGGAGGGCGAGGAATTCGTGCTTGTGCTCCATGCGGCGTGGCGCGATTGGTCCGCGGCAGGCAGCCCTGGCGCGCCCAATTCTGCGCCGCCCTCCTCCCTGGGAAAGAAAACTACTATTCTGGAAGCGAGGTTGGAGGGTCCACACATGCGAGTAGCGAGGCAGATCAGAGATCGAGAAAGGAGGGTAAGATGAGGTGAGCGCTGAGCAATGGATAAGGGGATTCCAGTTAAGGAAAGGGGAACGCGGCGAAGAGGAAGACGGAAGTAATCAGGGAATGCGAGGCAATAGGGGAAGGAGAGGTAGACCGGGCAGGAAAACACCATGCTGAGAGGCCCCGCGGCTCAGGCATAGCGCCAAAGAAGTCGGCAAGGTCGAGGAAGGGCGAGAGTAAAACCACACTAGGCCTCACTGATCAGAACAAAGGAGGAGAGACAAAAGCGAGGGGGGATCAGTATTCGCGGATAGAAACGGCCATGTCGAGATTACATTCGCGCCAGACACCTTCCAAGTACGAAAAGGGAGAAGCACGATAGAAACCAATTTTAAGCGTGCGAACAGACCGGTGAAACGAGGAGAACATGACGCGTCCATGGACAAAGGGGTATGGGATTAAAAATAAATGGATTAGTCACGCGGAGATAAGACGGGAACATGGGCGAGGCTGTAAGGACGTGTATAAGGCGCTATAGACGAGGGGGTGTATGTTAAGGTGAAGGACCGTTGGGGGCTTGACAGGGGCGATGGCAAGGCGGTCGTACGGGAGGGGAGAACAGCGGGAGAAGTGGCAAGGTGATGCGTGCGAAGTGGGGATCGAGCGGCGAGGATGTTGGCACGATGAATGGTGACGTAAAAGGTCATCGGAGAACACGTGCGACAGGGACGAGGAGGGTCTTGACGAGTCAGCAAGAGACAGACGCCGGGGTCCTCGAGGGGAGGCCGAGAACGGGGCGAGGTCCGGTGCTAACGGGATCGACTCAGCGTCAGCAAATAGTGACTATCGTACCCTAGCATGCGATGGTTTCACGGTACACAGTGGGTGACCAGTGACACCTTACATTGGCAAGAAAGACGTTTGGCCGGATATGTCCCGCACACGCGGGCCCCTTGGTTCCTATAAAACGTGGTTGAGTCGTTCCAGTTCTATATGATATACGGGAATCAATGATACGGGTAAAGATACGCAAAGAAATACCACTTACAACGTTCGGTTGCTCCCAAGGTCATCTTACAAATCCCCTGGTGTAGAAAAAAGGACCTGATCGCGCCGTGGGTATTCTGTGCCTATCTCAGGAAATAATGCAGAAAAGTGAATGAAAATAACCTGGTCAAGGAAGCCCAATTCGGAAGAGGAGACACGGAATGACAACTAGAACTGAAGATAAAAATGGGTGGTGAGTGAGAACCGGCAGTGAACTAGTGAACCGGTGCGGTTTCTTTTTTCAGGGCCCCGGTCGGCCAATGAACGGACTGCTTATGTCAGACTGGCCATCAGCTAAACTTAGGCCAAATTGCCAGTGACTGCACAGTGACTGCCCGAGTACTGCCTCGTGGCTGGGTATCAGGCCGCAATGGGGTACCGACCCCAAATACATAGTCTGTCTTTTCCCTTTACTTCATTCTTTCACAGTCAGTGAAGCAAGATAAGATAGTATGGATGAAGGATCTCGCAGTGAGTAGCGAGGCAGACATGGGTCAATAGATGTAGAGGAGTTGTAGAAGAGCAACCCGATGATCGATCCGATAAGGACGAGATCACGCGTGAGGGATGCAGAGGTAATCGAAGAAGAATGGGGATGAGATGAGGTAGGATAGGCGAACCAAGGGGGATCTTCGTAAACAAGGTGAACGCGGATTTGCTCGGCGGCACTGAATCGGCGCTGGGGCTTGAGGAGCAAAGAAGGCTTGAGGGCACGCAGAGAGGAGAGAGAAATGTGGGGGAAAACTTCGATATTGGAAACAGGTCAAGCAAGACAGTTTAAGTACATGAGAGACTGGCTGTACAGTAAGAGGCCGTCTGAGAAGGTCGATTCAAAATGTAATCCTACAAGAAAAGCGGAGCACAAGAGGGGGAATTAGTAGACAGGATGAAAGGCATAGGGAGGAGGAAGGGACAAAGGCGATGGTGAGAACACACGGGAGGGAGCACAGGACAAGGCAACAAGACAGAAAAGGAGGGTAGCAAGCCACAAAGGGGAAACGCGAGGCCACAATGGCCGGTAATCTAGGAGGAAATAAGGCTGAAAGTAGTATAGTTAAGAGGCCATAAACAGAGAACAATAGAAAGCGAGAACATCGGGCGTGCGCACAAGCAAACGCCCTCAGTGGAAACGAGACGAGCTTGATGTTGAGGTCGCTTGGGACTTGGAGACGAGGGGTGCAGTGCGTCAGAGTGGGTATCTTGACAGATGGAATGTTGACAAGGGCAGAGGAGAAAAGGACAATGGGAATCGACGCGTGGCAGAGGCGATGGCAAGGCACGAGTTTGAAGGATCTAGACAGGGCGCGAGAACAAGGACATGAGGACAACCGGAGCGGACAAGGACACGAGGCAAGGTATAGAACTTGCGGGGATCATCTTGGTGTCACCGATACCCCCGTTTGCGAGCAGTTTCATGGTCAACAACTGTGGCCACCTTACACCTCCCGGGGGGTTGAAATCTTGACCGTCCCCAGTCAAGCCTGGTCGTCACCTTGCTTGGCGTCGTTGATATCGTCTGCGGTGTCTTGGACCACTGCAACAAGGTCTTTGTGTGCCAAAACGCGTGTGACTGGGATGGAGGTTCGTGAGCACGAGAAATATGGGACAATACGAAAGGCGGCATAGTGGAGCTTCAAGACAGCCCCATCCAGTTCTGCAAGGCGGTATGCACCGTTGGGGGTCCTTCTAATGACGACCATGGGTCCGACATAGCGCGGCTTGGTCTTGCGTCCGAGGTGCGAGTCCAATCCTGAGTTGCGTACAAGAACCAAGTTGCCGGGCTTGAAGTCGTAGGCGAGGATAGTGTTCTGGTATTGCTTCTCGAACTGGCAGACGGAGGTGAGGCGCGACTTGAGGACGTTGTCGTGAATGGCGTCAAGGTCTTCTTCATGCATCTCGAGCTGGCGAGCGCGGGTGGCGATGAGGTCAGCGGTGTCGAGTGGCTTAGTGAGGTTGGGGACAAGAAATGTAGCGAGCGTGATGTCAAAAGGAAGAAGGGGCTCGACCCCATGCGCCATGTAAAAGGGGGAGTGGCCAGTGGACCTGCGAATGGTTGTGCAGTCGGCCCAGAAGACGTGTGGTGCACAAGTCGGCCACTTCGAAGCGTTGCCTTCGCAAGCCTTGACGAGGGACTCGATGATGGAGCAGTGCTGCCACTCAATGATGCCGTTTGCACGCGAGTTGTAAGCCGAAATGCAGATGTGTCGGATACTGTACCTATCCACAAGCCAGTCGAGGGCAGCGACGTAAGGCGTGCCGTTGTCGGTGACGATTTCTTCGACGGCTCCCCACCTACACAAGACTTCCTCAAAGAGAAACATACCAAGAGTGCGGCCTGTCTCAGTGCGGAGAGCATGCCACTCAGGCCAGGCGGTGAGGGAGCAGTGAGCCTGGGTGATGTAACGGAAGCCGCCAGTGGGGGGCATAAGGCTGGTGTCGACGTAGAGCTTGCGAAGGAGTGGGGCGGGGACTGCGACAGTGGGCGGAATGCGGATTTTGGTGGTCTGGCGAAGTTGGCATTGATGGCAGGTGGTGATGTACCATTTGACATCTTGCTCGAGGGAGGGCCACCAGAAGCGGTCGAAGATGGTGCGCTGAGTCGAATAGAAGCCCTTGTGGCCTAAGTTGTCATGGGCGTCGCGGATGAGGGAAAGGCGTTGCGGTGGAAGGATGAAAAGCTGGTGTCGACCTTGCTCTTGTCGGCGCCAGAGTCGGTCGTCTGTGATGAAGAAGCGCTTCGCCCGCTTGAGGAGATGTTTGTGTGTGGCATTGTCCAAGTGGTCGGGAAGGCGGAGAGTGGTGAGATAGTGGCGGATGTCCTCGACTTGTTCTTTGGCCTTGCTTATTTTGTCACTGGTGGGGATGGTGAGATCGTTGTCGTTGCTGTTGTCGATGGTGGCGGCAGTGGTGGAGGGGACGCCGACGCTAAGCGTCCATACTGCGGGCTCACGATCAGCGTGGTGGGCCTGAGTCCAACTCACCACCCAGAGGCCGAGCGACAAGGCATCGTCGATCCACTCCTCGGGGTCGTCGTCTTCACTCTCATTGTCAGCGGGCTCTCGCCGCGACAGGCCGTCGGGTCCGTGGTGCTTGGCAGCGGGCATGTGAACGAGGTTGAAGTCAAAGAGTAAGATCGCAGCGATCCATCAATTGATGGTGGCGTTGGGCTGGATATCAGGGTTCTTGAGCATGCCGCGAACGTACTGTGCGTCCATTTCGACGATGAGATTCTTGATCCCAACGATGTGAAGGCGGAGGGCACAAAGGGCTCGGAACAAGCCGTAGAGCTCGAGCTTGGCCTGCGAGTAGCGAGTCTTGCGTTCATTCCAGGCGATGGAACCGAAGCAGGCGGGGCGGCGACGACCATCAGCACAGTCTTGAGTGACGATCCACCCCACGCCGCGCCAAGACGAGTCTATGGAGAGATAAACGGGGAGATCAGAAGAGTAATCAATAGAAATAAGAGCTGGGGATGTAGTTATGGCGTCTTTGAGAGCCTGCATCACGCTCTCGTGCTTGTCCTGCCAAGTGAAGAGGGTGCCCTTGCAAGTGAGATCGACAAGGGGACATGCGATCGCAGAATAGTTGCGAATCCAAACGCGCATGAAGCCGGCGAGGCCTAGGAAGGCACGGACGTCGGGGAGGGACTTGCAGGAGGGCCAGTCGCGAATGCACGCGATCTTGGAGTCGTCGGGAATGCGCCCTTCGTAAGTGCACTGGTGTCCAAGGATGGTGATGTTGGGGCTTGCAATGACGATCTTTTTGGCGGAGACGGTGGCGCCAGCGGTGCAGAGGCGGTGTAGGATTCAGTGGATGTCTTGCGCGTGTTCCCAGACGAACCTATGGATGCCAGGGTTTTCTGGAATGGTCTTATAACCACCATCATTGGTTTCGTAGCAGGTGGGCGGCCCTTTGATGGCGCAATCGTCGACGAAGGTGCGGACTTTGTGAGGGATCTCGGAGGCGAGGATGAAGGTGACGTCGTCGTGGAATATGGCGACTGCGTTAGTCCAGCCCTGTGGAAGACAGGTTAGCCGTACAGCTCCGATGGGGGACTGAACTGTGGTGAGGTCGCGTGAAGTGACATCAAGAGTGCAGTGGTCGTATCTGACAAAGAGGTCGAGCATGGCATAGCACACTCGTCCGGCCATGGATTCTATGATCTGGTCAGTAAGAGGCGGGACTCCTGAGTTACGAATGGTGACTGCATTCAAGGGCTGCAAGTCGTGAACTAAGCAGAGGGACCCGTTCTTCTTCTTGACACAGAAAAAGCGTGAGCGGTATGAGGCGTCCGAGGGCTCATAGACACCAGCAGCGAGTTTGTCTTTGAAGATCTGGATGACGTCATCCAGGATGCCATAGGGGATTGGAATGTTCTTGTGTATCCAAGGAACGTGCTCGATGGCGGGAATCTTGACGGGAGCGAAGTAGTCATCACGGAAGCGACCTTTCTTGTCTTCAGTCCACGCGAGGCCGGACTCGTTCAGGAGGAGAATATGCTGTAAAAGTTTTAGCTCCTCAGGCCACAAGAAGTCAGACTTATTGAGATCCAAAGCATCGAGGCGTTCTTTGGTGAGACAGAGACCAGGCATGAAGTCAGGAGGGGAAGTGGGGAGAGAGGGAAGCGTGAGCAGCGGGTCCTCAGGAAAGCGGCGCACGTTGCGGAAATCTTCTGGAAGGGAGGCAGGCATGGGGTGGACTTTGTTCGCAACCTTCTTGTAGGCTAAAGCAGCCTTGTGGTGATGAGAGATGGGCGCGCTGATAAGGGATGGCTGATAAGCAAGCGTGAGGTTCGATGGGGAAGGAAACATAGGCCTCATATGGTAAGAGAGGACCCGGATGCTAGCCACCTGAGCTGTGCATGCTTGGGAAGGGACGAGGATGCGTCGTGATATGTCAGATGGGTCGCATATGAAGACTTCAAGCGATCCGTTGGGAAGCGGGTCGAGCGAGCATAGGACCTGGTGCTGGAAGGGGCGCCCAAGGAGCAGCCAGAAGGGCATGCGTTCAACGACATGCGCATGGAGCTTGAAGGAGACACCCCCGATGCGCATGGGGATGTTCTCGGCACAACCTAAAGTCCAGTTAGTAGCGCTGTTGGCACCTTCCATCTCAATCTGGAGGCTGGCGTTGATGTGGGCGTTGAGCTCCTGCGCGAGGTCCTTGCGGATGACCACAATTTGGGAGCCTGGGTCTAGAAGACCGGGCTCCGCGCTGCCATTGCCGAATGCGACGTCGATCTCCTGTAGTGGGAGAGAGTAGGTGGGTTCTGGGAGGTGTGTTAGGACAGTTCCGAAACAGGAGGAGGGCTCAGCGGCGAGAGGCAGGTGGTCTGAGGGTTCCTCGTACGAGGTGACTTCGACGCAGCAGACGCGGAGCCACTCTGAGATCTCCTTGCAGACCGAGGGACTTGCGGCATAGAGGTGCGCTGGGGTGATGTGCACGAGGTTGCCTTGCCAGAGCCAAGTAACTAGCTTGTCAATGAGCTTCTGGTCTTCCGCGTTGCACTGGTATCGGTACTGAGGCGGCGCCTTGTGCGAGTCGGGTTGCGGCACAGTCTTGTGTTGGACTTGCAGCACGGAGCCTGAGGGTGGCAGTTTTGGTGCCTTTGGCGCCGAGGCTTCAGGGAGTCGGCAAGGCTTGTTGGCGCGCTTCTTTTTCTCGGCAGCGAAGACACGAAAAATGTCTGGCCGGTCTTCGTTGAACTTGTTTCCAAAGTCGGAGTCGGTGTTGTAGTCAGACTCGGGGGTGAGCCCAGGCATGTTTGGGTCAGTGCCGGCGTTGCTATCGCTGTCGCTGAGGTGCCCGCGGTCAGGTGTGGTCGAGATCTGGAGCATGAATGAATCAGAGATTTCCTCAAAACGGGTAACGGTGGTAGGATGAGGAGGCGGGTCACGATGCGTGGAAGGAGCAAGCGGAGGTGGGGCAGACGCAGCGGCCGTGCAAGCAGCGTGCCAGGCGTCGATGCTGGACTTGAGCCTGCATCGTGTGCCGTCATTGGGAACGGGGTCGCCATTGGGCAAATGAATTCGGCTGCTGCAGATAGTTGTGCGGCCGGTGCGGACGTATTCTTCGGCGAAGCTGCATTTGCGGATGCGGTGGCCGTTCTGGTTGCAGAAGGCGCATCCTTTGGCGCGGGGGCAGGATCGGAAGAAGGAGTCGGGGGCGTCGTATTGAGGAGTCATGGCTGTTGAAGCTGGGGTGCAAGGCCACTGTGGCGCAGCGCTGGCGTTTGTCGGTGGTGGTGGGGCTTGGTACACATAACTTGCAGGAGGCGGGGTTGCTGAGGGGAGCTGTGGCTTTGGGTAGTCGTCGGCAACGTTGGGCCAGCGGCGGCGGAGCTGCGCATGTAAAACAGCGTAGTTAGCTTCGCGAATATTCAGACCGTGCATTTTGCTTAGCAGGTCCTCCATCTCCTGATCGTCGTCCTGCGGCTTGAAACGTACAACCCTGGTTTGAGTGGTAGGTGGGGGCGAGCCTCGTCAAGGGCTGCGGTCGCGGAGGTAGTCGGGACTGCGGTCGCGATTGGTATCGCGTCTTCGCGGGTTTCAGTGAGGGTCTTGGTCCCGCGGTAGTTGGTCGCGTTGAGGGCCGCGCTCTTGTAGGTCGCGGTCTCTGTCGCGCTGCTGGCAGTCTTCACGGCGGGGGTTGTGGTCGTCGAGGCCTCCACGGGGGTCGCAGTACCTGTGGCTGTGGTCTTCTCGATTGCGTCGGCCACAGCGTGAGTCTCGCGGCTCGTAGTCGGAATCGGAATCGTAGTCGTAGTCGTCATTGCGAAGGCGTCGCTGTATGGGTCGGTAGAATTGTGCGTTTGAGAAGTAGCTTCGAGCGGCTTTGAAGACGTTGTCCAGCTCGTAGGGCCTATCCTGCAGGTGGTTAGGTTTCATGGAGAAGAGGCGACCAGACAGGATTTCCCTGTCATCGCGATGGAATCCTTTGAAGAACTTTGCGTTGCGGTCTTCGTCAGAGAGCTGCTGCGTGGCTTGGAGAGGGTTAGTTAGTTCTAAGAACTCCCGGTAATAGTCCATAACGTCTTCTTCGTCGCCCATGCGAGACCGTGAGGTGTTGTAAAGAAGATCTTGGAGAGCCTTCTTGGAGAGGCGGGTGGCAGTGGAGGTGTCTAGGTACATGGCCTCCAAAGCTGTAGAGAAGGTCGCCCAGTTATCAGTTGTGTAGCCATCCACAGACTTCCAGAATTTTCACAAGTCTGGAGAGACATATCTAAAAATCGTTTGAACCTTCTGCGCATCGGTAAGACCATTAGCGGTTGCTAGTGCCTGATACTCATGCATAAAGTCGGTGAAGGAGCCAGCAGAAGTTTTTGAGAAGAAGGGCGCATCGGCCGAGCGTGGGCCTGGCATAGCGGCTAGACCGGTAGCGTTGTTGGCCATAGCTGGTGGAGCGAGAGGTGCGGGAGGTGCGGGAGGTGCGGCGTTAAACGGTGGTTGAGGAGCGGGTGCGAGTGCAGGCGCAAGAGCAGGCGCGAGAGGAGGAGGGGCTAGTGGTTGAGCAAGAAGCTGAGGTGCAAGTTGAGCTAGCTGAGGAGTGAAGACGGCTGGCGGCGGGTTTGGGACTGCGGGTGGCTGTTGGCTGTTGGTGAGCGGAGGCACGGTGGCAAGAGCGGGTGGAGGCGGGACAGGCTGCGACTGGAAATGAGGGGGGCACAATGTTGAGAGCGGTGCGAAGGCAGGAGTAGGCGAAGATGTCTGGGGAGCGAGCGCAGGGGACAAGAGCTGAGAGGCTGAGACTGAGGAGACTGAGCTAGGAGTGGCAGAAGATGGGGAGGCAGACGAGGGCTGTAGCAGAGAGGTGTTAAGGCCTATTGAACCTTAAGGCGCGACATGCGCAAAGGTGAAATATGCGGCAGTGATGAAGTTATAAGGGTCGTAATTCCCTTAATAACCTGAAGTGCTTTGGAAGGTGATAAAAGCGAGAAGGTCGCTAAGACCAATGTCTGGGTGAAGATAAAGAGGAAGGGGAAGTAACTTCAAGGACTTGAAGATTACTTCAAAGAAAGATAAAAGGGAAATAGTGGTTCAAGCAACAAGGACTAAGAACGCAATAGATTGCAAACTAAGTCAGGCTTAAGGCCCAACTCTAGGATATAAGTCCAGCTTATATACAAAAGGGCAGCTACTTGACTAAGCGTACAAATGAGGAGAACAATGGAGTCACGAACAATAGACGTCACAGAACAATGGGGTCACGAACAATGGTGGTCACAGACTACCATAAGAAGAGAACAATGGGAAACGTACAAAAGGAGGGAACAATGAAGTTCCCAACAAGATGGCTTCTGTTGTACAAGTAAGCAGTCATGTGAGTCGGGGTCATGTGATCGTATAAGTACATATCGGTCAAGAAAAGAAAAGAAAAATGTGGGCCAAATGCCCAGGAACGTAACAAGAGGGCTGAGTGTACACAAACGTAGGCGAGGGTTCCTGAGGTTCTTGGGCAGCAAGACGACTAAGCGAGTCTACAATGGAGTGAGAGACGGGGACCGATGTTTCGGTGTTGTCGAGGGGAACTAAGCGGACAGAGGGGATCGGAGATTCTGGTGACGGAGGATTGGGCGAAAGAGATCACGCACACTGTAAGGCGTTGAGGAAGGTGGTGAAGGATGTTAATTTGCTGGGTGATCTCGAAGATTCGGTGTCGGATGCGTCGGATGTGTGATCGGGGGAAGCTGGCAAGTCAAAAGAGCCGGGAATAGGGTGTGAACGTGGTGTAGGAAAGATGAGAGGAAGGCGAGATGAGGTGCTGGCGGCGCTAGGAGTGAGCGGTACTGAGGGGTTGGCAGGTTTCTTGGCGAACTTTCCGGTGGCTGGGTCCCTGTAGGGCTTGCTCATAAAAGGGGTTGCCGATAGCAACCAAGAACAAAGGAATCAAAGACTAGGAACAAGAGATCAAAAACCCTAAATCTGCCTCACTGGGGCAGCCAGATGAAGCGAGATAAGATAGTATGGATGAAGGATCTCGCAGTGAGTAGCGAGGCAGACACGGGTCAATAGATGTAGAGGAGTTGTAGAAGAGCAACCCGATGATCAATCCGATAAGGACAAGATCACGCGTGAGGGATGCAGAGGTAATCGAAGAAGAATGGGGATGAGATGAGGTAGGATAGGCGAACCAAGGGGGATCTTCGTAAACAAGGTGAACGCGGATTTGCTCGGCAGCACTGAATCGGCGCTGGGGCTTGAGGAGCGAAGAAGGCTTGAGGGCACGCAGAGAGGAGAGAGAAACGCGGGGGAAAACTTCGATATTGGAAACAGGTCAAGCGAGACAGTTTAAGTACATGAGAGACTGGCTGTACAGTAAGAGGCCGTCCGAGAAGGTCGATTCAAAATGTAATCCTACAAGAAAAGCGGAGCACAAGAGGGGGAATTAGTAGACAGGATGAAAGGCATAGGGAGGAGGAAGGGACGAAGGCGATGGTGAGAACACGCGGGAGGGAGCACAGGACGAGGCAACAAGACAGAAAAGGAGGGTAGCGAGCCACAAAGGGGAAATGCGAGGCCACAACGGCCGGTAATCTAGGAGGAAATAAGGCTGAAAGTAGTATAGTTAAGAGGCCATAAACAGAGAACAATAGAAAGCGAGAACATCGGGCGCGTGCACAAGCAAACGCCCTCAGTGGAAACGAGACGAGCTTGATGTTGAGGTCGCTTGGGACTTGGAGACAAGGGGTGCAGTGCGTCAGAGTGGGTATCTTGACAGATGGAATGTTGACAAGGGCGGAGGAGAAAAGGACAATGGGAATCGACACGTGGCAGAGGCGATGGCGAGGCACGAGTTTGAAGGATCTAGACAGGGCGCGAGAACGAGGACATGAGGACAACCGGAGCGGACAAGGACACGAGGCGAGGTATAGAACTTGCGGGGATCGTCTCGGTGTCACCGATACCCCCGTTTGCGAGCGGTTTCACGGTCAACGACTGTGGCCACCTTACATCGGTGTAATCTCTCACTCCCGTCAAGCCCGAAACCCATGTCGTCAGCACCAAATACAACCACCCGTTCCTCTAACTTCGCAGCTCTCTTCGATGTCGCTCTCTCCAAGTACATCAAACTTACTGGGAGAGATCTTCGTGATCACCCATTTGCCTATATGATCGATTGGTGCGAGTCTCCGGATGCGGTCCTAGCCATTTTCCAAGAGCAATCCATGGCGTTTGATGAATTCAGGAACGGCGATCCCAAGTTGGTCAAGTGGCTTGCTCCTCTTGTCAGTGGCTTGCACGCCATCTCCACTAATGTAGTAATCAGCGCTGGCGCTAGCCTCGTAAGCCCTCTGATGCTGTACCCTATTAACAAATGTGGTCCAACCTCTTACATCTAGATACCACCCCCTGCAAATACCATTTTTTCCGCAATTGGCATACTCCTATCAGTGCGTGTAATTCTCACCACCTCCAGTTGGCTCGTATTCAATAATATTCGCGTTTGCAAGACGGCCAAATACGTGAGAGAAAGCTACGACGCCCTTGTGGACATCTTCGAATGCATTGAAAACTTCGCCCGTCGACTCAAGATCTATACGGACATCCAACCCACACCCGCGATGACAGAGGTGATCGTCAAAATCATGGTCGAACTGTTGGTCGTGCTTGGTTTGGCGACAAAACAACTCAACCAGGGACGATTGAGTAAGCTGTGGCATCCCTTCTGGTGACCTCTCATTATTGACTGGTTGTAGAGAAATATGCAAGAAAGCTATTGGGGGAGAAGGACATCGAATCAGTTCTTCAACGTCTGGACCGACTGACCCTCGAGGAGTCCAAGTTAACTGTTGCGCAGACTCTCGATGCGGTTTATGGCCTGATCAACAACATGGAGGCAGTAATGGAAGGTGCGCATCACAAGCCACCTACTCGTATGAACGTGTGCGACAAGTCTGGTAGATGGGAGAGCATCAACGGACGATATCCGCCAAGCTCTCGGTAGGTCTTGTTTCCTCGCGCGAACCGCTATATTTATGACATTATCCGCTAGTCCTTATGCAAGAGATAGTCATGAGAGTAAACAAAATCGAACGTTCGTACCCCAACCACAAACATCTGTATTCTTGATACATCATCTGAAACGGCTCGACAGGCGACCGGTTACAAGACGAGGTTCGGCGTTGGTTGTCTGCGCCGGATCCATGGACGAATCACAACACCGCTCGAAATGCGCATCACCGTGGCACTGCCAAGTGGTTTACTCAAGGCGACATTTTCAGGAAATGGAAATCCACGGGTGGTCTGCTTTGGATCCACGGCCTTCGTGCGTGAATCATCTCCCTTCTTTTTTCCGCGACCGATTGCTTCGTAGCTGGCTCAGGAAAGACTGTCCTTTCGTGTGTATCATCGTCATTATCTTTTTGATCTGAATTCACATCATTTATTAGCTCATCGATAGTCAAAGAAATCCATGACATGTGTGAAATGGGATTGGTCACGGTTTCCATATTTTATTTCGATTTCCGAGATCGAGGAAAGCAGGATCTCCGCCACCTGCTGTCGTCCATTCTCGTCCAGCTCTGCGGCTCGTCCGACAAGTTCTCTGAAATTCTCTCCACCCTCTATCAAAACCACGATCGTGGCTGCCGCCAACCCTGCGAGGACGTGCTTATGGACTGCCTCAAGAGCATGCTAAGACTACCAGGGCAAGGCGCACTCTATCTCATCATCGATGCCCTTGACGAATGCCCGAATTCCTCCGGTTACCCTACGTCACGAAAGCGAGCCTTGCATGCCATTCAAGCGCTCATCAAGTCGGAACTTCCACATCTTCATTTTTGTATCACTAGTCGGCCCGAGATTGACATCCGAGACGTTCTGGATCCCCTTGCAACTTACGACTTGGCACTTCATGACGAAGCCGGACAAACTCAGGACATTATTGACTATATCAACTACTTTGTTCGCTCTGACCCAAGTGTGCGTCTGTGGCGAGAGGAAGACAAGAAACTGGTAATCGAGACCCTGGAAAAGAAAGCTGGCGGGATGTAAGTCATGACTTTCCTGCATATTTTATATCGACAGCTAACACCTCTCCAAAGGTTTCGGTGGGTCCACTGCCAGATCGAAACTCTGAGTCGGTGCTTTCCCCCCAGTATCCGACAAATTCTAGATGGATTGCCCAAGACGTTGGATGGAACATACGAGCGGATCTTGCTAGAAATCGATGAGGAGAAACAAGTCTACGCCAATCGACTATTCCAGTGCTTGGCCGTATCAATCCGCCCGCTTCACATAGAGGAACTTGCCGAGATTTTTGCAGTTCTTCCTAACGCAGAGTCGACCCCAGGTTTCAATGTCAGCTGGCGCCCTGAAGATCCGGAAGCATTTATACTTTCTGCCTGTTCTACGTTGGTCACGATCGTTAATACCCGGGATGGAAGAATAGTACAATTCTCTCATTTCTCGGTGAAAGAGTACTTGGCCTCTAAGCGCATCGCGACCTCCGCACCTGTTTCCCACTTTCAAGTTCTCCCCAAACCGGCCCATACGCTTCTCGCTAGAGCATGTCTCGGCGTCCTCCTTCAGCTAGGCTGCAGCACCGACAAGACCAATATTGAGGACTTCCCCCTGGCTCAGTATGCAGCGAAGCACTGGGTGGATCATGCGTGTTTTGAGGACGTGTCGTCGCGTATCAGAGATGGAATGAATCGCCTCTTCGATAAGGCAAGCCACACTTGGCCGCCTGGCTCTGGATTTACAATATAGACGATGAGCACCACATATACTACCATGACATTTACACTGCTCACCCGAAGCAACCTGATGCAGTCCCCCTGTATTACGCCGCATTATGTGGCTTCCGTGGTCTGGTGGAGCACCTCCTTAATTTACATCCACAAGATCTCGACGCTAAGGGTGGCATATGCGGGACTCCGTTAGGTGCGGCCTTACACAAGGGACATCTGGATATTGCCCTGTTTCTACTAGAACACGGTGCCGACGGAGAAAAACGCGGAAAAGCAGGTCAGACTGGATTATTTATTGCGTCATCCCGTGGATACGCCGCGATTGTGTGGACACTAATCCATCGTGGTGCAAACCCGAACGCGGAGTGCAACGACTGGGATGAGGACAGTAACGAGGTGGAGCGGACACCACTACATGCGACCGCATCTAACGGAAAACTAGGGGTTGCGAGGGTGCTATTGGAATATGGTGCAAACGTGAATCACCCGGACAGTGGTGGTAGGAGCGCGCTACACATTGCATCGCGTTGCTCCTCCGACGACTTCGTTCGATTATTGCTCGACCACGGTGCGAATCCCAGCGCACTAGATGGCTCGAATGAGACTGCCTTGCATCACGCATCATTCGATGGATGGCCGGGGGTCGTCAGATTACTCCTTGACCATGGCTTGGACGTGGATGCCAGGAGCAAGTCTGGATGGAACCCGTTTCACGATGGACCAGACGATATCGAAAGCGAGGGGTGGACTCCGTTGCACTACGCAGCTCGAGGTAGATCCGTAGAAGTCGTACAGCTGTTGCTCGACCACGGTGCTGACGTGAACGCACGGGATAATTGCGACTGGACCGCATTACACCTGGCAGCGTGTCATGGATTCTTCGATGTTGTAAACACCCTACTTCGGCGTGGCGCAAATCCTCATTCCCGGACCATTAAGGGCAACACACCATTCGAGGTTACCAAGAACGTGAAACATCGCTCATGGGTATCACATCGGCACCACTCGCAGATTATGCAACTGTTATCGAAGCACACCGACGAGAGTGGTTGTGGTCCACAATCATGATGGGCCTAACTTTGCGGGTTGTGGGTTTCAGAGATACTTATGCCTTGTATTCCGCAGGCGCATCGTATGTCCATTTTGTATTTGTATAATACAAGTCTATCTACACATCGCAATAGAGTGTATGGCGTCCCTCTGTACAATGTCCCGGTGCTGTTCAGGGAACTTCAGAGTTCAAGTGACCGCAGCCTAGCACTCGGGTTGCTCGTTCCTTACCTTTTATACTCTTATCCGCCTACCAGATCCAAGTACATGCGTGACAAGCAGCGCTGTGAGCGCGAAGGATCCCACCCTCGTGAGTTCACGATGGAAGGGGAAGAAAAGAAGAGAGAGAAAAGGATGAAAAAACAGAGTATTAGAGAGAGAACGAAAGGCGCAAGAATCCAGGTCACGTAATGCAACCGCGTCAATGAGATGACATAACCTACACGGATGGTAACTATTTTTAGCTTTCGCCCTTATCTTTGCCCCCATCCTGGCACGGTGGCACCCTTTAATCCTGCGGGTATAGCGTTTATGTTATGAACTCGTACAGCTTGGTCGCAATGGATCTATTAATCCCCAGACGATGAAAGTGTGCACCAACACGGTTACTGCTGGCGATATTCAGCATCCCGCAAACGGTACCTGCAACAACTCGTCACTGAGATGGATTCCCAAAGGTGATAGGATACATGCCTAAATGCATCGCAATAACGCAAGAAGGGTCTTGACTAGGAGGTTGACATACCCTCGAGGCACTTCATGGTGTATATTCTGGATTTCTGTGATCCATGATCCTGTGAGGAAATAATATATGAGAGTGTATGTACACCCTTTGATTAAAAAGAGATGATGGGACCGGCAGCTTCGATGATCACTCTAAGCTTTACCAGGAGTAAATGGATGGCGATGTAGGACGAGACTAGAGTATGCCTTTCCCTAAGCAGGGTACTGGCTCAGGGAAAAGCGTACTCTGGCTCAAAATCCAGGGCCAACCACGCATGTCGATAAAAGTGACGGGGTTCGGAGGAACCCGCGACATGTTTTTGCGCTATATGAAGGAAACAGGTAAACTTCCATTTCTTGAAGAGGGAGTGAGTTCAAGAATTGGAAGCTCGCATCGGCCTTCGAGAAACCGCTGGGCTGCTCGTGCTTTCCATGGCAGATTGTGAGGCAGAGAAAAGGCAATGTGGGTGACGGACCTCGGATATGGTTCCCTTTGAGAATGTCTAGGGTCTAGTGCTTTAGATAAGAATCGTGCAGTCAGGGGATCACGCAATCACGCACTGTCAAGTCTTTTCCCTAGTTTGTCGTCTATTCGCCGCCTTGCGCCTTGATTCCTGCCCACGCCTACTTCACTTCGCCGCCAACAATGTAAGCGATCCTCGACGTGAAAACCCTGCTGCCGCCATCGGTGTCGACTTCCCGGGCTACAGGTTTTCCAAGACCTGGTGCCCATGTTGACGGTTAGAACCTCGTAAGAAAATAGGTTTCGAAACGTCCGTCAGACGGACGGACGAGTCATGATGGTGGTGACGCGACGAACCCCAGGCTTTTCATGGGAATGGGAAGGGAACAAATTTTCCGGCGACACGGCCCGCGGACAGATCACGTGCAACCACATCAAGCCACTATCTTGCATGGCTGTGCAATACGCTGCGCCAAGTGTCAGTGTGGAAACCCCACCGTGTCACCAAGATATCCTCACCTTCAGACAGAAATATTTGCTAGCGTGCAACTTCATCCTATATAAATTTGTACTTGCCTCTGAATGTTACATCGTAAAAACATCGGGTAACAGTTCAGACAATATAACATTCACATAGGCGTCGTTCTTCAAAGTCCACCTGCCCCACGCTCTCTCTCCATGACTTTGTAACCCCATCTTGAACACCCGAAGGCGATTTTCCTTTCATTAATGCTTTGCGTTCTATCCTGGGTTCGGACGCTTCGAATCTCTCGCCTCTGGTTATTGTGCTATCTTACAGACACGCACACCGGAATTGCTACCCCCCAAGCACTCGCCAACGATACAAAGCTAAGATTCTTCAATGCCACGCTTGCGTGCCCTTCTCACCTCTTCCTCCTCCCACGCCATTCACTCTGAAGTTACACGTACGTCCTAGCGCCCCTTCCGCACTGTGCCATGTGGGGTTGGACTTGGACACTGGTTGAGCCTATTGGGCTTGTTTGCCAAGGGAATGTGCTCCTGGGAAAGTGTCTTAAAGTATGCAGAGCACTGATTAAAACCTGTGGAGTGTTGTGAGAACGCGCTATTAGCATACAACGATGACCCTACACATCCAGTTTTCGCTGACGTCTCGATGACGAGGTATTTGTGCCAACATCGCCATACTTTCTCGGCTGAGCATACAACAATTGGCACCATCAACGATATCCTAGTTTTGTAGGTTTGTCCTCGTGTTACGACCGAGTATCACCTCGAGGCATCGACCGTGCCATGACCCTAGGATCCCGTTCCCCGTGATTGGGCAAACTGAAGATGGTGTTGTATGTCGAACGAAGAACTCGACCTAACGAGAAATTAAGTAATGTGGGAAGGGTAAAACTTACCTGCACGTTTTAGTAGATTCACCAGCATTATGCAACGCGTTACCAGGATGAAAGAGATGACAAGCGAGGTCGAAATAGAGGGCGCTCTTCCCGGTGCCACCGGGCGCAGGGAAAAGCGTGCTCTACTTCGATTCTGGAGTCGAAGGAAATCAGAGGATCATAGTGTCCTTTGTGAATCAATAAGAAGAAACC
>Ga0307510_10000682_pt1 | contig 34677 bp, 28 predicted proteins | sample 12_EM_MG_FD_207224 | JGI IMG/M metagenome (GOLD analysis project Ga0307510, IMG submission 207224) | Populus trichocarpa ectomycorrhiza microbial communities from riparian zone in the Pacific Northwest, United States - 12_EM | ecosystem: Host-associated > Plants > Roots > Unclassified | place... | reverse complement strand
ATGTGGGGTGGTTTTGGATTGGGTGATGGGAGGTAGAATAGGGCAGGGTGGAGTAGTGTTTTGTTTGTTTGTTGGTTGGTTGGGGGCGTTGCGTGGTGGGATGGTACTCTATCGTACTTTCTTGACCAAGTATGGAGGGATAATGGGAGGAAGGGATGAAGGAAGGATTTGGGTATTCGTTACTTAGTTTGGCTCGGTAGAGCTTCCGGGCATAGGTCATTCTCACCCTCCTTCTTCCCCTTCCGTGCTAATAACTACCCTGCGGCACTCGAGCATTGGCTAAAGCATTTCTCTACTAGTCCCCGTGCCGTGACTACTATCTGCTCTTGAGGGGCTAATGTGTCCACGACACGGGGCGAAGGTTCCGAACTCCCCCGACCTTGTTCCTTCAGGCAGCCAAGGAAACGGTACTGTACATACTCGTAATGTCCTGACGTTTGTGAACACAGCTGCTATTTCACGCGACCAAAATCCTGAGGCTCCGACTGATTTTTTGTCCAATGCAATAGCTGGGTTCACGAGCGTCGGGAAAGTATGAGCACCGCACACTCCTTCCTGTTCTATCAGCCCAGATACCAAACCTTCAACTTCACCCACCGGGATAGCCTTGGCATCCTGGGCTGGTGGGGTACCCTGGTATCATACGAAGCGATCTAACTACTCGGCCACTGGGGCGGAGTATATACAATAAACAAACGATAAATTTTTATATATAGACAAATAACTCGGGGCTTTGTCTGCGGCCTGGAGGCTTTCGTGGGAGGCCTAGTGAAGATGCACAGCCTTTGCTAGACAAGCTCGTGGGGAGGTTGAAAGGAATGGTAAGTTGATGGGAGATAAACATGCCAGTGGTGTTAGCCAGAGCAGGAATATCCATAGCGCACGGCGCACAGCTAGCGGAGGCATTCCCAGGGTTTGAAGGAGGTAGGAACTATTGGCTTTTTTATTTTTATTTTTTAAGACTTTTCGACCTCTTTCGCTTGACCTGCAGCACCTGTTGGGATCCCTCGCTATCACCAGATGGTCCGAAGGAAGAAAGGAAGGGGGATGGTAGTCTGGTTAGATGAGCTAACTAGATCTGTATGATGCTCTTGATTCTGTATGAATCGTGCGGTAGAATAAGACTCCATCACGGCGTTTATATGCCAAGAACATTAGACGAAGACAAAGACATTAGAATTCCTGGAATGTCGTAGGGGAGAACGATCTATTCCGGTAGCGAGAACCACCCATTGGGAGGAGGGAGGAAGGAAGGTGCCAAGCAAATTGTCTACGGCAGTTCGAGTAGACAATTTCGTGACATATTTCGCAGGTATTCGGAGAAAGAAAAGTATATTTGTGGCAGTTACCCTTGGCACTGTTGCCAATCCAAAATAACTGAGGTATGATAGTAGGGGGGAGGGTTTTTTTGGGTATAGTACAGCGCTTAGGAATAGTAAGTTTAGTTAAGCTTTACAGCGACTCCGTGGAATGCCTTATATACTTTTCGGAGCTGTGAGATGGCGATGGATTGGCTGAGGGATCTTATTGGGGTAGCTTCCCCGGCTTAATGAGCACTATTGGCTATAGGGATTCTTAGCTATATAGTGGGAAATTGAACGGGCCCGTAGGCCAAAATGGGTAATTATAATGCGATTGAAAACCTTCTGTTCTCGCATTATTTAAGGTCAAATTTCTATCCACATCGGTGGGTAGACCGGCAAAATCGCATCCTACCGGAATATTATACGCTCTCTTGTGAGTAAATAGGGAACAAAGGCGGTAGATCTTGCTGTGGCTAGATCTGAGTATTAGCAGTACAGTATCCCAGAGGGTCGCGAGATTCTCGAGTTGCGAGAGTCGTAGCATAAAAACGGGGGTACATGTCTCCACTTAAATCAAGGCTTAGCCCAAAAGAGAAACTTCAATCCCAAGAGCAAACAAGAAAAGTATCAAAGAAAATTTAAAAGCAGGGTTGACCATGGGGAAATCCATGCCAAGTGGCCAAGAGCGCCGCCACTCTCGCAACTCGAGAATCTCGCGACCCTCTGGGAATCTGGGATACTGTATGGGAGTAATAGCCTGGACCTGAACCCTCATAATCCTATTTGGGGGAACGCTGAAGTCCCAATACTGATGCTGGTATGATATATCATAATACTTTACACTGCTTATGTGTTCTGAAGTCCACATTGAGCACAGCGGGGCCCTTTTTCTTCTGCAACATTGGATGTTGCCGGGTTAACGGTGCATAATATCCGGGAATGCGGTCACGGTTTTTGGAGGGCAGCAGATTTGAGAGGCAGAATGTTTTTGATCTTAAGTCTATCTTTTGACCTTAACTTAGTCATACCAAGGGATTGATTGAGTGTGCCAAATCTGAAGCAGTCCATTGCGACTGTCCAAAGCTGGGCTGCAAGGTATCGAACGAGTACTGTACATGGACACATGGAGAGAGAAAGTTAGCGTTGCTCTACTCGTACTATCATAGAACAGGGACGGTTCATGCTGCGCCGTACTGTACTCCGTCGCAAAGAAACCTCCCTATTTGGGCAATGCTTAGGGTAGGGCACAGGGTAACAGCTCCGCTCTTCTTCTGCGCCTAGGTGTTTCGCCCCCAACCACGGAATCTGTGCCCTTAGCGTTAGAAACAACAAAAAGAAGGAAAATGTCAAAATCGTTTACAGATAATATCAACTGTTTCAATGTATCGAACGTGTCGAACGTGTCGAATCACTATGCCGTCGCCGAGGACCGGTCCGAAATCCTAACATGGCTCTCTCCACTTGAGCCTCGTATCCGACATCAAGACCTTCGGACCCGCCGGGCCGACAACGTCGGGGAATGGCTACTACGAACAGACGAATTTCAAAGGTGGTGCAATGGTTCTCAGCAGGTGGGATCGGAGCATGCGGCTTTATTCTGCTGCGGCGGTCCGGCTGTCGGCAAGACATACCTCAGGTGAGACATAACCCTGGAAGCAAAATTAAGGATACTGGTGCTAATGAGCAGCAATACCAGTTCGCTCGTGGTGGACAGGCTATGCGATAAGTCTAAAGAGCAGAACACTGCTGTTGCGTGCTTCTATGTTGATTTCGCCGCGCGGGAGGAGCAGTCTCCCACGAACATGTTAGGTTCGCTGCTAAAGCAAATCGTCGGTGGATTGGAAAAGATCCCGGATGAAATAAGGGAGAAATTTCAGGATTACAAAAAGGTCATTGGTGGAAGGGGACCACGAGTGTCCGAAATTGTGGAGATGCTCCAGACTGTCACATCTTTACAGCCAACATTTATATGTGTTGATGCTCTAGATGAGTGTGTGGAAAGGCATCGACCTGAGGTATTAGATTCGTTGAGACAAATCCTTGAGAAGTCCTCAGACACACGAATCTTCCTTACCGGAAGACGGCACATCCGGGGGGAGATTGACAAGCATCTTGGTGGGAGAACAGAAACTTTACTCATAAAACCCCACTATGATGATATCGTGGGATATATCCAGATGAGATTGAATAAGGATACATCTCTAGACGCGATGGATAGTGGGCTTGAGGCCGAAATCATCAAAAGCATTACCGAGAATATTCCTGAAACGTGAGTGGGCGCCATGAGGGAAAAATCCATTTTAGATTCACCACTAATAGGTGCGTCTAGGTTCCTACTGATTTCCCTAACCATGGATGCTATCCTCGGGGAACCCACGGCCTATGGCAGGCGACAAAAGCTAGGGAGAATGACAGAGGGCTTGGATTTAAATGGGGTTTATGGTGCGACTCTTGAGCGGGTGAAGGAGCAAGGTGGAGAGAAAGCTAGGCTTGGGATGGCAGCGCTGATGTGGATCTCACATTCGGAGAAGCTGCTACAGCTCGATGAGCTTTCCCACGCCCTAGCAATCGAGATAGGGTCTAAGGATCTCAATTCTGAAAGGATTCCTTCGGTGGGGACGCTATTAAGCTGTTGCTTGGGGCTTATCGTCGTCGATAGGGAGGCTTCAACTATCCACTTGATTCACTTCACCCTCCAGGAGTACCTTTACACCTACCCAAACCTATTTGGCTCCACTCACTCAATAATGGCGGAAACCTGCTTGACATACCTCAACTTTCAGGCCATCAAGGACATTTCGTCCATGCTCCTCGCTCCGCCTGAGCCAACCCCGTTCCTCAAATATTCTTCTCTATATTGGGGCGTCCACGCCAAGCGAGAGACTACAAACGAAGTGGCATCACTTGCACTCCAGCTTTTCAGTCAAGTTGAAAGCCATATATCAACTAGGCTACTTTTAGCGGATCTCATATCGAGGACTGGTCGATATAGTCGCGATATCCCCATTAGCGGTCCCCTAATCGGGTTTACCGGATTGCATTGCGCATCAGCTTTTGGAATTGCTGAAATCGCAACAGCCCTTATAGACCGGCCAAATTGCGATCTCGGCAAGAGGGATTTCCTGGGTATTACACCACTGGTATGGGCTGCCATGTGCGGGCATGAGGGGGTAGCAAAACTGCTGTTACAACGACAGACTGTCAACCCCGATAAGCCAGATGGATACTTCCGCCGAACAGCGCTAGCATGGGCAGCTGGGAAGGGGCACGAGGGGATTGTGAGGCTACTTCTTTGCCGAGCATCCACTAGGCCCGATGGCACAGATGGTTGGCGGGGCAAGATGCCCCAAGTGATGAATATGGTCCGGGGAAAGAGATACATCAACCCCAACAGGCCGGACAAATATGGTCAAACACCAATATTGTTGGCTGCTTCGGGGGGCCATGAAGGGGTGGTGCAACTATTATTGGGAAGGAAGGATGTCAATCCCGACGCGGTGGATGGGTATGGCTATACGCCTCTATTATGTGCCTCTAGTGGGGGGCATTCGGGGGTAGTGGAACTGCTATTGGAGCGCGAAGATGTCAACATTAATAAGGCGGACAAAAATGGCCAAACGTCACTCCTGCTGGCCGCAGAAAGTGGGTCTGCAAGAGCGGTAGGACTACTGTTGGAACAGAAAAATATTAACCTCGACACGCATAGAAATGCCGATCAGACGCCACTCTTGCTGGCTTCCATGAGGGGGCACGATGGGGTGGTGAGGTTACTGTTGGGGCGAGGAGATGTCAACCCCGATATACCTGACAACGATGGCCGAACACCGCTCTCGTGGGCAGCTGGGATGGGACGTGGTGGAGTGGTGGAGCTACTATTGGGAAGGGGAGATGTCAACCCCAATATAGCTGATAACGATGGCCGAACACCGCTCTCGCGGGCTGCCATGCATGGGCATGAGGGGGTAGTGGGGCTACTGTTGGGAAGGGAAGACGTCAACCCCAATATGGCTGACAACGATGGCCGGGCACCGCTCTCGTTGGCTGCCGAGAATGGGCATGAGGGTGCGGCGAAGCTACTGTTGGGGAGGGAAGATGTCAACCCCAATATGGCTAACAACTATGGCCGAACACCGCTCTCGTTAGCTGCCAAGAGCGGGCGTGAGAGTGTGGTGAAGCTACTGTTGGGAAGAGAAGATGTCAACCCCAATATTGCTGACAACGGTGGCCAAACACCGCTCTCGTTGGCTGCCGAGAATGGGCGTGCGGGTGCGGTGAATCTATTATTAGGAAGGAAAGATGTCAACCCCAGTATCGCTAGCAAATGTGGCCGAACACCGCTCTCGTTGGCTGCCGAGTATGGGCGGGAGGGTGCGGTGAAGCTACTGTTAGGAAGGGAAGATGTCAACCCCAATATAGCTGACCAATATGGCCAAACGCCGCTCTCGTTGGCTGCCGGAGGTGGGCGTGAGAGTGCGGTGAAGCTACTGTTGGGAAGGGCAGACGTCAACCCCAATGTGGCTGACAGCGGTGGTCGAACACCGTTCTTGTGGGCTGCCATGTATGGGCATGAGAGAGTGGTAAAGTTACTGTTGGAAAGGGAAGACGTCAACCCCGATACTCCTAACTGCCTCGGTCGGACGCCACTCTCAGTAGCTTCCGAGAATCGGCACGAGGGAGTTGTAAAGCTACTGCAAGCCCGTAAATCTGCAAACCCCAACATAGATTAACTCCCAAAATCCAGAATGTTCCCATAGCCCTCAAAAACTGCCATTTGCTGCTTTCTTTGCATCTCCATAGATACACTTATATATACTACCCACTGCTAAAGATCACTTTCACCCTCTCCCTGGGGTGCAGAACAATCCCTAGACACTGCTGCTCCTCCTTTCCCTTCCCTTCCTACCTTTCCTGATTCCTGACTCCGTCCCAATATAGTTCAGTACCGAGCACAAGTATACTATTCTTGTTCACAGCCACTATAGGAATATTTAGTCTACGTTTTATTTATTTTTATTTCCTCCCTTCTGCACACCAACCCTACATCCAAGTTCAGCTTAGTCTCCATTCCCTACTCATAGATTCCAACTGCTTTTTCCACTTTTTCCATTTTTCACTGTTCCTACAGTAATTACTCTCCCCTCCCTTTCTAGAAATACATATGTACATATCATACATACACACAGTAATCTCCCCCAGCATCTCCTTGCCCGGACAGCGGTTGTTATTTCGGGCATGAACAGCCCAACCCCACAATATCAGTGTTTCTAACAGGCCCGGCCAAGGCAGGCCACTCCGGAAGATAGCCTAGGCCGATACAAACCGAGTTCGATCGGCCTACGAAGGCCTATCGGCCCGAAGATTAGCATTGAGAACATATCGCTTTAAGAGTATTCCAGCCCCCTCCCCTCTTTCGAGTTTATCGCCTTTGATTTTTTTCCACTTTACCTTCGGCTATTGCTTCTTAATAAATCACACAACGAGTGATACTCAATCAACTCAATAAAGTCTTAAAAATTTACCTCCAGGGCCACCAGCACATCCCCATCCTACCATCATTCCCTCCTATTTTGCCTCTTCAGCAGGAACTACTTTAAATCCCCAAGCGAATAAAGCGAAACTGTTGTATTTTCAATGTTGTTTTGTAAACTATTTACAGTCAGCCCCCTGTAGGATGGTGACTATTTCGAAGGTATCAATACTGTGCACGGTTGATCCACCACAACAGCCGCTCTTTTTCCACAATCAATTCAATTAATTGATTCACTGTCTCTAGTATCTTTTAGTGTTTTTTCGCTAATAAAGCGAAATTGTTCCTTTATTTTTGATTATAATATTATTGGGTAATTGGAAAACATTTACCGGGAATTTTGCTGTTGACACGGAGTGGCCCCTCGCTATGAGTGGGTCGGCTGAGGTCATATAGGCCGGCCTAGGCTATATAGGCCAGGCCGGCCTATCAGGCAGCAGGGAAAAGCCTATATAGCCAATAGGCGTGCCCAGCCAGGCCAGGCCCAGGCTTAATCAAGCCGGCAGGCTCGGGCCAGGCTAGATCCGAGAGAATTTCGACAGGCCAGCCCGTTGGGAACACTGCACAATATCGTGATACTTACTTGTCAAGACTGGCTGGCTGGGTGGGTGGTGCTTAAGGTGGCCTGCCTGGCCGGATGGAGTGCGGCGGTCGCGCATATATTCCGACTTACCAACTCTACTCTACCAAATGCCCAGGGGAAACTATTTGTGTCAGATCGGATCAGGAATTATAATGGGACATACTTTTAAGTTAAGCCTGACTTTTCCCGGAAAATAAAATAAAAATTTAATAATCGTCGATAAAGGTGGATAGCGTTACAACTTCTAATCGAGAATATCCAAATGTGCAATGGGTACTATGTTGGGCCCTTCCAGGCCATCCCTCACTCATTCGTTATCTTAGAAACTGCAATTCCTCTCTCTAGCTACAGACTTATTCCAAAGAATAAACAAATACGTCAGGCCTTTGTCTGCGACCTGGCAGCTTTCATCGAAGGCGTCCCTAGGGGGCGAGGTAGAAACCATCTACTTTTTTCTTCTTCCTTTTTTTTTACATTACGATCTCTTTCCTTTCGTTCCACCCGACCTGCTTGTTGGGATCCCTCGCTGTCACTGGGCAGTGGGAGAAAGGGGGGGATGGTAGTCTCGTCAGATGAGCTAACTAGATTTATATCATGCCCTTACTTCTATATAAGTCGTGCAATAGAAACAAGACTCCATCACTCGTAATACCAAAAACATCGGACAAAGACAAGCGCATTAGAATTTTCTCGGAATGTTGTGGGGGGAAAACGATCTATTCCGGTAGCGAGAACCATCCGTGGGGGGGGGGGAGGATGGAAGGATGATAGGATGGAAGGATGGAAGGGTGAAGCAAATTGGCCAGTTAGAGTGCAGGAAATTTCGTAACATATTTCGCGGGGATGATATTCGGAGCGAAAAAAAGTGTTTGCGACAGATATCCCGGACGTCGTTATCTACCTAATACAAGCGAGTATGATAGCGGGGGGGGAACATTTTTTATATTTTCAGCACAGTACAGTACTAGTACAGTGCTTGGGAATAGTAGGTCTGGTTCAGTTTTTCAGCGACTTTGCGAAATGCCTTATCTATTTTCCGGAGCTGTAGGACAGACGGTGATGGATTGACTGAGGGCTCTGATTGAGGTAGTTTTCTCAGCTTAGATAAATGTCCATTGTCACAGTCCAAAGTTGGGCCACAAAGTGAATGCACACACAGAAAGAGAGAGTTAATGTCGGTGTTATGTAAAGTACATTTCGGTTCGCAGAGTCTTCGCGGAATTAGAGATAACACTGTGGCGATGTCTTAGCGGCGAGGAAGGTACCAGGACGATGCTCTGCCAAACATTTACAGTTGCAATCTTTGGACTATGATGGGACCTTGGTTGCCGCCAAGACACTGCCAGAGTGTCCACTTGCCATCTTTCCGCGAAGTCTTTGCGAACAGAAGTGTAAGATAAGGGGGATCATGACGGCCGATACTGCTTTGCGGTATTGTAACACCATCCCAAAGAAACCTCCCTGCTTGGGCGATGCGCAAGATTGGGCAACGGCCCCTCTTTTCTTCTACCTTCACAAGTTTCATCAACACCCCCAATTACGGAATCTGTCCTATTAGCGTTAGAAGCAACGAAAAGAAGGAAAATGTCAAGGTCATTCGCAGATAATATCAACTCTTTCAATGTGACGAATGTATCGAATGTGTTGAGTGTACCGGGTGTGTTGAATGTGCGGAACGGGTTGAATGTGTCTAATCACTATGTCGTCGCCGAGGACCGGTCCGAAATCCTAACATGGCTCTCTCCACTTGAGCCCCGTATCCGACATCAAGACCTTCGGACTCGCCGGGCCGATAACGTTGGGGAATGGCTGCTACAAACGGATGAATATCAAAGGTGGTGCAATGGTTCCCAGCAAGGGGGATCGGAGCATGCGGCTTTATTCTGCTGCGGCGGTCCGGCTGTCGGCAAGACCTACCTTAGGTGAGAAATAACCCTCGGAGCAAAATTAAGGATGTTGGTGCTAATGAGCAGTAATACTAGTTCGCTCGTGGTCGACAGGCTATGCGACAAGGCCAAATCGCAGAACACCGCTGTTGCGTGTTTCTATGTTGATTTCGCGTCGCGAGAGGAGCAGTCTCCCACAAACATGCTAGGTTCACTACTAAAGCAAATCGTCGGTGGATTGGAAAAGATCCCGGATGAAATAAGGGAGACATTTCGGGATTACAAAAAGGTGATTGGTGGAAGGGGACTACGAGTCCCCGAAATTGTGGAGATGCTCCAGACTGTCACATCTTTACAGCCAACATTTATATGTGTTGATGCTCTAGATGAGTGTGTGGAAAGGAATCGACCTGAGGTTTTAGATTCACTGAGACAAATCCTTGAGAAGTCCCCAAACACACGAATATTCCTGACCGGAAGACGACACATCCAAGGAGAGATTGACAAGCATCTTGGCGGGAGAGCGGAAATTTTGTTCATAAAACCCAACTATGACGATATCGTAGGATATATCCAGATGAGATTGAATAAGGATACATCTCTAAACGCGATGGATAGTGGGCTTGAGGCCGAAATCATCAAAAGCATTACCGAGAATATTCCCGAAACGTGAGTGAGCCCCATGAGGGAAAAATATTTTTTAAATTCACCACTAATAGATGCATCCAGGTTCCTACTAATTTCCCTAACCATGGATGCTATCCTCGGGGAAGCCACAGCCTATGGCAGGCGACAAAAACTGAGGGGGATGACAGAGGGCTTGGATTTGAATGATGTTTATGGCGCGACTCTAGATCGGGTGAAGGAGCAAGGAGGGGAGAAAACTAGGCTTGGGATGGCAGCGCTGATGTGGATCTCACATTCGGAGAGATTACTACAGCTCGACGAGCTTTCCCACGCCCTAGCAGTCGAGATAGGGTCTCGGGATCTCAACCCTGAAAGGATTCCCTCAGTAGAGACATTGTTAAGCTGCTGCCTGGGGCTTATCGTCATCGATAGGGAGGCTTCAACTATCCGCTTGATTCACTTTACCCTTCAGGAGTACCTTTACACCTACCCCAACCTTTTTGGTCTGACTCACTCCATAATGGCGGAGACTTGCTTGACATACCTCAACTTCCAGGCCATCAAGGACATTTCGTCCATGCTCCTCGCTCCGCTTGAGTCAACCCCGTTCCTCAAATATTCATCTCTATATTGGGGCACCCATGCCAGGAGAGAGGCTACACACAACGTGGCATCACTTGCACTCAAGCTTTTCAGCCAAATTGAAAGCCACATATCAATTAGGCTACTTTTAGTGGATCTCATATCAAAGACCGGTCGATATAGTCGCGATATCCCCATTAACGGTCCCCTAATCGGGTTTACCGGACTGCATTGCGCATCAGCTTTTGGAATTGCTGAAATCGCAGCAGCTCTTATGGACCAGCCAAGGTGCGATCTCGACAAGAGGGATTTCCTGGGCATTACACCACTCATATGGGCTGCCATATGTGGGCATGAGGGGGTAGCAAACCTGCTGTTACAACGACAGACTGTCAACCCCGATAAGCCAGATGGATACTTCCGCCGAACAGCACTAGCATGGGCAGCTGGGAAGGGGCACGAGGGTATTGTGAGACTACTTCTTTGTCGAGCATCCGCCAGACCCGATGGTTGGTGGGGTAAGATTCCCAAGGTGATGAACAGGGTCCGGGGAAGCAGACACACCAACCCCAACAGGCCAGACAAATATGGCCAAACGCCAATATCGCTGGCTGCTACGGACGGCCATGAAGGGGTGGTGCAGCTATTATTAGGAAGGAAGGATGTCAAAGCCGACGCGGCGGACGGATATGGCCGTTCGCCTCTATTATGTGCCTCTAGTGGGGGGCATTCGGGGGTAGTGAAACTGCTATTGGAACGAGAAGATGTCAACATTAATAGGGCGGACAAAAATGGTCAAACGCCACTCCTATCGGCTGTGGAAAGTGGGTCTGCAAGAGCGGTAGGACTACTGTTGGAACGGAAAGATATTAACCTCAACATGCACGGTGATGCCGATCGGACGCCACTCTTTCTGGCTTCCATGAGGGGGCACGATGGAGTAGTGAAGCTACTGCTGGGGCTGGAAGATGTCAACCCCGATATTCCTGACAACAATGGCCGAACACCGCTCTCGTGGGCAGCTGGGATGGGACGTGGTGGAGTGGTGGAGCTATTATTGGGACGGGAGGACATCAGCCCTGATAGGCCGGACCGTGATGGCCGAACGCCGCTCTCATGGGCCGCGGGGCAGGGGCGTGATGGAGTGGTGAAGCTACTGTTGGGAAGGGAAGACGTCAATCCCAATATAGCTAGCAGCAATGGCCAAACATTGCTCTCGTCGGCTGCCGAGAACGGGCATGAGAGAGTGGTGAAGCAACTGTTAGGAAGGGGAGACGTCAACCCCAATATGGCTGACAACCATGGCCGAACGCTGCTCTCGTTGGCTGCCAAGAACGGGCATGAGAGAGTGGTGAAGCTGCTATTGGGAAGGGAAGATGTCAACCCCAATATGGCTGACAACGGTGGCCAAACACCGCTCTCGTTGGCTGCCGAGTATGGGCGTGAGAGTGTGGTGAGGCTACTGTTAGGAAGGGAAGACGTCAACCCTAATATGGTTGACAATCATGGCCAAACGCCGCTCTTGTGGGCTACCGAGAATGGGCGTGAGATTGTGGTGAGGCTACTGTTAGGAAAGGAAGATGTCAACCCCAATATGGCTGACAAAGGTGGCCAAACACCGCTCTGGCGGGCAGCCCTGCTGGGGCGTGATAGAGTGGTGAAGCTACTGTTAGGAAGGGAAGATGTCGACCCCAATATAGCTGACAACTATGGCCGAACACCGCTCTCGCTGGCTGCCAAGAATGGGCGTGAGAGTGTGGTGAAGCTACTGTTGGGAAGGGAAGACGTCGACCCCAATATGGCTGACGAATATGGCCAAACACCGCTCGTGTTAGCTGTCGAGTATGGGCGTGAGAGTGTAGTGAAGCTACTGTTAGGAAGGGAAGACGTCAACTCCAATATGGCTAGCAACAATGGCCAAACACCACTCTCGTGGGCAGTCCGGTGTGGGCGCGATGGAGTGGTGATGTTACTGCTAACACAGAAAGACGTCAACCCTGATACGCCTGACAATTTTGGCCAAACACCGCTCTGGTGGGCAGCCCAGCTGAGGCGTTATAGAGTGATGAAACTACTGTTAGGAAGGGAAGACGTTAACCCCGATACGCCCAACAACTATGGCCAAACACCGCTCTGGCGGGCTGCCGAGCTTGGGCATGAGGGAGTGGTGGAGCTATTGTTAGAAATGGAAGGCGTCAACCCCGATACTCCTAACAATGACGGTCGGACGCCACTCTCACTAGCTTCCAAGAATCGGCACAGGAGAGTTGTAAAGCTACTACAAGCCCGCAAATCTGCAAACCCCAACACAGCTTAACCCCAACAATCCAGAATATTCCCACCGTCCCCAAAACTACCATTAGCTGCCTCCCTTACATCTCCATAGACACACCTGTATATACCACCGGCCGCTTCCCACTGCTAAAAATAACTTTCATCTCCCTCCCCGAAGCGCAGTGCAGAACAATCCCTTAGACACCGCTACTCCTCCTTTCTTTCCCTCCCATTTCCTCCCTTTCCAGATCCCTGAGCCCATCCCCGCATAGTTTAGTGCCGAGCACAAGCATACTATTCCCCCCCATAGTCACAATAGGAATACCCAGTCTACGCTTTGGTTTTTATTTGTTTCCTTCCTTCTGTACACCAGCCCTACATTCAAGTTCAGCTTAGTCTCCATTCCCTACTCATAGATTCTAACTTCCCTTTCCTCTTTTTCCATTCTTCACTGCTCCTAAATTACTCTTGCCTCCCTTTCTAGAAATATATACGTACATATTATCATACATACACACAGTAATCTCCCCCAGTATCCCGTTGCCCAGCCATCGGTTGTTATTGCGGGAATCAACAGTTCGAACCCCCAAACCTTGTGATACTTACTCGCAGAGACTAGGCGGTGGGTGGAGCTTAAGGCGCCCTGGCCAAATGGAGTGCGGCGGCCGCGCGTATATTACAACTTACCCACTCCACTCCACCAAATCCCCAGGGGGAAGTATGTATACTAGCTCGGATCAGGAATTATAATAGGACATACTTTTAAGTTAAGCCTGACTTTTCCCGGAAAAGAAAATTAAAAAATCGTCAATAACAGTGGATAGAGTTACTACAACTCCTAATTGAGAATATCCAAATGTGAAATGGGTACTACATTGGGCGCTTCTCAGCTACCCTTCACTCACTCATTTGCTATCCTAGAAACTGCAATTCCTCTCTCTACCTACTTCCTTGTTCTAAAGAATAGATAAACAAGTCAGGCCGTCTACAACCTGGAAGCTTTCATACAAAGCATCCCCAGGGCTCAAGGTAAAACCCATTTCCTTTTTTCCTTGCACTTTTCCTGCACCCCGATCTCCTTCCTTCCTTCTTCCTGTTCCATCCGACCACCTTGCTCGGATCCCTCGCTGTCACGAGGCGGGGGGAGGAAGATGGTAATCTGGTCGAATGAGCTAACTAGATTTATATCATGCCCTTACTTCTGTATAACTCGTACACCTGCAATAGAATAGCACTCCATCACGCGTATATACCAAAAACACAGGATAAACACAAACACATTAGAATTCCCGGAATGTTGTAGGGGAAATGATCTATTCCGGTAGCGAGAACTACCCATCGGAGGGGGGGGGGGGAAGGAAGGGTGCGAAGAAAATTAGTTATAAAAAAATTAGAGAGCAAGCAATTTCGTAACATATTTCGCAAGTACGATATTCGAAGCGAAAAAGGGTGCATGGAACAGTTACCCCCCGACATCATTACCTACCTAATATAGCTGAGTACGATAGCGATGGGAGACGTTACAGTATAAATTAGCGCTTGGGAATAGTAGGTTTAGTTCAGTTTCCCAGAGATGTAAAATGCCTTATATACTTTTTGGAGCCGTAGGATGGACGATGATGGATTAACTAAGGGCTCTTTTTGGGGTAGTTTTCCCGGCTTAATGAGCAGTAGCCCGTTCACCATAGAGATTCTTAGCTATAGAGTTCTAGGAAGTTAAACAGGCCGGTAGGACAACGCGGGTAGTTAACATGTAATTGAAAACCACACCTCTTCTTCCCGCATTATTTAAGGTTAAGTTTCTATCCCCATTGGTGGGTAGACCGGTAAAACCGCCTCCGACCAGATATCGTTCTCATTGTGGGCAGGGACCAAATGTGGTACCGGTAGGTCTTGCTGTGGTTGTAACCTGAGCATTGGCGGTATGGGAGGAATAACTTGGATCTGGTTCCTCATAATCCTATTAAGCACACTAAAGCTGCAAGACCGAGCTGGTATCATTATAATTTAGCGCACTTGCATAAGTTCTGAAGTCCAAGTTGAGCATAGTGGGGCCCCTGTTCTGCAACAATGAGGGTTGCCAGGTTACACAATCTCCCGGAATCCGGTCACGGTTTAGGTGGAGTAACAAAGTCGGAAAGCGAAATGTTTTTGATATTATATTGAATTTACCTCTGACCTGAACTGAGTATCATACTAAGAGATTGGGTAAACTATGTCTAAAGCAACAGCCAATTACGACTGTCCAAAGTTGGACTACAAAATACTAGTACATGCACGCATCGAAAGAGAAAGTCAATATCGTTGTAATCTAGTACTATAAGCATCGTGATACAGGCGACAAGAAAGGTTCAAGTTGAGCGGTACTGTACTACCGTCGCAAATAAACCTCCCGATTTAGGCGATGCGCAGGGTTAGGCAACAGCCCCGCTTTTCTTCTACTTTCACGAGTTTCATCAACACCCCCAACTACGGAATCTGTGCCCTCAACGTTAGGAACAACAAAAAGAAGGAAAATGTCAAGGTCATTCGCAGATAACATCAACTCTTTCAATGTGTCGAATGTGTCGAATGTATCGAACTTAAATGTATCGAACTTGAATGTGTCGAACGTGTCGAACGTATCGAATGTGTCTAATCACTATACCGCCACCGAGGACCGGTCCGAAATCCTAACATGGCTCTCTCCACTTGAGCCCCGTATCCGACATCAAGACCTTCGAACCCGCCGGGCCGATAACGTCGGGGAATGGCTGCTACAAACGGACGAATTTCAAAAGTGGTGCAATGGTTCCCAGCAAGGGGGATCGGAGCATGCGGCTTTATTCTGCTGCGGCGGTCCGGCTGTCGGCAAGACCTACCTCAGGTGGGAGATAACCCTCAAAGCAAAATTGGGTATGCTGGTGCTAATGAGCAGCAATACCAGTTCGCTCGTGGTCGACAGGTTATGCGACAAGGCCAAAGAGCAGAACACTGCTGTTGCGTGCTTCTACGTTGATTTCGCCGCGCGGGAGGAGCAGTCTCCCACGAACATGCTAGGTTCACTGCTAAAGCAAATCGTCGGTGGATTGGAAAAGATCCCGGATGAAATAAAGGAGACATTCCAGGATTACAAAAAGGTGATTGGTGGAAGGGGACTACGAGTGCCCGAAATTGTGGAGATGCTGCAGACTGTCACATCTCTACAGCCAACATTTATATGTGTTGATGCTCTAGATGAGTGTGTGGAAAGGAATCGACCTGAGGTCTTAGATTCGCTGAGACAAATCCTTGAGAAGTCCTCAAACACACGAATATTCCTGACCGGAAGACGACACATCCAAGGGGAGATTGACAAGCATCTCGGTGGGAGAGCGGAAATTTTATTCATAAAACCCAACTATGACGATATCGTGGGATATATCCAGATGAGATTGAGTAAGGATACATCTCTAAACGCGATGGATAGTGGCCTAGAGGCCGAAATCATCAAAAGCATTACCAAGAATACTCCCGAAACGTAAGTTGGCGTCATGAGGGAAAAATCCATTTTAAATTCACCACTAATAGGTGCGTCTAGGTTCCTACTGATTTCCCTAACCATGGATGCTATCCTCGGGGAAGCCACAGCCTATGGCAGGCGACAAAAGCTGGGGGCAATGACAGAGGGCTTGGACTTGAATGGTGTTTATGGCGCGACTCTGGAACGGGTAAAGAGGCAAGGTGGAGAGAAAACCAGGCTCGGGATGGCAGCGCTGATGTGGATCTCACATTCGGAGAGACTACTACAGCTCGATGAGCTTTCCCACGCCCTAGCAGTCGAGATAGGGTCTAAGGATCTCAACCGTAAAAGGATTCCTTCGGTGGAGACACTGCTGAGCTGCTGCTTGGGGCTTATCGTCATCGATAGAGAGGCTTCAACTATCCGCTTGATTCACTTTACCCTTCAGGAGTACCTTTACACCTACCCCAACCTTTTTAGCCCAACTCACTCGATAATGGCGGAAACCTGCCTGACATACCTCAACTTCCAGGCCATCACGGACATTTCGTCCATGCTCCTCGCTCCGCCTGAGTCAACACCCTTCCTCAGATATTCTTCTCTATATTGGGGCGCCCATGCCAGGAGGGAGGCTACAAACGAAGTGGCATCACTTGCACTCAAGCTTTTCAGTCAAATTGAAAGCCATATATCAAGTAAGCTACTTCTCGTGGATCTCATATCGAGGACCGGTCGATATAGTCGCGATATCCCCATTAACGGTCCCCTAATCGGATTTACTGGAGTGCATTGCGCATCAGCTTTTGGTCTTGCTGAAATCACAACAGCTCTTATGGATCAGCCAAATCATGATCTCGACAAAAGGGATTTTCTGGGTATTACACCACTCATATGGGCTGCCATATGTGGGCATGAGGGAGTAGCAAAGCTGCTGTTACAACGGCAGACGATCAACCCCGATAAGCCAGATGGATACTTCCGCCGAACAGCACTGGCATGGGCAGCTGGGAAGGGGCACGAGGGGATTGTGAGGCTACTTCTTTGCCGGGCATCCGCCAGACCCGATGGCACAGATGGTTGGTGGGGTAAGGTTCCCAAGGTGATGAACAGGGTCCGGGGAAGCAGACACACCAACCCCAACAGGCCAGACAAATATGGCCAAACGCCAATATCGCTGGCTGCTACGGAGGGCCATGAAGGGGTGGTGCAGCTATTATTAGGAAGGAAGGATGTCAAAGCTGACACGGCGGACGGATATGGCCGTTCGCCTCTATTATGTGCCTCTAGTGGGGGGCATTCGGGGGTGGTGGAACTGCTATTGGAACGAGAAGATATCAACATTAATAGGGCGGACAAAATGGCCAAACGCCACTCCTATCGGCTGTGGAAAGTGGGTCTGCAAGAGCGGTAGGACTACTGCTGGAACGGAAAGATATTAGCCTCAACACGCACGGCGACCCCGACCGGACGCCACTCTTTCTGGCTTCCATGAGGGGGCACGATGGAGTAGTGAAGCTACTGTTGGAACTGGAAGGTGTCAACCCCGATATTCCTGACAACGATGGCCGAACACCGCTCTCGTGGGCAGCTGGGATGGGACGTGGTAGAGTGGTGGAGCTACTATTGGGACGGGAGGACATCAGCCCTGATAGGCCGGACCGTGATGGCCGAACGCCGCTCTCATGGGCCGCGGGGCAGGGGCGTGATGGAGTGGTGAAGCTACTGTTGGGAAGGGAAGACGTCAACCCCAATATGGCTAGCAACCATGGCCAAACACTGCTCTCGTTGGCTGCCGAGAACGGGCATGAGAGAGTGGTGAAGCTACTATTAGGAAGGGGAGATGTCAACCACATTATGGCTGACAACGATGGCCGAACACCGCTCTCGTTAGCTGCCAAGAACGGGCATGAGAGTGTGGTGAAGCTATTATTAGGAAAGGAAGATGTCGACCCTAATATGGCTGACAACGGTGGCCGAACGCCGCTCTCGTTGGCTGCCGAGCATGGGCGTGGGAGTGTGGTGAAGCTACTGTTAGGAAGGGAAGATGTCAACCCCAATATGGCTGACAACGGTGGCCGAACACCGCTCTCGTGGGCAGCCGAGTATGGGCGTGAGAGTGTTGTGAAGCTACTGTTAGGAAGGGAAGGTGTTAACCCCAATATGGCCGACAACATTGGCCAAACACCGCTCTCGCGGGCAGCCTGGCGGGGGTATGATGCAGTGGTAAAGCTACTGCTAGGAAGGGAGGGTGTTAACCCCAATATGGCCGACAACATTGGCCAAACACCGCTCTCGCGGGCAGCCTGGCGGGGGTATGATGCAGTGGTAAAGCTACTGCTAGGAAGGGAGGATGTCAACCCCGATATGGCTGACAACGGTGGCCAAACACCGCTCTCGTGGGCTGCCGAGAACGGGCGTGAGAGTGTGGTGAAGCTACTATTGGGAAGGGAAGTCGTCAACCCCAATATGCCTGACGATCGTGGCCGAACACCACTCTTGTGTGCTGCCCTGTATGGGCATGAGAGGGTGGTGAAGCTACTGTTGGAAAGGGAAGACGTCAACCCCGATACTCCTGACAACTCCGGTCGGACGCCACTCTCAGTAGCTTCCCAGGATCGGCACAAGGGAGCTGTAAAGCTATTGCAAGCCCGCAAATCTGCAAACCCCAACACAGCTTAACCCCAACAATCCAGAATACTCCCATCGTCCCCAAAAACCGCCATTAGCTACTTCCCTTGCATCTCCATAAACACACCCGTATATACTACCGGCCCCTTCCCACCGCCAAAGATCACTTTCACCTCCCTCCCCGAAGCGCAGAACAATCCCGTAGACACTGCTGCCCCTCTTTCCCTTTCCTTTCCTCCCCTTCCAGATTCCCGATTTCACCCCAGTACAGCACAGTTCAGTCCCGAGCACAAGTATACTATTCCCGTCCATACTCATACTAAGAATATTCAGTCTACGTTTTATTCATCTTTCATTTCCTTCCTTCTGCATACCAACCCTACATTCAAGTTCAGCTCAGTCTCCATTCCCTACTCATAGATTCCTACTTTTTCCTCTTTTTCCATCTTTCACTGTTCCTAAATTACTCTTCTCTCCCTTTTTCTAGAACCCATACGTACATATCATACATACACACAGTAATCTCTCCCAGTATCCCATTGCCCTCTCAGCCAGCGGTTGTTTTTTCCGGGAATGAACAGGTCAACCCTCCAACCGCGTGATACTTACCGAGACTGTGCAGGCGGAGCTTAATGTAACCTTCCTGGCCGAATGGAGTGCGGCAGTCAGGCGTATATTCCAACCCACCTGCCTACCCCCCCTACCAAATGCCCAGGGGAAAAAGTTGTGTATGCAGATCAGATCAAGGATTATGATAGAACGTGCAGTACCTTCAAGTTTAAGCCTAACCCTTCCCAGAAATGAATATTAAAAAAAATCGTCAATAAAGGTTGATAGCATTACTACATGTAACTCCCAATCAAGAATATCCAGATGTAGGTATGATTGATATATATACTGTGCCGGGCGCCTCCGGATCATTTGCTCATTCGCTATTCTAGAAACCTCACAATCAAGATTTTCCATATTTTCCCTTCCTCTCTTTTCTCTTATCTATATATCTATATATCTACAAAAGCTTCGTTCTAGAGGAGTAGAATAGATAGAAGATAGATAGGTAGGTAGGTAGGTAGGTCGCGTTGGGGTTATTCAGATTTCTGCGGTTGACTTTACTTAATTACCCACTTACCTATCTACTTATTATACCTGCTTGCTTACTCGTCCATACGAGGGAGGAAGGAAGGAAGGAAGGAAGGGAAAAGACGTGAAGGCATAAATTACCTTACAAATAGAATAAGTTACTGGCAAAGGTATGGTATGGTAAGACGTTGGAATATTACACGATATTCGCCCCCCGGTGGTTCCAGATGGGAGTGGAAAGGGGAAGAGTATTGTGCTGTCTAGAGTGATGAGGTGGATGCGGTATTCCTAGATCTCCAGCCGTGAAGGAAGGAAGGAAGGAAGGGGATGTGCTATTGCTAGAAGTGCACGCAACAATTCCACTATACCGCAAAAACTGGTCTAATTGGAAATGGAGCTAACACCGGAGGAGTCAATGAAGCGAGTTCGCCACCCTGGTGGCGCAGTTTGAGCACAGTAATTTTCGGAATACTCATGGTTAATTGAACCTCACTGAACTTAAAGTTCCTATAGGTAATGAAAAAAGAAAGATCCCTCCAATGAGGAGTGTTCCATAATTCCAGTGAGTGGGCCAGAAGTGAGCCACGAAGAGTATTTCAAAGCATATCCCATCACTCACCTCTCTTCTGATATTCGGCTAAGTTGCCACTCCCTATTGTTGCGCCATATGCCCATCATCCTCACTTAGCGCCATTTCCAATAAGACCAGTTTTTGCGGTATTGGCTATATGGATACCAGAACCTTCAATACACGGCACTGACAATGCCTCATCAAAGGCGTCCACCACCACCACCACCACCACCACCTGCCACTAGGGTTCCAGGTATAACAGCCACTAACCCACCAACAACCATCCCGCCGAATACCTCCCACGCCCCGTCCCGAGTTTCTTTCATTCCTGATTTCCATCTTGGGAGGAAAAAGGCCGGAGAATCTCTACCATAACTCGAGGATCACCCTGCTCTCCATTCACCCTTCCCATGGTTCACCATCTTGTTATTTGAATAATATTATTACACCAGATTAGTCGAATCCCATCCGCCCCGCCTGCCCGTTTGGAACCCCTTCGCCATTTATCTTATGGTACATTACTCTCTAAGCCATGGACTTCCCTCACAGAAACCGCCCCCTCCCCCTCCCCCCCACAAACGAACAAACTGTTCGCACCAACCCGGCTTTCCCCACGAGTGAGAACCCATGTCCCGACCGCTTACCAATTCAGGCGTAAATTTACTTATCATACAAATGCCTCAGCCCTCCACACCACACCACAAAGAAGCAGAAAAATGCCCCCATCATAATCTATTCCACACTTCCTTCCCTGGCTGTTCGTCCATTCCAATGCTTTTGATCCACCCACTTCCCCGCACTTTAATTTGTCCGCAAAGCTACCCCGCAAATGCTCTATCCCCCATAATACAAATCTACACCACTATCACCGATGAACAAAAGCCGCAACCAAAAATTCAATCACTTGCATCATACATCTCATTCCCATTCCATCGTCAAAAAAAAAAAAAGTGAAAAAAAACCTCTAAGTGTAACCAGGCGAAAAGGCAAGATCCAAAAAGAGAAGAGAAGGAAATAATAATGGTGGAAATGGATGAAGGGAGGAGCTAAATACAAGAATGCGAGGTTTGTAAGAAAAAAGCAGAGAAGAAAAACTCTGGTACGGAACTTGCATTAGCGATAATAGTTCGTTCCGAGTTGCTGTATGAAAGCTAACCCAAGAGAAGTGGAAAAGAAGAAAACAAGAGCGCCCGAGGGAGAGGGAAGGAAAAGGAGAAGTCAATCGTGGTAATTCGTAGTTTATAATGGCACTATCACCATAACAACATCTTCTTCCCTCTCCCACCCCCTCCTCCCCTCCTCAGCTCTCTCCCAAGAAAGGCACACCATTACCCCCCAAAAACCGCCTGCGCCTCTCTGCAATGCCCCGCATTCGGTCCCTCCGATCCGACACATACAAGACACGCATCTACAATATTGCTCAAACACCCTTCTGTCGCGCCGAGCACCCCCCATCCAATCGCACCAGCAATCATCCCGACAATATAGCCATACCCGCTCCCACCATTACTATCCCTCGCCGCAACCCACGCTCCGGTTCCCAAAGTCAATGCTGTCACGCCGCGAGTCGCGGTCAGGAGCATCTTGCTGAGTTTATATGCCGTGCGAGGGTGCTTTCCGCCAGCGCTGTAACCCGCGGTATCCACGAAGCGCATGTTTGCCACGGCCCGCGACGATTGGGTCAGTGGTTGGGAGTGGATGGCCCCGTATGTTAGGGTTAAAGGATTTGTTAGGGCCGCAACGGGGGAGGCAATAAAGTTGAAGCAGAACATGTGCAGGATGCCCGCAATACGGCGGGGGGCAATCATTAAGGGTAGGCGGACTAGTAGGGCAACTAGGGTTGAGAAGCAGATTGTTCCAAAGAGGGTTGTTGTCGAGTGATGGAGAGCTGCGGACATTATAGCCTTTGAAGAAGTTGTTGGGATTGCGTGTCTGTGGAAGTACCACTGGGAGACAGTTGCGGCGGATGTCGCCCTGAATGCTGGTTAGAATTTTGATTGACACCCGATCGAGGTACAAACTCACCTCTGAATCCCGGAAGTCACTCCCAGAGTCCACAGGTACATCAAGATGTAGTAAACTCCTAAGGCAGTGCTCTTGGTGTCCAAGGTCCACATAGGTTTTCCTATAAACAATCAGCACATAGGCAACTTTTCACAGCAATCTTCCCCAAACATACCTTTCAAAAGTGTATTTCCAATCCAGAAAACCCTAGTGAACATTCCCACCCAGATCCAAGTGAAAACACAAACGCCCACAAGGGTACCAAAGCTCAACAAGACCAACGCCGGGTTTTCCCCAAGAATTTTGCACGCCAGCTGGATAATCCCAACAGCCCTTCCCAATGCATTCCTCCCCTTGTAAGCAAAGTAGACCCAGAATCCGGCCATCAATGCGGGAAAAATGCTCCCCCATCGCATGGCCTTATCCTGCGGCCCGTTGCCACCCATCTTCCCCTTGTACGACATAATGAGTGGGTATAGACTCAATGCCGCCAGGACCACAGGCACCGATACCAATATCAGATATATCAGCGGTTTTACAAACGACCGAAGAAGATACATCCATACTAATGACACGGCGATAGCAAGGAAAGTATCCACAGCAAGAAGATGTATGGCCGAATGCAGTGTTCGGTAAACCGTGTCAAGGGGTAGCTTCGTCTCCTCTGTATGAAGCCATACAACAAACGATGTAGTAAACATACAGGCCATCAGCACCATGTAAAGGGTGCCCCATAAATGGTCGTGCGAGGGTGGTTCTAATGGTGGATGGGCAACTTGCTGTGGAATCTACCATGTTTATTGCGGTCAGCTTAAGCTAATCAACACTACTCTGTAGGCGAAAGAAAAACAGAATAAAGGGTTCCCGTACTATGCTCATATGGGGCCCTCGTTGATGAGGTGACGATAGCCTTGGCATAAAGCTATCCGCCTTAGTTGGCGCAGCAAAGGGTAGATTATTCGAAACTTGCGGTGGAGTCCTTCGAAACTGCTGGAAGGCCGGAGGATCATCATCCGGAGGCATCTCAATAGCGATATCATCCGGCGGACCCTGATCATCATCCTCGTCCGCTAACAGATGATGACCCTCAAACGCCCTATCGTCTTCCAACGATCGTACCATATCTTCAGGATCGATATTCTCAGGCATCATCCCTAACCGTACGCTATCATCCAAGCCGATATCAACCATCCTATCTTTCCCCTTCCCAGAACCCCTTTCCGTCCCATCGCTCAGTACCGAACTTGTTTGTGACGTCGACCCGACCAACGAAGAACCAGCAGACCTAGGTGCCCTCCACGAACTACGAATACCCCCAGACCCCGCTCCTAAAAGCCTGGCCTTCCCCCTTCCCTTGCCACGCCCTAGCTCCTGTGTGCTATCCCCGGAATACTCTCCTTCATCCTCGTCCTCTTCTCCTACGGTGGTATTCGTCGGAAGAGTGTAACCCCCAAAATGCCGTCGACTACTCTTCAGGGCATAGAAATCCTGGACCTCCTGTTCGTGCTCCGGGTCGTCGGGCAGATAATCGGCGGCCGAGTGAAACAGCGGGGCCGGGTTTGGGGGACCATTCAGTCTTCCTTCGCGTATAGCACTAACACGAGTCTGTGATTGAGCCAGAAAGCGGGAAGCATCTGTTTACGCCGAGCGTTAGCAGTGAAATGACAAAGAAACAGAAGAGGCTCAAGAAAACAAGAGAGAAAAGTATGACCCAAGTGTCTGGTTGTGATAAACCGAAGGCAGCTTTGTCAAGATAAGGGGTAGATAAGGTACTACATTCTGAAAACATGATGGAGACAGATGGATGGATGGACAACTAGTCCTTAACGGAAGCGGGTAGGGAAGCCAGAGATGGGTGGACGGTTGATGAACGAGGCTCGTGCGGGTACTTGTGAGTTGGGGCGATCAAGACGGAGGAGGGCGAAGGAAGGAAGCGACAGACGATGGATGACGAGTGGTAGCGATAATCTACTGTATGTACAAGAAGAGGCCTCCGGTGGAAGTTGTGGTTGTTATTGTGGTGATGGGGGCAAGAGTTGTGGGGGGGGAGTAGAAAAGTTGAAATGGGGCCCTGGTGATGGTGGCTAGCTAGCGAGTTGGAGTGGGAGTGGTACAGTGGGCGAGTAAGTGAGCAGGCGACAGAGAATGCAAGGCCAGACGACTACTACGGTACAACCACACCGGCACTCATTCACCCACCAGCCTCTGGCCTCCAGCGGAGAAGGTCACTCCAGAAACGAGAGGTCAGGATCTGCCGGCTCCGAAAGAGGTTGGACAGAGTGACTGAGTGACTAAGTGACTGGGCGACCGACGAGTGTTAATCGCTCCCCCCGACCAGAGGCAGGAGGACAAAGCAGTACCAGCAACTTTTTCCCACACAAACCCAAACTCAAGGTCCGAAAGTAAGCACAGGCAAACATAAAACCGGTCACTCTCCCCCAAAGGGAAAAAGAGAACACACATACTCGAGTACAGAGAACAGAAGGAGGCTGAGAAAAGAAAGAAACGGACGAGTCTCTACGTGTGACACCTTGCCGCCGGCCAGCATCTGGTGTGTGAAAAATACCGTAAAAACTCAGTAAATCCACCATCGGCGGTCGAGCCCATAGCCCCCGGAATCTTAGATGAAACACCCCGAGAGGGAATAGAATTTTCCAGGAAGGGTATAGCCTATTTAAGTTGAGCCCGCTGGATCTCATTAACTGGTATTCGCAATTTTGCTAACCTAGTTTGTTAAGCCCATTGCGGTTTAGTACAGCGATTGCCGATGGTGGATTTACTGAGTTTTTACGGTACTCGTACTGGCACCAAGTTAGCGGGGTCTGAGGTTGATCATCGGCCAAGCCAACGGCTGGAGCTTCCATAGTAAGTTCACACACAGCAGCTTGACTCAACCCGAAAGACCTTTTGACTCAAGAGAAACAGAAGCCCGAAGGCAACAATACCGGTATCATATACATATAATCCAGCGTCAGCACCGGCATCTCCTCGATCCCCTTTTCATCAGGGGACACTTGGTTGTCCTTGCAGTGGATTGTGCTTGTATCTGGCATAAAGTGACTGCCTTTTTTTTCTTTTCTTTGCTGGTCGGGTGGCTGTGTAACGATAGCTGTATCCCCCTGATACCTACTGCTAGATACCTGTGCAAGTATCACAATATTGTGTGCAAGTATTTCACTCCCCTGCATACCGTACCGGCATCGTGAACTGGCCAAGTACCGGTAAGCCAACTCCCTGGCATCCCACCGCAGCAGGCAGGATGGTACTCCGTAACGAAATATTCAAAAATGGCTTTCTCGTCCCAACTCACTGATCAGGGGCAGGCTACCCAAAAACTCTTCCAAAGAATCTCCTCACGGAAAAACCTCGCTTGTACTTGTATGATGGCACAAGATAAGGTAGATACCGACTTGCTAAGCAATGATCCACATCGGCCCCCCTGCTTCAGCAACGAGGTTTGAGTCAGACAGGGGGCAGAAAGGTGAAATAAATCTGCACCTTGGAAAAGCTCCACAGATCCCTCTTTCGGGCAATCGGCGGCGAGGGGATCACTCACAGCCACAGCCCTAGGGCTCGCTTAGCTTGCTCCTGCTGCAGGGTTGTCTTCCCCCCCTGTTCGAGCGGGCTAGTCTCAACCAGGCCGGAGATGCACTTTCTTTTCACACCAGGCCGCCAGGCCGCCAGGGTCTCGTGTACCCTACTGTCCTTGTCAGGAAGGTGAGCCGCGGTCACCACCTGTCACTCAGTTGATTAGGATAACATCAGCTTGAAGAGCCTCGATGCGGTAGCCCGCCCGTGCCCTCCATTATGCGTACCCGAGTAGATTTCTGCCACAGCACTAACTCCTTACAAAACCGACGCTTGGTACAGCATGTAATTGACATCCACGAACGAAAATGCCACTGGGCCAATGGTTTCCCGTCCGGGATGCTCATTTGCCCAACGATTCCTATCAAAATTAGTTGTATCATGACAGCCATATCAACCAGCATTGCGGCTCTTTCCTACAATTAACCAACCAATAGCAAGCGTACGGCTACGGTGTCTTTTATCTGATCGAACCTGGGGTGCAGCATCACTAGTGCTCGCAAATCGTAGCCTAAAATTCACGACATTTAGCAGATCGTAGACATTCAGCACTCAACAAGACCCTGTGCGATCGGATACCGCGATCCCGCTACGGCAAGGGTTTAACCGGTCGGTGCTGGCTTGGCGCCCAGCCCTGCTCAAAATCAGGCATTGGTTCACTATCCTGGTAGATTGTAGGAGATATCAATGGGAAACCTTAGGCTACCCCCTTGTCCCCTACCGTATTAGAAGGAATCGAGCGCAAGACAGAGCACGAGAAATACTACTCGCACCAGTGGCGGTATACCAGTAAGGTATTTCGACTGCCGCAATGTCACATTCCTCCTTCCCCTTTCAAACATGCAGTCAAAATTCACCAGCCCACGGTACCTCAAGCTGTGTTATCCATAGGAACCCCAGCCCGCTTTAGGTATGCAAGGTATGGGCAAACCACAATATCACCTGCGTTGTTAGCTTCCACTTCCTCCTTGCTCTAAACACCTAGAAATCAGATATGATGTACCCCACAGAACCGGTAGCTTGAAACACCAGAAAAGTCATCCTTTACCTGAATATTCGTTTTGCCCAACTATTGTTCAGCATCCTTGGCTCTCGTATTCCAGATATGCGTTTCAGAGATAGTCAACTTGAACCTACTAGCCTACTGCTTATTCCCGTCAAAAGATAGGGGCATTGCATATTGAGTTGCTCACATTTCTATCGCCTGTTATAGGTGCTCTGGAACCAAGCTGATACTGGGTTAAAGCTTATTGCAAAGGGAATTAATAGGTAGGTTTGAAGCATCTATTCCATGTTGTAGTCCTTGCTAAAGTAGTTGGGAAACTAACTTAGATGTCAATCAGCCCGGGACAGCTAACTGACCAGCTCTCTCTCTCTCGGAGAGGTAGATTTTCTACTGCCGGGTCATCCTATTTTCTCGGTTGTGTGGGCTGCTCTCCTCATACCGGTAGCTTAGCCTTTCCTCCAACCCTCTGTATCCTGTCGCTCACAGACTAAGTATTAGACTGATGGATAGATGGCCTCCCAGGCAACCCGGATGCTGACTTTATGAGGAAATGGGCGGCGATCAGCGCAGCTGCCACATCCTATTCAAGTGCTGGTAGACCAGTGGGAAGTTTTTCACTTGGGTTTAGCCACTTGAGCCGCAGGGCGTCCAAGTGTTCAGGGGTTGTCGACGGTATCAACACGAGGGTATTGCTACAGCCATTGGAAGCGGCATGCTTGAAGTCTTCCCGAAAACCGGTTCCCACCCCAGGTTCACATAGGGGTGTTTTTAGGACTCTGATTCTGTTATAGAAATGCATCCCGCTTGAGATTTTCTATGGGCGGTCAGATATTCTGTTACCTCTCAACTCGGCTCTTGAACAATTCCTAGGGCCTACTTCTGGAGCGCTACGATCTCATACTATGGATATAGATGAATGGAAATGATGCCACCTTTACATGATTCTCTATGATTGCGGGTTAACGGTTTTATAGGGGTCGGTGAGAGCGGAGGCTCTGAGGGCTATACTGCTAGCTATGAGCGATTGCCTTTCTGTACATAAAATTTAGATGTGATGATAGTATTTTTTTCAGACTTCTCGATAGCCAAACCGTCGAAGCGCAAATCCCAAGCAACACTAGTAGGAACGTATCACTAGGGTTAGGGTCAACTGCCTCATCCCGGTTCCAGCCCTTTTAAGTTCAGTATCACAGCCTGTCATGCCTAGAACACAGGTTTAAACGGGGTCCCACCATCAATTAATCCAGGTCATGGAAATGTCACTTATGTATGAATCAACAAAAATATTATTCGCCTCGGGTTCCTCCCTCCAAAACCCTAAAAACGAGTGATGACTTTTGAGTGTTACACAAACTATGACGAACTAGTATGATACCGCGAGAGCTCCCCCAAACGGCCAGGTGTTTCCCCCGCCCCCGTGATTCAACCCGTAGCAACCACCGTTCCTGCCACGAACAGTCAGCCAGCGTCACCTACCTCCCTTTCCCTCTTTTCTCCGCCGTCGCCACCACAACCACCTCAGGACAAAAGCCTCGTCTTTCCCCCCCTTTTCTGGCTTTTATTAATCGAGATACAAGAAGACCGATTCACCAAACTCGACTATCTCTCGCCCAAACGAAGGAAGGAAAGGATCTGAGGAGAGGAGAAAACAATCTTGGTTGTCACAAAGATGCCGCAGCCATGGGACTATATTGCTGTAAGCCATGATGGAACGGTAGTCACTTGACTAGGGACATCACGCTGACAGGCCGGACGACAATACAGAAAGTGGTCAACATCGGCGACTCCGGGTGTGGAAAGAGCTCGGTACCTTTTCCTCCTCCCCCCACCCCACCCCACCCCATCCTGTCCATCCATCCATTTATCCGTCCGTGGGCGCAATCAAACTGACAAAGAGTAAAAGCTCACCATCCGCCTCTGCGAGGGCCGCTTCAACCCAACCCACGACGTAACCATCGGCGTAGAGTTCGGTAGCCGTATAATCCCCGTCGACGACAGCCCTACAGCGCAAAAGATAAAACTGCAAATCTGGGACACAGCGGGACAGGAGTCCTTCCGCGCGATAACCAAGTCCTACTTCCGCGGCGCAACGGGCGCACTGCTGGTGTACGACATCTCGCGGCGCGCGACGTTCACGCACGCTACAGAGTGGCTGGAGGAGCTGCGCGATGCCGCCGATACAAACATTTCCATCATCCTTGTTGGTAATAAGTGTGACCTTGGTGAAGATAAGCGTGAGGTCCCCGTCGAGGAGGCCAGGGCTTGGGCTGAGGGGAATGGGATCAAGGCGTTCGTGGAGACTAGTGCGATGACGGGTGAGGGCGTGGAGGAGGCGTTCGTGGATTGTGCGAGGGAGATTTATAAGAATATCAAGAGCGGGGTGTATGACTTGAATGATAAGAGTCATGGGATTAAGACGAATACGGCGAAGACTAGTCTGAGCATGGATGAACAGACCAAGGTTAGAGGCGGCTGCTGTTAATATTGCCTCCTCCTCCTGAGGACATTATGGATGCAACTGGTAGGCCGTCGAATTGACTTGGGTTGGGTATGCTCTTTTTTTCTTTTTCTTCTTTCTCTTTTTTCTTTTCTTTCATTATCACGATTCTATTCTTGTGTGTGTTAGTTCTTCCTTCCCTCCCCTTCCCTTACTGCCCATTTTTTTCTTTTCCTCCCCCTCTCTTATTCTCACTTTCCTTGGCTGTGATGTAGTGGTGGGGTGAACTCGGTATTAATGGCGGGGCGTTTGCGTTTTCTTCCTTCCTTCCTTCCATTCTCTCGGGTTGATATGGGTTTGCTTGATGCCTCTTGGTCAGTTGATAGATCCGGGGTGGGTGGGGTTTGGTTGTAGATACAATGCGAAGTGCTTGATGCATGGTATTTTTATTTTATTTATAGTATTGGTTGGGGCGGATGTTTGCGTTGCTTATTGGTTTAATGTCTAGTATTATATTCTGAGGGACCTATCTGGAAAGGCGGTGCGGAGGCCTAAAGATTTAAATAGTGGTCATGGGTTCTCACTCGTCCGGGATTATTCTATGGGAGGATAAATAATATATTGTCTATTTATGTCTATAACGTAGCAATGGCGATGAATCCCTGACTAGAATTCACTGTGCACACTCCTCCCGTACCACCCCGCGAGTCCCTCCCTCCCCCCCATGCCCCCCCAAAGCCCAGTAAGAGTCTGCTCCGCGCCATCTTCCTCAGGCCAAACCACCTCAACCCCACCACCACTCCCCCCACTCTTCCCCCCACCCTCCAGCATATCCCTCGCCGTCGCCCAAGAAAACCTCGCCATACCAACCTCCCAGCCAAAAACCGGGTCCATCCCCCTCTTCAGCCACCCCTTCGTCTTCTCGTCCCCCGGATACCCACTCCCAATCTCCTCGCCCTCCGGCGTGAGCACCCCAATCGCCGCATCGCGCGTAACCTTCGCGCAGACACTAGCCGCTGACACGATCGGGTATATCGAGTCCGCCTTCTTCGAAACGGTGATGTCGATGTTCGGGAAGAGTTTCTGCAGCTTGGACTGGTAGGTGCTCGCAGTGCCAACCGTGTCTACGTAGATTTCCCGAATGTTGACGCCACTGGCGAGGACGGCTGAGATTAGGGCTGCTGTTGCGTCGAAGGCTTGCGCGTTTAGGTTGTAGGTGCTTGACGAGGTTGAGCGCAGCATGCCGGCGGAGATGTCCCGGGGTGAGAGGGCGATGGTGGACCAGCCGAGGTTGCGGTGTAGGGTTGTGTCTGGCGTGGTGAGGATTTGGAGGAGGTTGGTTCGGAGGGTGTGGGTTAGCTTCTTGGAGTCTGCGGGGGGTTAGTTGGTTGGTTTTGGATGCAGAGGAGGGGAGGAAGGAGGGGGAAGGGGGACCGTCGAATTTGTGCTCTCGCAGCATGGGGTTGTCGCTTTTTAGACAATATGCTACTGCGTATACCATTGGGCCTAGGACGGGACCGCGGCCGGCTTCGTCTACACCGAGGATTACCTCGCCTTTGGGGTCTTCCTGGATGGATTTGGGGATTGGGGAGTGGTAGGTGTATGTCTCCCCCTTGAGTATCTTTGTATTGTCTATTGAGGGGAGTATCTCTGCTGCTTCCTTTGCGGTCTCCCCCGCGGCTTCTATATCTGCATCCGAGAGTTCTTCAAGCGTTGGTTGGGAATCTTCTTCTGCCATTGTGGGTTGTTATTGTTGTTGTTGTCGTATGCTATGTTAATTACTCGTGAACTACCGGTATTATAATGGAAAAAAAAAAGGCGCGTTATTTTATTGGCGTTCGTGCAAGAGGGCTGGTTGACTTGACTGGTGCTGGGCTGTAAGAAACCTTTGGGAAGACGCGTTTTGGCAGGGAGCGTATTTGCCAAGACATGGAGAAGCTACAGCTATGTCAACAACATTGAGGAAAAAAACAAAGACGGACCTCCAACCCGTTTTATGCTTCCGCCTGGAAAGTTCTCTTTTCCCGCATTCTTCTCTCCCCCTCTACCACCGCTACTACCAGAACCAGCGACTACTAACCAACTATTAACCAAAATAGCGTCACCCCCGCCAACTTTATTCGCTTTCAAGGAAATCGCCAGAATACAATCACCACCACGACTGCTGCCACAATGGCCCCAGGGTCCCCATCACAGCGCAAAGCGCGCGAAACCAACTTCACAGACATAGGCGTCGCGGGCCGGTGCGTTTTTCTTCCTCTCGCATCCTTTGCCCTTTTCCATTTTTCCATTTCCGTTTTTATTTTTTACTGCTTCGCGTTTCCTGCGAAAAATGGGCTGACGGTTTATATCTCTTCGCGCAGAAAAACCGGCTTCATGGTTAAGGATACCGGTCAGAGGAATGCTTTCGGAATGGAGCACATGGATGCTTTCTTCTCGCCCGATCTTCCGGCGGCGCCGCCGAATATGCACCCGGGGGAGAAAGCGAAGGCGAATGGGGGCGAGAAGAGGGGTGAGGGTGAAAGGGTGACGGGGGTGACGGGGGATAAGACGATATCATCGGAGAGTATGGACATTGTTACTAGTAAATACACCCATTCACTCACACCCTCCCCATTGAGATTTGCCTACGACTTGGCAAATATTGCAACTAAGAGAGAAAGAAGAACGTTGGAAATTCACTTTATCTCTAATTTCCTCTTTCCTTCGTTCCCAACACGCTGTTCTCAACGTTGCTTTTCTACTCTCAGTTTGACAAGCTAGCTAACTATTCGTTCCCCCTCCACTCTAAAAAGGCAGCGCCCCACAACCACCTTCATCTTCGGTCTCCTCCGTCCGGAGACTAACCTCGCTCCCGCCTCGCGCAAGAAGTCCCAGAAGGACTAATCTCGGTACCCCCGCTCGAAGGGCCTCATCTGTGGGTTTCAGCTCTCCCGACAAACCCTCCCCGCTGCGCCCCGCGAATCGAAAACTTGATTTTGGCAGCGGCGGTTCTGCTGGGGACAAAGAGGCTCCTCCGCGCCTGAGCCAGCTAGCGAAGCGCGTTTCCATGTCACCTGTTAGGAAGGAGGTGCATAGGGCTCCGTCCTCGTCGTCTTCCGCTGCCGTCAAGGAAGTTGAGAAGAAGAAGGAGCCTGAGGTTGCGCGCGTTAAGCCTAAGACCAAGCAGAGAGGGGCCATGCCACAGGTCGTAGAAGAGACTGTTATTCGGGATTCTCAGCTGACGCCGCCGGTTGCTGCAGCCAAGAAGAAGAGGGGATTGCTGATGCAGGGTAAGAAATCGGTTTTGGTTGCTGAAGGGGGGAAGAAGAAGGCCTTTTCGCTGCAGGATGATGAGGGCACTGAGGGCGATGAGGACGAGGATGTGGAGATGAACGATGGGGGAATTGATAATGGTCTGGATAGTGCTGTGAATTTGGGGCGGCAGGAGGAGAGACATCCGATTGAGGAGGAAGTCTCGCAGATCCTGGAGGATGAGGACACGGTCATGACTGAGGATGTGCAAGTCGCGCCGGTTAAGAAGGGAAAGGGTAAAGCTAAGGAGGTGGCTAAGCAAAAAGCAGCTGCACCATTACCGGGGAAGAAAGCGAAACCTGTTCCTCCGGCGAAGAAGACTCAGGCTAAGGCGAAGGTCGATGGCAAAGCGGATGGCAAGGCACAAGCTCAAGATGAGGAGTCGGAGGGGTCGGAATCTGGGGGAGAAGAAGAAGAAGAAGAAGTGGTTAAACCGGCCAAAGCAAAGGCCGCTGTTAGGGGTAAGGGCAAAGCTTTGGTGGTAGATTCTCAACCAGAAACGGCCCGGACATCCAGGGCAAAAGCTTCCACAAAGGCTAAGGGTAAAGCCGGGCCTCAGGTTGAAGAAATTTCGTCCGATTCCGAGCCGGAAGTGCAAGCACCCAGACCCCGGGCTGCTCCGAGAAGAAGGGGCCGAGCTAAAGCCGATGTTCAGGAGCCAGAACCTGAGTCAGAACAAGAGGAAGTTCAGGCACCTAAATCAAAAGCTGCTGCAAATGGTAAAGCAAAGCCTTCCGCTAAGGCCATCCAGCCCCAGCAAGATGGTAGTGGGGTAGAGGAAATCCCAGCACCCAAGTCCAAAGCTGCCACGAAAGGCAAAGGGAAAGGTAAAACCAACTCTACGGCCAAAGACACCGAGGACTCAGCAGCGCCATCATCAGCGAAAGCGAACTCTAGAGCTGGGGGAAAGGGCAAAACAAAAGTCACAGCACCTCCCAGCAAAGATGAAACTGAGGATGAACAATCAGAGGGAGAAAGTGATACTGCCCCTCCTCCCCCGCCGAAACCTAGGGCAGCTTCAAGGACCAAAGGTAGAGCCAAGGTAAAACCGGCCGGTGAGCCCGAAGCTGAGCCCGAGCCAGTATCTTCTTCCCAAAAGCCCAAGGCGAAACCCACTGCAAGGACCCGAGGCGCCGTAAAGTCTCGCTCGGAGCCTGAGCACGAAATTTCGGAGCCCTCACCTGCCCCAGCACCAATCGACGAAGAAGCAGGGGAGGGAGATGACGATGAGGCTGCTCAACCTGCGCGTAAGAAGGTCCGTCAATCGCCGAGGACCACTAAGCCAGCGGCTACAGCGGCTTCAAAAGGCAAGAGCAAGGCCGTTGCTGCGGGCGCCAAGAAACCCGCCGGCCAGGTATCCCGGCGACGGGACGTTTCGCAAGAACTTCCTGCTGCTACTGCTGCTAAACCATCCGCCTCCTCATCCTCTCAGCCGGCGCCCCGCCCCCGCGGCCAGCGCGTTATCCACGAACGGCCCACGGCAGAGCCGGACTCCATCACCAACGGCCGACCAACAAGGCACCGCATGAAGCCGTTAGAATTCTGGAAAGGCGAAAAAGTAGTCTACACACTAACCGACCCCTCCACCACTAGCACCACCGCCGCCGCCGCATCCTCAATCAAGCTCCCAGAAATCGCCGAAATTATCCGCGTGGAAAGCGACGAGGAGGAAAAAGAACGCGATCGGGAACGCAGGAAGAAGCGTGCTGCAGCAGCCCAATCCGCCGGCAACAAGCGCAAACGCACCCTAAAGCAAGAAGATGCGGAAGATGAAGAATTTGAAGAAGAGCCCTGGGAGTCACAAA
>Ga0307510_10000681_pt1 | contig 34701 bp, 27 predicted proteins | sample 12_EM_MG_FD_207224 | JGI IMG/M metagenome (GOLD analysis project Ga0307510, IMG submission 207224) | Populus trichocarpa ectomycorrhiza microbial communities from riparian zone in the Pacific Northwest, United States - 12_EM | ecosystem: Host-associated > Plants > Roots > Unclassified | place... | reverse complement strand
CTGTTGCATGAATTATCATTTTACCAATGTACTTGAAGTTCAATTATCATCATCTTGTTCTTGTTGTTGTACTCCTTGAGTTTGTGACACCAGACTATAATGTTAATTGATAAATACACCAGATATAAATTAAATATCTTACCTCCATAAGAGAGGGTATTGAAATCCAAAAGTTTCAAGAAGCTTCAAACTTCAAGGCCTCAACATCTCCCGGCAATGATTTTGCTGTATTTACATCCTAACAAAAAAAAAGTTCAAGCTGCCAAAGAAAAAGATCTACATTACTAACTAGTTAGCACCATAGAGGAAGCATGGTACCTAATGCCATCCATAGAAGATGTTTGGTAGCCTAGAAAAAAGGTGTATTAAACATTATTGAGATACAATGTTGAATATTTGCAATCAACAAAGAAAGAAATAAAAATCGATGCACATAGCATTCATTTGTCAAATGTGTTGTTGTCTATCAACTCTCTAAGATGAATTACAAAAGGCAAAACAAATACCATGAAAACGATTAGGATGAGTGTTATGCATCATGATCATCGGTTGTCACCAGCTGACAAATCTTCTGAAGACTATCAGATGTAACTTCACTACCATTTTGGAGTGTATGACCAGCAAGCTTCAAGAATCCACCTTCAGCATCAAGGTCCTTTGCTGATCCATGAAGATGTGAGGATTCTTTGACTAAATCTGCTTCCCTTTCTTGATCTTCCATACAAAAAAAAGTATCCTTAGATGATTTAAGGAAATGTGGAACTTATTCAGATACTTAATGGAAGCATCTATGCAAGTGACTTACCTGTCACTTTCTCGGAGTGGTTAACATCATCAGAACTAGACTGCGAGGAAAGATCCCCGTCATCTGATGAAACATGTACTTTCTTATCCCAATTGTTCAGCCGACCTAGACGATGAGGTTCTTGCCCTTGAAAAGCCTTCAGTGGTTTGTCTTCAGTTTCCCCTCCGTTCTCAACAGCCAGAAAAGATGGAGACTTACTTTGATAAAACACATTTTCAGCATTATTTTGCCCTTCTGTGGAGCTATAAGATGGGCTGAGACATTCGTATCTTTCGGTATAAGAAGAATGAGAGTCTGTTTTCAAATCATGACAATCCTCATCAATCTCATCTCCAGATTCCATAAAATCTTCTCCCATCAGGACACCATATTTTTCTCTATAAGCCACGAGCTCAGCCTCTAAAGTCTTGATTTGCTCCTCTCTCTTGGAAACTATATCCCTTGTTGCTTGCAGGGCCTCTTGGTCATACTCTGCCTGCTCCTCCATCATTCTCTGATACTGTAATGCCTCCATCTGAACAGCTGCCTTCTCTGCTTGCAACCGGGTGATCATGGCCATTGCATTATTAGCTGCAACAGCAGAAGCGCTTCTTTCTTCATCCAATTCCATGTATAAAGCCATCAGCGACTTGCGATCCAGACGAACCTGTTTCTTTAAATGTTGCAAAATTGACTCACCATCTACTTCATTTGATAGAGAAGCCCCTTCTATGGTCTCTGAAGAAAGTTCAGTTTTGTCGAGTTTCCTTGGAAACCTAGTAAATGCCCTAGGACTAGCGGCGGCTGAATCTGTTAGTGGGATTCCGAAAAACTTATTTCCTCTGGAAAATGTAGGGGTCCTTTCTTCATTCATATTCTCAGCTTCTGTCAGCAATGGCACCATAGCAGCTTTGACATCTTCCCTAACTGGCACAAAAAAATCCATCCACTAAATTAATGAGGTTGTTAAGAACTGAGTGATCAAAACCAAGAAGCAACAACATGCAGAGTACTAACAATTCAAGCACTGCACTTCAAGAATGTGCATTTTATAACGTGGACAAGTTTGATTTGCTTTCACTGAATCATACCATGCATATAAACTTTGCATAATCAAAGGATCTTTAAAGGTTGAGAAAAATTATTTAACCTGACCATATAAGAAGTGACAGAGAAAGCAAGAACAAAGTTAAACTTAAAACTAACATTGCTTATCTAGATGTGATGCATTCGAGGCATCTTCATCATCATGGAGCTCCGAGTCATTTTCTGAGAACTTGAGTTCTGTGTATCGCACATGAGATAAATCCAACTTGCGAGGGCCCTCATTTCTCAAAGTAACAAATGGTGCTCGGGGAGACGGAGCAGGAGCCTGTGAGAGCATGCCTGGAATCTTTCCCTTTGAGTAGGACTTTACCTTCAATGGTTCCCCACAACATGAACAGTACTGATGGGGGCTGCTCTTGTCAGCTGGCACCACGATGTCATTTCCTAAAGCAGGCAACCTCAAATGGATGTCACGATCATCATCAGCAAACAGCTCGATGTCCTTATGTAAAACCCCTGCAGGAAACTTGAATAAATCGCAATCTGATTCTCTCTCTGTAGCAAAAGAAAGAAGACACCCCTCACACATGTTTCGTATATCAGAAAGCTTCTTGTGGACATGACAGTAAGCCAGACATGAAACCTCCTTCTTGTGAGTTCCACATATGGATTCATTGTAATAAAAATCAGCATCTCTATGAACCAGGACATGATCAATCCTCGTGCAGAGCAAACAAGGGATTTTCAACTCAAAGAACTTGGCGAATTCGTTGGCAAAAAAAGCAAGAAACCCATCAATAAATAGCACAGCAATCAACACCCATTCGAGCACGGCATAGATCAAGAAGAGTGGGAGTTTTCCAAGTTCTTGTTCCACAAAACGTTTAAATGATCTCTTTGCCATAGCTATTTGATCCTAGAGTCAAGAACCAAAACGAGGAAAGAAAATATAATAATAAAATCTTAACTTGTATTCAGATGGATGCAAGGAGATAGAAAGATGGATGGAATATAAGGTCTGAAAGGATGATAAGATAAGAGATCATGACCAGGGAGTTGGTGAAGGAATCAACCAGACCGTGATCATGACCTTTCTTTCTTTCTGTAAATGTGTGAGGGAGAGGAACTGAGAGGAGGTGCTACGCTTTTAGTTATGGAAATTTGGGTGGCCATGGCTCTAAATAGCAAAACTTTGCGGGAGAATTGAGGCCTTGCATGCAGACCATATACCTGAATTAACGGTCTATCAAGCACTCCTCAACAAACTAAATCGATGGTGAAAAGGCAATGAATGTTAAATGAAATGCAAAAGGGAATGATCTGTCAGTTGCCTCTATCTTCAAAAACTGCTTGTTGATATTGTGGGGCTTAGAGCAGCAGGAGGGCACCTCCTTCTATAAAAGAACAGCTGCATTGCAAAGTTGCTGATGACAGATTATTTTAATGAAATTAACATGCAATGTTTGGCTACTTGGAAGTTCTGTGAGATACATTTTGTGAAGAAAACACTCTGAATATGTGTCCACATTGTTTCGTGAGCCGATTTACAGTGTATAGTACAACGTAGAATCACCACGCCTCACCCTTTACTCTCCGGTAAAATATTTTTTCTTATATAAATAATAAATATAAATATTTTTTTTTCAATTATACAATAATAAAAATAAACATACATATTAATTTAATTCAATAAAATAAAATAAAATAACTACAAAAATGCACATATTAGAAATATTATATGAAAATAAATGTTTTCTATTTTTTTAAAAAAATAATTTATCTGTATAAAAAAATTATAAATGAATCAGAAAATTTTCTATAAAAATTAAATACACACAAAATAATTTAAAAAAATATACCCAAAAAATATTAAATAAGAAAATAATTACAAATGAGTGATATTAATTAAAATATAAATTCAAAAATTATTTTATTTTTTGACCCATGACAAGGAAAAGTTCAAACGTGTGGGTGAACCTTCAAGTCTAGGCTTGAGTACATGAGATTGGTTTTATTTTTTTATTTTATTTTTTAAAAGGGTGGACAATGTAAATACATGGATGACGTGTTGTTTGCGAGCCCAAATTCTGGTTATCATTGTGATAGCTGGAAAAACAGGGCAATATATCTTTTGCTCTAGAAACTTTTTTTTAAGTCATTTCAATATAAAAAAACATCACCAACATTCCTGGAACACTTACAAATCAATCCATCAACTCAAAAAGGATTCAGAAACCTAAAATCAAATATTAAGACTTTAAAACACCACCATCAAACCATTTTGAAACTCATGGAAACCAAACAAATCTATTCTAATAATAAAAAATGACTTGAAGAATAACTTTTTCTTTCATCGTTGGAATTCAACGATTCTTTTTTTTTATGTGCTCTCTAACCATCAACTGGAAAATAATATTAAACTTTTGCATCAAAAGTGATTTTTTAAATTTAAAAGAACCTAAATGATATTATTTTTGAAGTTAATGGATCTAAATGTATTTACATTTTAATGAAATCTTTGACTCACTTTCTATGTTGGCGTCCTTTTAGTGTTTTCTATAATAATAATAATAATAATAATAATTTAATATAACATGATTGATTCATTGGCCGGGCTTCAATGGGTCGCTAAGCACTCTAATGGTAATGGGCCCGAGCCATGGAATAATGAATATGCGGGTTATTCTAGCCGTTGAGAGTGCTGGGGGCACACAGCCCATTATGCTGCGGGGTTTGCTGGTGTAGCTATAACAAGGCTCCAAATTGTGCACCTACTCCAAACTAGAGCTTTTGGTGTACAAGTATCTACCCCAAGACAGCCATTTATGCATAAATCTCAAATTCTCAGTGACGGAACAGCCTACATAGACTGCAGTTCAAACCTAGTATAACAATCACAACCCCCACCATCTGAATTCATAGCCGAATAGCCAATTGGCCATCTATCCACTTCAGCATACATACCAATTTACTTGCTTGGTTTTCATCAACCACACCAACCACAACTGGTGCACTATAAATTCAATTACAAGGATTCTGACATGGAAGTGCCTTTCCGCTTCATAAAGATAGATTCGGCCTGGTCTCCGTTTCAGTATTATATGGATGTGATCAAGCCAACTGGTTTCCGTGTGGCAAATTTATTTTGGGTTTAAGATGAAGTTGCAAAGAAGTCAACACAGATAATTTCAATAAAATGTGCTGTTTCATACATTATATTAGATGAATGAAAGATAAATATAAAAACTAACACCGAGTTTCAATTTTGATCAGTGAATGAAGCAACTGGCTGGTCAGTGAACTCGTATCAGTTAGCTTGTAGCCAAAACATTCCCAGACATGTAAGGCGACATGCATCCCTGCACCTGAAAAGAATTCCAGTATTTAGATGAGATCTAAAGTGGAGAAAAATATATAAAACTGTCAATCTTTCACCAAAGCACAATCACTACAATGATTGTTCCTGTCATTTGGATTATGTCTGCATTAGCATGGTGCAAATTGTGCTGGACCTCTGTTTTCTTCATAGCAATGCAGATAAGATAAGTGAAGCATCACAGGCATCTATCTGCCTAGAACCAAAAGCAACTATTACACCATAAAGCAAACACAACCTTATATTGCCATTTGGTTGAAGGAAAACCATTATGGACAGATGAACAGATATCATGACAGTGAGAGGATGCTACTTCTTTTGGCTACGAAATGAATATGAAAGAATACATGTAACCTTTCTGAAGCTGGAATATACAGAATCTTAAGAAGATTCTTTTCAGGACACGACACCATTTGGCATACTATCATAGCTGCTGCATCCTACCTAACATCTTCCCATTGTGGAGTTTTCATCCATATTGCCTAGGTAAAACTTGCATTTGCCTTGCCTAACCTGACCTAGTAAATGATGTTCCTATTGTCATCTACTGGTCTAGGCAAGGGCTGCAATGTCAAGCCACAGGCATCAGCAGCCTTGCCATACCCAAGGCATAATCAGCCATGCCAAAACTTAGGCATGCAGTAGCCGAAGAAAAGTACTTTGAAGTCAAGACAAAATCACACTGCAGCCAGCACAAGGCGATTTTTCAGAGAAGGCAGGGGAAGGCAACAAAAAGTCAATATTTCAATCAAGCTATGCAACATGAATATCATCCTAAGCTGTGCATTCAAAACTAACAAGCATTTTTTTCTTGTTTGCAATGCCATGTTAATGAGAAGAAGACAAAGATGAATTGACTTCTATTGCATTAAAGCAGACAAGTAAACCACAAGAAAATAGATGAAGGGGGACAGAAAGTTGACAAAACTAAGAGACACAGTTACAAAACAAACCAAAACAGTGTAAGAAACATATAGTGAGGCTGAACAGGGATCAATTACCTGCAATAAGCAAGTAGGAATATGGATAAATCCCTGCAGAAGAAGATCAACCTTTTCCAGAAGGATTGGCGGCACAGGTGAGATTAAGTAGAGCAAACCTTTGAATGTATCGATTCCCCTAACAATTCCTGGTTCAATAGAGGCATTCAATGAGGACAAAAACATGATATTTCTCAAGTACGATAAATGTTAATTTCTGGCTTACATTAGGACTCACTGATTTACTAAGAATACTGTAAGGAAAATAGAATGAAGGAAAATATTAAATGTAATTGACTAAACATGGCATTACAGCAAAGAAAAATGCCTACCAAGACCAACACACCATGGCATATTTTCTGGCTGTTTAGAACTAACCGCTAAACCAACAATGGTTGCATTCAAACTGTAGAAGACTTCAGTGTGTGGGACCTAGCATAAGAGATTTGAATTGTCAAAGAAATCATGATCATTTGACATTTTTACAAACACAAAAACCAAAATTCAAATTTTGCGACCTACCAGTGCTGATTTACATCATGGAAAGTTGTAACAGTGCACTTAATAAAATTAGAAAGGGGCGCAACAATAAAGAGTATTGGTAAAAGGTGTGCGGAAAGAGCAGCACAGCTGTTCATATGCCATGAACCAACCTGAGAATGGAGATGTCTGATTTTGATGCTTGATATTGGGACTTGATAAGGAGGGTGAGAGGCAAGAGCATTTGCAAGTTCCTTGATTGTGGTGATATTCAGGTTACTCGGAAAACACTGTCTGAAGTAAGCCATTATTCGTAAATCCCGCAGAAGGCGTGCATCCTTTTGTATTAGAACCCTGGCACAATATGAAAATAAGTTGTCATAAAGCAAGTAAATGTTACTTGTCATCTAAAACAAACTACATAATAATGAAATTTAGGAGCAGTATTAATGCATTTTAAGTAGTAGAATCTAAACAAATGAGTGGAAGATAAAGAATCAAATATAAAACACCCGAGAAATTGTTTCCAGATTATTGAGCAACCTATTGGAGAAATCTCTAGACAACCAAACACTGAAAACTCTACCGTAAACTTAGAAATAAAATAATTCAATGCACAATGGACGTGTTTCAACAGATATGAAGCTGGAAATTTTATATAACAACAACAACCAAATAGGTAAAAGCAGCACTTGCTAAATTTTCAGAGATCTAATTCTACAGGGACCAGCTAAGGCAAATAGCAATCTGTTTAAGCAAGTGAGATTGCAGTCAGAATATGATAGTTTAAGGGAAAACTTACGATCTATTGAAGGAGTCGTGACGAGTCGAATTGATATCAATTAGATTAACCTGCCCACCATAACCCTCATCTAGCCAGAATTTCCCACCTGGCAGATTCTTTCTCTCAGAAGTTGTGTTTATCTTAACCACATGGGTAGGGGCAATATGCCTCAACATATCCACCAATATATCATAACCAACTCCTAAAACACAAGAGATGAAGATCATATTTTGAAATGCATAAGTACCCGTGAAATAACACCAATGGTAAAGAAATAGTGCAAGATCAAGGAGATAGGGATGGAAAAGAAGAAAACGAAATAAATGATGTAAAGAGGCACACCTTTTACCCAACCATGTGTGTTTACAACAAGAGGCATTTCATTCTCCACAGGGCTATCACTCTTGCAGTACTCCTTCCGATAATAATCATATAGGGTAAATATACATTTCAGATAAGCCGTTGGATCTCTTTTCGAAGAAACATCACCAAAGAAAAAGCATCTAGGAAAAAGATTAAAACATTGAACCATAAACGACACAAACAAAAAACATTTTCCACAAAATCATGCTAAAAATGATAACTTCCCTGGATCAGCCATTAAAAGGTGATAATCAATTCCACCAAGTAAAATCTTAGAATCTTGATGGAAATTAAATAAGTTAATCATATGGGAGATGTTCAAAATCAAACAATAGATCAGTATGCATAACTAAACAATTATGCAACTGTAAATCCTCGAAACAACATCTCAAATATCCGTATACTGAAAAGGAAAAGGATTGTAACTAACACAATAAGTTCAATAGCCCATACCTCTCTGGTGTCTTCAAGCATGGAATTGTCAAATCTGATTTGGGAAACGAAAGAAAACAGACAAACTATATCAATTATAATGCAAAATGAGGTGAGATAAATCTTGAAAAGAAATCTTTGAAACTAAGGAATTCAAGGAACAAGACATATGGTAAGAAAGTACAACCCTCAAACAAATACCTGGAGTTAGTTTGTCAACTACAGTGAGGGATAAAAAACCAGGAGTAGTAAACTCGGGCTGCCCAACATCTGTATCCAAATAACCTACCCTTTTATATCTGCAAAAAAAAAAAAACTGTTCTCAATCGCCTATAAACATGAAATTCAGCTCCTGACACGCTTTATTAACTCCAATATTCAAAGAATAAGTATATGTCAGCAAACATAAATTATCTTCAAGAAAGACTTGATCTTTGATCAACGAAGCACACCCAATAGAGAATACAACAAAATACAAGACAAATTTGATATATGTAAACAATACCCAATAGTCCAAAAAAATCGAATTCAAGCCAAGAAGAAAAAAGAAAACAATGCAGCAAACAAACAGCTTAAAAAGCCAAAATTTTGACCATAAATGCAACAAGTTTAGAACTTTCAACAGGAAAAGTTCACATAATCCAACTATTTGCTTCAAAAACCAAACGAGCAAACAAAATTCACAAAAGAAAAGGAAAAACATTGAGGAAAATAACCTTTGGAGAAGAATATTGAGAAGGTAACGAGAGAAGGTGGTTTTGCCACAGTTTTTGGGGCCACAGACAAGGGCAATAGGAGGTGGTGAAGTGGTGGAATCGTAAGCTACTGAGTCGGCAGCCTCTGACCATTCCTCTGATATATATATGCTTGGTGATGCCTCTTCCCTTTCTGTTATTGAAGCCATAGCCTTAGCTCTCTCGTTTTAGTTTTTCACTTGGGACTCGTTTATTTTGTTTCTCTGGTAATCTCTAACGGCTGCTTGTTTTATCTGCTTTCCAAGGAGAGTAGTTATGGTTTATATAGTTTCGGCACCTGCTTTGTGTTCTACATACGATTTTTGTTTGAGGCAGCCAAATGCTAATTTTGTGAGCAACTTTGCTCAGAATTGCCTTCGTGTGTCACAACGGGTGAGCAACCAAAATACCGAAGCAAGAAAAAAATTGGAAGACCCCTTAAAAAATCCAAAAATTTTTTAGGTCTGTTCAGTTTGAACCCTAAATTAAACTAAGGTATGAGAGGTTTTCTTTTTCTTTTTCTTGAATCCCTAATTTCCTTCCACAACCACCCTCCCTTCTCTGTCTTTGGTCTCTTCTCTCTCAAACTCCCTCACAATTAGAGATGGCAATGGATATTCATGGGATGTGTGTTGTAATATCCATACTCAAAATCAAATTCAAAATTATTGTTTATATCCCAACTCAAAACCCAAAGTGACAGATTTTTAATACCCAAACTCGATCGAGTTTTGGGTATTTATAACCAAAAACCGATAATTTCACTTTCTTTATTAATAGAAATAATTCACAACATGAGTTAGTATCAATAACCATTAAAAAGAAACCAATATTATTATGATTCGCATCAAGAGTTTGATTTTTAGAAGAAAAGAGAAAAATATAATAATAACAGTCTTTGCAATTTAAACTAATTAATCTTTGTTGATTTATTGTTGTTTGTACACACTATTTTATTAAATCTAAACACATCGTTTTTTTTCCTTGTCCGCATTTAGTTTAGTTTCCTTTGATTTCTTTTTATTGCATTAAAAGGCCATATGTAGCAATTTAGGTAGTAGCTAGATTCTAAAAAAGATGATATGGTTATATATATGTTGTAATATAATTTGTCAGGGCATGAGAATATTATGAAATGATGAATACATGATGAAACAAGCTTCTTGGACCACACTTTCTTTTTCTATTTTAATTTCATTTTTTTCCCTTTCTTTGCCTTCTCTAGTTAGGATTCTCTATAGATTTCATCCAGGCTGGGTCCATGAAAATTAGATTTGTTGCAAATAGTATTAGAGTGGTATGTCTTTAGATTCAAGATATGACATTAGATACTAGATCTCAAGATTTTAAAAGACTGGAAGACTCGCTCAAATCTGCTAATAAGGAATAGTCAATAGAGTATGAACAAGTAATGTAGTTTTTGAAATTATATGAACAAAAATTGCACTAAATCAAGTCATGAGGCTAAGTTTGGGGAGCTAAAAATCTCATCAGTAGGTTATCCTATCAACAAAACTCTATTATGTAGAAATTACACTTGGCTGCAAGAGAATCAAGTACTTTTAAGGATCTATGAAGTTTTTGTAATAATAAAAATACTTTCAGAACCTTCTGGATTTGTAAAGGTGGTCATCACAACTACAAGGTATACAAGCCCAAACGTGACTTTTCTAATTTTATGGTGATGATGTGTATAAATGACTTTATAAGTGCAATTAATATTTTAAGATTAAAGAAATGCATGATTTTGATAAACTCAAATAAGGTTTATATTGTCTAGATGGAATGACACTATTGGCACCAAAATTTTATAAGAAGCATTGGGGATTAAAGAGTTACCTGGAATGAGTATGTGGAGGCATTGTACTATAGGTTTTAGGAGTAAAGGGATCCTTTAAAAGACTTAAGGATCTTAAACAAGAGGGTGATTTAGAAACTTACGTCTAAGATTTTGATATTTTGTGGAACAGAGTAATGATTACTAAGAAATAAGCCTTGGTGTTTTTTATGGGAGGCTTAAAATTGGAGATCAAAAACTTGGTTAAGATGTTTGAACCAAGGATATTATACCAAGCCTATAACCTAGCTTATCTACAGGAAAACACCCTTACCCACATATGCTCTCACCACAATTCTACCAAACACCTTCCCTAACTATAAACACACCCAACCAAACAAAAATACTCAGCCTTTAACACTCCATATAAATCCTTCTTTTCTCATTACCAATAAGCTCAATTTTAATTAACCACTCAATATCTTTTAACCAAGACCATACCAACAAAAACCTTTTCAAACCAACCAAAACAATAAGAAATAAGGAATTGGATGAAGTAAGAGTCAATGGACTATTTGCTTTTATGTGATGAGAAATTTATGTTAGGACTTCATTCATTATATATTGTGGAAGAAGAAGAGGAAATTGAAGAAGATAAAAAGAATGGAAAGGAATTCAATTTAAAAGTCATTACTTCATATATATATATATATATATATATATATATATATATCCATTAATGCCTTAGAAAGAACTGCATGGTTCTATACTTTAAGAGTGACATGCAAGGTTAGCAAGCACTCCCTATTTATCATGGTAAATTCTTGAAATACTCATAACTTTATCAACACACAAGTAGCCCACAAATTATATTGTAATCTCAAGTACATCAAACCATTGGCAATGAAAGCAATTAATAGTGGGGCTATGATCTATATTGCTATATGTAAAGATTTTAGATGAAAAATAAAAGAAGTAAACTTTTTGGTTGATGTATTTGTGGTGGAATTTAATAACAATAATATGGTGTTAAGAATCAAATAGTTGGTTATACTTAGTAGTAATATAGTATCAAACTAAAGAATTGTGGATGTCATTCAATTAGCAAGGCCAATAGGTGCTACTTAGTCCTAATCACATCCAAAACATAAGACTTAAACAAATAAATGGCTTGATGAATAGTACTGCTTAACTAGCTGGAATCGGTTTGTACAATCAAAGGGTTATAAAAGAGTATGACAAGGATAGGTTCAATGACTATTATTTTACCAATATCAATGACTTATCAGAAGATATTCAAAGAACCTTGGGGCTTACCACCAATAAGAACTCATAACCATTTTATTCCTTTTAAGGAAAAGGCTCAACTTATTAACCTAAGGCCTTATACATATTCTAGTCTATATAAAGGTAAGGTTGAAAAAAATGGTAGTTGCAATGTTAGATTCAGACATTATTCAACATATCAACAATAGTTCATTTGCATCTTTAATGATGTTGGTAAAAAATGAGGATAATTCATGAAGATTGTGTGTGGATTATTTGGATCCCAACAAGCTCACGATCAAGGATAAGTTTTTTATTCCTCTAGTAGAGGAATTATTTGAAGAACTAGTTAGGGCTACTATATTCTCTAAGTTGGATATAAGATTAGGGTACCACCATCAAATCAAAATGGCATCTATTGATGTGTTCAAGATAGTATTTAGAACTCATAATGGTCATTATGAGTTTCTGGTTATGTCTTTTGGCTTCACTAATGCACTTGCTACCTTTTAGAGCCTAATAAATGATATATTCATGAGGTATCTAAAAAAGTTCATACTTGTATCTTTGATGATATTCTCATCTATAGTTAGTCATTAACTAATCATATAGAGCATTTACAGACAATATTTGAGTTATTTAAGGCTCACAACTTATTTGCTAAATAAAGCAAGTGTCTCTTCTGTGATACTCGGGTAGAGTACTTGGGCCATGTTATATCTAGAGAATGAGTAGTCACTGACCCTCAAAAGATTCAAGCTATTCTTGATTGGTTAGTGCCCAAAAACATCAAGTAACTAAGGGGATTTATAGGCCTCACTAGGTATTATAAAAAGATTTACTAAGGGATATGGTTCCATTTATAAACTATTGACTCATTTATTAAGGAAAGATGTTTTTAAATAGACCAAAGATGCCATGAAAGCTTTCACCTACGTTAAAAAAGGCTATGACTAACCCACCAGTTTTAGGCCTACTCTACCTCAACAAGTTATTTGTGGTTAAAACTAATGCTTCAAGGTCTAGTATGAGAGCATTATTAATGCAAGGACATCTAATAACTTGCATAAACAAGTCCTTAAGGCTTAGGTAGTAGGCACTCTTAACCTATGAAAATTGGATGATGTCAATTGTACTTGTAATGGCCAAATAAAAATATTATTTATGGGGAAGGCATTTTAAAATTCATACATACCATATCAGTCCCGAGCACCTACTTGACCAGAAGATAACTCTTCCATGTCAACATCCATAATTGACTAAACTGTTGGGTTTTATTATGAGATTGAATATAAAAAAGAAAGGGAAAACATAAAAACTAATACTTTATTCAGAGTTTCGAGTGGTGAATTTAATACCTTGATAGTACATATCATTTATACAAATCTTAGGTAGGAAATTAGAAAAACTTTTGAGAGAGATTTAATTGTATAAACTATAATATAAGATTTATTAAAAGACTCTACTTCTCGTCTTTAAGACCTGCAGACATAAGGGAGTTTGGCCATATGATTATTTTGGCCATATAAAAACAGACAAGGAGGATTGTTTTCGTGATGGTTTGGATAGAAATTTGAGAAGTAATAAGATGAAGATTCTAGATTTTAATGGAAAATAATCCTGAAACATATTTGGAATTAGAGAAGAAAGTATAGTTGATATCATTTATACAAATCTTATGTAGGAAATTAGAAAAACTTTTGAGAGAGATTTAATTGTATAAACTATAATATAAGATTTATTAAAAGACCCTACTTCTTATCTTTAGTACCTGCAGACATAAGGGAGTTTGGCCATAAAAAAACAGATAGGGAGGATGGTTTTCGTGATGGTTTGGATAGAAATTTGAGAAGTAATAAGTGAAGATTCTAGATTTTAATGGAAAATAATCCTGAAACATATTTGGAATGAGAGAAGAAAGTATAGTTGATTTTTTATTGTCACCATTACTCTAAATAAAAAAAGATAAAACTTATTGTTATTGAATCTATTAATTATGCTATTATTTGGTAGATCAAATTATTTTATATAGGAGAAGAATAAAGAGAGGTTTGTAAAGACTTGAGATGAGATGAAAAAAATCATGATAAAGATGTTTGTTCCTAAATATTATTATAGGGAATTATTTCAAAGGTTGTAGAGTTTGACTCAAAGGTTTAAGAGTGTGGAGGGTTACCATAAAAAGATAGAGATTTCCATGATTAGAGCTGATATTGTGGAGGTTATAGAGACTAAAATGACAAGGTTCTTAAATGGTTTGAATAAAGAGATAAGTAGCGTGGTTGAATTACAACATTATATTGAGCTAGAAGATCTGGTATACATAGCTACTAAGATAAAGAGACAATTGAAAAGAAATGGCAGTACATGTCAATGGTATACATAACTACTAAGGTAAAGAGACAATTGAAAAGAAATGGCAGTACATGTCAATGAGATAATTCAGGTTCCTTTTTAGCTCAAAGATCGAATTATAGGAGAGATGAGGCTGCTTCATCAAAGTCAAATACAATGGAAAGCAAAGTCGAACCACTTAAAGCGTTGAGGAAGGATTCAACCGCTGAATAGAAAGGTAAAACCAAAACTCAAACTAATCATAACCATGATATTAAATGTTTCAGGTATTTGGATAATGGATATATAACTTTAGAATATCAAAACCAAATGATTATGATTATAAAAGAACGTGGAGAGATTGAATCCAAAAATGACACATTAGAAGAGGATGAGATGCCACTACTTAAGGATGGTAATGATATTAAGTATCCAATTAATGAAGAGGCTTTAGTGATTAAGAGATCACTTAATATTCAGATTAAAAATGATAATGTGGAGCAATAAAGAGAGAGCATCTTTCATAATATATGACATATAAGTAACAATGTGTAATGCCCTGTGTGTTTGATTTCATTTCTTCATATTTCAGCAATCGTGTACATAACAATTCAAGTAATCTTTTTTATAAGAATAATCCTAATACAATTATACACAATTTATTCTTACACATTTAATCGTGTTCATCACTCCTTAAAATGATATTGTATTTAACGTATTCATTCAAAAATACATGAATCCCTTCAACCTAGAAAGTAAGTTCAGGGACTCTCTATAAGGGACTAGGGTCTTCTAGGAAAAAAAAAACTTGTAACACATAATTAGCATAGATCTTACATCTTTTATATCCATAAATGTCATCTTCATAACCCCTACTAACTTAAGTAAAGATAACCACAACATAATAATTCATACATAATCATATCCATTACCAAAATACTTAAATCAACTCTAGAAATGACAGAACCTTAAATATTATGTTATAAACTTTTTCTACCATAACTTCCATTCATCGATTATGACTTTTCTTCTTTACACTTTACCTTTACCATAAAATCATACAATTATCATTAAACTTTATTAATACCGTCCTAACATGAAAAACTGGATAATTTAATAACACTTCATTTAGATTCTTAACCTTTGAAATAATTTACCTAAAAACATATGTAGAATCATTGGAAACAAAATAAACATTTGAACAGTCTTGATTATTAATATTTAACACTTATACAACAACATTCATTTTTGTTAATCTTTAGTGACTACGTCCAGCTTATTTCAATTTCCAATTTAAAACATTTTCCATCAACATCTAATGAATTCTCATTTCAATTTCATTATATTGTTTCCATACCATATTTCCTTACAAGAAGTCATATCCATTTTATACCTCACATTATCTCGTGAACATATTTAACTTATACAATATATTTTAATCTTGAGTCTTGAAAAAGATTGTGTAAAGTTTTCTAATCTTAATCTAAAAAAAAATTAGTGTAATTGGTAAGTTCTCTTTTGGTGAGAAAACTGTTGATTAATAGTGAATACTTTAATGGAAGTTCAAGGGGTGAAGTAGGGAGTCGAACCACTGTAAAAATCAGCAAGTCTCTTTCTCTCATTACCTATCTCATTGTATTTGTGCATTGATTAATTGTGTATTGTTGTTGTTAAAAATCAAGGTGGTAATTTTGTTGAAGTTTGTGAAGTTAAATTCAGCCCTAATTCACCATTTCTTAGGCTATTTTAGTCTTTTAAAATATGAATAAGTGAGTTAAATGGTGTCTTTGGCAATACCCTCTTGATTCACTTTTCTATCATACAACAAACCATTATCTTACCGGCGAGGTCACTCTCGAAACGACAACATATGTTTAAAAAACTATCGTATTATTTTTGTTATTTTTATTTGTAAATATTTTTAATAACTCAAAGCTACGACATATATCTTCTGTTGTTGTGAGTGAACTCAAGTTAGATCAACATGACTCCATATATGGTCAATAAATACGAGTGACGCCTTGCTTTAAATATATTTAAAAGAATAAGGTCAATATTCAAATTCAAACTTTGTCACTAAAAATAACATAAAAACAAAAAATAACCTAAAAATGAAGTGTTAAGAGTTTGAAAAAAATATTAGTATTTAAATTAAATATGATTATAAAAATTAAATTATCTTCTTTACTAAAACAATTGAAAGCAACTTCATTATTATTTTATTTTTTTTGAATTTTTGAATTTCATCCAGAATTTTTTTTTCTTGTTTTATTTTTTTTTTCATATGAACAATGAAACTACCTCTTTAATTTTTTATTTTTTTATATTTTATCCTTAAACCTTTTATTTCCAATTTAATTTTTTTGTAATTTTATTACCAAAGACAAAGTTGTAAATTATGGTAAAAAGAAAAAAAATACAATTTTTCTCTATCGTTTTTTAAAGCCAAATTATGCTTAGGTTGTCCATGGACTTAAGTATTTTTTTAATTATTTTAATGTATTAATATTAAAAATAAATTTTAAAAAATAAAAAAGTTAATTTAATAAATTTCAAAACACTATATTCCGTCCATCTCTGTGCGCTCAAGCTTTTCCCGATTTGACAAGGTGATGTGGGTCCCAAATGATAGCAATCCGTATAATAACCTGCCACGTGGAGGAATAGATCATTGATTTATTATCGTTGACAACTCATTGACCGAGTTTTAAATGGCCAGCAAGTAAATCCGACGGCCCAAAAACGCTAACCCTACTCCTCTGATAAAAATCCCAAAACCCACAAAATCTTCGATTGAAGGGGGCGCCAAAACCCCCCTCATTTTATATATATAAAAAATCATACTCAAACAAAACTCTCTCTCTCATAAGTAATATTATCTCTTCTATTATTATTATTATTATTATTAATCTCTATAAATCAAACGATTTCTCTGTAAAGTTCGATTAGGGTTTTTTTTAATTTTAATTTTAATTTTGTGTTGAGAAATGGAGCTTCAAAATTCAGTGAAGGAAGCTCTAAACGCACTGTACCATCATCCAGACGATGCGTTTCGTATGGAAGCCGATCGATGGCTACAAAACTTTCAGCGCACAATCGATGCCTGGCAGGTACTCTATGTTCTTTCATTTTTCCTTTCTTTTTTTTGTCAGATTCAATTTTTATTAATGGATTTATTAGCTAGGATAGTGAAGTAGTTTCCAAATTCATAGAGCTAGATTTGTTTTTAATATTTTTTAGCTCCATTATTACAATTTATCGTCTTTTGAGTGTTGAGTTCGTTTGGAATTTGAGTTTTGTGTATGCTTTAATTGTTTCGTGCACATTGTAAGTAGCTGATTGTAACATTAGGGTTTTGTTTGGTGTTGGAGCGTTATTTTATCATCGAGAAGACTTGGATTTAGGGAAATTAGAATTAGAATTTTTAATTTTTGGGTGTTATTGATAATTGATTGCTTAATTTTTTTTCAATGTCCAACATGATGAAGTTAAGAGTTATCTACTTATTACTATCTAGAAGGAATATTTTATTTCTGCATCAGAGCTGAAAATCGGATAGGAATGTTTCTAACATGGAAGGGGGGATTAGTGGATGTGTACTATGACACATGGCGTCAGCTATGGAATTTAGTTTTTGCACACGAACTTGGTTTGGGGTAGAGCTTGTTGACATAAGTTTTTGTTGAGCATGGACAAAATCATCTTGGTCTGGTCATTTTTTCCATCTTATTTCAAAACTTGTATATTTTTGCTTATGCAAATTTCTGCAATGAGGATAAGAGATTAGGGCTTTGTTTTGAGGTTCTGGCGTATTGGTTGGCTTGACTTGATTAGGTACTGTGTGCTGTTTAGTTCAGTTTTCTTGGAGGAAGTCGGAATATATCAAAGATGAGTTCTATAAAAATAGAAAAGGTCGCTTTACATGAACACTATTTTTATAGATGCTTGAATATTATAATAGCTAGTTCACTCTTGGCTTAACCAGTGTTTTAATAAACACTGCAATAGTCTCTATCCTAATTTATTTTCAATACTTACCAACTGTCCAGTTTCCTCTCTCTACTTTGGTTGGAAAGCTTTCTGTACTTGCATTATAATTTATTTATTTATTTATTATTATTATTATATTTTTTTTTGCATTTAGGTCGCTGATAATTTGCTTCACGATGCCACTAGCAATCTGGAAACCTTAATATTCTGTTCTCAAACCCTAAGAAGCAAGGTAACTTCGATATTCATTTAATCCACAAAGTTTAAGTGCATGCTTGTTAATATTAGCATATTTTGATTGCTCCTTTAACATCAGGTGGTTCCTTCCTTTCTGCTTTTTAGTTTTTCCCCTTTTAATTCTTGGATGATCAATGATTTTATCCATTTTGTATTCAATCTTAGGTACAACGAGATTTTGAAGAACTGCCCTCTGAAGCCTTTCGACCATTGCGTACTTCCTTAAATGTGAGTGGGCTTTCGTATATACTTGTAATCATTGTTGAAGTTTGGTTTTAATTTCTTATGAATTATTACTGCACTCTTGTATAAATTTAGATCTCTTCTATCTAATAGACAAGCCTTTGAAACTAATTATGATAGTTTCTCTACAGTAGGAATGTAGTCATTCATTTTTGAATATTGCCGTGCTCTGATATTGATTACTGTAATGCTTTTTAAAGATAATTTTAACTCTAGCTGTGCAAGTGGTGTGGATTGCCAGTCAGATTTGCTTTAAAGGTAGTATTCTTATTTGTTTAAACCACCTTTATGGACTCCCAGCATGCTTCTTTTTTTTGCCTCTTCGTGCATTTAGCACTTATCAAGAAGTGAGTGAAGATGACTTGAGACGATCATCAGTGCCCACAATCTTAACTAAATTATAATTAGTTTAATGAGAGCCAAATTAATAGATAGATTTGTCACCTCTATCTATCATTTATCTTGAAAGTTGCATTTTTCCAAGGGGAAACTTGGTTTCGTTCACATGCACAGGAAGACATTGAGTTCAATTTGTTTGCTAGAGAAGCAATTGGATATCACTGTGTAGTTTTGTGGTTTGTAATTCAGATTTTTGACTCCTGTAATAGGTATTTTAGTTTTTAAGTTTTATGCTTCATGTGAAATGATTCTCGATGTTTTGTGCCTGATGCGTGTGCTTGCCAACATAGTTTTAACTGTTTGCTTATACTGTCTATGGAATTTAATCGCAGACCTTGTTAAAAAAATTTCATAGAGGCCCCCCTAAAGTCAGGACTCAGGTATTACTAAGAAAGTTCTACATAAGCCCTTGTAATGTTACATTTTGATGCCAAGATGATATGGATGTCATTTGGTTGGCTTGTAGATTAGCATTGCTGTGGCTGCCTTGGCTGTACAAGTTCCTCCTGAGGATTGGGGGGATGGTGGTATTGTAAATTGGCTCAAGGATGAGATGACTTCACATCCAGAATATATTCCAGGATTTCTGGAGCTGCTTACAGTTTTACCAGAGGTACACCAGTTACTTTTTTGCATTTTCTGATTTACTTTATTTTCTTATCCGTGCTTTAGGGATGCATAGTAAGCTTAGTTGCATAGGCTTTGGATTTTACCCCGAAATAACCTTATCAACAACGTGACACAACATGAGAGAGGGAAGCAAACTACCTACAATTAACTCTTTGCCAAAGAGTGAGAGAGAGAGATGTGATTCTGGAGTGCTTGATCAATGGCATTCTCTCCTACCCGTAACAATTTGGGTCAAGCTCAAGAATAGAGACAAGAAAGGATATATGTCTGTCTTCATTTCCCTTACCTCCTATTGAACTTAAAAAAATATCAAGAGAAAAAAAAAGGTAGATTTGCTAGGTAAGACTTTGCAGTCTACACGCCTCCAGGACTCTCCCTCTGGTCATAACTAGTAAGGTCCATATTCTTTTTAAAAGACCCATGTTTTTAACTTATAAACCCCACATGTTTTCAAGTTAAAGGTCATATTCTAAAATTAACACCTATCTACACTTAAAAATAGTTACTCATTCACTTAAGGAAGACTTTGAAAATAGTTAGTATTTGATTTAGTAACAGCAACAAGGAAATGAGGAGGGTGAAGAAGCTTAAATTATTACTCCTGAAATTTTTTTAATATAAATATTACATCTGAAGGATGTTTATTCCTAAAGTACTTACATGTATCTTTGTCCAAAACTTGGGGCACTTTTAAGCAGAGTATCTCTATTCTAAAATTTGAAATTAATTGTCTGTTACCTATGCCCTCACCCATGCCTGGCACACTTACTTGAGTCTGAGCAACATAGTAAGAAAAACTATGGATATGTTGTCCGCACAAACCTTAATTGCAGTTATCAGTTCCAAGTGAAATGTGATTGGCTGAAAATCACTATTCACAAAAGGGTTAATAGTCTAAGGTCCGCATAGAGGCAATTCAAGGGAGTGGCGTTTTATCAGTTTTTTTTTTGCAAAATGCTTTCATGCATTCGTTATCAAAGAACAGGTAAAAATACTGTTCTTATCATAAAAAACTAATTTTCAACTTTCTCTAGTTTACAGTTGAACAAATAAAACAAGCCTTTCACCAGGGACACCCCCCATCACCCAAAAGAAAGATGAATTCTTGTTTGGATATCTCAACCATAAGCAATTTACTAATGATTTTAATAAGTTTTAAGCAGTAATGTTTTCTTTTTCTTTTTTGTGAGTTATAGCCTGATCTAAAGAAAGTACTGCTTTCTTATCAGAAAGATCTGAAGGATAGAAATGTCTGGCTAGGTATGATTTTAGAAGCATAGCTTGTTTCTTTTTGGAGGGATACTTTTTTGCTTTATAGCTCAATTTCTCTTTGTTGTTTGGTGAACCTTTAGGCTCTTTCCTGTCGTGATTGTGAGAAGGATGCTGTATCACTATTACAAAATATTAAAATGTGTCAGTCACCCACATCTTTTGTGAATGGTTATAATCACCTTGTTTGTGGGAAAATGGGTCTTGCTATATTCATTACATTGCTGATGCCTCTTCTTTCCTGTTTTTGTTTTCATTCTTTTCAGGAAGTATTCAACTACAAGATAGCTGCTCGTCCAGAAAGACGCCGCCAATTTGAGAAAGAGCTCACTTCTCAAATAGAAGTCGCTCTTAATATTTTGACAGCTTGCTTGAAAATAAGTGAGCTAAAGGAGCAGGTGAAAACTGTCTTATGCTGTATTCTTCCATTTCTACTGCTTTTAAGCATAACAAATTTATTATGCAAACTCGCCATTAATAGATACTGTTTTGAAATGGTCATTTCTCAATTATGGTTCCACTTAAGGGCGTAATTTGTTGATAGGCATGCTTGCAAATTCTTTTGGGATGTATCAAGTATTGTTAATCAAAACAAGGCCCATCTTTTATCAGCTTTCATTTTTTTGGGTTTCTGGTGATGAATCAAGTTTCTGCTAATATGCATGTGCAAAAGTATTTAATGAGTTTCATGCCGTAGTTTGCCTATAGATGCACTAGTTGGGAAGAGTGATTAAATTAATGTACTGAGAGAGGAGGGGGAGAGGTAAACTAAAAAAGATTCCTTATCCTCAATAGGTGCCGCTTTCACATTCCCATAATGTACTTGTCTTTGAACCTAATCCCATTCCTGTGTTTACATGCATCCATCTTAAAATCCTCATCTCAGTTATGTTCATTTTATGTATATTTTGTGTTTCTTAACCATCCAGTGCTGATTACCACAGCAAATAGCCTGTCTACTTGTAATTTATATTCCTTCAGTCCATAATTAGTGTCCTCTATGCTTCACTGAACATGTTCTAATTTATTTTTTAAATTAATATATATATATATATATATATTTATTTATTTATTTATTCTCATTCAAATAGTAGATTTTTTAATGTTCTAGAAGTTGAGGACGAGGTATACTCCTTTCTAACTTTCAGATTATAATTAAATTAAAACGTGGTTTGTAACACACAGAGGACACTTAATTTGGTACTGAGGGAGTAAACTTACCCTTCAGCTTAGTAGGGATTTTTTGATAGCATTGCACCTGTTGTGCTTTTCTATTTAAACCACCATGCATCGGTGCAAATAAGATGTCTCATTTTTTTAAATTTAAATTACTTTAGTTTATTTCTGATTTTTTCTTGAAGATTGGATATACAATGGGTGAGATATAAATGGTTTCTTGTCCATGATTGATCTTGTTGGAATAAGAATATGATTATTAATATGGGGAACATTATTGCAATAGTTTTGCATCCCATGGAATAAAAAACATCAACTTTTTGAAATCCATTTTCATGTATTTCACCATGCAGAACCTCATTTCTGATGAGATGGTTGCATTATCTCTAAGCCTTGTCAATGTGATTTTCCATTATTCATTCGGTAAAATCTTTGAGGTCATTCCATATAGTTATTCTTTTTGTGTCGGGCCACATTATTTTTTTGTTCCTTGTAGAAGCTGCCTGACAAGCTTCTAAGAGCAGACCTAAAAGAGCAGAATAAAGGCTTTTCTCCCATTTCATTTTTTCATTAGCATGTTTCTTATCTAGCTTTTGTTTTTAGTATATTAGTGGTATATAAAATATCTGCTCTGAATGGTGTCTTAATTGGGGCCATTTTTTCCTTTCTTCAGGTTCTTGAGGCATTTGCTTCTTGGCTTCGACTAAGGCATGGGTACGTGTTTCCTTATATTTATGTTTTTTTTCTGGGGCATGCATATGTTTGGTTAAGTAATGCTGTTATTGATTTTGAATCAGTACAAATTGTATTGTGAAATCTGATTAGTAGTCTAAAATGGTGCTTGGTAAGAGAATGATTTTAGAAATTCTAGCAAGAGATCTAGTAGTCAAATTATTTGAAATTTGTATAATGTCATATTGTTCACCTGAAAAGGCATACCTATTGTTTTATTGTGAGAAAAGATCAGAACATTCCCATCTGGATGTCCAAGAAAATTTTATGCATGATATGCCATGTTGCTTTTATGTGAGGTCATAATCTGCAAGTAGCCAGCAAATTAACTGCATGTTTGGACTGAGGGAAGTGAGAGTGGATAAAAGAGAAATGAAAGAGAGAGAGGAATCCTATTTTCTTTGTTTCAGAGAGGAGTTGAAATGGGGTGAAAATTTTAGCCCAGGGCCACATAAATCGATTTCTGTTAAATGAGAAGAAAGTGGAGTTTATGCAGCTTGAATTTTTTGTTATGTACGTAGCTTCAAAAAAATTGTAGAGTTATGTTATCACATACTGAGTTATCTTTCGTTCATTTGTTATCAATAGATTTTAAGTTTCTGATTTGGTCTCCCTCCATTTTCAATCCAATCCAAACAAGGGGTAGGAAATTATGATATCTCTTGAACTTTCAGTCCCTTTTGTTTCTTCTTACTTTCATTCTTCCCGTAACTTTTTTTCCTTAAACAAACTGCCAACGTTCCTTTTATTCCAATGTTGTTTATTTGATGATGCTGATTTATCACTAAGTTTGTGTTTGTTGACACCATCTTGCTGTCAGTATAGTATTACCAACTTGTTCTGTAATTTGGCCCTCTGCGAGCACTAAAATTTTTATGGTTATTTTAACTTCTGTTGGGTTCAGGATCCCTGGTTCCTTGCTTGCCTGTCATCCATTGGTGCATACAGCTCTATCAAGTTTGAATTCTGAGATACTTTCAGAGGCAGCTGTAAATGGTATTGCAGTTGAAACCAGCTATATTGTTCAAAATTATTTTGGTAGTTTGTGTAATTTCATATTGATGACGTTTCATCAATTTTTTTTTTAATTTCTGAAAAGTTCTTAAAATTTTTGGAACATAATTGATGTTATCCTGCTCTTGAGCCATAATAAGGGCATGACTGTATTTACCCTGTTGCATCTGTGCTTCCTATATTTTATTTGTTCTGTATCTGCAACACCTACGTATTAAATCTGTATCTCTTTATCTATCCAACCCACTTGTCCCCCCCCTCTTAAAGCTGGATGATTTACATATTTAATTACTTTTTTTAATTCTTTTCCCAGAATTTCAGGAAGATGCTGTTATTATTTAATGAAATCTTTTGCATGTCAATCATACATCTTTTCTTCATCTTCACAAATGTGGTTGGCAGCCAGAACAGTTGTAATCTGTAGAGGACTAGAGGATATGTAGGTGTGTTTGGAGTCCTGGACTCAGTCTTCTACTTTCCCTGATTTGTGCAGTCATATCAGAATTAATACATTACACAACAGCTGGAAACTCTGGTGGTATTCCTGTACAGATGCCTTTAATTCAAGTGATTGTGCCTCAAGTCATGAGTCTAAAGGAGCAACTCAGAGATCCTTCAAAGGTATTGCATTCATAAAGTTTCTTGTGGCTGTTGCGGTTATTTATCTCAATGAGTGATGATATTGTATCATAATAGATGTGCTAAACAAGTAACTTAAAAACAATGTTCTCCTATTAAAGTGGTGTGTGGTTCATTTGAATTCACTCGTTCTCTTTCCTTGCTGGGGTGGGTAGGCCTTGAGTTGTAGCATCGCACTCTACAGAGGGTTCAAAACTCAAAGTTGGTGCCTATTTACTTGTGATTTTTATTGAAATGCTTTTGAATACATTTCTCAAAATTAATAATCTTGGGATATTGATGGTTTGTTGGTTATTGAGTAGTTATTCATATTCCCTTATGCAGTTTTTAAAGAAAAACATGTTATTCAAATGCATTCAATTTCATAAAAATAAATGAATTTATCAAACAAATTTGGATTTTTGAGAAATGGTGGATGTGTTGTTCAAGAAGTGTACTATGGGAGGGGATCAGAGATAATTGTTAATATACAGTTAAGCAAGAGAAATGATATAAAGTAAGGAAATTTTCAGGTAATACATGAACCGAAATGCATGTGTGCGTGCATGTTTGTTTGTTTATATACATACTTTATTTTTATAATTATGCTTTTAATGTGTTTTACCAAAATGATTAATTTTTTACTATAAGTTGGTGGGGATTACCACAGATCTGAATGAGTCATGTTCTATTCAAATGATGCATTATAAGATTAAGATAATTAGCAACTGTTTTTCCCCAACACGCATAACATTTTGTTTGGAATAATATGAAGATGATGATCAAAATGATCTATATTTGCTAATTGATAAATGGCTTACATCCAATGGATGGGAATTCTAGGTGAGTTGGTGTGAATCAATCATTTGCTGACATGGTTCTAAGTTTTTGCCTTTGGAGGAAGTTGGCTCCTGAAAATTTCATATTACAAGGAGCTGCATACTTGTGCCAGCAATTCTGGGATAATATTCATACTTGCATTTTATTTGGTGGAGATGCTCCACCACCCATTGCACCATGAAGATGTTCTAGGCTTGAATTTTTATGTCCTTTCATTAGTGGATTTTTACTTGGAGACTTGGAGTTACTATTTCAACATATTTGCACACATGGTCTTGGTGAGAACAATGTAGCAAATTGTTTATTGTTATTTAAACATGGTTTTTCTTTTAGGATGAAGAAGATGTGAAGGCCATTGCTAGATTATTTGCAGACATGGGTGATTCATATGTCGAGCTGATTGCAACTGGTATAAACTTTTCCTATCAATAGTAGCCTATTCAAGGTTTTTGTTTGTTTGTTTATTGTAAGGTGTAACTATTTTTGCTTCTTTCTGTCCACTTTTTTTCGAATCATTACAGAGTGCTTTTGGTTGACTAACGAAGCCTGTTTTGTATGTGATCTTTCTCTTTTTCTGTTGATTAGCATTTTTGGAAATTTCCCTCTCGTTTGCAGGTTCTAATGAGTCAATGATGATAGTAAATGCATTGTTAGAAGTTGCTTCACACCCAGAATATGACATTGCTTCAATGACATTTAATTTCTGGCACAGTCTTCAACATTTCTTGACTAAGAGGTGAATCCTTGTGGAGTTCTATTGCATTAGCTGCATCCCTTTGTAAAGGAAGTTTGAATATGATGATTCTATTCTACCAGGGATTCCTATACTTCATTTGGTAATGAAGCATCCATTGAAGCTGAGAGTAGGAGGAGGCTGCAAGTTTTTCGGTCACCCTATGAGTCCCTTGTGTCCCTGGTGAGTTTTCTGGTTTAGATTTTCAGAGCCTCAATATTAGTGCTATCAATTGTGAAATAACTTGAAGTAGTGGTGCATGTTTGCATACTATAAGAAGTTTCTATCCCTAAAATATACATGAAGTGGAAACAATTTTTGGGTACCAGTGTGTGATTTTGTACCCTAAGAAGATTCTATCTCCAAAAAATGCTTTCCTACTTTGGATGGTACTGCTGATTTATGCTCTCCTCCTTTGTCATTATTTCTCTTATTTGAATCGATTTGGTGGGATTGTTAACAGCATGCAACGGAATGTATTTCTAGTGTAGTTGTGTCTAATGAAGAGAAGCTCATTCATGATTGATGTTTGACCAAAGCATGCTCATAGAAATTTATTGTATGGACTATGCAGTGTTGGAGCTGTACTGCTCATACTTTAGCTATCAATGTAGCATGTGACATGGTAGTTATGTTGATAGCAGTATTTAGCCTCGCTCACCCATCGTATACTATGAATACACTGCCAATTCTGTATAAATCAATAGTCACAATTTGATATAGCATATAGGTTTTGCTTTCTTAAAAATGGAGGCTGCATTAACATAATAATGAAAATACATTCGTTTTGTTATTCATTCCAAGTCCTTTTGAGAACTTAGAGTTGCCACATTAACAAACTTAAAGAGGTCTTTTTCTTTGTTTATTGCTTATTTGCTTCCAACCGCAGCATTTGCAATCTTCATGATACCTTGGTCCATATGAATTTCCTTTTGGCTGTCAAGTTTGGTTTGTCTGTCAATAAATTTTTACTTATGAATAGTGGAAAATTTATTGCTCTGCTTTTGTTCTCTCAAGTTTTCATGGCTAGTTGAAGGGAATGAAAATTCTTTTATGGTTTTCTTAAGTAAAAGCATGCATATGAATAAATAATCATTTTCCTTGTTGTATGTTGTTTCATAAAAAATCTTAAAGAGCTATGGCTTATCATCACAGGTTAGCTCTCGAGTTCAATATCCTCCAGATTATCAAACCCTGTCAGTTGAAGATCTCAAGGAATTCAAACAGACTAGATATGGTAATGATTGGCTGTTTGATATTGGATATTGTTTTGCTTTTCCTGTCATAAGCATTCTGGAGAATACTTTAGTGTTGTTTTTGATATTTCAAAACTCATCAAGCATACAAAAGGCATGGAAAGGTAATTTAATGTTGATTGTATTTCACTGCAACAACAGCATTTCCCAAAGACATTACTTAAGACGTTTTAAACTGGAAACCAGTGTCTTGTACCTTTTAGGTTACTAAGACATAAAACTGTAAATATCTTATCATTCCTTTTGCTTTCTGACCAGGTTATGCTGTCAGATGTTTGATAGTTTAGTCTTAGATGACTAAAAAGATCGGTAATAAATGATTATTTTGGAAGAAGTGTGAAAACACTGGTTAACTTCGTAGTATGTTGGTACTCTTGAGGAATTAGATTTTTGTTTTTGGAAAAACATGAGTTTTGGAATTTTTTTAAAGGAAAATAGATTGATGAGGCGACTGGTTTATATAATTAGTTTGAGTTCAGAAACTCTGGTAATAATAGAAATCAGACTAAAACAGATTGATGAGGTGACTGGTTTATATAGTTGATTCCAATGAGTTTGGTAGAGGGACTTGCATGAGTTCTTTGATAGAAATTATGAGTTTTCCAGAAATGTTTTCTTCAAAACAGGAAACTTCTGAAAATGCCTTTGCTAACTGAAAATAAAAATTGTTTCCTTGGAAATACATGCTTTTTAATTCTCCAGTTTTCTAGAAAACTGGAAAACACCAAATTAGTTGTACTCCAAATTCTCCACTATATAAATAAGGGCCTTGTTTGGTTCATATAATGGTTCATGGTCATTCCTTTTATTATTTTCAATTAAATCAAACAAGGCCCTTGATTTCTATTTTGGAAAATTCATATATAATAAACATGTTTCCTTAATTTTCCATGGAAAAAACTTTTTAGAATGAATAAGAAAACTAGAGCTTGAAACAAAAAGGCTATTTTTGGAAAGTAAACACAACCTTAACCTCTAAACTTTTCTGTATCAGATTCTCTGATTTTCCATATATATATATATATATATATATATATATATATATTTCATTTGTGATTCTGTCAAATTTATCTGTTGAGAGCTTTGGATCTATGGCTTGTACTGGCATGCTGTGCATCATGAAAATAATAGGTGATAAAAGCAGCATAAATTCCGAATGATGGTAATATAAAAGTTAGTTGAATCATAGTTCTTGCTTGGGTAGGGGGGCATATTTTGTTGGCAGAGTTTCTGCAGGATATACCTTTGTGGACTGGCACAAACAATGCAGTCAAGGGAAAAGTAGTTTAGGAAAATGTGGAGGTCCCTGTATGTACATGATGTGGAAATTGCATACAAATATTATTGTGAGTAATTGACTGGTACACTGGCTCATGTATCTCTTTCCTTTCTGACAGTCATTTGTCTGGTTGTTGGTGTTTTTATCTATAATCATTAAATTGTCTTTTTAACTTTTGATCAGTCACTTTCCCCTTATTTGATCAAACAAACTCTTCTTGGCACAATCCAATGGTTGCTTTTAGTTTCAGGCAACAATTTGAATCAAAATATTGTTAAAAAAATTTTGTTTGCTCATTGGCATGTCCATCACTCAATTGGATAATTTTTTCCCCCTGTTGCTATAGTTTTCGAATTTGTTCATTGATTGCACTATTGTTAGTATCTTTCAATTGCTGATTTGTTATCTGCCTCTTTTTTTTTTCTTTTTTTTTTAAATTTGCCTGTTTTATATTTTACATTTATGAGCCCGGATACCCTTCTACAACACTAACAAAATCTGTGACCATGCTAGCTGTCGCGGATGTGTTAATTGACGCAGCATCAGTTTTAGGCGGTGATGCAACTTTGAGAATTCTTTACGTAAAACTTGCTGAGGTATGTATTGTATTTTAAACCATAATAATTCTTATATTTTTGTAAAAAGATGTTTGAGAACTGGAAACTAAGGTTTAAGTCTTCATTGTAACTAACAGGGTGTGCAACATTGCAATTGCAAGCTATATCCTTTCTTGAGGCTTTAGTGGCATCCAGGAATTGTATATAAATTATTTTATGAACTAATTTTCAAATAAGCCCGGCCTCTTATTGTTACTAGTTTTTGAGTCGTAATTTGGTAGTTCAGCAATTGGTTCAATCTTCTTCAAAAGTATCCAAGTAGCTTTGACCTGGAAAGGTAATTGATGTGAGAGATAACTATAATGACATTTTTTATATTATTTCATCCAGTCCTTGCAACCAAGTGCTATATTTTTCTCTTGCAAGGCAAAGGATTGGGATTTAATCTACCTGAGGAAAGTCATTTGGGTTGGATGAGGGCTACCCTCCATTTTGTAGTCCAAGTTAGCCATTCAATATGGAAATAACATTAACAGAAATACTTGTGCAAAACCATTTGGTGATAATTTCTTCCAACATCGTTTCTTCAATAACCATGCCTCATTTTGTTTTGTGTAATTAAACTTTGGACCCTCATTTATAGAGATCTTGTTGCTTCCTGTTTTCTCCTCAGACTGCCTTTCATGCTGCAATGCTGTGTCATAACTGTCTTGTTTCCTAAGAAGGGAACATGCCTGATATGGATTAATTTTTTTAGGGGTTATATGAGAACTTTTTTGCATGCCACCCTCAAGAGTATTTCTATTATCCTTTTTAATTATGTTTGTTTGTATGAATTATGTGAAATCTTTTAAACTTTGGAAGGCCCGAACCTGCCTGGGGAATGACCACAATCAATGGCATCCAGCAGAAGCAGCTTTGTTTTGCATCAGGGCCATATCAAATTATGTTTCGACAGTTGAAGCTGAAGTAATGCCCAAGGTAAAACATTTCTGAAGTTCTTTTTTTTTTTCTTGGTTTCTTTCTTTACGCTCAGTTATTATGTTGAGGGCTTCTATTTTACAGGTGTGGTTTTGTTGCTGTTGCTCTGTTATGTTGGGAAACCATTTAGTTCCTTAAACATCTACTATTTCATTATAGGACTGCAGTTGCATGGCTTGTCCCATGGTCCTTAATTTTAGCATGTCTTGAATTTTGTGATCAGTGCATCTATTGTTTGTGTTGTGAATTTGAAAACTGAAAAAGGAAACCAGCATTTGCTTTTGCATGTGGTTGACAGATAATGTATATATAATCATAATATGGACAAAACCTATTACTCCTGTAGTTTATATCCATATTTTCAATTCAGTAGTTTATGGATTGAAAATGGTTTACTTGTTTTCAGATTGTTTTAGTTCAGAACTCTCAGAAACATAAAAGATTTTGTTGGTTGATTCGCTTTAAACAGATTATGTCTTTGCTTCTGGAACTTCCTCATGAGCCCCAACTGCTCCAGACAGGTAAACAACTCTCATGGTGGGTGGATGCTATTTTATATATTTTATTCTTGCCACCAAGGGGTTGTGGATGTTAGTGTGGAGTTGAGATGGTGAACCGTCTCTGTCCAAGCTACAGATTCACTTGTTTTGACTTCCAAACTTCCAGTGCATTGGCCTCACCAAGCAAGTTGTTTCTGGATGTGAAATCTGAAGTTATTAACTTAAGGAAAAAATTTCAGTGTGCTTAACCATTGGAGCATATTCGAAATGGCTTGATGCTGCATTGGATGGATTTCCTCAACTGTCTTCAGTCATAAAAATTCTCCTCAGTGGCATGGGTAAATCAGAAGATTCTGCAGCAGCTGCGGCAGTGGCATTCAGACACATCTGTGATGGTACACTCTCTTTAGTCGTGTAATTTTTTTCCACCACTGTATGTTATTTGGCTTTAGGAGCATTTGAATTTAGAGAAGTCTCTATAAGTTGGCAACATTTAGTTATCAAGTTTCCTGTGCATATAACAACAATTATTACTTAACGAAGCTTTCTGTTTTATGTCTTCATCCTAAATGGGTTTTAGTTGTAATTGTAAAGAATATTAATGGCATTGCAATCGAAACCCTCCATACTTGATGAACAAATGCCAATTGTTTGCATTGAAGTTTGTTAACCTCATTAGTGAAAGATGGTGATGAAGGAATATGGATTTTGATTCTGCATATTTAAAGGGTTCTATCTTGTTTTGAGGGTCTTATAAAGGGGTTTTGGGTCCTATATTTAATTATTTTGGGTTCTTCATAATTTTCTGCTTTAGGGGTTTTTTGAGAAGTTAAATTAACCAATATTTGAAAGGAATCAGAAAACCATTCCAGGAGGATTTCTTTGTTGTAATTGCTTATTTTTCACTGTTAATAGCACATTCTTTTTCTATCCTTAAAAAGAAAAAAAAAGAACAGGAGATGGGGTTTCATCTGGTATATGATAGGTAAATTCCACTTTCAAGAAAACTTAATGAAAGTGGTTGATTATGGTTGAATATGGTAAATGCAGATTGTTTGAGGGCATCCTGGACTCTGCCCTTGGTTTTGCATCCTGTGTGTCCTGGATTCTACCCTTGGATTTTATCCACTCTATTTACTCAGCATCAGGGAATGCATTAAAAGTAACCAATTTCAAACTTAAAGGAGTTGATCCAATCCATTTTTTATCTGGCTATCACTTGCGAATGATTGTCTCTTATTTTTAAACTAGATATTTTTGTGTCAAGCCTGTGATTTGAGAGAATCTATTTATGCTTCAAGAGCTGTTTTCTAAGAGCATCAGAGTTATGATTTGAATAGGAAGATGAATGATTGCAAATGCTAAACAATCATGTTCAGCTTTTTTAGCTTATCAACAGCTAAAATGCTAAATGAAGTTGAGAAAACCACTAAGATGAAGAAGATAAAAGTTCTGGTATATGCGTTATCTCCTTCAAAATCATGAATGATTGTTTTTCTTCCCTGTGAGTTTTCAGTTTTAGTTCTATTAGTGGTTTTGCACTCCTTAGAAGACACGCACATACACAACTTCTCTCTACTCTATTGTCATTGTTACTGCATTATGTGATTTAGTGTTGTATTTTGAAAACCTTCACTCAAACATGGATCAAATGTTGACTGTAGATTGCCGGAGAAAGCTTTGTGGATATTTTGACGAACTCTTTTCCATATACAACAGTGCTGTGATTGGGGAAGGTAGTTTGAAAGTTTCTGCTGGGGACTCTTTGCATGTGGTCGAAGCCTTCAGGTATATTGGTTACTTGAGAATCAGTATCTGATGAAATTCTGCTCGGAGCACTTGATTTAGATGTTTATGCATTGTTTTACAGCATGGTCATTACAGAACTTCCTGCTGATCAGGCTAAGCTGGCTTTGGAGAAATTATGCTTGCCAGTTGTCACTCCTCTACAGGTTAGGTTGGTTTGTTTCTGATGGATTTTTTTTTCAGAATTGCTCTTGTTTCATAATACTAAGCAAGTTTATAATGTGAACAACCAGGAAATTATTAGTCAAGGCCCAGATGTATTGGAGAAGAAACTTGCTCGTGAATTAACAGTTCATATTGATCGACTTGCATACATCTTTAGGTTTGATTGACATTCTCAGTTTATTTTTTAATTTACCAGATTGATATTCTTAAGTTTCAAATAAAAAAAATTTCAGGTATGTAAATCACCCTGAAGCTGTGGCAGATGCAATTCAAAGACTTTGGCCAATTTTGAAAGCAATCTTTGACATGTAAGTACATGCCGGGTGCTATAAGAAAAGCAGTAATCATGTTTAGATATTCCTTGGTTTTCTGTTCTCTATTGATCTATGTTTTCTGTAGTCGTGCTTGGGATATGCGGACAATGGAGTCTCTTTGCCGAGCTTGTAAATATGCTGTGAGTTTCCTTAGCTGTATTCACTTCTTTTACTCATGAACTTCAGAAAACTAGATATGAGAGAGGTGGTCTTTAGTTGGTCAGTATTAATGATTTTACTGTCAAAATAATCCTTGTCAAGAGTGTTCAAAGGATTTTTTTTTTCCAAGCCATCTCAACAACAGCTTCACTCAGTGCATTAATTTTCAACTGACACCTTTCTATTTCGTACTTCATCGGTAGAGTTTAAGAATGAAGATGCTGTATTTTGTTGGTGATCTTGTTTGGTAAAAAATCATCACTACTCTGATATTAATGAGCTTGGGTTTTCTTTAGGTGAGAACATCTGGAAGGCTCATGGGAATCACAATTGGAGCAATGCTAGAAGAGATTCAAGGCCTGTACCAACAGCACCACCAGCCATGCTTCCTTTATCTCTCCAGTGAAGTTATAAAGGCATGTCTTTCTTCCTAATATGCACACTTTTTTCATGTTTAATTCTAAAGTCAGCTGTCATCTTGGGATGCAGATATTTGGCTCTGACCCATCTTGTGCGTACTACCTGAAAAATTTGATTGAAGCCCTCTTCAAGTGCACAACATGTCTTCTCACCAATATAAAGGTTCCACATTGATGCATTACCTTTTGTTGGTGGTTGGATTTGCTAATAGCACATAGCGCTTGTGGCATTCAGTTATTTTTGCATTTATTTTGCAGGATTTTACTGCCAGACCAGACATAGCAGATGATTGTTTTCTGTTGGCATCGAGGTGCATCCGCTATTGCCCTCAAGTATTTATTCCATCTGCGGTATTCCCATCATTAGTGGATTGCTCAATGATTGGTGTCACAGTACAACACAGGTATAACTCTCTGTATTTGTGTGAGAACACCTGGCCATTGAAAATAACATTTCATCCTAGCACATGTATAAATGCATGAGATGTTGATTGGGTTGATTATCAATTGATTCACTGTATGAAAATAAATGATTTCATGACATATAAGGTAGCGTGAATATGGGTAAGATATAGAACTAATATGTTGATGCATGAATCATTGAAAATCAGGACATGTTAGAGCATTGATATGCTAATAAATGAACAGGTTCGTACTATAAATTTGTGTAAATTCTATTACCTTTTGATACACAAGTGCCAAAGGGGTTCGTAAGATGCATGAAATCTTTTAAATGCTTGACAACACAGCTGCATGTTGAATACAAACTGATCTGCGTTTCACCTTTTGCATTAATAAGTGATAAGAGTTATTTATTCTATATGTGTGTCCAAAATCATGTATATGATGTATTCATGTTTTTCCTTCTCGCACCTCAGTCTATTATTTGGGTATCATACTGTCATTTTATTATTCCTTATTCTGCAAATTCTTGTCCATTTGTATTGGGCAATCACCAAATACTGAATCCAGGTTCAATGCAGGTTTTTTTTTTTTTGGGGGGGGGGGGGGGGGTTGGGGCTTTTTA
>Ga0307510_10000680_pt1 | contig 34715 bp, 7 predicted proteins | sample 12_EM_MG_FD_207224 | JGI IMG/M metagenome (GOLD analysis project Ga0307510, IMG submission 207224) | Populus trichocarpa ectomycorrhiza microbial communities from riparian zone in the Pacific Northwest, United States - 12_EM | ecosystem: Host-associated > Plants > Roots > Unclassified | place... | reverse complement strand
TTTCGTTTTGATTCTCTGTCTTCTTTAACTTCTGTTTTGAAACACGCTGATCCTTTCCACCCCTGACATCCATCCCCTTCTGTAGCCCCAAATAGCCACTCTCTTTATATCTCTCCAGCGTTTTCTTTTTCTCATTTTCTTTCCATTTCTGTTCATTATAGCTTAGCCACAACACTTCACAAAGTTTAGAGTCTTTTGCATATTTTCTTTCTTTAAGCTTGAGTTGTACAGTTCAAGCAACCAAAGGTAATACACCTATTAGCTACCAGCCTCTCTCTCTTTTGAATCTCCCCTCTTATCATTTTCTCTATTTAATTATGTTTTCACCTGCAGTTTTCCAGTTTTTTTTGTGTGGAATTGATAGATCCACAAATATTTCAGATTTGACATCCCATAAAAGCTCTGTTTTTCAATTTTTTTTAAAAAAGATCTCGATTTCTTAGCTCGTGAATTATGGATTTTTGTTTTTGTTTTTATTTTATAATTTCAGCCATGCGTGTAACGCCGGCGGCTTTTTGTCTTCTTTTTATTTGAAAAAAAAAAAAGAGTTTTGTGAGATCTGTTAATAATTTGTATAATTTTACTCTAAAGTCTCAATTTGTTTTACTGGTTTTATTTGCAGGGCTTTGTTCATAGAAAAAAAGGCAAAAAAACAGCAGAGATGAATCACTGTGCGATCCAACAAAACGCTTTTTCAACCCGGGAAGAGATTCGGAGCTCCGTTTCAGTTCCAGTCTCGGACAGGAGAGACCCAGTGGTTTGCCCCAAACCCAGACGGCTCGGTCTGTTAAACAACTACCCTGCCAGGTCTATTAGATTTCAGCTCAGGTAATATTTCCTTAAAATTTTCACCTACTGCTTTTTTTCTTTCTTCTTAAAGAATTAGAAACTGAAAAAAAATTTATGAATTTTCAGCCACCAATCAGAGCTTTGTGATTCAAAAGCAGGGAATGAGTTTTTGGACATAATCCTCGCCAAGGTAATAGTTTTTTTCCCCTCTGTTCATTCAACTTATTTTGTGATTATAAATTTCTTATGAGGTTAAAAAAATCTGAACGTGGTCCCATGAACAGCGGCTAACATTTCAACCGTGAAGGGAAAGGAATATATTACAGATGTTCTTGGACCATCCATTAACCTTGTCGGTGCCTATTTCATCTCTTGTTTGATTTTTAGTACAATAATTTGTTTCTTTGTAGGGTGGTTATGGTGTGGATAATCAATCTTTTTGCAAACAAGTAGCCTCGTCGCCGCCCCCATTTTTTTGCGGGTCGCCGCCAAGCAGAGTAGCTAACCCATTAATTCAAGATGCTAGATTTGGGGATGAGAAATTCTCCCCCCTCTCACCGGTCACGCCTATTCCACCTACGATGGATTTGTCATCTTCATCATCATCTCCAAGGAAAGGAGGATTGGTTCGGGCAAATTTTGGAAACAAACCAGTGGTGAGAATTGAGGGGTTTGATTGCCTTGACAGGGATTGTAGAAATTGCAGCATTCCTGCTCTGGCTTAAAACCCCGTTTTCAACAAAGTACATAGTTAAAAAAAGAAGAGCTAAAACAGAGATCACTTCGGTACGTAGTTATAAGAGGAATTTTGGTGTTCTCATGAGAGGGAAACTGAGGGATCCTTTTGCTATTGTAAAAATTGTTTTGAGGGATTCTTTATGCATGTAAAAAATATCATCTTTGTAAGTAAATTGAGTTGACAAAAATAATGAGGGCTTTTTTAGATTCTAGGTAGGGAAGGTTATGAGTTGATGACTATAATCAATCCTCTGTATGATTGTTGCAAGTAACGAGTCTCTAAGTGAGAATCGGCAGGCCTTTCTTTTCTCTTTGCTTCCTTGTTTTTCAACGAGCGAATGGATTAACAAGGGAAATTTGTACAAAATCAAGTTGTGTAGAGAGTATTTTGAGTTAGGGATTTGCAAATTATAATGTAAATAAACCTTTGGTATGATTCCGTGATGGTGTCACTCTGTTGCTTATTTTTATTTTTTTCCTTCTGTGTTTCCTTTTGGATTCGAACCTCTAAAGCAATATCGTGTGATGATGTATTGATATTCGCTTGTGAATTACGCCATTATGTGCTTAAAATGGGCCCTGAGAAGGAGCTGATTTTCAGTGGCTCTTTTTTTTGTCCTTCATCCACCACGATGAACACTGAGATCTTGCTTTGTGAAAGCCGCATATTTGGGTGCGTTTGTTTACCTTCAGCTTTTATGTTTGCGATGTAAAAACACTAAGGTATTTGGGAACATTAAACTGTTTAAAAAATTAAGTTTAAAATGTGAACCAGTATTTACATGTTTTTATAATTGAGTTTTATAAAATTTTATTTATTTTTATGTTTCAAAAACATTTCTAAAAAAAATTAATATTATTTTGGTGTTTTTAAATTATTTTGATATACTAATATCAAAAATAATTTTTAAAAATTAAAAAAATATTATTTTAATGTATTTTCAAGCAAAAATCACTTTAAAAAAAAATTACAACCATATAATTACCAAACCTCTTATACATGTTTTTTTGTTGCGCTTATAAATTTCAATTATAATTTTTACCAAATATTTTATTTTAGTTTGTATAGAGTTTTGAAATTAATAATATTATAATAACAATAAAGACATGATAATTATGTTTAGTAATGAAAAATTCTTGAAATTATTTTTTAAAATAATTAGAATTTTTATTAGCATACGTGAAGACTTCCACCTCAAAATATAAAGTTGAAATTTCTTAAAGAGACTTTCGATCCATAGTAACAGTCAAATAAAACTGAAAAATAGTATTTATCTTAAAACATGATAATTTAGTGATACAATTGATAAGATTACTAATACATATCTCAAAACACCACGATAATGGATAAGAATTGTTTGGATTTGGGCAGAGATTTTTTGGGTACTTATATCGACCCGTTTGTGTAGCTTGAAAGCAATAATAATCCCTTCAAATTGTAGTGATCAACATGTCAAAATTGCTTCATTTCACTGTCGACGTAATAACTGACGATGAGAGATTTTTTCTTATGGACCCGGAAACATAATATATGTTTGCTCTTGAACCGTCATTCTGCTGTAATTATATGAATTTTGGAATATCCTTTCCATGATCAAATCCGTCGACAAATTTTCGTACAGTATGTTAAGAAAAAAAATAATTTGGTTGGTATTATAATGTCAGGTATTTTTTGAAAGTATTATTTTTCTTGAAAGTATAGTAAAATATTTTTTGAAGATTTTTTTTCATTTTAATACATCAAAATAATTTGAAAATACTAAAAAAATATTAATTTAATATTTTTTCAAACCAAATATACTTTTAAAACACAATCAAATATAAAAACAAAACGTACTTTGAGTGGCAAATCATTCTTTTTCAAATTGAATAAAATCAAAACATGTTAAAATTACCGTGTTTGTAAGAATTTTTTCAATTTTTCATTTTTAAGCAGTACACGGATTGACTAAACTCAACATGATATTTTTACCAAACAAGCTCGTTAAAATGGAAAAAAAAAAAAAATGAGAAGCATGTTCTCTAATTTGAATTTGGAGTGAACAACAACCTGGAAAACATTCAAGGTGTCCAAAATAATGTTGTACTTGGAGGATTGAAAAAAGCGCTTCTCCATTTCTGTTTTTTTTTTTATATATAGAAAAATAGACTTTTGAACAGAAAACTTCAACGTTTTTCTCCTTTTTCTTTAGTTTTCATGAAAATGGAGTAGAACTCTCACTCACTCACTACACTCTGTTGTAGTGAAAGCTGCAGAAAGAATCGAAATACTTTTACTGGAGCAATGTAGTGAACCGCAGGCTCAAACTATGCCTTTTCCAATTCGGATAAAAAAAAACCATGCTGCTTAGAATATCGTGCTTGTTATCTTACGACTGAAATCGAAAGTAAAAAAGAAAAGCATTCAAATTAAAGTAGTTCCGAGTCACTGCTGCAGTTTTTGTTTAATGGGGCTTTCGAGTCCCAAGGCCAACGTGAGAGAGGCAGGGGGCAGCTGCCCAGTGGAGCCTCACCGTTAACATCTAGGAGCGTGCAACCTTATCTTCCTCACGTCGTCCAACTTCAAATTCTAGTTCGAAGAAATTCAACTTTTCAACCCAGATTAAAATAAAGGAAGAAAGAGGAAAGATGAGATTTTAAACTCAAAAAAGAAAACCAGTAACCGATTATGGCGTGGGGCTAATCAAACCAGAGAAAAGAAAAGAGGAGAGCCAAGCCTGAGCAGCAATGGAATAATCTAACCTAATCATAAGTCTGAAGCAAGCCTGGAATACGGCTGGGCTCAGCTGATCAAAATGACGCAGGTCCATTACGTTCCTTGCTGATGTTTTATCCAAATCAACCAACGTGCTAAAGTACTGTTCATAGTTTTGCTTTGCTCCCCCGAGCTATCTTTTTCTTTAGGCAATACAATTTGGAAGTCGTCTTCTTCACAGTAAAAATAAATTGGAAGCAAGCTAGGAGGTTGCTGAAAATTTCTATCACACCGCATACTATCCCTAACATATCTTACTCAACATCTATCTTGAAATTAGAACTAAAGATATGTTTACGAACAATGCCACAAAACATAAACTTGCCACCAGCCTCGTCGACCTAGAGGCATGCCTCGCAGTTATGGAAGTAGGAAATTTTCCTGGGAGTGAGACAACAGAATTTGAATTATGCATTCTTTTGTTGCCAAATTTTTATTTATTTATGAGATATTCATTCGTAAGATGGAAGAGTGCAGTGTTTTTAAGAATAACATTGGTATTTCAATAATACTTACCACTCCATATATACTTCATCTACTCAAATTAAACCTCGCATATTAGTTAAAAATTATATTAAAACTGATATGATATATTTTAAAGTAACTTGGTAAAATAAAAATAATGATCCTATCAATCTTAATATAATATTATCAATTATTATTTTTTATGAACAAATCTAACATATTTAAAGTTTATGATAAAAAGAAAAACTGCTTAACGTACGTTTTATAAATTATAAATTATGAGTTTCTTGGTTTGGTTTTCATCATCAAAAGACTGAATAATCAATGGAATTGGTTGGTTATCTCAAGGACCCATCTGTGTCATTCATTCACCGATTCAACCACGAATTAGTTTTTAAATTTCAATATGGTAAAAATGAAGTAAAATAATGGAATTTATACTAAAGCAAGTGCTTCATTAAGAAGACCGAAGACCGGTGACTTACTATACTCTTAAAGAGTATAAAACCAAAGATTTGTATCTTGACAACATTACGAGCGACTCATCGACCTGGAGTTTCACTCAAGGAAGTAGGTGTCGTGATAGCTGTTGAATCTTCTGCCCGTACATGGATAACTGTATGAAACAATGGGCTTACCAGTCTTGATCATTATAAACGATGATGCTGTGATATCGAGTTCATTGCTGAAAAAGAATCAATATATTATTTATGTAGCTTATCGCTTGGACCTTTTCGAAGAAGGTTGTTTTACCAGCATGTTTATTTTAATGTATTTATTATTTGAGTTCAAAGCTTTACAAGCTCTGCGTCTAGAGGATTTTTTTAATCCCTCCTTCCTGTTCTAAACCTTTTCAAGGCCAATGGCATGTCAATTGGATTGGGTTGCTATTCTCCTTGAGTTTGATAACATTCAATGAGACACTTGAGAATAATATACATATTCTTAATTGCTATTAGAAAAAAAAAAAGAACTGAACAATGATCTAATCGAAAATTCTGATTAAATTTGCCTAGCTCTCTCCTTTTTTCTTCTTCTTTCAGACCAATTGCACTATTTGAGGAACGGCCGGTGGCTTTTATTTTTAGATGTATTTAAAAAATGTGTTTTATTTAGAAATGTAATAAATTAATATTTTTTAGTGTTTTTTAATAATTTTGATGTGATAATATTAAAAATAAAAAAAATTATTCTTTTTAAATATATTTTCAAATAAAAGATATTTTTTAAAAATATCCTTCCTCACGTCACAAAACACTGGCAAGAAAAAGCAGAGGCATGGCATGAGGCATTCAATATATTCATTGTTTGTTTATTTTTATTTTTTTTTCTGGGTTATTTTTTTTACAGCTTCCCTTGAAATAAGGTATCAATGAATAAAAAAAGGAAGGCTCACCGAAAAAGGTGGTATCGGATATACACAATTACACATCATGGTCGAAGAGGCAGTGTTAGGTAAGTGTGTCATGACCTGAGCTGGATTTGAGGCCAATACAAAGATAGCATGCATGTCAGCATGTCGAGTCATCAAATGTGGCCTCCTGCTTTACACGCACCTCCGTCCATTCAGCTACCTCTGCAGTCGTCCACCCCTTGGGAAAAACAAGCGGCGCTTAAGTCTTGCAGCATTTGGCGACGATATGGTAGACACAAGAGACATTGAAATTGTTAATAACTGTGAAACATCGTGACATTAGCCCTAAGTCTTATCTTATTCTTCCCACCATCGCTAAAAAGCCCATTCTGCCCTCAAAACGTGGCAATATCTCCATGGGTCATTCAAGATCTTATTTTAACCAAGCTGTCCCTTGATCACTGAAAATTCATTGAACAGAGCCGTATACAGCGTACAGTTCCAAATTGACAAAACTACCTTCGTGTAAACAATTTACCCTTCAACATCAAGAAGAGCACTTGTTAACATGTCTTGTGCAAAGGACAAGAAAGTGGCATGTGCATTTATGATCACAAGAATCCACAGCCTGCGATCTCAACACCAAATATACCAGTCCAAGTTCAAAACCAACCTTTTCTAGTAGCCAAGTTCTCCCTTCCCCTATAAATACCATAAAATTCTTCTTCGTTCTTCCTTAGCGATCCCGTCAATTATACCTCCATTCTTTTGAAAACGCAATATTATTGCAGCAAGAAAATGAAGAGTCAAGGAAATGTTAATCATGGTAACAATACGAGACCAACTAAGGCTGAAGGTAAAACAACTGCAATAACGACAGCAGGGATGAGTACAAAGGCGAAAAAGAAGGGCAAGAGCACTGCGGTTCAGAAGGTGGAAGACGAGAGGGAGAATACAGGTGGTGAATCGACTCAGATGGTGATGGAGAATTTACAATGTTGGGAGGATCAATGGCCATTGTATAGGGGTATTGTGGATGAGCAAATGTCATGGGGGTCCATTTGGTTGCCATTTTGGGATGTGGACTATACGGGCGAGGCTTGTCGAGAAATGTTCAGTGATGTTGTCTGGGATGATGATATTTGGAACTTGAAGGGTATTGACAAGATACCAGATGAATAGGAAGAGGGAGGATTGATTATAATCTCTACACTGTTCGTTCAAATTTTACAGAAGAGTACTGGTTAAAGCCCGAGGTTGTTGCATTCTAATTTTGCTGTTTCTTCCATTCTGGCTGAGGCCTGATGATTTGCATGGTGACCAGCACCATGCAATCTGATCAATCTCTGAATAAATTTCTATGTTCGTTTAAGCAATATAGGAAGGTCGGTTACAAATGTATTTTATATTGTTTAGGTTGTTTAACCCAGTAAGGCAGTGCCACTTTAATTAGCATTCTCCAGTAATTTACCCGGTAATGTACGATATTGCAGCTAATGGATTGAAGCTGGTGTCAAAACCTCTATTTGGACGGGGAAGCTTAGATTGTGTTTATTTTTTTGTGGTTAAAATTATAGTTGAAGTAGGTATAATTTACTTATATATAAAATTCAACTATAAAAATTATTTTTCTTTCTAGTTTTTTTTATGAATTTAATATACAAACTTTAATTTCAACCACAAAAACAAACACTGTTAGAATTTGAAATCTAACCATGTTTTTGATAGATTAATAGCTTGTTTGGAATACAATTTGAAATCTGACTAGGTTTTTAATTAAAAAAAATTGAAAAAGTGAATGTGGGCTCAATATAGGCGGTATGAGAGTTTATTTGGAACGTGGCTGGCAATGCGTGTTTCTAAGATTTGTTTGTTTAAAATTAATATTTTTTATGCTTTTTATTATTTTTATATGATAATGATGTAAAAAATTAAAAAATATATTAATTAAAAATATTTCTAAATAAAAAAAATTAAAATAATTATTATCTAAATACCACAAAGCAGCTCTAGCGTTCCATTTTGGTCCTAATTAGAAATTAGAAAATAAACTTATACCGGGGACAAAGTTGTGGGTTCAACTTAACTCTTTACAGCTAGAGCGTATCAAGGCCCTCCGTGAGGCCTAGCCTGGTCTAACAGATCGGAATTTAAAATCCAAGTCAAGTAAAGAGCATTACATTGACCAGGCCCATCTAGCATCCCGTATGCGAGAGTAACTGTAACTCCACCGAACCTGATTTATTAAGAAAGTCCTATATGAAATTCATTTTTTAATGGATTGCATGGGGGTTTGAGTTTCTCAAATATTTTCATCGATTCTTATATAAATATCTACTAAAAATATAGATTAGAGAATAATAAAAAATATAAAGACATGTTAGGAGCAATTAGACTTTTAAAAACATGTAAGAGACTGGACCTAAAATACATGGATAAATTGAGCTAACAATTTATTTATTTTGGATAATGTTGAAAAGACACAGCAAATTTGTTAAAAATCTTCCCAGGCAGGTATTAAGAAGGGAAAAAAAACCCGATCAGAACAAATTTTTGTTGAACGCGAAAAAAAATAATAAGTATTACTACCATATTTTATAACAAAAAAAAATTATGTGAGGATTAACTTGATGTGATATAGTCAACTTTACATATTTAAAAATAACTCAGATGACAATTAAAAATATGATTTAACTTGAAAAATCAAGAATATATCTTTTTAAAATATATAGATAAGATACTGGATTTACTTGGATTGACTCGAATTTACCCGAATCAACCAATTGAATTTTCAACTCATGTCATGAGACCCTAATAACACTGAATAAAAAAAATATTAAGTTTAATTTTTAATTAACCCATTATTAAAGGGGTGATAATGAAAACAAAATTCAATTAGAAAAAATTAAGGAGTCGAGTCAACCTGGGTTAATTTACTAAACCTTAGCCATGAAACATGGCAACCGTATAGAAATAAAATTGAAACAAATTGTCAAACTCAATTCTCAATCAACCCAATGTTAAATGATGAAATTGAAGAGAAAAAAAACCAATTTTTTTTAAATAAGAACACTAAAAGACCACATGAGCTAAACTAAGTTAACCGGCTAAACCTGTAACTTAACTTGTGAGACTAGAATAATTTCATAAAAAGCAAATTAAAATAAATTATGAAGCCTAATTATCAATCAACTCAATATTGAAAAATAAATTTGAAAAAAATAAAATAAAAAATAAAACTTGAGGCAAACTAGGCTAACTAACATCCTATGTTATGAGACCATAATAATCCATAAAAAGAAAATAAAATAAATATACGAAACGCAATTCTCAATCAACTTAATGTTGAAGGATTAAATTGAGAAAAAATTCAATTAAAAAAACAAATAAAAATCCAGGTCAATACAGGTTAACCTGCCAAAACAAGATCATGAGATCAAGATAAATTCACGAAAAGAAAAAAAATCATGAAATCAAGTTCCTAGTCAACCTAATGTTGAACGATAAAATTAAAAAAATTTAAAAAATTATCAAAAAACTTGTCCAGCCTGACTAATCCGCAAAACTTATGATCCAAGTCACGAGACTATAATAATCCCGTGTAAAATAAAAAACAAAAAATTATGAAGATGGCGAGCTGAGATGATGAGTTGAGAAAAAAAAATGATTTTAATTAATTCAGGTTAACATGTCAAACCTGAATAATAAAACTGAGATAAATTTATAGAAAATAAATTAAAATAAATCATAAAATTCATTATCCATTATAGCTAACACTGAAGAATAAAATTGAAAAAACATAACTCGTATAACCTAATTGTAAAAAACCTTGGGATTTCATTAACAAACACCACCAAATTTTTTTAGCCCAGCCCATCAACTTCCATCACTTCTCCATATCCCATAAGGAAGGTGGTGACTTTTTTTCTTGAACATAATCTTATTGAAATTAAAAAAAAAAATGAATTGAAAAATTAATAGGAAAATAGGTACATAATTAGGATTATGCGAATCATGTAAAATATAATCCGAGTAAAATATAACTCGAAGAATGAAGAAAATACTTCGATGGAGGAATGTGAAAAAAAAATTAAATAATTAAAATTTATCAGAATAACTTTTTTTTTTTATCCGAATGCTTATCGAGTCGTATTCATAGTTAAAAAGACAACAAAAGTACATTATTCCTAGTTAATCAAAGATAACCGAAGAGCTTCTGCTATTTTATCGGATTACAAAAAAAAAAAAAAAGCATGTTAGTTAAATAATTTTTATTTTTTACACTACTCCACGTACAATTACTTTTTTAAATCCTAGTTATATAAAAACTAAAACAATTTATTCTTTGTTTATAAAAAAATATTTTGCATGTTAAAATTCACCTCATACACTAGATTATCTCAAACTCTACTGCTTTGAAACTGAGTGCCATGGCGCGTGCAAAACACAACCGAACGTCAACTCAACACATAAGTCTTCAAGCCATAGCATGTTACCACACTCATTGATATCGAGTGGGTCTTGAAAAGGTCTAATAAAAGTTAAATTTTCCCCGACAACCTTTCGCTTATTTCCACTCCTCCTGCGTGCAAAACAAGTCCTCACTTCAGTTGCCGCAGGAGATCGATTTCTTTCTCAAAGAAAGATAGCAAAAGAAGATTCGTAATTTTCAGATGGGAGAGGGAAAAGGGTCGACTCTGGTTCACCTTCTAGTGGTGGTTCTGTGTCTGGTTGCCTTTGGGTTCGCCATTGCTGCTGAAAGACGCAGAAGCACTGTACGCACCCCTTTTCTTTTCTTTCCATTCGTTTTCTTTATCCTTTTAGTATGTTTTTAGCTACAAGCTAGGGTGTTAGGGTTTTTGTTTATATTTCTCATTGTTTGTGGTTTGATTGATTGATCTCTGTTTTGTTACTAATTTTTTGGGCCCTGGTTCTAGTGTTATTAGAGTCTGTGACGTTTTGTGAGATGAGATAAACAGGAGATCTGTGTGTTTTAAGACTTAGTGTGAGAATTATTGGGTTTTGTTTAATTTTGCAGTTGTTGTGATGTGCAAAGGTAGAGAATTTGGCTACAACCTTTTTGACGAGGGTAGAGAAGAGTCTCGAAGTTGTGACCTGGCAGCTGGGCTGCTTCCTAGCTAATTGGTTAAATTTGACTAAAATGAGTTACTTGAAATTAGCAAACGGCGAGAAAACCTGTATATTTGTGTTGGTATGAAATGCTGTGACTTGAACTGAAGTTGGTATGAAGACATTGGGTTTTGACAACGAGTGAAGTTGTGATGGCTGATAATGTGAAGGATTATTCTAAAATAAGTGGTTGAAAAAAGTTTTAGTTTTGTGGACTTGTTAGTAACCGATGTAACATGAACAATTTGTCCTTGGGAAACTATGTTGTTGCTCTGCCATAGTCTTTTATTATCTTCTTGAGCTTTCGTCCCTACAAACAGCATCACATTAAGTATCACTGATAGGAAGATCAACCGTTGAAGTTATCAAATTGTTTTTACTTTAAGCTGTAACTCGTTTTTCCCTTTCCTTAATCAATGTGGTCACTACTCACTAGGCTTTCTGCATCAGAACTAGATGATGGCGGTAAATGAGTTGGGTGGCCTTGTTGTGATTCCCAAAATTATTTTAGTGATCGTAACAAGGCCAAATGCTTTGGTGACATCATACACCATGTAATCAAGTTTGATTTGGTTTTATAGTGGATATTTATCTGCTCTGAAATTGATCCCACTATATTAAGATATGTGTGTGCAATTGGAACTCTAAATTTGAGGCATAACCTTTTAGTTTCTTGATTTAGCATTTATATTATCTTAATCCTGAAAATGGTTGAACTCTAGCATGAATCATTGATGGACTACTAAGAGTCACTTGAAATTGTGTTCCTGTGTCATGAATTTCCTGATGGATACCTTAGGCTCTTGCTCCTGGTAAACAAACACTACACTACCAGAAGGGAACTGTAACAATTTGAATATGCAAATATAGAATTTCTTGTCACCACTTTGTTGATTTGTCTTCAGTGAACTGGAAGATGGAAGTAGCTTGCAGTTCACTGTACTTGCTTTCAAGAAGTTCTAGAAAACAGCATTTAGGCTCAACAATTAGTGCTTTTTCAGGAACAGCAAATCCGCATAAGAAAACAGTGATCTTGTTTGATATGGCAGTGTGCAGGCAGGTTTAACTTGGGGTGAAAGCCTGTATTGGTCAGACAGGGGTTGCATTGGTCCCCTTCCAGTTGACAATGAATAGCACTGTAGGCATATTGCTGTTTTACATGACAATAATAAAGAATTTAGTCCTAAATTGTAATATCAGCAATCCATGGTGTCTGTTTTTCTTGAAGACATTGTTTTTCTGCAAACAGGGCCATATTGAAAAAGATGCAACAAACGCTACATACTGTGTCTACAACTCTGATGTTGCAACTGGTTATGGAGTGGGCGCTTTCTTATTTCTTCTTTCAAGTGAATCACTATTGATGGGTGTCACAAGATGCATGTGTTTTGGGAGATCACTAGCCCCTGGTGGAGATCGAGCTTGGTCCATCATATATTTTGTTTCATCATGGTGAGAATTTTGATGCTCAGGATAATGTTCTTTATCCATTCTTGGCAGGGAGACTTCATGCAATGCATTGTTATCTGTCAAAACACACAATTAGTCTCTCTTTGTTAAATTATCATTTCTTCTTTCAAGTGAATCACTGAGACAGGCACGGGAACACTCACATACACACAAACCATTCTTATTGCATTATGGTTTTCATTCTTTCTTTTCATGCCTATGCATCTCTTTGCCAGGATCCCATGCATTCGTAGCTGGTGAAGTGACATGTTGGAAATTACACATCAGTGATTAGTGAATTGACATAATGTTGTAAATTACAAGTTGCTACATTGAGGCAGAGGATGACCTATGCCAACGGGGTTTCATATATTAGTACTCTGTTTTGAGGATAACTGTGATTAAACTACATCTATCATTTCATCGAGGATCATTTTCTTTCTCCAGCTCTAGCATTTTTATGGTTCAATCTGAAACATGCTTGCACTTTAAGACTTTTTTTTTCATCTTATGCATCTGCAGGGCGACTTTTCTGGTGGCAGAAGCATGTTTAATTGCAGGTGCACAGAAAAATGCCTATCATACCAAGTATGTTGGGATGATCTATGCTCAAAACTTTGCCTGTGAAACATTGCGGAAAGGTGTTTTTATTGCTGGAGCAGTGTTTGTGGTGGCAACAATGATTCTGAATGTATACTACTACATGTATTTCTCCAAGGCTACTGCCACCAAGGCAGCTCTCAAAACAAATCGTACAAGTTCTGTTGGGATGACTGGCTATGCTTAGAATCAAGAACATGACTAGATAGCTGAGTTTTGATCCTGATGTTTTGAGTCTGTTGGCGATTCTATTGTGCAAGTGTGCTGATATACATTGCGTTTTTCTGGCAACATATAAGCGTGGTTATGAATGTTACCATCATTTGAAAGGATTGTGAAAAGTTTAAACTAAAAAACATGAAACATCAACTCTCGTAATTAAGAGAATTAGGTTATCTGAATCCCATTAAATCTATGGCCTGTCCATGTTTCTAGTTCATTTTAGCCTATTTTATTTGGTTTTACAAGCTGTTATGTGCACGAGACTAGTTGCAAACCAGGTGCTTTGATTGTAATGTTTGAATTTATTAGATTTCTTTTGCCATGGTTGGTTGAACTATAGGGCTTCATCTGGGGGGGGTTGCTTCTTTGTCTGTTTGGATCGTGGTTGTGGCAAAGCAAACTGTTGTAGGCGTTCCTTAACTGTCACAGTTAGATCCGGTGTAAAATATTTGTTAATCAAATGTCAAGAGAGATTTATAAATTAATAATATAATTACTCTATTGAGGTTGGTATTTATATAAATTGATAGATTTAAAACTATTTATTGTAAATATATAACATAGATTCAGAGAAAATGATTAAATTTTATCAAAAAATAATATAAAATGAACCATCTTTTAAAGTGTGATGGTTCTTTTGGTTGATATGTTATAATTTAAGGTAGGTTGGTTTCTTTTGCTTTTTTCGCTGTCATATCTTACAAAGCTCTTTATTGCATTATAAAATAAGTACAATATGTGGTGATGATTGTGATATGAAAAAGTAAGTTCAAGTTTAATTAACAAAAATTAAACCTTGTGCGAGGAAAATATTATAACTGAAATTATTGTTTATTATCTCATAAATAACGGTGTATTAAAGTAGTGATTTAAAAAAAAAATCAATTTGATTCTCACACTTTTTCTTTGTACAATTGAGCTCTTTTAAGCCTGAATTAACATATACTTTTTCTTTGTACAATTGAGCTCTTTTAAGCCTGAATTAACATCCAACTGTATGTTTTTTTTGTAGAGAATTGAATTGAAAGTCAAATGACCAAATAAAAAAAATAGGAGAACAATAGATAGCGTCTTTGATTTTATATAAAAAGTTTAATTTGATTCCTTATATTTTTTGGTTTTTAGTTTTGTCAATCCCTTTAGTTTTCACAAAATTCAATTTTGATATCAAAGTTTTTTTCCTCATTTTTTAGTACCTTTCAGTTAAAGAAGAGAGAAAGAGAGAGGACCGCTAATCTTGACAAATAAAAAAAATGGTCGTTGTCGATGATTCCGGTTATCAAAAAGGTTGAAATTGGTGTTAATAAGTTTTATCTAATAAGGAAAGTTTTACCTAGGTATTTTTTTTTCCTTATCCTCTTTCAAGGAGGCAGATCTGACCACATAATTGTTTTTGGGTTTGGGTTGATTTTGATTTTTTGAGTTGTTTCTTGGTTTTTTAGGGCCATAAATAGGTTTATCAAGATGTTGAAGTATTTTCTAGGTGTTTTTGGTATATATAAAAAAAAGAATATTAATGGGTTATTAAGCCAAAAAAACAAGAAAGCCTTGTTTTTATGGCAACCATAGACACACGTTGTCTGATACCCTTTAAAATATTAAAAAAAAAAAAAACCTAGGTGCGCGGGTTGGGTTGGAAAGCCTACGTGTCTAGATTGGAAAGCTCATGTGTCTAGGTTGTTTTATTCAAATGCCTAAGCTATAAGTGCTTGGGCTCATTTTGGGTGTTTCTTTTTTGTTATTTTATATCCGGGTTAAAAAAATAAAATAAAAATCATTGAATTTAATTGAGTTCACGAGTTAGATCACAAGTTTAGTGGGTTATTTCGCATCACCCAGGCTATTTTTTTTTTTTTTGTCTAATATTTTTTCTGCCTCTTAATTTTCAAGGAAAAAAAACTATGCTTTGTTATCAATGATGTAATTTTTTTATCAACACCTTGATTTCTGTTTCAAAACGTTTTTTTTTTTATAAACTTGTTTTATTTTAATTAATTTCATCTAATCTTAAATTTGCAATAGTGGATAGTAAAGAAAACGAAGGAGAAGAAACCTTGCCGGGCGGATTTGCTAGATATTAGGTATAAGAGTTTTTTTTCCGAATAGGTTTAAGAGTTGAGTTAGGATATTACTAAGATTTTAAACATTATATTACATGTCTTATTATGTATATGGATGTAATCTATAAGATGGACTTAGATTTTAAATATTATATACGGGTGTAATTAAAAAAAATGATTTGTAGATTGATTTAATGATTTAGAGAACTTAGCTTTTTTTCATGTTAATCTTTAAATTAGATTTAACTGTTATGATCAAATGTTTAGCAAGTTAGAAGAATAATTTTACTGTATTATATTAACAAAAAAAAGAAGAAGGAATGGAATGAAATATTGTATTTTTTTCACTGCATTACCACAACATACCTAATCAAACATGTAATAGGGTGTAGCTCAACTGATCAGTCCTTGAATTTGTTTTCTAGAGATCACCAGTTCGAGTTCCACAAACTTTAGAGCCACTGGAGGCTTACATGGTCGTTAACTTCAGGGCCCGTGGGATTAGTCGAGGTACGCACAAGCTAGCCTGGACACTCACGTTAATAAAAAAAACCTGTAGTAATACAAATCTTGAGGAGTGTAACTCAACTGATCAAGTTCTGATTTTGTTCCCTCAACGTCACCAGTTGGAGTCCCACAAACATCAGGGCCAATGAAAACTTACATGATTGTTAATTTCAGGATCCGTGGGATTAGTCGAAGTACATACAAGCTAGATTAGACATCCCCGTAGATAAAAAAAAAAAAATAATGCAATTTCCATAATAACATAAAACTTACCAAAATGAGACTACTTCCAGATTTTATAAATTGACGCGATAAGGTTACAAGTACTTTGTATCCCTAATTGACATTACGACAGAATAATTATAAATGGCATAATTATGGAACAACTGGTTATCATATCCTGCATTAATTCTTGACGGACCTTTGGGATTGCCATCTCCAATGGCAGGTTAACATAAGCCTGCTCTAATGTCCTGACCACGGGCTATTATCATGATGGTGTTGCGCAGAACATACAAAATGTACACTCAAATATGTGCAAATGGAAGCAACGCGTCACAATGATTGATCTATTTTGCAAGAGTGCCACGTTGTTGACTTGAATTTTTAGTTTGTTTTTCTCAAGGCAGGGAGAGGGGAAAAGGGCAAGAGATGGCAAGGACAAGGCAAACGTTAGAAAGGACAGGAGCAGAAGATTAAAAGCTTTCAAGTCGGAAAAAGGACAAAATTGAGTAGTCAAGGACACCAAGAGGAGTCCAAAGTCCAAGCATAAGCTAAAAGTTCTCAATATTATTGCCTGCCTGCTTGGATCAGATGCCCCCCCGTTCCACCTCTTCGAGACTTGGAGTTGGATCCCTTTTTTTCCTCTTTTTTTTCCAGCAACAGACCAAAACAAAATCCCTTTTTTTTGGGTTCGATAAAAGACGAAATTGTGAGCATACCGAGTTCGAACTTACCCCCAGGACATACTGATTTATTAGTACGGAAATAGTTGATTGCCCCCGCTGATAGTGGAATTAAAGAAAAAAAAAACTATAAAATAATATTTAAATCATAAAAAACTATTTAAATTTTTTATTTAACTTGGATTAACAAATTAATTTTAAAACCAACTCATTGAATCCTTATTTAATTTAAATTTAAAATTAATTATGTAAAAATTACCTTAATGCAACTCAATTGACTTAACAAATTTCAAGATAAATCAAACAAATGGCAGTAAATATGATTTGCTTTTAAAAAAAAGTTGAAGATGACTCTTTTTATTTTTTGAATATTAAGATTATAATATATTTGATCAATTAGAGCTTAGTGACTTAATTTGTTAATTCAACAACTCAATTTATTGACCCCACAAGATTTAATAATATTTTTTATATAATTATATGGTAAAATAATAAACATTCACAAAATCAAGTATGAATCCTAATATCAAGACTTTTATTTGAAATCGTAATAATTTTATAAAAATAAACTGAAATAAATTATGAAGATCTATTTAAAATTAATTAAATATTGAAAGATAAAATTAAAAAAAATATATAATTTTCCTTTATATTCTTTTTAGTATGCAGTATAATTGCAAAATTGATAAGATATATCCCAGTTTTTTTCAGATGCAGAAAAAAAAAAAAGTGAATGAGGTGAGATATATCCTCGATTTTTTTAGCATGCGGTACAATTGCAAAATTGACAAGATATCAATAATGAATCCCATTATATCTGAACCCCTTTTTACTGTAAGAACTTTGAGTTTTTCTGCTCTTTGCCCAAGTCTTGTCAATTTACTGCCCACGGAAACGACATTGCCATGAAAATACCAATTTTGGCCATCGAAAATGACATTTCCACGTTTCCTTAATCAAAATACATTGCGGTAAGTTTTAAATTTGTACTTTTAAAATTTATCGTTTAAATTTTACAAATTATTTTACAAATTTCAGAATTATTAAAGAATTTTATTATTGTTAATTTTAAAAACTATAAAATTAGTTAAAATATACTCAAGCTGGTTCGAATATATATTTTAATAAAATAAATATACGTTGAGGGTAGTTGCTCTCTTTTGGGATTAAAAAATAGGCATCAACGTAAAACATAGCTTATAAAAAAGGGACACCCCCAGTAAATATGAAGGCAATGAAAATTTAAAACACTCCATAAATATGAAGGTCGAAATGCATGTCTGGTACACAATTCCTTTAACCAAATTAGTAGAAATGATCCACTTTTTAGGTAGCACCTCCAGTAAATCATCCACGTAATATATACTTGATAAAGCATGTTATGAGCGATCATTTCAACTTTCAAGTAAGAGAAGAAGGAACTCAAAACGATAGTGGTGAGCGAGTGAGGAGCAAGAGCAGCTGGGGAAATTCCATCAGTAAATTTTCCTGATGTTTGGTCCAGCGATAGAATAATTCCGTTGTTACATTCATTTATTAACTAGCCGAATTAAAATAATTTAAATTTGAATTAAAAAATAATTAAAACTCAAAATTAACTAAAAAATCAATTAAAACAACAAAAACAACATCTTTCAAACTTGAATTGAGGATCTTATGGATCTTGATTGGTTACACCAAACTAGACCACGTAAAATCATTTAGCAAATTCTAAATCCGATACAGTAGTAGAATTTGAAGTTGTTTTTGTTTTTGTTATCGAACATGTCTCGCATGTTCAAGTTTTTTTTTTTTTGCGGACTTTGACTTATGATCCATTTAATCCATGAAATATATTTGTAACACATTTTAAATCCCATTACAGGATCGTAAATCATAATGTAACTAAATTAGCTGGAATCTACTATTATAGTTTCCATTTCAAAATACTAGTTTCTAGATTTCTCACCAATAAATTAAGTGGCGATATTCCTATTTTTCATATTGTTAATCCAACTCCAGAATTAATAGACGGATTAAATTAACCTTTTATTATATGAAATCAGCTTTTATGTGTACAGGGGCCAAGCCAGGAATTGAGGACTGGGAAGGGCCAATAAGAATATCCCAGTAAAGTCATGTATTTATTCCAAAATAAACTTTAAATAGAAGGGTATAATTAAGAATTTTCAAGAATTTAGGACTAAAATTTAAAATCTTCTAAGATTTTGAATGCCAGGACCCCCAGCGCTCAACGTCTGCTCCGGTATGTTTATGCGTTTGCATTAATGCGACCGAGACATTTTGCTAAACTTTCATGATTTTCATCCCAACATTAAGATAATCATAAAATATTTTAAAACAATTCCTGAGCTAATCAGTTATCTTCATGGACATAATTAGTAATTAGTTGAATTATTCTCAAGCTAATTATGCTGTGAAAAATTCCACATTCTCCGGTCATACTAAACTCATTGAAATCTTAAGTGGATTACGAGTACCGATAAATTCTTAAATTAAATTATATCCCATATGAAAAATTCACATATTTATGAGAGTTGATTTCAAACTTGACTTTAAGGTTAAGGTTAAGGTCAAGGCATCATTTGTTTGTTTGGATTTTTTAATGGAGAACTAAGACTTTGCTGGGAGAAGTACTAGCCTTTTAAAGACCTCACAAACGAGGTCGTCCTTTTTTCTGTAATTAATGGTGCTAATTGCAAGCTAGAAAATAAACGTGTAAAGATTTATTTTGAAAGAGTAAAAATTCACAGGATTGCATCAAATTTGATACCTAAGATCGTACGGACTTCGTTAATCCAGACAGGATTTCCTCCTTACATACGTCAAGCACAGCCAAAGTCTCCAACACCGCCGCGAGATTCCCGGCCAGCCTCGGCCAAATCCCATGTTTCTCCTCAACGTTTAATTAACATATCAACCTCTGTTTTGGTCCAAAACTGTCCCCAGCAAAGCCGCGTGGGAAAACTTTTACTTGTAGTTTTTTTCTTATTTTCGCAAACATGACGTGATGTAACATGCTCTATAACTTCATTTTTTTTTTTATAGATTTCAATTGATAGTGACCATCAACATATATATATTCACTTGTTTATTAATTTTCGTTATTTTAAGGAAAATGATATTCTTCAATTAGAATTAACTTCATTTTTCTAACAAGATTAAACATAATTTATTTGTGTCGGAATAAAAAATATTAATAAAAATCTTACTTTTGACAATTTGGTTGAAATTTCAGTCGTAGTAACTAGCTAAATAAGACATACATCTCTTTCCCATCAAACCTACCTCCAAGTTATTCATTTGATGTTAATGTTGGGAGATAATAGATCTTTAGGTTTTGTTTTTATTCTTAGTAGCATTTATAAAATAATAGATATTATACCATAATTCATGAAACTGAATTTAAAGAGTTGCAAAGTATAACATAAAGTTTTCAAACCTACCCTTAAGTTTTTTTTTTTTTTTAAATCTCATAAGAAATAATAGATTATTCGTTTTCATACAATACATTATCAAAATCCTAATTGCTCGAAGGTAAATGAAGCTAATCATCCCGTGATCCGACAAAGCAATGAGAGAGTTATTCTGGCTTGTGTGGCTTAATAATTGAACAAAGATAAAAGGAAAGAACATTACAAAGGCAGCTTTTGTGATCAGATTACAAGAGCAATGAATATTACGTAGATTAATAATTGAGAGAATGATTCATAATTAAACTACATTAAATAGTGACGAGTGCAAAGGGCTCCCTCAATAAAAGAGGCGCGTGGAGCTGATTTTCAACACAATGACCGACAAGCAGCAGAATTCAAACTGAATTCTCATGGTAGATGCTGCTACGGAGTCAGTAATTTGGTGGTGAAGCATGGACAAAACAATGAAGCTATCTCTTAACAATATCAGTCCTGTTTGTAATATGCTCATATATACAATAAATTCAAAGCAAAATAAAAAATCGATGATAGCCTGCCAATTTTCTCATCACGTGGGCCAGTGTGGGTGTGCATGAGAGAAGAAGAGTGAGAGAGGCTCATCCTTACAGCTACTCTCTCCTTCCTTACCCCAAAATAGCCGTCGCTTCTTTCACCTTTTTATAGTACTTAGTACCTTCGCATCCATGACACTGCGTGTGTGAGAGAGAAAGAGAGATTTTTGAGCCTCGAATCCAAGCACCCGGACCTCATTTCAGCCAGCTAGCAAGATTTCTGGAGAGAAAAGAATTAGAAGAGTGTCAGAAAGGATTGGAAGTTAAAAGAGTGGGTTTTTGAAAGCTTTATGTGGGTTATCAAGCGAGATGTCGTTTGGCAGCTCCAGGAGATTAATGTACTCTTCATCTCTGGTGGTGGTCTTGGTTGTTTTTGTGTTACAGATTTGGGTCTGCAGTGACTGCAACTGCAAGGCAGGAGCAATAAGATTACTTCAAGAGAATGGCATGGAAAAGTTTAAGGAGAGCAGCGATATTACCAAGGATAATTATAAGAGCAAAGAAAAGCACTTCAGGAAGTACTTCAATGAAAGAGCTAACACTTCTTATGGTTTCAACAAAACTGAGAAAGGATTTGAAGAGAACAAAAGAAGAGTGCCCAGCTGCCCAGATCCTCTCCATAACTAGTTGAATAACTCAAATTTCAAATTTTCTTCTTTCTTTTTGGTAATTTTAGTCCAAAATACCCACGTTTTTCTTATAATTTTCGTGCTAGAAGTTTGATTAGCTAGTTTTTGTAACTTCAGAGGGAAAAACTGGGGTATTTCGGTATGTTTAAGCCCTTTTCTTTTGTATGGATGATCATGAAAATGGAGGATGATGATGTGTATAGAAGCTGGGAATTTTGTTTTATACTGATTAATACATGGAAAACTTTTGTATTGCCTTAATCTCTGTCTGTACGTACGCCCAGCATTCTGAATCCTGTAAATCCATCTCTTCTCATAAGAAGAAGAAGAAGAAGAAGAAGTTACAGGGAAGAGTACATATGGCAGGCATTGTAATTATGTACAGAGATTCTTGTTTTTTCACTACTACAGCAATAAGATGTTTTTGCTTTTTACTTCCCTATCACAGAATATATATTGGTTGCTTGTAACAGTGTCAAAGAGATATCATGGAAGCTTTTTTCCTTTCTATCTGGGTAACATGAGAAAATTAATTTATTCAGTGTTGAGTCTCCAGCTTTAGCATTGTATGGCAATTTCTTCTAGTACCTGTCTTCTCCTCGTTTAGCAAGTTTTCACTGATTAGTGTCGTAGTCTATTCCTCATCTTTCCCCATCAAGTAAATTTTGGTTGTCCACCACATGCTTTCCCTGCTCTCAAAGCCCTGCCCAAAATCAAATTCAAAATCTCACTGTAAATCTTGCTATGCAACTCTAATTTTGATTAAGGGATCTACCCCTTATATGTATGGATTTTTATTTTTTTGCAAGTTCCAAGAGTTGACTCTCTCGCACACCCTCGCCTTTGGCACAGTGGATCCACCGCCATGCTCTCATGGAGCATGCCCTGGGTTCGAACCCAGGTTGGGTGGCTTCGGGTTGGGATGTCTAGCCGCAAGGTCAGTGCATTCAAAAAAGAAAGCGTTGACTCTTGCCAGTTGACAGTGGATTAGACTAAGCTCTAGAAGAGAGAGTTAATGTCTGAAAATTACCTAGAATGCCGTTGAGGATAGAATGGCAATTGAAGGGAGATACTTGCGTTGTTGTAAAAGTAATTTAGTACAGTTAAGATTTTGCGAAAAGTTAGACATGAGAAATCTAGAGTTTAAGAGCACAAAGATTTCATAGGATAGCAAACTAGTAATTAAAGTACATATAGTTGTTGAATGTTAGATTAGACTATAGTTTTCGTGCATTGATTTGTTTGGTATAGAAACCTTCAAGTCTAAATTTTCTATCGCTAGTTCCAGTTAACTTTTTGTCCCGTTATGAGAATGTGCCTCAAGGAATACTAAAACTACGGAAAAGAGGAGGAATCTTTTTTCTTCTAGCTAAAAAAGCGCCAGGTGGGAGATAATTTCCCTACCTGGTTCACTGAGATGAAAACTAAAACTATTATAGCTAAAATATCAGTCACAAATGTTTTAAAAAACTCCTTCCCCCATTCTGATGGAGTATTGATCAATTTATAGATCTATTTTTAACCAGTAGTCCCGTTAATCTGACTGCGATGTCGTATTGATTTTCGTTTAAGAGAATGCAGGCCTAAATTCATAATTGTAATAACAATAGCAGTAATATATATGGTTGAGCTTTTTCGTAGATTATCAGTGTTGTTTTTTCTTATTCAAATCATACATTTAAACTATCTTTTTAAGAGATAATGTTGTTCTCATATTAACTTTCGCGTTAACCAGTATTATTAAAAAAAAAATTAAAAAATCATTTTCCTCGTAACAACTTGGTAAATTAGAAGAAATTTAATTAATTTTTTGGATGATGATATGAAGTTTTGAATTCAGAAAGTTAGATAAATAAATAAATCTTATTAATGAATCAACTAGTTAAAAAAACCCTATCATCTAGTCGAAAAACTAAATGAACATGTAGATTACACTTGAGTTTCGTTTATTAGAGAACACTTTCTAAATATTTTTGTATTTGTTTAGTTTTAAAAAACATTGATCAACAAAAAATACTAAAAATACTTTCTAGTTAAAGAAAAACTTTACTTGGTTTTTAATGAAGTGTTTTTTTTTTATTTTAAGAAAAAAATACTTTTTAAAAGTTGTGAAAAAATAAAAAAATATCTTGTTATTTGTTAATTATATCAAATCTGGCCATTAATTTTTTTATTACTATATATTTTTTTTGAATCTTTTTTTTTTAAAAAAATTATCTCTTAGAATTTGATTTAACTTGATTTTTATATCAACTTTGATCCTCGGTTTTTTATTGTTATTTACTTTTTTATTATTTTTTTATTTAATTTTTTTATCTATTATATTTGGTTCCGGTTTTTTGTGTCTATTTTATTTGAAACAATTTATGAAATTGTATATTTTTTAAAAAATTTTATTTTTTTATTTTTTTATTTGTTAGATTTGATCTCTATTATTTAAATTAATATTTATTTTATTTAAAATAATTTATAAATTATTTTTATAACTTGGTCCTCTTTCAATTGTTTTTATCCAGTGACAATTTTATGAATAGAATTGTTTCTCCTATGGCAATTTTATTGTACTTTGAACTCTATAATTGAGGCGGTCAGAGTCCCGAATTGTAATATGTGAAGGCTCCTTAATTCTAACACTATTCCACTGATATTGTTTGTTTACTTTATTAATTTGTTTTTTAATTAGCAATAAACTATATTACTACTAACAACTGGGGTCCCAAATTGCAGGGGAGAGCGACAAAGAGTAAGATGTGAAGTGTGGTTATTTCAGGGGCATTTACGATATTCTTGGTTTGTAATTATAAAATAAGCATGGGTTTTTTGTATTTTGCGTTAACAAACAAAGGAGTCTTCTCTCGTATTCTGGTAATTTCGGGTGGTATTAGAAAGGAGAGAGCGCCATAATTTTTTATTTTTTATTTATTTATAAAAATGCAGGGAAACCAACGTACGAACTATGCGGCGTAAGAAGTTAAAAAAGCTGCAAGTTATTTTGTAGCCGTGTTAATTTGTCTGTTTGCAATTTGGATTCGGAATCAAACTCATCCTCCCCTCACAAATCCTCCCTTTCAACACAAATTCAGCTCACCAACGCACCTATTGCTTCTCAATTATATATTCGGTGTGTGTATCATAATGTATTCTTAGCAAGCCTCGCATGGTAATTAGATTTGCTTTCCATGTTAGAGCAAGAATTAAGGACGAATCTCAAATATATTTTTAGCTAGATTATCGGTGCAATACTGTTTAACTAAAAAACATAGTTTTTTATTATTATTATTATAAAATAACATCTTTTTATCAAAAATAAAAGAACGATTTGAATAAAAATATAAATGAAAAATCTTAAAGTGTGTGAAAATACTTAATTGATTTTTTTAAAATAAGTTTGAAAGCAAATCCATATATTATACATGTACTAAAAGGAAATGATGTTGTATTTTGTAGAAATAACATAATTATAAATTTTGCCAGTTCTTTTATTGTAGTGGTGATATAGCAGTGGCATAATTGTGATTTTTGGGTTTTTTTTTTACAAAACAGGTTTTCCTTATATTTTTTATTCTTCCCATACTTGATATTTTTATCATTTTACACTTGGTCTATTTATTATTTTTTTTTAAAAAAAATTATTCTTTCCTTTTTTTTTCTTTACAATTTTTTTGGAAAAATAACAATATTTTTTTATTTTTTAAACTTTGAATATTTATCACTCTACACTTAACCTATTCATACTATTTTTTTGTTCTTATCTTTATTATTTTGTAATTATTATTTTTACACTTTTATTTTAAAAAATATTATACAAAGACCAGGAAAATAGTGTTTCACGGTAGCAATTGAAACATTGATCTATTATTCTGCTACATTAAGTTTAAAATCTTACAAGTTTTTATTAATACATATATTTTTTATAATGTTTTATTATATGTTAATATCGATTTTTAGATTCATGATTATAGTTTTTACTTTACATTAAAAAACATATTAATAATACTTATACATCAATTCTTGAGAGAGAAAAAACTATCCCACCTACGGCGATAATTCTCCATTTTTTCACGTTAACAAACTGAAAAAATACTAATGACAGTGATACCTCTACTTGTACTAGTATATATACTTGGCGAATGAGAAAGGGATACATCAATGTAGCTATCAAGGGGACCTATATATGCATACACCTTGTGTAGAGGACACCTGGGGCATCTGTATGTACCTATCAAGGTTGCACATGGAGACTGATGGGCCAATCAGCTCTTAGTTGACGTTGCCGTCCAAAATTATTGACAGGTTTTGTATTGGACTTGAGCGTGTCGAAAAGCCTCGAAGCTGGGATCAACATGATTATGTTTTCCCACCATGAACGCGTCATGTGCAGAGATGTGCTGTTGTGTAGGGGCCTCCCAATGTATAAAAATATGAGGCAGATATAGTTAACATACACAAGCTAGTTATATGGACAAAAGGGTTGTTCTTACTGTCCTCTCAGTGTATAAAAAAATAAATCAGATATAACATATAGTACCAGCTTGTTATATCTGACAATATATGGGCTGCTATTTATTATTTAAACGTGAGAATTTAATATACATTTCAAAGGCCATGCTTAATGCTTTGGAAGTCTAGTGAAGCCCAGTAGTAAGCCCACTTCTTTTAGTTAACTTGTTTCACTCCCTAAATCTCTATACATCAGAGGCCCACAACTGCTGCCTTGCAGAGGAAGATGGTAAGCAGTAGAGGAGGTTATAAAACGAAGAACAAGATAAAATAATTGGTGCATTTGCTTAGAAAGCACACCAGAAACATGCATGATTGGTGTGTTCTATGCTTGTAGTTTTATCGTGTATTCTAAAAACCTGGAGGGGAAGAGCCTTCCGATACCATTACAAAATGCCAAAAGTTAGGTAGAAAAGAATCCTTTTATTCCAGCATACAAAATTAAATGTACACGCTGAAAAAGCTGTACGGTTATATATATACTGGAAAAGTTAAGAGAGGACTCGTGTTTTAGTTATATAGATGCTTCATCAGCTGTTCGATTTTCTGTCCACAAAGGCTGCAACTCGGCAGCTTCTGTCATACCTGTATCGATAGTTTTCAGATCAATTTTTAGCACAGTTTGATTAATTTTACGAGTTTTGAAATTAATGAATATGTAAATTTTTATGTATTTTTAAAGCCTGCATGCAAGATATTTATATTTATATAAAAATTATATGTTCAAACTACAGGATTAAAATTCACTAGATAAATAAATATTCTAAGATTTCAACTAGCAACCCAACACGAGTCTTGAAAAAAAATAAAATAAAGGCAATAAAGGCATCTGCCCTGACCAGAGGTAACGGGTCCTTGCCAGTTACAAAAGCTGTTTTACTTTTTAAAAGCGAGCGCTTATAAACCAATTAGGCGAGGAAGAAATGACTAAAAATCATAATTCGATAGTGTTTTTTTTTTTTTTTTTGCTGTCAGCTCAACTGGGATTAGCTTGGGCGTATTGAAGCCATGTATTCCTGCATGGAATCGAACTTACAAGGAATTACATGGCCTGTCGTGGTCTCAAAGAGATGGCAATGAATAAGTGCTATATATTCACCAGAAATTCATGGATTGTGATAACAAGCAGACACTATGAGATATGTTTAAATAATTTTCAAAATAGCAACAAGTTCCAGGATTCTAAAATTATTTTCTGATGATTTTTTTTTATATAAAAAAACTAACATTAAAATTGGGATTTCGGCCCAATCATTCTCGTATCCAAAGATATAATACTAATGTGAATGTTCGGGCCCACGTCCCAAACTATTAGGACCAAAACACACTGTCTTTGGACTTGGGTCCAAATATATTATTGAAAAAAGAAATAAAATATTCCCACCGAAGAAAAGAAGGAAATTTAAATCCTTCCAAGTCTGTTCAAATAAATTAGATCTATTCTAATTGATACAATTTTTAGTAACAATTAGACTATAATAATCAAATAAAACCTCAAATAACATTGTAAAATGAATCTCATTTATAATTGACGTGGAGTCTTATTGGTGGGTTATTTAATTAGCTAGTTTTAATGGCCTTTTTACACATTTATTTAATTGGTAAAATCTTTTTTTTTTGTGGGGGGCGGGGGGGTTGACAGCGGGAGATATCCCCAATCTACTTTAACATACCAAAAATAAGTTTATGTTAAAAAATAAAATAAAAAACTCCAACACAAAACATTCCCCAAGGCCGTGCTTAGCAAGATGAACTAGGTTCCCTGGATTAAATGCTTTTAATGGAATGATAAAAGCCCCTTTATCTTACAGGTGATTGTGGCTTCAATTCAGGCCTAATGAGGTGGCATTTTGGTTGTGACTAGGGATTGTTTGGTAACTTGAGATTTTGAAGGCACACTGAGGTAAGGCTTTTCTGTCTTTGTGATTATAGATTCTATTTATTTTTATGTTTTAAAAGTATTTTTTTTAAAAAAATAATTTTTTAAATTTTAAATTAATATTTTTTTGGTGTTATTAGATATTTTTTATGTGTTGATATTAAAAATAATTTTTTCATCTACGTTGTATTTTTTAATTTTTTTTTTCATCTTTGAGATTAGATTATTAGATCTTAAACTTTACAATCTTTTTCATTTTTTTACGGGTTTTTTCGGTCTCATATCTCAATTTATATTTTAGTTAATTTAACTTACATTGTCTCAGATTATCTTCACTTAAATATTTTTTTTTTACATTAGAAAAAATTAATTTGATCTGGCTCAGGACATAGAAGTGTTCACCTATTTAGTTATATTCTAATAAGTGGCATTCAATTATTGACGGTATTGAATGATTGAACTAAAACTTATGACTTGATTTGATCTAATTTCAAAGGAAACTTTATTAGTTCAACAAATATACAAAGAAGAGGATGCTCCATGTGTGGTTTCCTAGCCTTCAAGGGGTATCTTGATGTATATATATATATATATATATATATAGACACACACACACGCACACAAAGAAGAGGATACTCCATGTGTGGTTTCCTAGCCTTCAAAGGGTATTCCCTTCAAAGGGTATTCTATATATATATATGTCATGAGGAGGGGCCGGTTGAAGTCTTCTCTTTTTATATTTTCTTAGTTCAGTATATCTCTGGATTAAGATATAAACTATGATTAGGGTAGAGACTTTAGCTGTAGTTATTCATGTTCCAAAATAGCATCCTTTTTTTGTCAACCAGAATTTTGAATCTAAATATCTTTAGTATCGAAGGAATATTGTAAAATCTTATAAAAAATTTTATAATGGAAATCTAGCGCAAAAAAAAAAAAAAAAACTGCAAGACATTGATCATCACCCACTACGCAACCACCGTGAAAACTAGAAGCCAGTCATTCTTATATGCGAGCTTTCGATTCCCAACTGAATTCGCTGTGGTGCTTTTGGTTAATTATCCAGCAACAAGTTAAGTATTGGTTCCAGCTGGTAGTTCTTTTGTTAAAAGACTGGTTTTTTCATTTCATGTTACGATGAGGTAATAAAAAATCTAAGTTGTTTATGAACAAGATTAATGTGTTGAATAATTAAATTCAGTTTATCTTGCAATCCTAATAATCTGAGACTGATAATTGTATCTGGAAAAATTAACAAGATGACTGATATATATAAAAAGTCTTTTTTTTTTTTTTGTAGATTTAAAAATTCTCATATTTATGTTGATTTTTTTTTTTAAATTTTGGGTTTATCATGTTCAATGCTCCACAAAAGAAAATTGAGGTTACGAGAGCATGCATCCAATGTCTGGCCGATTATATCAAAGTTTAAGAAATAAATAGCTGCAGGATGGAAGCAGAATCTTCTGGACATCATTCTGAACACCAATCCTGCCTGATAAACAGATTGTATGGACAGCTCAGACGCAACTCAAATGGTCAAAAATTTCATTTTCTTTGGAACTGATAAACGTCAAAGTTTTCTAAATATTAACAACATATAGAATCCATGAATGGATACCATACGATTCTCAAAACATAAAGGGAACTAATTAAATCAAGAGAGAATGATATGATCCAAGTCCATAATCCCCACTCTGAAAGCATATTAAGGACAAATATGGAATACTCAAAACCACCGGCGTCTCACATAGGTCGCCCACAGTACCAGTGCAAAACTATTTTTTTTCTTGATTATTTCTAGTATTATTATTTGCTTAACAGAAAAAAAAAAAGTTGTTTTATTTTTATTTTTATTTTTATTTTTCTTCACATGTGCGGACTCCTGAAAACCGGAGAGTTTTTGAGCTTTGTATTTAGAATTTTAAAAAATAAATAACGCACTTTGGTAAAATTTTTAGGAGAAAAACTTGGGTTTAAAAAGTTTTTGAAAAATAACATAATTTAAACATAATTATATTTTTAAATATTATTTTTATACACAACTGTTATTCTTTTAGCTATATTTTAAATATCATTATGTCTTTTGTAAATTAATTAATTAAACTAATTAAACCGTAACTCAAAATTTTATGAAGATTCATTAATTAAAATATAGGATTCAAGATTCAATGACAAAAGAAAAAGAAAAAATAACATCAGTTTATAAAAAAGAGAAATTAAAAAATATATAAAAAAAAGAGAACAGATCACCATTATTTATAGAATATTAAGAGTGTTGAAAACAAAACCCTGATTTATTCTCGATGACTCATTATTATTATTTTTTTCTATCACATCAGCTTATCTTTTTTTTTTTGGATATTTATAAAATTTTAAATTGATTTTTGTTTCTACTAATTAGTTTAAATGATAAATAACTTTTGAAATAAGCAATGTTAGTTTTACAACTATATTATTTCTGTGATATTCGTCAAATTGTGTTAAAATGATAAAAGAAAATTGCATCAGCCATGATGTTTTTAACAAATAATAGAAGACGTGGCTATCCGCAGGTCTGACTTTGTGCTTCATACGTGCCTCTTTCTAATTTTGTATCCTTCTCCTCCCACCTTTATTCCCCTCTAGCATCCCCATCGTCTTTTCTCCTCGATTTTGTTGACCTTTTGACTGTACTATAATTATTTTTCTGCCCTCGCAAAATGGAACTGAGAAGGGGAACAATAATTAAATACTCCATGAAGAAGAGAAAGAAGAAATTGAAAAGAGCTTAAATTGTCTATGCAATTTTTATTGGTGTCAAAAGCAAAAGCGGGTGTCAGCTCCAGCTCAAGACTGATTGTCCCATCTTTTTTATTTTTTGTTGGTGAAAACTGTCATTAATTAATAATTAATTTTTTTTTGGTTAACAAAACACTAAAAGGACCAAATTAAAGGTCAATTTAAGTTAATTTTTTTAGAAAATACTAAAATTAAAAGATATGGTACCTAAGTGAAAAAAAAAACAGATGGAATGCTTGTTTTTTTTTTTAACTTTTGACAAAATATTTATTATAGTCCTTGTACCTTTTGAATTATAAATATTGAGACCCTCTAAATTATGAAATTTTAAAAATAATTTGTCCACAACCTCATTCTTTTTATTTTTCAGCTTCTAGTTTAAGAGAAGAAAGAGAAAAATATTACTGATATCGATTTTACCTACTAAAATAGTTGATTTTTATATCAAAGGACAATAAAAAAGTTCCACTTAAATGTTTTTTGACCTTCAAAATATTTAAAAATATATATTTGAGCCCGATAAATTTTTTTATTTCAAGTTATTGTGTGTTTTTTAAAGATTATATATGAATTTATTATTATATCTACGTGTTTTGGATCAAAAATATATTGCTAATCAAAACTTTTTTCTAAATTCAATGGAGTGTCTAATCTAAATCACGAGTTTAAAAAGTTAACTTGATTTTTTTTGTTTTTTTAATTAAATAATTTTTTTATTTTTATGTTTTCAGCGGGCATGTGTGTGTGTCTCTATATATATATATATATATATATATATATATAGAGAGAGAGAGAGAGAGAGAGAGAGAGAGAGAAATCGGGAACTCTCCAGTAATTAAAATGCACTTAAGATATGATGGTACATCTGTAATAAAGTTTATGCATGTAGGGTAAAAAAATCCTAGCCAACTAAAGAGACAAGAGAATCAGAGGCTTTTCCAAGAAAGCAGCTTACTCAAACAAGAAAAGACTAGGAACAAAATCCCTGGTTTTTAGCTTTCAATTTCACTCCCAAAACACCACCCCCTTTGGAAACCGCTGCGCCGCCTCCTTCTTTCCACAACACACCCACCAACCCCTTGCCCTTATATACTCCCCTACCTCTCTTCCTTACTTATCTCTCTCTCTTACCATCTCCGCACAAAAACCCCTCCTCTAGCTCAGAAACACTACCGGTGAGAATGAGCTGCAATGGCTGCAGGGTCCTGCGTAAAGGTTGCAATGATAACTGTACCATTAGACCTTGTCTTCAATGGATCAAATCCACTGATTCTCAAGCCAATGCCACTCTCTTCTTGGCCAAGTTCTATGGTCGTGCTGGCCTCATCAACCTCATTGAAGCCGCGCCCCAACGACTCCGCCCAGGTATAATATATACAGACACACATGCACAGTTTTTTTTCCAGTAATTGTTCGGTCTGATTTTGCTTTTTTTCCTTTGCGTGCAGCTATATTTAGTTCATTGCTATATGAGGCGTGTGGCAGGATAGTGAATCCGGTCTATGGGTCAGTTGGCATGCTTTGGTCAGGTAACTGGGCCCAGTGCCAAGCAGCCGTTGATGCAGTGCTCAAAGGGTTACCCATCATATCAATTCCTTCTTCTGATGTACCAACACCACACTTGATCTCTTCCCTCAACACCTACGACATTCGCCACGTGTCCAGGGACCAAAATTCTCCCGAACTCAACAAAGTCAAGAGCAGAACCCGGTGCAAGCGGTCCATTGGCACCAGGCCCAGTTCACTGGCTGAGCCAACGGGCCGGCTTAACCAGGGAGAGTTGGGATTTGAACCGGTTCGTGAGTCGTGGCTTGGTCATTTGGGAAACGGGGATAGTCGTATCAAAGATGAGGATAGCATATTCGCTGCTGAAACTGTGGAGGATTCTTTGTGGAGTCGGGTTGAGCCAGACCAGGTCTTCAAATTTAATGGACAAAGTGATGATAGTGATCTTAGTTTGGAACTGACTCTTGCTTTGGTTTCGGAGTAAAGCACCAAATTAATTGAGTTGAGCATGCAGGTGTGCTAGCTAATTTATCTTCATGAGATCATGCATGGTGAAGCAATTTTGACGACTCAAAAGGATAGCAAATCACTTTTATATGCTCTTCTTTTGCTAGCAATTACCGTGTATATATGCATGTGTGTGTGGGTGTGTGTTGGGATAATTTATTTTTTTTTTTCTTGAAAAAAATCCGAAAAACTCTCCCTCGATCTATTGTTAAGTGGTTGTTTGGGTGGATGTGTTTTTATGGAGGGAAAAGGCATATATATATTAGGGACATACATTTTACCTTGGCTAATTTGGCGAGACATGTGCATAGATGATTTTCTCAAAATCCATGAAATTAATATATCGGATTTTAATGAAATGAAATAAACAAAATATTTCACCTCTTTTCTTTATATGTTCTTGTTTTGTGTTCAGCACTGATTAATTAATATCAAGAACGTACTTTCTACGTACTACATAACATTTTGTTATTCAGACCTAGCTATTCTCGTTAAGAAGATGTATTCATGGTTATAAGACTTTGATTCGGCAGGTCCATCTAGCCCATGACTCAGATAAACCGGTGAAATTAGATTTTGATTTCTTAAAAAATAACTTCAATTAAATTATTTTGTAAAAAAATAATAATAGGGTTTTTTCACTATCTAAATCCAGGCCAAACCTTGAATCGACAGGTTAACGTACGGGTTGACTTGTTACGCTCGGCTAGGTCTTATAATTGTGATATTATGATTTATTTAAGATATTATATCTCTTTCCTAATTTAGTCAATTAGGGACACCTTAACTAATGTTCAGCCATGTCACTTAAGTTTTTTTCTACTACAACACCATAATTCCAGTTTTAATTAAACAAACGAGTGCAAGTGAGAATTGCTTGGGGTGGGATTACTAGCAATTTGAAATACTGGTTATAGCTATGTGGTCTCTGTGATATAGAGATTCAGTTATATTAAATTGTATGGTTTAAAAAACCAAAATGAATAAAAGTTACTGAGATTTGAATTTCGAAATATGGTTGGTCAACAGTCAAACTTGACCAAAATCTGCATCAATCAATCCACAACATTTGTCTCTCTTATGCTAATAATTTTGACTTCAACGGGAAAATAACGGAATTGAAAGAAGAGACTAACTTCATCTCCAATACTAAACTTCAATTTTTTTCACATTCCAGTCTCTCGAGGTTGAGATAAGAGAAAGAAAGTAACTAGAAATTTTGAAGAGAGAGAAGCTCTTGGGTGGATAAAATTTAGCTATCAATAATTTTGATTTTGATAGTTATAAATTTATTTTTAAGAGAATAACCCAAATATTGAGATAGTTTCAAACTTTAATGATATTGAAAAAAATCAGGGTTTAGAAAAACCAAGAGATTAGTTAAAACTCACACCTAAAAGCCAAGAGATTAGTTAGATTGTTTGACATGTCAAACATATTGTAACCGTGATTGACTAATCTTGTGTGATTATTAGTGTCATTTGCCATGTCATGGAATATATATTTTATTCTTTTTATTATTGTTAATTTTTTGTATTATGATCTCCTCCAATTAGTTATTATTTTATTTTTTTTACAAGTCACATAAAAATAATTAAAATATTATGTTTTTTTTATTTACAATTGCTTTGCATATTTTTATTTGAATATTCATGATTTTGATAAAAAGAAAAAGAACATGTGATGCATGCATTCATGGATGGGCATGAATCCAAAACTCAAACCTAAAAGCCAAAATACACACAATTCTTAAGATTAAACTGATTAGCTAAATTGTTTAACATGTCAAACAGGCTGCAACTCCGTGATTGACTAATTTTGAGTGAATAGTGTCATTTGCCATGTTATGGAATATATATTTTATTATTTTTATTATTGCCAACCTGACAAATCTATATATATATATATATATATATATATATATATATATAAAAAGTATTGATAGATTGCA
>Ga0307510_10000679_pt1 | contig 34757 bp, 43 predicted proteins | sample 12_EM_MG_FD_207224 | JGI IMG/M metagenome (GOLD analysis project Ga0307510, IMG submission 207224) | Populus trichocarpa ectomycorrhiza microbial communities from riparian zone in the Pacific Northwest, United States - 12_EM | ecosystem: Host-associated > Plants > Roots > Unclassified | place... | reverse complement strand
CCCTTCTGGGCTATCACTATTTCATCAATGACAATGGGACCCTCCGCCCAAAGTTCGACCTCACCTCCACCGGGCCGAATAAGGGTAACCCGGATGCGTTCGTTGTTGCATCCAAAGCTATAGGTGTCCCTGCGCCCAATAGTGCCCAAGATGTCGATTGGCTACAGCTCAAGGCCTTGTCAGGCAAGTTGGCGGATGCAGTATTTCGTGTCTACACAAAGGGAGGCCAGCCACCTACCAGTGTGAGCTCTCTTCTTTACTCGACCTATTCAATCGATGTGACACTTCTTTATAGTGCACCCCAGGATCAGGTCCGATCTCCGTTAAGTATACTACACAATACTGTAAGTGCACACTGGCATGACCCGATGATTTTAGCATGGCCGTTGTTGACTGCGTGTCTAGGGTTTGAGGGTGGTTCACTCTGAAAGTCGCATCGTTCGCGCGGACGATATTTCGCTCTTTGATACCTTTCGTTGGCCTGGGACTTTACGTTACTTACATAGCCGCTTGTAGTTTTCATCCTAGCAGGGCCAGCATATTTCCTCGACAGGTCGATCTATTTTACTTGTTCATGCAGTTCTATGAGCCGGTGTAGATTTCTCACCAAAGTTCTAGTCCGGAAACTTGGGAGAAACCTTGCATAATTCTGACTCTGTATGTTCTCGTCAAAATAGACGTCTATGAGGGCAGCGTTGCAGATGACCCGTGCAGTTATAATTACGGAATCGGTCTGCGCTTTGACCTCCCTCAAGACCACAGTACTTAATGAAGAAGGGACGAAATGCTCACCACGGAGTGAAGAGCTTTGGGATGCTTTCGGTCAATATGTGCTAATGAGACGCGTACAAGCCAGACATAACGAGAACAGGTTATCTATCATAGTAAGCCTCAAGTGAGATCGAACGAGTCTGATGATCCGAGTCGCGCCGGCGATCGGGTCCTCAATGGCAAGGAAGGAATCGCGGTAGCGGCGGATCCGTCACCAAGTGCCTCTTCACGACGTTTCGCAGCGATCTCTGCACCATTATGTGGCCTACGAATCTGTAGACAATCATTAGCAATTCTGAACCGAAACACCATGGGTTGACCAGAAACAGAGCCAGCTCTGGATATGGCGATTGTATTGGCTTCGGTTAGTACTTGCAGGACTCGGCAACATGAGTGGTCGGTTGTCCAACAGCAGGCAAAGTCAGATAGATGCGGTGGATTAGTACTCAGTGGTTAACCACTGATTAACTTCGTTCTCCCACAAACCCACCAGTGCGTAGGTTCTGGGCCATTGCCATGATTACGCAAGTTTCGGCTATCATTGAAAGGACACAGGAACGGAGAGTTCAGCGACCACTAGTGGTGATGTAGACGGCGTTGGAGATAATTTGACATCATTGTGGCCCTCTTCACCGTGACAGAGCCCTGATAGTTGAGAGTCAGACTCCTTCACTGTCAGTCCTCATGCGACTACGCAAGATAGGGTGGCGTCAACCAACCAACGAGAATGGTGGCATCACCTGTCTTCGTCGGGTCTCAAGATCTCAATTGTTCGATCATCTCGTCTTCCAGTAAACATGACGCCTACTTCATTCTGACGACAGTTGACGTACAAACACTTTCTCCCAGTTACAATGACAATCAGGACTGTCCATACGGTGTAATAGCTCATGCCCCACCGAATCCAGCAAATTCTACGATACACGCCGTTCAAGAACCTACAAAGACGTCAATATGACAAATGCAAAACTTTCAGGTATTGCGGTGACTTACCACCACCAAACTTTCCGCGGATTTGATCACCAACGTTCTTAACAAGGTTGTCGTCCTGCGATCCCATTATCAAAATCTTGAACAGGATACATCACTATAAGTGCTTCCTACACGTACCAGATTAATTCCAACTTTCTGGGCTACATGATGGAGACCCTTGTGGACGTGATCGTGGTGACCCGTGCCAGGCGGCTTGCTATCATAGCCACTTGGCTTGTCCGGGGACTCGTAGGTGTCCGGCGGCTTGCTGCCGTAGCTGCCAGGAGGCTTGGTGTAGCTGTCGAACGAATCAGTAGTGCTAGAACCATAAGCGCGTGGCTTATCAAAGTCGTACCTGGCTGGGGGCTTGCTATCGTAGCCACTCGGCTTGTCCGGGGTCTCGTAGGTGTCCGGCGGCTTGCTGCCGTAGCTGCCAGGAGGCTTGGTGTAGCTGTCGTACGAATCAGTAGTGCTAGAACCATAAGCGCGTGGCTTGTCAAAGTCGTACCTGCCAGGGGGCTTGCTATCGTAGCCACTCGGCTTGTCCGGGGTCTCGTAGGTGTCCGGCGGCTTGCTACCGTAGCTGCCAGGAGGCTTGGTGTGACTGCCATATGAATCGGTGGTACCGGAACCATAGCCAGTTGGTTTGTCCGAGTCGTAGGTGTTAGGCGGCTTACTGTCGTAGCTACCGGGAGGCTTGGTGTGACTGTCATAAGAATCAGTGGTGCCGGAACCATAATCGCGTGGCTTGTCTGAGTCGTAGCTGCTGGGGGGCTTGGTATGACTGCCGTAGGAATCGGGTTTGTCCGAGTCGTAGGTGTTAGGCGGCTTGGTGCCGTAGCTGCTGGGAGGCTTCGTGTCACTGCCATAGGAATCGGGTTTGTCCGAGTCGTAAGTGTTAGGCGGCTTGCTACCATAGCTACCGGGAGGCTTGGTTTGACCACCATAGGAATCAGTGGTGCCAGAACCATAATCGCGTGGCTTGTCTGAGTCGTAGCTGCCAGGGGGCTTGGTGTCACTGCCGTAGGAATCGGGTTTGTCCGAGTCGTAGGTGGTAGGCGGCTTGCTGGTGTAGCCGCCGGGAGGCTTGGTGTGACCGCCATAGGAGTCAGTGGTGCCGGAACTATAGTCGCGCGGCTTGTCTGAGTCGTAGCTTCCAGGGGGCTTCGTGTCACTGCCATAGGATTCGGGTTTGTCCGAGTCGTAGGTGTTAGGCGGCTTGCTGCCATAGCTGCTGGGCGGCTTGTTACCACTGCCGTAGGAATCGGTGGGGGTGGAACCATAGTCACTTGGCTTGTCCGAGCCGTAGGTGGGAGGTGGCTTGCTACCGTAGCTGCCGGGGGGCTTGGTGTCGCGGCCATAGGAATCATCGTGAGGCTTGTCCGAGTCGTAGGTGTCAGAGTGCTTGGTACCATAGCTGCCCGGAGGCTTGGTACCACTGCCGTAGGAATCGGTGTCACCAGCACCATAGTCACGTGGCTTGTCTGAGTCGTAGCTGCCAGGTGGCTTAGGCTTTGTCGACCCGTACTCACTATATCTTGTCAGCAAACAGTGAGCATTTGTACTAGGATTCGCCTACCTGGGCTTAGACCCGTGGCGTTGATCTTTGTTGTAGGACATAATGGTGCGAGAAGTTGACTGGCAAACCTGGGCGGGGGAGGGGGGTATTTATACAATCGGGCTGGAGACGCCACCAAGAAACTGCGGTCTCATTTAGCTCAAGCCCCAAACGATGGCCTCGCATGCAACCGGTATAGTGCATCAGTAAATATGGACCTCATCAATAATATGGCTATAACCAATCTTCAGAGCGCTAGGCCTAGCTCGAAGAAGGCAGGTTCTAAGGTGGGACAAGCTAATGAAGCCGGCAAGTGACCACGGTCGATGCGAGTATTGTTGGCTGCTAATTCGGCACTGCAATACCCCGGCTCCTCGTGATCTGATGCTGACAGGAACCAGGACAAATGTGTGGGCGTCCTTCCATTCAGCATTTCTGTCATGGCCTGCATGACAGACTTGATGGCGTGTTAGAGTGGTGTCACTTCCCAGTCGAGATGAGATTGATGGTTCGTTGCATTCATTAATGTCGGCGATAGTTCAACACCTGCTGTACTGTTAACGGGCTGCCTCTTTCCTACAGTTGATGATACTAGTGGTTGTTGGTGAGAAAATGTGTTCCAAAGACATTTCGTGAGCGGGGAAGATCCAGGTCTTGCACCGCATCTAGTGTCAAGCAGCGTGGTACCACGTGTCCTTGGGCTCATTATATGAGTGTGTAATGTTGGACAGATGCTTGTGCCTGTTTGCGCCCTGTACAAACAAGTATCAGCCATCCTGCCAGTCGCAATAGGCACGGAGCCAAGCAACCACCACTTGGTCGCTGTTCTTGGAGAGACAGCGGCTCCTCGCTGTTTCGAAAACGCCGTATTTCTCGTCACTGCCAAGATATCTGTCGACCTGGGGAATCCTGGTAATCAATCGGCACCCCCGCAAGTTGAAAAGGTGCTGACTTGCGGCCTTTGGGACATCAAATGTCCTCGCGAATTAGGCAAGACGGCATTATGATAATGATAATACCCAACCGAACTGCAGTGATGTAGGCAACTGGAAGCTGGTCGATTTGGCACCTTCCTGTGGTAGTGGTGGGGGACTCAAGTTGTGATATTGACTACAGTAGTAAAAAGACTACCACTTACGTAACGTACTGTTTGCGGACATACTAGATGCGGCCTGATGGCTCCGGGACCTTTACTTGCACTGCCCATGTCCCTTTAGCAGGCACTATCCTAGGATTCGGATTCGTCAAGGGGCTATCAGGTGGCCATCTGCCTCGTCGCCTGATTGAAGCGGCTTGCAGAGTCTAGGATCTAGTCTAAACCCACTCACTGAGAGAATTCAGTATAGCAGTGACGACTCCACGGAAGCCCCAATGAAAAGACGAACTGCTCAAAGGTATGGAGAGCCAACAACATGGGTCCCCCTAAATGTAGACTCGGGACGAGACCGGAATTTGCCATGACGTCGCCATGACGTCTTAGATTGTACCCCAAGGAACAACCAACCCCGCCAGGGAGTGCGACCCCTCCCGATTCAGCGCGCTACGTCGGATGGTGGAATGTTTCGGAATAATACCGTAGACCGCGCATCACGCATCATCACATGAAGGCGCACATAAACTCACGACTTAATACAGCCACCCAAATGTATGAAGGGATGAATCCGGGTCTGCCAAGCCTACGCCTACGCCCACGCTCAGAGAATACTTGATGACTGACATTGCCAAGAAATGTGGTTCGAGTTGATGTATTTAGAAGCCAACAAGGATCTGGACTCCTTTGTAATCCGACATAAACACGATCACAATGTACGAAAAACCCAATTAGATCGTAGGATATTAATAGCACCACCATAATGCAGACTTCATGAACCAGTCGGGAATGCGCCAGGGACAGACTGCCATCGGCGCTCCGGATGATGGAAGTAAGTTCCGTATCGCGTTTTCGATGGCCCACTGACAGCCTGACCGTCTAGACCTCCAGCCACCCCCTGGCCATCTTCGGGCACAGCGAGTTCCGGCGATGCTTGGCTCCCCGCCATATCCCCGATCTCGTCATCAACATCTGAATCGCTGTCCACGCCGTCAAGCCAAATTCCGTCGTCCGGTAGTACGATAACGCCGGAACCGAAATCGTAGCTTAGCCTGTGGCTGATTGTGTGGTGTGGCTGGGAATCGTTTGATGGACCAGCTGTCGACTCCTGCCATGGGTTGTTGATTATATCCCCGCCCACTTCTCCCGAACTAGCAATTGAACTCCTGTCCTGTATCGGAACACCCCTTGAAGGGCTGTGAACCCCTGCTGTAGATGATCGACCGCCCCTTCTAACAATGCTGTATCGTTTACGAAGTGAAAGTACAACAGCTTGATCTGACTTCCGCCCAGCACGGGTTGTATTGTGGGAGTTGACCAGCGTTTCCCCTCTTTTAAGAGGAAGCCAGGGCTGAGGGAGTAGACCAGTCAACGCTGGGTGTGCATAGCGTCTCTTGCCCGTACTGGAGACTTCTTAGCAATTATGGTTAGCTCATAAAACTCACGTACTTGAGCACGCCATTGTACCAATTTGCCATCGGTGGCTGCGACTATGGAAGGGCCATCAGTCAGATGTTTGACAGCCGCAGAACAAGACAAACATAATCAGTGTGATCATCCTCCGGGGCAACGTATAATACGTCGTCATTTTGAGCGTATCTGCGTCGGTTGAGATTGCTGGAGACGAATCAGCAAGGAAGAAGGAACGCGTAAAACAATAGTGACCTTTGCGACCAAGTCACTGGATGTCCCGCACGCAAGCGTGACACGTCTTCTGTCTCTTCTCCGCGTTGCACTTCGAATACCGCGCTCAAGTTGATGTATCCGCTAAGACCGCGGAATGCCCTGCTGATGTATATCGACCAGGACACAGTAAAAATGAGCAGAGGTGCAACGAGAGACGACAGCACGAAAGATCGCCTCAGGACAAAGTTTCCAGACATGAAGACGAGGAATATGACAACACCCCATATAAGACGCGCGAACGTGATGGGCCAAGCTTGCCCCTGGGATTCGTACGGTTTATAGAATACTGCACTGACGTTATAAACCGACAGCAAGAGTGAGCGAATACTACTCACCAAAAAGGAGTTTGTATTTGTAAACAATATATGCGACACCAAAGTAAATGGCGCCGAATATCAAGATGAGTGGTTGCGCTATGCTATATAGGAGAGTTATCACAAATATCAGGATTGCCTGGGGATATACGGTGCCGTAGTTGATCACAGGAGGTGCGTTCAGTTCGGCGAAATCTGTGCCAACAACATTTTTGGTAAATGTAGCATGTAGACAACACTCGTCTTACCTCTAGGTGTTCGTGTTATCAGTAAGCGATAAAAGACACGGGGTATTATGATACCCAGGTTCAGAAGTTGTAGTGGCATAATTCCGAAACCTAAAAGACTCGCATTTCAGCCCAAGAGATACAACAGGGATTAAGTTATCCACCTTGTAAAATCACGTAGGAGAGGAAAAAGTGCCTGTTCACATTTATGAGTGCTGTCATTCACTAGTCTCTGAGAGTCTCCTGACCTCGCGCGTCCCATTTGCAGGGCTTGAGCTAACTTCTCAGGGATTTTAGCCGGTGAGTTGGCTAGGTCCCGGACTAGTTGCCAGTAGGTGCTTGCCAACAGGAAGATGAATACGACATTAACAAGCAGGAATAGAAAATATCTATGGGTCACGGGTTACTCATTACCAACATTAACTGAAACTCGCGAGCGCACTTTTTCATGAGAGAGTATTCAACCAGACTCCTGGCGCGAAATCCCTGCACATAGGTCAGGGCTGCATCACGTTAGCTCTTGGGCTTATATCGGAAAGAAAGTGCCGGACCTTCCAACACAAATGGGATGAATGCATTGAGTGTGATCATCGCCACAGATGGCAACGAATTCTGCACGATGGCGTGTATCTTCTCATTACTGTCGACAAGGCGACCTAACCAAGGCATAGTTTTCTTGATCTCTTTGTAGCTGAGTAAGCTCGCAAGGCCGGTGATGGGGATAACCCAAAAGAAGAAAAGAAGCGCGATAGAGCCGAGAACGATCGCCTCGCGAAAGCGGAGTGTACCCGTTGAACGGCCGATGTTTGCCCACACAATGTCGCGAGGCTCCGGCGCAAGGGACGTCTCCAGCTCGAATGGTGTAAAGGCATGCACTGACTGAGCAGCAATTTGCTACAGCCACAGTTAGTCGTACTTTAGACCAAATGGCAAAATCACACGAACTGCGCTGGACATTTTTTCGAATGTGATAAACCCCACATCCAACGGTTTGAACTTCCCTGTGCGGCGGTGGCGCTTGACAGCTTCATCCACCTCCATAAACCGCTTTTCAAGGAACTCGATAGCATCGACACGCCCAGAAAACCACCCGGGACGAAGCGTCGGTCGTTTATGATGCGGGACGACAAAGCGATTTGGGACCTGTGCCTCTGTCGATGCCGGATCTCCATCTCCGATTATCGCGTGGTCAGATGGGTCATATGTTTCCACTGTGCTTGGATTACCGACGTATTGAACCCAGGCTTCCTCGAGCTTGAGGAGAGCGCGCGTTCGTGCCTCGATCAGGTGCTCCAAAGAGCTAATTTCGCGACATATACTGACGCTCTCCACGCTTAATTTCATGTTCTCGAAGTGTTCGGCGAGGGCCCTTTCTGAACGTAGATGAGGTGGGAGTCCAGTCACCATGACCGTGCGCCCGGCAATGGAATGCACAAGCTCCAGCGAAAAAAGTTGCCTTGTTTTGACAAATCGCTTGTAATTCAGGTAGATGAAGCGCAATGAAAGAAGGGTGAACAGATAGGTGAAGACGAGGTGCAGGGACAGATACGAATTCGCGTCTGAGACCAGATCAAACCAGTCAGGTTTCTTTTGCGGACTTTTGTCCTGAAGTAGAAGCGTGCGCCAGTCTGGGTCGTCGTCATCTTCATCTCCGATACCGATATTGTTCTTTGGTCTAGTCAAGACGTGCCCTGGGAGGCGGAGATAGACATACCTTGAGATTAACAGGCATTAGAATCGTCACTGCGAACACGGAGCATAGAGAGAACAGATAGAATGACATTTTGAAAAAGTTCAAGAGCTAGCCAAGATATCAGAAAGTGTATCGCATGCAACTCAACTAGAATATGACATACTACGGCAGCGTCGAGACCAACGATCTGAAGTACGGAGTATTCAGATGTCCTCAGGGTGGGAAGAATCCAACCGAAAAAGGCATTGTGTGCGTGTGCTTCATGAGGTGAGAAACCTGCAGGGCGCTCGTTGTGAAGTATGCCACAGAAGAAGTAGACGGCAAGTACCCTTTAGTTTAGTTCTGGGCGCGAAGAGGAGAGGCCATCGAGTTCGAGAATATGAGAAGATAAGGAAGGATGCGATGCCGACAGACGATGAAATCATGATTTGAGTCGATAGCCATGGGCCCTCGTACTTTACTGGGGGAAAAGTAAATAAAACCAACAAGGAAACACTGATCAGAAACGTACGGGTGGGAGGAGAGCCAGGTGGCGGTCCGCTGGGGTCGTCATATGAAAAGTTATACGCAGATGCCATGATGACACGAGACAGTGATGTGGAAGGGGCCGGAGGAGTGGAAGGTACTTGCGGCACCCTCACCAGGCGATGGGGTCAAGCACGCGATTGCTGTTGAATCCATGCCATGTCCATGAATCCACCCGAGCTAACGGACAAACTCGGCCCGCGCGCCACGATGACCAGTCTCACATCACATCACCCGGGTTTCTCATCAAAATCGATAGCAACAAAACTGTAATATGGTAGCTGTTACATGTCATCCACTATATGAGCTCCGAAAAAAAGCTGATTTGTTAAACAGAACGTCGACTTTCTTGGAGATACATCGGCATATCGATACGCCTATGAATCTGATGATGAAGATCAGCTAAACCCGCTTTCGAGGCGTCCTGTACAGAGAATTGCGCGCGTATCCATTCAGGGTGATTCCCGTCCAGAGAAACGTAGGAAGACGGTGATTGTTGCTTCAGGGGAGGCGGGAAAGAGTTGGGCTCAGGGTACCCAACTCGGCGAGCAGTTCGCGACTGTTGTGGTGGACGACGTTACGGTAACTCTCCGTGGACTTTCTACCAGTCAACCAAATTGATCGAATATGCTTAGATTGGCTTCGTTTTCCTACCCCCCTGGACAGACGCTGTGGTTATAGTATCCGAGACGTCCGAGACGCTACCCACATGGACAATGCGCCCTTACGCCGAGGCGATCGTCCGTTTTTACAACCCCACACGGTAATAGTGTTTCTGGACCTCCACAATCCGTGCTGATGCGCAGCCAAGGCTTCTACTTCTGGATACATATCCAGCTCCCATGTACATTAGCTCTGAACCACTCGAGACTTATCGTGCCCCCGTGCGCTACCTGAGGACGCGCGGCAAGTCAGCCCCTGTAAGCACCTTGCATTTTAGGCCTACGGCCAACCTCCAACGTCTCTAACCGTCTCACATCAGAGTCCTTTTCTTATGCCATTTTTACCTCCCAACCTCGTCCAAGCGACTTGTGCGGCTTTCGCCTCCGTTGCAGCGCTTCCGACATACCGAATGGAGGCGATACTCCTTCTCCTGCCCTCACAGCACATTCCTATACCCCGAGGGAATGACATCTCACAACCATCACACGCCTTTGAGGACATTAATAGCTCTATGTGGTCGGAGACTATGATGCGACAGGTACACGGATGTCTTGCAGAACTCGCTGGGGTGCGCGAGCCTGTGCCATGGCAGGTTGGTACGCTGTCGCTGAAGCAATCAGGGGTTAGGCGGCGCGGTGACATTGGTGAAGGAGGAATGTACATGTAGAATAATATTGACGGGTTCATGCTGTTGCTGTATATTAAGGTGCACCACGTTGGAACGTCCGAAATCTTCCCTTAAGTGCGATGGACAAGCTACTGATAACTTTGGTTGACCCTGCCCATATCTGGCAAATGCTGGTGGCACGCTACAGCATCCTCCGTCTTCACATCTCAATCGACAACCATGGTGAGTGCTCACAAAACCTATGTCCCTGGCTTCAATTTACACGTTCCTGCAAGAGTGACAATGCAGGTAGGTTTCGTCCCAGGCCTTCTTTTCATACCCGCCATATCTTATCTCTCAGAGTACAAAGAGGCTTTCGCCCTCTTCGACAAGAAGGGGACTGGTGCCGTGCCCCGCGAAACGCTCGGTGATCTTTTGCGTGCGCTGGGACAAAACCCTACTCAGGCCGAGGTCGCTGATATTGTGGCAAGCGCTCCCCGGGAGGGCAAGTGAACCTAATTTCACGGTAGTTCACACTTGACTTTGTTTGCAGTTGACTACAAAACATTTTTGACAATTCTGAATCGGCCAGACGGATTTAAGCCCGCGGGCACCCCCGGTAAGAGGTCTTTTAAGTGAAGAAAGTGACACTCAAAAACCTTACCTTCTGCAGAGGAGTTCATTCGTGGATTTCAGGTATTTGACAAGGAGGGCAACGGGTTCATCGGCGCTGGCGAACTGCGGTATGTGCTGACACAGCTCGGGGAAAAGATGACCGATGAGGAGGTGGATGAGCTACTCAAAGGGGTCCAGATCGGCGCGTACGTGTTTCCCTCCTCCGTTGTTGGCACGTCGCTAACCCGATAACAGTGATGGAAACGTGAACTATGAATCATTTGTACGCACTATCCTCAGTCAGTGACCAGTAACCCCTGGCCATCGTACTTGCCCAGCCTTGCGCACATAATGTCATGACTATCGATAAATGGTGGCTGTACTCTAAAACTTTTAACCATACATCTGTCTCTTCCAGTGGCGGAGACTCGAGACTCGGTGTTCAAAGAAGATTACTCCGTATCATATCCCTCCTCATCATGGTCATTCTTCTCCCCTCCCGGAGACGTTATCTCCGCGACAATCTGGCCGCCGCTGCCGAGCCCTACATCCGCCAGGCCTACAGCAGGCTGCCAGGAAATGGCTTGTCGGGGATATGCAGTGAACAAAGAGAAGCCCCACCAAACCTCGGTGGATTGCCCTGACGAATGTACGAGCTCCCGTAAATCGTTTTCTGCAGTGGACGCTTCCATCTCAGTCTCGGTTTTGTGGGATGGGGTAAGTTGGGCATCGACCAAACAGTAGAGAGAGGTTACTGTTGAGGTGCGCGCAACCAATCGCACGAGACGTTGACCGTCTGGAAGACGAACAGTTATGCGGACTGGATCCACGTTTGCCGGCTCTTCGGGCGGGGTCAGATAGTGCCGGGACTCTCGTCGCCAACGGTCTCGCGCAATGGAAATACGCGTCCGAGTCTCTTCTGCCTCACGTCTACGTTCCATCTCAATCCTTTCGAGTTCTGCAGCACGCCGTGCGTCTTCGACGCGGCGCGCCTCCTTTTCTCGGTCACGTCGAGCACTTTCGCGAAAAGCAGCATCCTGTTCTTCGCGAAGAGCTCGATCGCGTGCGCGTTCTGCGGCAGCCACTCGAAGAGTTTCCAGGAACGGCATAACGCGTGGAAGTAATTGAAGTGCGATGTGATCGATTAGTGAGCGCGCACTTGTTGGGGCTGATGTTGGGGTTGCGGGTCCTTGGTGTCGTGACAGGATGGTAAGGGAGGGTGATGAGGAGGTTCGTGATGATGTGCCCATAAATGCAGAGGCGCGAGGTGGTTGCAATGCCACGAACGCTACAAACGGGAACGTGGTAGCCTGCAGCTTCTGTGCCGCTGTCGCAACGCATACGTGAACAAGTGATGGGTGGGAAAGTGGGATCACATACCACTCCAAGCATCCCGTTCCCGAACATCACCACCCCATACTATGAATTTGTGTTTGTGAAGGAGTTCGACGAGCGTTGAGTCGGTCAGAGTATGCCTACATCGTTGTGAATAAAAGATGGTATATGAATGAAACGACGACAAACCGTTTGAAATCCAGGACATCATCATGCTCGCTGCTTACTAGAACAATACAGCCAATACGTATCTCCGACTGGCATAGCCGTAAGATTTCGTCGTAGCTGCCGAGAGTAAAGTCTGGGAGAAGTCTTGATGAGCCGGAGCCGAGCCTGCTGCGAAGGTCATTGGTTTGAGGGTGGGATGTGGAAGGGCCAGCATCAGGAACAGGGCTTGCACGACTCAGACAGTGGGCCCCTGTTTCTTCCTCGAGGCTGCGAACCCAGCGGTCTGAGGCTGTATATGGGTCGGGGCGAGTCGATGACCTCCCAATAAATGGGCGGTAAAAGTTCAGAAGTGAAAACGGAATACGAGGAAGAGGGATACGCAAAGTATGGAAAACAAATCGGATTATGCTGGCAAGGACGTGGAACGGGAAAGTCAAGATTGAGGACAACATAGCACGTATAATGTGCGGTGAGGTGCGGATTGATGACGCCCGACCGAGAAAGCACAGCCCAAGCTTGATTATGTCATCATCACGCCCCCGTGATCTCACACCACATAGACACGTTCACGAGTAAAGGAACGCGTCTTCGGACGATTCTTCATGCCACCCCCAGCGAAACCCTCGATTGCCGAAGAGGAGGCCTTTATGGCCAAATTACTCACTAATCCTCCAGTGACACCTACCCGCCACAGGGGTTTGTCTGCCCACAAGCCCAGTCCTCGAACATCACATTCTGAACGTGGGATTACCTCCGGGCCCAACCATCAGCTATACTCGGCAGGGCAACTTGATCTCGAAGAGGAAGTCTCAGGCTGGGACTGGGACGCTCTATCTGATTATGTCCCATCTCCCAAGAAATCTTGTGACTCGCCCAAGAAGGCTATTCGAGCCAAGCCTGGATATCAAGTCTCGACACCCTCAGTTGTGCCGAAATACGGCCCCGACCCCTTTATCAGATGCTGTGTGCAGACAGTGATGGACACATGGAATGATGGGGTGCGCGAGAAGGTGAGTGTTCAGTTCTGTGTGCGTTGAACCATATGAAAATCATCAACTAGCGAATCCTAGCCACAACAGAGCCCGGGCTTGAACCTCGTTACATCGTATTGAGGGATGACTGGGTGTATACGGACGTCCATGAGGGTGGGCCTGAGATCTGTCCTTGTCTTCTATCTTTGACAATCTTGGGCAGGTGATGTAGTGAACGTAATCGGACCGTTTGGTGTCTCGGCGGACAACCAGAAAAGCATCACAGTGACAAATATGGAGAATTTGCTCATTCACCATCCAGATACACTCCTTACGCCATCTTTACTGGCATCCGCGCCAAATTGTCAGCGTAGGCCCCTTGTTACCGCGTTGGTGCGGGCTCCAAGTCCCCCAACACCTGCTCTCGTTTACGGCACGGTATTACACGAGGTCGTTCAAAAGTGTCTCCAAGAAAAGCGCTGGGACGCGCCGTGGATAGAGGCCCGTGTGGACACCGCATTGTCTATGGCTTTCGGTGATCTCGTGCGTGCCGGCGTCACCCTTTCAGTGGCCAAGGACGAGATATTACGTCGAGCTGCTGGAGTCGAGACATTTGGGGAACGGTACATTGGGGACGAGCCTAAGGTATCTGCCTCGATCTCATGCACACCCTTTGCTCATAGTTATTTTTCAAGCCTGAAGCTTTATTATCTGATACTCGCGCAGCCCGTGGGGAGTCGGCTCTCCTTGCAATCAGCTCGCTACACGATATCGAGGAAGATATCTGGTCCCCAACTTACGGTCTCAGGGGGAAGCTCGACGCTTCAGTACAAGCTGTCGTTGTTCGCAACTCGGGGTCATCAGTCACACACCCGACACCTTTCGAGATCAAGACTGGCCGTGCCATTGCGGGCCTCGAACACCGAGCCCAAACCATGTTGTATTCACTCCTGATGCAGGAGCGCTATGGTGATTCTGTGGATCTCGGTCTACTGTACTACACACAAAGTGAAGAGGTGATATCCGTTCCCGTCACTCGACTCGAGTTACGTGCCCTCGTCGGAGTGCGGAACGCGATTGCTGAATGGATGGCTCGCCGCTTCAGAAGATTCGGACAACAGCGGTTCACCAATGATTCGTCATTTTTGCCACCAACGATAAACAACGAACGATTATGTGGGCGTTGTTTCGCTTTAGATGCCTGCATGCTGTATCGCCGGGTGCGTTCCACTCATGCCCTGATATAAACGAACGAATAATAAATGGCGGTAGGCGGTAGAAAACGTTAACGATGAGGACTCGGCGATCGCGGATATTTATGCCGAAAAGACGGGGCATCTCAGCCAGTCACATGCCGACTTTTTCAAAAAATGGGAACGACTGATTGCCTTGGAGGAGCAGGACATGATGCGTTTCAAAAAGGAACTATGGACCCTCGACGCGGGAGAACGAGAGACATTAGGCCGATGTTTTGCAGACATGATCTTAGACACGTCATCTGGCCCGGAAGAGTTAGCTCGAGGAGCAAGCAAGATCCATGGATCCACTTATCGCTTCCATAGGGACAAGGGCACAAGCGCCGAGAGCTTGCTCAACGGACACATGGGCGTCGGTGACGCAGTCACCGTTTCTGTTTCCCCTGATCTATTCGCCCTGTGTCGGGGGTTCATACTGGATCTTGGACCAAAACATGTGGTCCTTGGCGTCGATCACGCTCTCAAGATAGAGACAATTCAGGCGCGTCTTAGCAAACGACGTCATCACCCCTCGGCAGGTGCGAAGAGTCCGGCTCCAGCAGTCAAGTTTCGTATCGATAAGGACGAGTTCTCTGCCGGCATGGGTCGGGTCCGCGATAATCTCGCAGCTTTATTCTATGTCGGTGGGGACACGACGCGTTTACGCCTCGTTGTCGACCTTGATTCGCCAATTTTCGACACAGAGAACAACTTGCTCAATGCGGTGCGCGCTTCGTCGCGGTGCCAAACCCTGGCGCGGTCGCTGAATGCCAACCAAACGTTAGCTGTAGAGAAAGTCCTCTGCTCTCGCGATTACACAATGATTCTCGGGATGCCTGGTACAGGAAAAACCACAGTTGTGGCTCAATTGATCCGCATGTTGGTGGAGATGGGCAAGACCGTGCTACTCTCAGCGTATACTCACTCTGCTGTCGATACTATCCTTGCAAAACTTGAAGGTGCAGATTTCGGCATATTACGACTCGGAAATATAGACAAGGTAGGCCTTGATCATTTTTTGGACTCAGTAGACGGCGACTGACGGCTATTCCAGATTCACCCTAGTTCTAAACAATACCACCTCTCAGCTCGACGGCAACCAACCACGATCGAGGAATTCGAACGCCAATTCATGACACCCAGGGTGGTTGCAACGACTGCACTTTCCATTGACCAGTGCGTCCCAAGCCATTTTCGAGTCATCCTAGCTAATCAATCATAGCGAGCTATTCTCGCGTCGGATTTTTGATTATTGCATTGTAGACGAAGCCTCACAAATTACTCTGCCAACGTGCCTCGGCCCCCTGCGTTTTGCCGAGAAGTTCGTGCTGGTTGGTGATCATTATCAGCTTCCCCCGTTGGTGAGTTCATGACCCTGCGATGACATCCTTAGTTTGACAACTACCGGCCTATAGGTCCGCAACCGTGACGCGAGAAAGGGCGGCTTGGATGTGTCTTTGTTTCGTCGGCTTTCGGAAGCTCACCCACATGCGGTGGTCGAGCTCGCACAACAATATCGCATGAATGCAGATATCATGCTCCTCTCCAACAAGCTCATATACGACGATCGTTTAAGCTGCGGAAACCAGAAAGTTGCCAATCAAAGCCTCATCCTGCCGGACAATACGTTCATACAACGAATCCATACTCCGACCTCAAGTTGTAGAGATCCGTGTTGGATGAAAGAGTTGATGCTTCCAAGGTAGAATATTTACCCGGACGAGGCGTTGTCCAATCCTGACTATCTATGTGTAGCCGAAAAGCTGTCTTCGTGGATACGGACCATGTCCCCGCTACGGAATCACTTGTAGGCGACCTTGTGCAGAACGTGACGGAAGCCATGCTCGTGCAACAATTTACAGAAGGTTTGCTCCGTAGCGGCATCCGTGCAGAACAGATCGGCGTGGTTACGCTATACCGACAACAGATTAAACTGCTCTCGCATTTACTGAGCAATCAACCAGACGTGGAAATTCTCACGGCGGACCGTAGTCAGGGGAGAGACAAGGACTGCATCATTATGTCTATGGTGCGCTCAAATGATGGGGGCACGGTATGGGGTTTTCCCCTTGTGTCTCTATTTGTGTGCTAACGGATAACTGAAGATTGGTGATCTCGTAAAAGACTGGCGGCGCATGAATGTTGCTTTCACGAGGGCTCGCTCCAAGCTTGTTATGTTCGGGTCACGCTCAACTCTCGCACGGACTCCACTTCTGGAATCACTTTTTCAGCTCATGGAATCGGAAGGCTGGATACTCCAGCTCCCGAATAACACCCACGAGATACATGTCGGGGCCCAGTTCCCACCTCAAGAGGTGGCCGCTAAACGTGCGCATGATGATTGTGTAGAGGACCCAAGCCTTGAGAAGGAATGCAGAACGAAAGATGCACACGAAGGGGAAAGTGGTAAGAGAAGGCGAATCAGCCCCAACGCTGGGGTTTTACGAGGTCGGCCAATCCTGAGAGATGTTTTCAACGATATCATCGACTTAACATAACTGGTTACATCATTTATGTTTATTCACGCCCATGTAATCACTCGCAACTAGCTTACATTGATACAGTAGAGTCTACATGTTCTTGCGGTAGATGTATACATACCCTTATCCACAGGTCACGACGGCAGTACACCGGTCCAAGTATCGATAAGATCAACAACACAATAACCGTTGGCGGGAATGTATTGCCTTGTGATCATCTTGATTGCTTCTTGTGCGACTATACCTCCTAGGAACGCAGCAACGTTCGGAAGGTCAGCAGTTGGTGCGCGGACGCTACGAACCTAGTCAGCGCTTTGTACCGTTAGAGTGAGAGGGAGGAATTCACATCTCGCCAACAGCGTCTGAGATTTCCTTTTCTTCAAGCTCACTACCAGGAACCAAGGCGGCAATATGCTCACGGAGCTCGCTCTCTGTGGGTCCGCCAGTTTGCCTGGGTGGGGATGACCGCCATGCATCAAGCGCAGAGATCGCGAGGTGCGTCGCTGTCTCTCTCGTCAGGCTGCTAAGATGGGCAACTTGACGGTTTCAGCAGCTGCCGTCTACAATACTACAGGACGATGAATGGGACTCACCGAGCCTCTCTGGCGCAGCGTCTAAAGCGCCGTAGCGCGCACCCTTGAGCAATTGTACGCCGTGCGCATTTTTAACGAACAGATCCACAAGCTCTGGCTCAACGGGATCGCGTAAGAGTGAGCGGAAGCGCTCACGGTCCTCTGCAGCTTGGGTGCGGTAGAGGTTCTGCAAGCGCACGTAGCTTTCCGTGTCGCTCTTCATGTCAGGCAGTGTAGCACTGAGCGGAAACACGTGCGGGGGCTGTTCCGAAAACGAGCGGAGTGCGGCGAGGAGCTGGCCAAAGGGTGTCGTGGGCGTTGTCACAGCGGCGAAGAGCTCGACAAGATGTGGCGGAGTAGCTGTCGGAGTCCAGGCGCGATAAGCCTGAGCTACTGCCTCGTCGAAATTTTCTTCATCTGGTGTACGCTTTTGGGCATTTAGCTCGGACTTGAATTCTTGCTTCTCTGCGTAGGTCTGAGGCGGTAGTCCGTTGTGCTGTGTGAAGGTATACTGTGTAAGTAGCGCGTACACGACGTGGAGGAGGATGACATACGACTGCTTTCCAATTGTCGAGGGCTCGAAGGAGGATATATACGTAAGGGATATGCCCGTGGTCAGTGGTGTCCATCGAGTCAAAATCAAGTGCTCGTGCTGCTTCGAGAAGAGCCGGAAACGGCTTGTCAATGCGCAGCGACGGCGACGACTCCGTATGACTCTCGATGACTGTGTCTCACTCGATCACATGCAATTGCCATGTCAGGGGGGAATCACGCACTTTCATGGTTATGGAACTGCAAAAAGAAGTCGGCGAGGAAGCCTGCCGAACGCACAGGGATAAGGGGTGGAGAAGTTGGGTTCCTCCAAAGGAGGTCGGCCAGTCGGGTCAAAAGTACGGGAGCTAGATTGTGTGTGATAATGAGCGAAAATCTGAAAAAGTAAGATGGATCGGAGGCAAGGACATCCGCAACGTCACGGGTGTCTGCGCGGGCGTCGACGCCGTCGTTTAGTTCTGCCAAGAGTCGAACGGCCTCTTCGGCGCGATTGTGACCGATGCTGGCCGGCCCATGGAGGAAAAAGTTGTTCCCGGCGTCAGCCGGCGAGACCGTGGCGTGGTCAAGGAGGGTGAAGTGACCGATCCCAGGGAGCACCAAATTTTTGAGGATGGATGTCGCGGTCGCACTAGCACCGATGACCAGAACGCGCGCAGATTCCAAAGCAGACTGGCCCGTTGCAGCCCAGAGTCTGTGGATGTTCGTCAAGATTCAAGTGGTTTCGGAAATTGGGCCAATGACTCGCACCTGAGTTGACGATCATATCGACGAGTCTTGTTGTCTGGCCGGCCGCTGGAGGAAATTGAGCATAGGTCGCACGGTAACGGAGCTGCCTCACTCTATCGTGACTGATTCTGCCCTTGTATCCTGTGATCTGTTGAAGGCCATGGTGGGTTCAGGTCGAATAGCTTGGCGGATGGCGTGCGTGACAAAGGTTGGCGACTCACTTGTCACTCTGCCTAGTTAGACGCCGCCGTGCTATGCTCATTCTACGACGATGCCTCCGGCACCACCGTTCCCATCAGTTCATTTTGACGTGCCAAAGTCACACACATTCCTTGTCGTGTCACCCAAAGAAGTCAGAGGCTATCACAACATACGAGCAGCTTCTTCGCGACCATGCACCCTTGATAAATTACTTGGACAGATTGCCACCACATGACTTACACTTGGTATGGACCTCACCACAGTCGTAGTGACTTGCCTCTCTCAAGTCTATCAAAGGGACATCGTGTAGAAGCTCTGAACGAGGACTCAGAGGGAGTATACAGGCCCAAAGGGAGCAGAAATGCACGAATGGCTCTGGACCGTTTCCGTACCTTGAGGGCTGTCAGTCGAGTTTTTGGATCTTCCGTATGATTACTTATCTGCTGCAGTAGACATATGAAGACACAGTCCAGCTATTCGATTCTCCCGAGCTCCTCGACCTTGCCGTTGTTGAGACAGACACACTCCTTGGGGACCTACGCTCGCTCCTCGCACACGACCTTCCCAAGGCCCTTGTCCCACCCTCCGAAACCGACGGGCTCTCCGCCCTTATTGAGCTCAAAGCGGGTGTAGGTGGTTCGGAATCCTCGCTGTTTGTCGCCGAGCTTTTGCGGATGTACGGGCGGTTTGCTCGTCTGAACGGCTGGGAACCGACTGTATTAGCGAGCTCTGAGAGCGATGGCGGAGGGTTCAAGGACGCCATCCTTGAGGTCAAAGGCGTCGGCGCTTATGATGCGTTACGTTGGGAAAGCGGTGTGCACCGCGTGCAGCGTGTGCCAACTACCGAAGCCAGTGGCAGAGTGCATACGAGTACTGTTGCGGCTGTTGTAGGTGGACCCTACCTTTCTTGTCTAGATACCGGGCTCATGTCTACAGGTATTACCTCTCTCTGAAGAAACGCGATCTAATGGCACAGATGATCTCGTGAGACTCGACGACGTTCGAGTCGAGGTTATGCGTGCGCGTGGTGCCGGTGGTCAGGTGCGTCTTCTGGTGTTTGCTCTCCGCTCCCTTCTGAACTTGGCGTGTGTAACCGCAGCACGTCAATAAAACAGAATCCGCAGTACGCCTCACGCATGTACCCACTGGGATCACCGTCTCGATGCAGGACGAAAGAAGTCAGCATCAGGTATGCCCCATATCGAGGCTGACAAGCTCGTGCTTTATCTTTCACGTAGAACAAACGACGAGCGTTTCAAGTTTTGCGGGCACGGCTGATGGACCTTAAACTGATGCGGGACCAAGCTGAGCGACGGGCGACGCGAAAAAGCCTTGTCCGGACAGCGGACCGCGGCGAAAAGATTCGGACTTATAATTACCCGCAGGTACGTCCTTGTGCCATATGCCGCGTCTGTCAGGTTAAAATTTTATCGTGCTGAAAATAGAATCGTATCACCGATCACCGGTTGGGAAAGGGGAACATGGTTTCCTGCGAGGCCATCATGGAAGGCAGCGGACTGCGGATATTGATTAACGAACTCAAGGATAAGCACTTGGATGAGGTGCTTCAGGAGGTGCTGGAGCCTGCTTGAATGAAATTTGGCGGTACGGTACGGGAGAGGGAAGTGTGTGTCATCTCGATTGAGAAATGGCATGGTGCCGCAGTTCCTTGGCGCCGGTCGATGACTTCGGCATAGAAAAAGAAAAATGGTCGCTGTTGCAAAGACAAGGCCCCAGAGTACCAAAGATCAGTCCTAGATATTTTATTTTGTTTGTGAATGGCCATTGCTCTTGGCTCTTGGCTCTTGGAACGACGGTGTGACGAGAGCTGGTGACATAATCGATCAACGCGAGCACAGCCTTGGCCTTACCAACTGCGTTGCTCTCTCTTCCCTCACATAACCGCTCGCTCCATCCTCTTCTCTCTCTTCCTCCCTCCCCCGGTCGAGCCTTTTCTTCAATCCTCCCCTACTTCCTCCCCACTTCCTCCCAGTTTCCGTCATCGACAAAATCTCACCCTTTTATCTTTTCTCTCTTTTCCCCGTCATTCCTTTGTTTCGTCGTAGCATTCTCTCACCGACCTTTTCCTGTCCTCACCATGCTTCTGCATTGGTTACTACCCTCTCTCGGGGTTCTCTCTGCAGTTCCCACTCTTGCGCAACAAGCCGGTACTTTTCGTGTTGCTGGTGATACTCAAGTAAGCGGAATGATGGTGCGTGTGGAGACAACCCTTTTCTGGACACCCGTCTTATTCCCGGCATCTAGATGTTTGTGGTTAGCCACGACAAGGTCTACATTCTTGACAAGGTCCAAGGAAATTCCAACCAGATCAACGGGCACTCCCAATACGCATCAATCTGGTTGGTATTTTTCTTCTCAAGCTTTGTGGTTTATTCGAACTGTCCGTTATAGGGACCTTTCTACGAACACAGCAACACCCATAGATGTCGAAACCAACGCCTTCTGCGCTGCTGGCATGCATCTCCCTAATGGTTCCTACGCGCTCTTTGGTGGAAATAGTGCCGTCGGCCCTGGTGGCGATAACTCTGCTGCTGGTTCAACTACGGCCTTTGATCCAACCTACCAGGACTACGATGGTACCCAGGCAATCCGTGTGTTCGACTCCTGTGACGACAGCGCTCCCTGCACTTTCCATGACAATGTTACCCAGATGGCCAAGCATCGCTGGTATCCTGCTGCGGAACCCATGGCCGATGGAACCGTCGTAATTATCGGTGGCTTCACTGCCGGTGGCTACATCAATCGCAACTACCCGAACACCGATCCTGCCTACGAGGGTGGCGCTGCTGAGCCAACCTATGAATTTTACCCTGCAAGGTCACAATCTCCTCAGGTTATGGATTTCATGGTGAAAACCAGCGGACTAAATTCCTATGCCTTGACATACCTCATGCCTTCCGGCAAGATGTTCGTTCAGGCCAATTACTCAACCAGTGAGGTCATACTATTTTTCCTATCGATCTCCTTCACTGACTATTCACAGTGCTCTGGGACATTAATACGAATACCGAAACCCTGCTTCCCGATATGCCGGGGCAGATTATCCGAGTATACCCCGCGTCAGGAGCGAATGCCATGCTGCCCTTGACTCCGGCTAATAATTATAATCCAACAATTCTTTTCTGCGGTGGCCAATACCTAGAAGATTCTCAGTGGGGCAATTATAGTTACCCTTTCGTTCCAACATGGCTCATTCCCGCCTCTTCCGATTGCCATCGCATCACTCCTGAACCAACCGATGGATCCTCACCAGACTACGTACAAGATGACAACCTTCCAATCGGTCGAACCATGGGCCAGTTCATCGCACTCCCAGATGGTACATTCCTCATTCTCAACGGTGCTCAAAACGGTACTGCGGGCTATGCGAAGAGCATCCTGGCAGTCCCTGAAGATCAAATGCCGTACGGCGAGTCACTCGCCTCAGATCCCGTGGGTCAGCCGGCGATCTATAATCCGAATGCGCCTACTAGCAGCCGTTGGTCAACAAGTGGCCTAGGGACTTCGAATATTCCTCGGATGTACCACTCATCAGCATTGTTGCTTCCGGATGGATCGGTCATGGTTGCAGGCTCCAATCCGAATATCGACGTGAATACTTCCACGGTATTCCCCACGACGTACACCGCGGAGTACTTTTATCCGCCATACTTTTCTGCGAAGACGCGACCTGTGCCACAAAATATCCCAACGACGCTGTCATACGGTGGAAATTACTTTGATATTGCTATACCTCCGACATCTTATTCCGGTGCTGCAAATGATGCTGCGGATAACACGACGATTTGGTTAATCCGGCCGGGATTCACGACACATGCCATGAACATGGGCCAACGGATTCTACAGTTGAATAACACATACACGGTGGAATCGAACGGGTCAATCATTCTCCATACTTCCCAAGTTCCGCCCAATCCAAACTTGTTCCAGCCGGGCCCAGCCATGTTATTCGTGACCATCCAGGGTATCCCCAGTAATGCGACATTCGTGACCGTTGGCAATGGACAGTTCGGTACCCAACCCACCAGTGCAGTTTCCGTACTCCCTGCCAGCGTGCGTGTCAACTCGGCATCTGGATCGGCGCCAAGTAGCTCCCCGAGCGATAGCGGCAGTAGCGGAAGTAACGGCAGCTCTTCTCACATGGGTATCATCATTGGCGCCGTTGTCGCCGGAATTGCTGCTGTGGGCGTCCTGGGCGCTGTCTTTGGCATTTGCCTCGCCCGGAGGCGTCGCTCGGCTGCCATGGCCGAGTCGGGTACAACGTACCCTACTCCTGGCACAGGTTTTGGTGGTTTTGCGGGACGCGAGATGCGTAGCTCCGATTCGAGCGCATTCATGCCATTACAGCAAAACAATCAGAGTGAGGCCGCTTTGAACTCTCCCTATCGCGATCAGTTTGAACCGCGGGCAAGCTCGCCCTTCGTTCACAGCGGCGAGTTCGAACCATATGGGGACTACCATCACCGTTCGAGCACACCTCGATGACGGGGACAAGTGATGACAGGTCACGGTTGCACGGAGCTTGTTGTGACACATTGGCCTTATTTTGTATCTATTCCCCGTCCCTAGTGTCTTATCCAGTCTACATCTCGTATATCACTTTACTTCAGCTCGACCGTCGTATTGTATGCCCGCGGACCGATTTAGACGGACTAGCTAGCTAAGACTCTCATTTCAACAACCACGGACATTCTTTACACAATCCATACAGCAGGCTGTCGCTTAGGAATGTAGAGAATGACGACTACGGGAAGAAACGTAGCGATGCAAGTTGAGCAGCGCACCAGGTATGCACTTGTACAAATAATCATCGATGGCGGAACCGGTCCAGCGCAGAGGGCTGGTCAGATTTTGAGTTATCCTCGGCTACCGACCTTGCTCGGGTCCGTTGTTCAGCAAGTGCCTCGCGTAGCGCGACCTGGTGGCGTCAGATGGTGCATAAAACAATTACCAAGACGAATTTAACTCACAGCTCTGGGGTCGATGACATTTTTTTTCTGTTTCCGCAAGTATCTGGGGCAAACTCAAGTGAGTGCGGATTGTTGCAGATAAACAACGGACAACCCACCGCTTGAGGCTTTTGCCCTTACCCCGCATCTTACGTTTTTCCCGCCCCAGGTGATCGCGTTTTCGTGGGTTGTTGGTGTCCACAGGGCGTTCCGCTACCGACCCATCTTCGCTCACGTCCTCTGTCTCATCGACCTTCCCTTGTATGCGCAAGCGGTTTAGACGTGGCTGCCGAGCAAACGGCACAGCCTCTGGGTCGATGCCCTCCGTGAGCTTGCTCTGCGGGGTAAATCTGCCGAGGAATTCCGGATCCAGAGCGATCATGTCTGGTTGGATCTAGTTCAGAAATAAGCACGACTCGGTACGATGTATCTATGAAAGAAAATGGCAGGGAACCTTGTCTAGTAGGGACTTGACCTCACGCTCGCGGCGTGCCTTCGAACTTTCGAAGGGATCTGCCTCGGAGCTGTCAAAGTTGGGCTCACCTGAGCCTGGGACCAGTATGCATGAGACCCCGGCGCCATGCCCAATTGCAAGGACATCCTGAAATGGGCAAAAGGCAAGGGAACTGTGTGGTTTCGCGGGTTGGGGATGTGTCAGGTATAGCGGAGGTGGCGAGGGCGCAGGGTGAGGCGCATGTATTGATGGCCGGGAATACACCTGACCGAGCCCAAGGTGGTTAATACTGAGATATGCTAGTAAGTAAGGAGATTGTACGCACGTTTACGGCGCCACCAGATGCCACGGCGAGGCAACCCCTCTGACTCCACGCCAAGGTGGCATTACCACCACGGCTGCTCCAAGACCGTAGGGCTCCCTTCCAGCTGCGGCAATCCCATAACTTCACGATACCATCTACGCCTGCAGTGGCCATGTAACGACCTCCGGTGCTATCATCCATAGAAACACTGCAAACAGGTCCGAGGTGCGCCAATAACCGCACTGCCGGGTGTGGGAGGTTGGGAGTCCACAGGGTTACGGTGCCATTCTGATGGCCAAGATGTATGACCGCGTTATGTCTGTTCTGGGTCATGGTGGCACACGCTCCGAGCTTCGTGCGGTGCTCCGCAACAAGTTGACCTGTCGATATGTCCTGATATTTCAGATAGCCCGTGTTTCCCTGAAAATGGGGTTAGACCAAATACGCATTCTAGTATATGGCAAGGTACACACAACAGTGGCAAGAAGCCAATGAAATGGAAGGAATTCTAGGCACGTAGGTTCGATGTGAGATTTTAACCTATGGAGTTCGACGCCGTCACGATCATAGATGAAAACATATTTCTTTTGCGCGACTGCATATTGTAAATGATCCTGTAGGAACCTAGGGGAGATAAGAGCCAATACTTGAGAACAACAAAAGGACATACGTGATATCTCTACAGGTTTCCCGAAGCTGCAGCTCTGAGTGCATAGTTCCTGTCTGCCAGTCGAAGGTAGCTACGTGACCTTTTTGCCCAACAACGGCCATGTGTCTACCGTTGCGAGTGTATCTGGCACGGTAAGGCCCACCGTCAAGGGCAAACTCCTTGCGTCCGCGTCCCGCTTCAACACTTATTGAACCGACTATCTCATCCTGAGATATCCGCCATGTTCTATCCATATCCCCCTCAACTTCCATTTGACCGGCCTCGTTCGGTAGAAGAAGTTCCGCATCTCGTAGTAGACCTTTTGACCGCTCGGTGTTGGCAGACTGGCGTTGCAGAGTCGTTCGGAGTTTCTTATTGGCTATATGATTGTATTTGCGTGTCTTTTCCGGAACAGGGTCAGTCGACTTGAGTGATTTAGGGAGTGTAGTGTTGGCCCTTGAGATGAGCGAATCCATAGCAGAAGTTTTGGTGACTTCGAGGAACGAGAAAGCAGATCAACAGGCGGGCCGACTAGCCGGAAAGTGGTGGCTGGCTCTACTACACCGGCCAGGGTATCTACATCATCCACATTGAAGTCTCAAGTTGCCACCTTCCTCTTCGGCAGAAAGAGAACTTGGCAGAGTGACAGCGTTCGGCGCCCCGGACTACCGCCATACGCCAGCCAGCCAAGACGCCAATCGTGGTCGTCGTTGTGACGATGAGCCCACGTCGAATCACCTATGTAGCATCGGAGAAGCTTGCAAAGGTCCGTCTTTCGCCCTGTCCCCAAGTTAGGTTTCGCTTCTAGATATGATCTTCCAGACTTGCTCTCTTCTTCCATCAAACCGAAATCGCTCCACATTCGTTCATGCACTCGTCACCTCATTCGGCCTTATCCGACCTGCTCCGACTCCGAGTTCAACTTCCTGTATCATCTCCCTACTTCGTCCTTCCCCTGCCTCCGAGAGCGACCTTACAGCGTACCATGATCGGTCCTATGTTAATACATTGCTCGCCGACCCACCAGGCCCTGACCACGTGTCTTGCAAAGAGTTCGGCCTTGAAGACGTACTGCACGCCACTCAACTCGCTTCTCCATTTCATAGTAGTGCTCATGCGATAAACATAGGACTGCGCCCCTTTCCTCGGCCTCAGAGAATATGTCCTCGGGATAGCAGGCGCATCAATGGCTGCCGCACGGGAACTTGCTGAAGGCAGGTGTGACGTTGCAATTTGTTGGGATGGCGGAAGGTCGGACCCACGTTTATCTCCATCTCAGTCGCAAGCTAAGTGGACTTAGACATCACGCTCACAAATCACTAGCTTCAGGGTTTTGCTACGTAAATGACTGCGTGCTCGCTCTTCTAGTTCTTAGGCGCGCCTCCCCGTCAACACCACTCCCATCGAATCCAGACAACCTCCGGAAAAAGTCCCGCGTCATGTACCTGGATTTAGACGTGCACTATGGCGATGGCGTTGCCGCGGCATTTAGGGGCGCGGGTGTACGCGGTCAAGTTCTTACATTATCCATTCACCATGCGGCTCCTGGCTTTTTCCCAGTTTCTGAGCATTCTGCCCTTCCGGACATATCTTCGACTACTTTTGACCCCTTCACGCTTTCCTTGCCACTGTGCGCCGGGGCAAGTTGCACTACATTTGCACGCGTGTGGCGAACGGTTGTCCGTATTCTCGAGGCTTTCGCACCCGATTATATGGTGTTGCAATGTGGCGTTGATGGCCTTGCGGGAGATCCTGTTGGTGCATGGAATTGGGCCCTAGGTGGTGAGGGTGGTTTGGCCTGGTGGGTCCATCACGTACTCGACTTCCCTGCAAAGGTTCTACTCCTTGGCGGCGGTATAGTACTCACTCATACAGACAAGGAACTCCACACCCTAACATGCTATCTAGGTGGCTATAGTCTTGTCAATACTGCCCGCGCGTGGGCGTTGCTCACGTCTGTCGCGGTGCGTCAGCAGCAATGGTTACTCATTCTTGCTCACGAAGGCTTGAACAGTGTGGCGCTCCCCTTGCCCTAGATACACCAATTCCTAACCATGCTGGTTTTCCTATGTATGCGCCGTCCTTTATTTTAGATGTGCCGGCCAGCGGTGTTCGTGATGAAAACACGGATGACTACCTCACGAAAGTGGATGCTACGTTTGAAGGTGTCGCCAATATCCTGCGAGCTCAGCTGACCTAGGATAACTTTGACCGGGTTTAGTCTCACTACTGTTACAGTTTACCAAGATTTGCGATGCAATGCATCTTTAGTCGTTCATGGCGTCGTTGAGCTAACTCCCGGTAACCTCGTGGTAATGATATGGGTAACATTGGATGATACGATCGGTCAAAGTTACGGATAATCAATGCGGGATTATTAACTGACCCGACCTGTAGCTCCCCTTGAAATGAAAGGGAGTGCAATCTCGTGTTGCGTGTCGGACTCAGAACCGCCCGCAGAATTGGTGAGAAGCGGCACCGACAACAGGGAAACAACCACGCACCTCCCACAGCCCAGAGTCAGTAATTTACGGGTGGTCTGTCTTCGTTTTGAAGGTTATCAAATGGGCACTGCGCTTGCAGAGGACAGAACATCCACACTGCCCCTCGGTGCGGTGATGAGTTACTTGTCATTGTCACGCACATTCTCTTGTGCCGTCCACTAGCGGTCCGAGCCCCTTTAATGAAGCGACTAACTGTCGATGAGAACAAAGACTAGTCTCTGCAAGTTGCAACCGGTTGGGACTGGTCTGGCCCAGAGCCATTGCAATTAGTTGCAATCAATTGGGGGCTTTCCAGATCTGATCTTTGGGGAATCCTACTTGGCCTACAACTAGTTGTAGTCCAGGTTGCGTCAAAAATCAGCCAATGCGGACTCAACCGGACTTTTCAAACACCCACTGATCCTCTCTAGCTGTGTCAACAATTTTATTATCTAGTCCGAAGCCATGTAGGGCCTCTCTCCGTGTAGCAGAGGACAGGTTGCCTCATGGGAACGTAATACATAAAGAGATGGCATGCTAATTGTTCGCCTTACGGGTTGCCATCCACTGCATGCAAAGATCCTGAGCTCAATTCGGTAGGGCCCTCGACTGTGAATCCTTCAAGCCCAAACGTGAGCTCACAGTTTGTCTCCACTCCCTTCACAGGCGTGGACATCTGCGGCGGTCCCTGACTCATGCCACAGGGCAGTCGTGATCTTGTGAGAAATGACACGGTCTTGCTCATATCTGTATCAGCCGCCGAACGAGCCGTGGGGCTCCCAAGCACGACAGAAGACGGTGAGGCTTGGGACGTAGGGGGGGATTCAGTGGGGGTTGGCGAGATGTGACGGCGTTGTTTGGGGGGGGGATAGCTCGGGTTGACATCGCTATCACCATCCATATCCTCGAGGAGTGGAACGCCATTACTAGTAGCCGGATCGCGATGGGCTGGTGATTCAAGTTGAAATCGGGGCAACGGCCGCACCAAAGTCGTGCGGTGATGATGGGGAGGCCGGAGGCCCACAATAGCTTCAATCTCGGCGCGTATTTCTCCCGGTTTACGGCCAGCCCCGACATCAATGTGTAAAGACGGGGGGAGTGCATCGTTCAGCACGCGAGCAACTGCGGTGAGCTGGATCGTGCCCATGGTGAGCAAATCGGCGTGGCAACAAAAAGGCGCAGAGGCGAGAGCGCTAACGACAATGACATCGTCCACGGGAACTTCGCTCAGCAAGGCTATGCGAAAACTGTTCATGCGTGTCGATTGGCGCGGTTTCTCAGGAGGGACTGATATCGGCGAAGGGGCGGTGGAGGGAAAATGGACAGGATACGCTCGTCTTTTGCCAACAATTGCCCCTGCTCTGCGGAGAAGACGGCGAGCTGGAGTCTTGAACGGAACTTTGACTTCAGGGAGTGTGAGCATTCGTATTTGAACACCTGGTGACAGACCGCACAAAGAGTAACTTCCGAGTCAAGTGCAAGAGGGGGGAACTTCTTTGTTCGAATGTGACAGGAGCATATCTTCCCCACACGAGATTCTTTGAAACAAACAACATGGCTAGTCTAGACTGCCAGCCGGACCACGCTCGGACCACTAGATCGCGTGTTAGGCATGTTAGGGCTCGGACTAAGAAACAAATCATGCATCATATGCATTGTACATTAGGACCGACTAGACGTACACACAATCCCAAAGTCAATTGGCGCCAGCTCGTGAATTTATGAAGCTCCAACTCCAAGTTGACTCCTGCTCCAACACATCACAGCGAGAACCGTATTGTGCGCTCGTCAACTACCTTCAGATAAAAGACGGCACTGTTCATGTTATGTCCAGTATGAAATATCAATGGACAATGTCTGTCCCAGTGAAAAAAGTACGTAAAGATTCAAAGAATACAGAGGGGGGCAACAAAAAAAATGAAGACGGTAAGCTTCGCCTCAAGACGGTGCTCAGATGAACCGGGGCGAACACAAACTATGGAAAAATAGGCGAGAGGCGGGAAAAGGCTCTTAAAAATGTGGAATAGAATGACTTCTGAAGGGAGCCGGAGCAATTGCAGTAAGAATTAGTACCCACCAAGAAAGGGGCTAGCGTCGCAATGTGATGGGGCATGAGAGGAGGAAATAGATCGTGACGCCTGAAGCCTCGCTTCCGCTCGGAAATTTGCACTCTGGACAACCTGGTGTAGGACCTGATACTGCAGTGTCAGAGCGGTCGCGGGCGACAAGGATACAGGGCACACACCCGAAGGGTTGCCGGGTTATGTACCGGAAAGTCTGACGCTACTTGGGCCAGTGAAGGCTTCCAGTGGGAAAACAAACGAGGCGTCTCCGATGCGGGTTCGCAGATGCAGCCAGTGAGCATGATAGAGGTGTTTATGATAAGTGGGTGTAGGAAAGAGGGTGAGGCCAACAAGCGGGGTGGATTGCAGAATTTATAGGAGTCAACCTGGAATGGTGATTAGGGGTGAACCATGGCGGCATTGGGCCAGTTCGAATGCTTCAGTAACACCTATGCGATGGATTAAATTACATCGAACAAAGAGAACTGTGTTTCGCGTTAAATCGCGGCACCAGTTACATGATGGATTCACTGTGAGCCTGACTGATTTCAGTTTCTTCCCGAGTCCACAGCACTGCAATGACGGCAAATGCCGGGTCCAACTATAAATGGTAAGAGCCACCGATGGCCGATGCGCCACGCCACGCGATTTCAAGTGAAGAAAGGCATGACCGACCCGGAACAATGAGCATTGTACTACCTTCCTTATTAGAAAACCCTATTCCTAGTCATACACGTTTGGAAGCACAGCGCTGTGTGCGGTCTCACCTCTCCAGCCAGCTACAACTTGTATTGGTGCTTCAACACGTCCTCGACGGCCATGCATCCTTCAGACCCCATAGACCTTCCATCCCATGCACAACAGGTTAGCAGTTGCTGACTATGTCAACATTACCACTCACGTCCACTTCACGTTTTAGGTTGATGGTGATAGTATTATGGACGTAGAAATTAGAAGCATAACTCAGCTTACCGACTCGGTTCAACTCGCCGAACCACAAACCTTGCTCCCCCGACAACATGCAAACGACTCTGATTCCGGAATGGATCTTGATGGCAACACTGACCCATCCAAGCACTTAAAAAATGACCACGGATCAAGGCTCGATGTACTCAGTGGCGTTCCGAAATGGGACCAGGAGAAGGGCATTGGCACACATACCAAGATGAGTGGCAGATGGAGTTTGGATGAGAATTTTGCTAGTGGTGGTGGTGGTGGTGACGGAGCTTTCCTTGCCGGTGGCATCAAGTCTTCACGACAGGGGCTCGTCGATAACCCCCATGACGTCTACGCGATATTCAGAAACTTCGACAGCCACGAAGACGACGACAGCGAGTGGCTCGACAGTGCGTCAGTTCGCGCAGATACACAGAGTATCATCGCCGGAGATTCAGAAGACGAAGACGATGGAGAAACAGGTGAGGACGACGACGAGATGCTAAGTGGAGATGAGGCTGTTATGGCTGGCACAACCGATGCAGTGAAGGAGTGGTGAAGGTGGTGTGGGATCAAGCCCAATGGGTCGGGACCAATTACTGAATAAGGACGTCCGTATTTGCTCTCGCATACACAAATCCCTCTTGAAGGATAGATCCTGAACAAAGTTACGTATTATTACAATACGGTGATTCATCTGGTCTTCCGAGTTTGATATACTTAGGTGGTGCGCGTTGAGCTGACTCTTAGTTTTCGTTGCTTATAACGATCTTGGGGCCATTACCTTCAGTTCGGTGTCTCATACTTCTGTGGTTCAAAATTTGCCAATTCCTATATGGCTAACGGACCGTAACGGTAGACAGCACGGGGGAAATCGGGAACAAGTGCCAGTGCAAAGGATGGCAACGGAGATTTCGCACACTAGTGCTATGTGGTTGAGAAACCTCGTATGGGCATTTCAAAATTAGTCATTGATACAAATGTGCGCCAGAGACACTATACACGGTCACCACAGCCTTCTCATGAACAACCATCAGGTCCATGTGTTGTGGTTGGGCTTACAACAGCGCCCGAGATAGAGGCAAACCAAGCCCTTTGATCATGTGGTGAAGCCCAATCCTGGGTATGACCTACAGTGCTTACTAGTCAGTGCTCATGGGGATCAGGATGACAGTATTTAGGAACAGACCACCGAAGAAGGTTTGAAAATGAGCTGCGCAAATCCGTGCGGTGGGCTCTTCACAGAGAGCCACCCTGTCGACGAACAACACCGATCGGCCGTCAACAAATACCTCGATCTCGCCTAGCAAAGGATTGAATGTGACATTCTGAATGTCGAATGAAGAAGTTGTGCGTGCCATTCTGGATCCCGATGTCATTCAACCTTACACGGATAGCTAATGACGTCCAACGACCCGGGTGGAAGTTCCACATTCCACGGCCAATAGAAAACCCGTAGTCTGATGTTTCATGGGAGCCCGGAAAAGTTCGCAAGCGCTCGAGATTCATTTCTGTTGGTGGTAGATATGCGTAGAGCTCTGCCACCCCGTTAGCTCTGACACTGGAGATTTAGATGGCAAGGTCAAGGACCCAAACGATGAGGGACGTACCGCCACATGAGACGCAGATTGAAGCATTGACATCGATATTCCTTTCGTCCACCTGTGCAACTGTATGCTGCATCACCGACGCCTCCACCTTCATCATCACATTCAGTCATGGTTGGCATCACGCGAAGCATACATACATATGCCTGGAAGTTTTCCGCCTTTGGCCCACTCAAACCCAATCTCAAAGTAAACCTCATACCCTATGACAACCTCCCGGGCATGATCGTTCAATGCCCTTGCAAAGGCATCCGGGCCTGCGAGGTAGAGTCCAAATCCCCCCTTTATTGCACCGCCTGGGTTAATACTTCCCCGAGGGTACAGCGCCTCCCAAGCAAGCCTCCCATCTTTGACCACAGTGGAGTGTTTAAGGATGTCTGGATGGCTGATTTTGTGCACACCAAGGGCGGAGTCTTCAGATATCTGGACTTGAACAATCTGAGGGTGTGTGGGGAGTCGATTGTGATCGGTAGTAAAGCCAAAAAGGATGCTGCTTGGCAAAACAGGGAGAACAGATGAGTGCCAGGACATGAAACAGTGGGTTAGTGATAGATGAGGATGAGGGCTGTCCGGTTAAGTCCGGTTCAGGGGTACTAGATTTCTCAGAGCGGGCAGATAAACTGGGTCACCCCTGTGGACACAGTACTGACCTCACCACCCCAGTAGTTGTACAGTCAGGGATTGTCACAATAAAGTTCAGCCTTTTTTAAAGGGCTGACTTTTTTTTTTTTTTGTGTGATCTACTGTATGGTATATTGCAGACAGAATGTCCACACAAGAGTTCAAAGATAAGGGAGTTATGAACTGTGCTCCCAAGATAGTCCAGAACACAAGACAGAGCTTAAGTTTGAAGAACAAAGTGCAAGATGAAGTTGCACATTTGTCATTGGGTATGAATTGGCATGATGTCTAAGATGGTCAAAGGTTTCAGAAGAGGGTGTGGATGTACAAGTTGGATATAGGAGCATCACAGAAGGTCAGATAGAGGTTGTGAAATGCACAAGAAATTAGATGCAGACAAAAAGAGGGAGAGAGAGAGGGCCACAGTTGCCTAGCTTTTGCCAGGGCTGGGCTGAGGTATTTATATGGCAAGACCAAGACAAGGGGCAACAATGTATGCTAAGCAGAGAAGGGGTAAGTGGGGGAGAAAGGAAAGAAAAGTTTGAAGTTGAATCCTGCCAGCAACGGACCATGTGGCATTGTATGCAAAAGGAGGAGTCCAGTGATCAAAAGAAAGGTGAAAATGAATGGTATCTTGATGTGCAACAGTGGGCACAGAGTCAAAAAGAACAGCAAGGGTCAGTGTCCAATGGCAATGGCATCAAGTGGAAAGCTAGCAGAACAAACAAAGAGTCTAAGATAAAGAGGGGGATAAAGAGACATATGAAGAAGGAACAAATAAAACCAAAACTAGATAAACCCAAATCCAACAAGGCACAGACCCAAGCAAGGGCCAAGGAGACAATGTCAAGCTTGATGTGCATAGCACTGGCTGACACTAGTTGAAGTGGCATGCTCTTGTGGCATCTGCCAATGAACAAGACAATGCATTTGATATTGGCAGTGACTTGAGGTAAGGCAAGTGGGGGCTTGAAGGGGGGTGAATGAGGAGAGGGGATGTGTAGCATTCCCCTATCATTTTTCCATCTTCTCACTATCTCTTGACCCCCATCACCTGACTGATTACCTAACCTATCACCTGATTTGTGCACCTGACCTGGTGCCACAAGACCAGGGAGCATGTGCCTGCTCCCACAACCCCATGACTGACCATCTGATCTTAACTCTAGACTTGTCATGTGACCAGGGATATGACTCATCATGTGATACCATGTGACTTATCATGCACCTGACCAGTCAGGTGCCAGACCCAGTGACCATTCCCTGACATGTGACTTGGCTTACTATATTGAGCCTAACTGACTGTGTACTGTACACTGCATGCAAATCAGGCTTTTCTTGCAGAAAAAAGTCTGAGGAAAGCTTAGATAAATGTTAAACAATACTTAGGCTTTACTTGTTGGAAAAGATGTGAAAAAAAAGGTTAAATAATCTCTAACTTTTATTTGGCAAAAAAAATCGTGCTAGGAAAGTCAAAATTTAACTAAACTTTTCTTTGGCTGGTAATGTTCCTGGCAGGAAATATTCAAACTTTTTTTTGTATTTTTTTATGTTATAAAAAGTCTGGGATTTCTCAAACAATTCCATGTGTCACATACATGATACACCAAGAATAAAATACTTTTTTCCCCTAAGATGTTATGTCCTCAATACAAAATAATTGTTTTATGCCATGTGACTGCTCCTTGTTCTTGACAGTCTGACAGTCT
>Ga0307510_10000678_pt1 | contig 34765 bp, 23 predicted proteins | sample 12_EM_MG_FD_207224 | JGI IMG/M metagenome (GOLD analysis project Ga0307510, IMG submission 207224) | Populus trichocarpa ectomycorrhiza microbial communities from riparian zone in the Pacific Northwest, United States - 12_EM | ecosystem: Host-associated > Plants > Roots > Unclassified | place... | reverse complement strand
GAGGATAATCATGATCAGATATAATGATAAGCCATGCTCAAAGTGAAGCTTGACTTTTGCCAATGACTAGGCTTGGCAGAAGTTTCCAAATAAACCCAACACCTGGAACAAGTTTTTGTGTATTTTCCCCTGAAAATATGAAATATACTCTTTGGCTAGAAACTTGCATCCATTTTATAACCAACCTAATTTTTTTTGCTAGTTGTTTTCAATCTTTAATATACTATTTCTATTACTGGTTGTTAAGATGCCTCCATGCGAGGAAAAGTGATTGGGACTAAGAGAGGAAATCTATATAATCTTATACCATGCCAAAATTTGACAAGATGGGTTCAAGGCAGATTATTGGCTCCTCTCTTTCTTTTAACAATGAGGTTTTATCTATTGATCAAAAGTTTAACTTTGTGATTTTGTTACTGTTGTGGAAAGTTGAGCTGATTTTTAGTACAATTGATCTATTAAATGAGACTCATCATATGGCAGGTCTTTTCCCGTTATTTATATGGCTAAATATCACATGTTATTTCAAGGGATACAACTTACAATTGTAATTTACAAGTTGTTAGTTTCTTGTGTTACATGTAATATTGGAGTTATAAAATATCAAGACACACCATATGATGGGTCTCATTTAGTAGATCAAGTGCACTAAAATTAACTTGATTTGAAGTTTGCGGGGTTGGATTTTCAATTTTTTTGAGAATCTTAAACGACAGCAAATTTTTCTTTCATGCTTTTTTATTCTGGATCAGCACCATCTGTGTTTCCAAACTGGCATGGCATGGAAATTACAGCAATATTTCATGTCATATTTCACCATCTAATGAATTATTGGTAGTAATTTTTTTGAAAGCTAAAATCGTTGAAAAGAACTTTCCTAATTTTAACATAATTTTAATGATACCATAGCACTGTTTTTCCAGCAATATTTCATCTTGATTTTTCACTTAAAAGTAGTAAAATGATGATTTCCTAAGAAAGGCACGCAATGAGTGTTGCATGTCATATTTGCTACATGTCAAAAACTGCAATTGCATTCCAAAAGCATGGTTGTCATGGAAAATATAATTTTACCCGCTCAAAGCCTAAATTCCAAGAACTTCTGCATTTGATGTCTGGCTTCTCGCTATCACATACAAACATCTGTGGGTTTAGGTTTGGGTGCATGGAAATAGACCATGCAATGCATCGTTATAACACACAAACATCTGTGGGTTTAGGTTTGGGTACATGGAAATAGACCTAGCCATATGCATTGCACTATTATTGGTTACACCAATGCTATGGACTAACAATTATTGCACTATTGTTGGTAGGTGATAGAAATTGTTATTTGTGGCATTGATATCTGTTCTGGTGAAGCTTGCTTGCCCTTCTGTTGCCACAGTTTATTGTTAGCATGTGTTTGCAACTTACAATATATATTTTGATGAACTAGTTGTAGAGTAATGCGCTGTTTTTGTTTCTAGCTTTAGGTGATTGCACCAAACATAGACTGAACAAAAGGGACATACAGTGGTGGAGAAATTGGTTCCAGTTCCTTTTGATACATGTAACCAGTGTTGTATTTTGCTCACTTTTCAACTTGGTTTTGGTATTGTGTTTTGTAATTATTACTTGCTGCTGGTGTTTTGAATTATCTAATCATTTTTTTTCCTCGAACTTCCCATATCTTTTTGTTGGAAGCTAGAAAAAACTACCATTTGTATGGCATTCTATTTTTATTTTTTTTGCAAAAAAAAAAAAAACCTCAATTTGCGTAACTGTTCCTATGTCTTTTGATTATTGATGTATGTTTGGCATTTTTAATATCTTAGAAGAGCATAGAGAAAGGTTTATGAGGATTCCATGGGAGGCTACTGATTTTTGCTCCCCATGAGAAGAGCATCATGCAACTTCTAACTGAGCTTTGAATGTCGTAAAGAGAAAGATTGGCAGTCATTGCAGAACCAAGAGAATGCTTTTTTTTTTATCTGTTTTTTCACAAGATAAGGTAATTGGCTGTCGTGTGATTTTTATATGGCTTGTGTGTTTTGACTTTTAGCATTGCCTTTGTTTGTGCTGTTAAAATGAAGCCGGGAAGGAAAGTAATGTAAATCTTGCTTCTTTTACTTTCTTCTAAGTTCCTGTTTCTATGAGGTTTTGTAACAAATTCTTGGGCTTATTTTCCAGCATCCAGGGCAGAAGGAGGTGGAGCAAAGAAGAAATTGATTGTGCCCTTGAATCTCTTAAGAGTTCTGGGGTGACTGAGAAATGCTTTACTCTTCCTGTTCTCTTTTGATATTGGTTAGTGTCCAAGTTATTTTACAATCTGGACCAAGATGGCGTTTAGAAACGCGGTCAACCCGTGTTTCTAAAAAAATTAAATTTTTTTTTATGTTTTGAATCGTTTTGATGCGCTGATGTCAAAAATAATTATTTAAAAATAAAAAAAAATATTATTTTGATTCATTTTATTATAAAAAATATTTCAAAAAACAATTATTCTCTCAAACAGCCTCAAGTCTTTTCTGAAACTGCTGGGTTTTGTCAGATCCTATAGCAATTATAATAAATACACCATCTCGCTGTTCCTGATCCCGAGTTGTTTTTTTTCGCCGTTTCCTGTTATCAGCTTCAAAATATTTGTCGTTGTTACATCGAAACTGTTTGGGAACGCGGTGCAAACCGTGTTTCCAAAAAAATCAATTTTTTTTTTTGCTAAAATTTAATATGTTTTGGATCGTTTTGATGTGCTGATGTCAAAAATAATTTTTAAAAAATAAAAAAATATCATTGGCATGTATTTCAGCACGAAAAGTTATTTGAAAAGCAATCGTAACTACACTGCCAAACATACCTGCTAGTTGACATCTTGAGATTCTTAAAGTTGACTGCTGACTTCTCTGCAACTGAATATAACTGCATCTCTGTCTCTAATTTTCTGCCCCTGGTCAGATTCAGATATTATATCAGTAGACCTGGCATGGCATGAAGTACATGTTCATACCTGGTAGATATTCCAATTTCTGGGGCTGGCAAGGGTCAAGTAGAAGTTCATATTTGTGTTTATTTTTACCAGATTCAAAAAGCTAACCTTTTCTCTTGACATTTTGAGCAAGGTAAAGTGATTTTCCTACTCTTTTAACCAGATTACCTTCACTTGCAAAGAATTTCTTAGTGATGATGACTGGACTTTACTTTTCAGTTTGCTGACACCTTGTTGATTTTGTTATTGGTGAAATCTTTCTGGTTGAAACATCCTATTTTCTCCTCTGAAGCTGTCCTCCTGGTAGGGATGAAATTAAAAGGCATTTTTATTTTGATAAATTATTTAATATAAAATAAATAGTAATAAAAAATTATGGATTAAATATAAAGGGAGAACAGATTGAATAACCCCTCCAAGTTTTTGAAGAATCAGGCGTGCAAGTTGAGGAGAGCGAAAAGAAAAGGGAAAAAGGAAACAGTTCCAGAGGTTTGTTTTATCATGAAGGGACGATTTAAATAATCCTCATGAAAGGAGGTGTTTAGTTAATGAATGGTTCTGCATGCATAGACATTTAATATTTTTTTAAATAACATTATTATTTTTTAATTTACCAAATCTCCTAAATTATTATAGCAAAAAAAAATCATAATAAAAAGATGAAAATGCTTTTGGACAACTGCTTAATTTTTTTTTAATTTTAAAGCTAATAAAGTTATTTTATTATATTTTAAAAAAATAAAGAGTTAGTGTTTTTTTTCTTTTAAAAGTAATCAAATTATATTTTAGTATAAAAAAAGTACGATGACACTGATTTGTCCATTTATATAATGAATTGTGTGGAAAAGACCAGAAGGCCACTGGTTTTTTAATTGGGCAAAATAGCCTACATGGTTAATTGAAATTATCATACTGTGAACACCTCTTATTAAGTTTCCTTTTTTAATTAGTAAAATGAAACACGTGTTTTCTTTCACGGTTCTTTAGATCAAAACTCGGGCGGGCCCCCTTTTTATCTCCCAAATTTGTCGCCTCTGGTTGGCCATTGAATACAAACCAACCGGGAAAGTTCAAAGAAAGTCCCGACTATTACCTGCAAGTGTATGACTGCTATCCGGCCCTCTCTGTCTATCTATTTTCTGGAGTATAAAAAGTGCACAATAATTCAATACATTGAAAAGCACTCTATCTACGCCCTGCCACCCCGCTCTCCCTTCATCAATCTTAAAACTTTACCGCACTGAAAGATCGGATCAAGCTCCATAATCGCACGTTTCTGTTCCAATTCTCACCATTTCACACTTCTCTATGGACATCGAATCAGGTAAATTCTATTCAAACCCCTAATTTCTGTTTGGTTGCTGAGAAAATGCGGGAAAAACGAAAGAACTTTGTGAGATTTTTTTGCAGCTACGGAGTTCTTAGGAGGTGTTCCTCTGCTACAGAGGTTGCCTAGCTCGTCTCTCAAGAAAATCGCGGAGCTCGTTATTGTTAAACGCTATGGTAATTTTTACTTCTTTAAGAGAATTTAACTCTCTCTCTCTCTCTTTGTGTTTTATCTTGTGTTTATTTTTTTAAAAGAAATTTTTCATTTTGAATGATTTGTGCTGTAGAGGAAGGACAGTATATTATTCGTCAGGGAGAAGTTGGGGAAGGAATCTATTTTATATGGAAAGGGGAGGTCGGTTTGCTTTACAACTAATCATAAGCAGTTATTATTGTTAATTTTCTGTTTTTCTTTCTTTCTATTTTTTAGCCACTTTGGTTGATCGTTGGAATTTCTGATTTATAGGCACAAGTCTGTGGAACAGTAAATGAAGAGGAAGAGGGTCGTCCTGAGTTTCAATTGCAGCGATATGATTACTTTGGTGATGGTGAGAAGATGATTTTCTTGGTTGCAATCTTAGCCTTTTGTTGTTGCGATACAATCTTTTTTTTGTTTTTTATTTCTACTAGTCAAATAACAATTTATGATCTTTAATAGTGAATCTAATAGGCCTGGAAGAGTGAAATTAACTTGTTATTTGCAGGTTTGTCTGCGTCTGTTCAGCAGGCAGATGTAATTGCTTTGACTGAGGTAGCTGCAAGGTGCAACTGTATTTGTTTTCTCACTTTCTCTTCTCTGATATACAACCCCAGCTGCTCAAACTTCTATCTTGCTAAACTTAAAACGGGACTTAACTGAAATTGACAGTGGGCATTTAATCTGGGGTCTGTTTTGACAGCTAATTTGCTTAGTGCTACCTCATGATCAATGCACTTTGCTCCGACCAAAATCTATATGGAATGCAGACAAGACACTCGACTCCTGCCCCCTTGTGGAGAGCATATTGCATTTGGAGTCAATAGAAGTATGTTCTTCCTGCACCTTGAGGTGTTTTCGATTTAGGAATTGACTTTTGTTATCTTATCAGAGAACGCAGAAGGAGAATTTTTGTGCTTCCTGGTATTTAAATGTTTATGTGTCTGAATTTGATATATGTTATGATGGCTAGTTCACCTCTTAAGTGAGCCAAAATGAGGTGAAACTAGAAGCTTTTAACTTCTATTCAATGGACACACAGAAACAATGGAAAATTGAAGTTGTGCTCTAACAGTATAATTTTCCTCTCTATGAGAATTATGGTTAATGATTACAACATTCTACTCTGCTTTGAGTGTTCTAGAGTTCCTTGTGATAGGTTAGTGAAGGAATTGGTATAAATCTAGACTAAGATTTTGTTGTGTGTTTTGAAGGTGAATATATTCCAGGGCATTACTCTGCCAGATGCCCCACGATTTGGAAAGGTCTTTGGAGGACAGTTTGTTGGACAGGTATGAAATGCGTTGTGGTGAGGACACACAATCCACATCATGCTTTCATTGTTTAACAAGTACTGTTTTGATCCACTTTTATGCGATAAAAAAATGGACTTGACTCCTTCGATTTATCTCTTTTGGTTTTTATCAATTCAACTTTCAATTATCCTGTATAAACCAGCATTCTTACTTTTGCATTCTTGATTTTAAGCTAATATAAAGCTGACTCTTTTGTTTTACTCCCTGTTTCAATGGTACATTAAGTGCTCTAATTTGAGGACAGAAACGTAACTATCTTTTCTCATTATTACACTGTGATGTTATGTGCAGGCATTGGCTGCAGCATCAAAAACAGTTGATTGCTTTAAACTTGTTCATAGCTTGCATGCTTATTTTCTTCTTATTGGGGATCTTGACAGTAAGTATAACCTGGGATGCCTAATCTGTGAATATAAATTCATGCACTTTTGATTCTGTTACCCTTAGTTTTGTCATGCTCAGAGGTTACCTCTATTCAAACTTCATGATTCATGTAACAATTGCAATATCTCCTAGGAGATGCAACCACTAATTTTCATACTCTGTTATCCTTTCGTGTTTGGTAGGCAAATATGTGTGTTCTCTCTACTAATAGATGCTGCAAGAAATGAGTGAAACTTCACTTACATCCAGCCTCTACTCTAAGTTATCAACAAGCTCTGCAAGAAACAGCAAAACAACCTTGTTCTCTAGAGTCTAAGACAAATTAATCCTATCAAAGACCTTCAACTAAAGACAAATTAATCCTATCAAAGACCTTCAAATTACTTACTTTCTTCTTGTTTGGAAAAGAAGAAGATTAGTATAAATAAGAAATAAAGTAGAGGTTAAGTTTATAGTTCAATTGAAATTTTTCATAACATTTGATAGTCAGGTACCAACAATGCCTATGTTTGCTTCAATAATGCCTTTCCCTTCTTGTTCAATCTTTTTTTTTCCTATCAAGTTTTAGATCATCTTGTCTTACCTTCTCAGTCCATCATCTTTAAGAGAGACTTTTATCAGGTCTATTTAGTGATATGTTTGGTCATTATATATGTAATCATTTTGCACTTCCTGACACAAGCTCAGTAAGGGATTATACTCTTCTCAGTCAATTATTCCTGAAGAGGGAATCCTTGCCATATGTTTCTTATAAAAAGAAAATAAATGGGTTGCATAAATAGATCTCCTTTTTCAAACATGTTTATCTGGGCTTATTATCCTGCTAGTGGAGCATAACAGCTAAAGTGATATTACACATGGTGTATGTTTGCATATACTCTTGTAGTGCCAATTATATACCAAGTTCAACGAATACGCGATGGGAAAAGCTTTGCTACCCGAAAAGTTGATGCAATACAAAAAGGAAATATCGTATTCACATTGATGGCTTCATTTCAGGTAATGCTGCTGCCTTGTTTTGTATTTAATCTGTATTCCGACAAATCTTTACAGTGAGATGGATTTGGAAACAGTCATCGGTTCTGTGGCCATTATGTGGATTGTTAGGTTGTTACTCTGTTAAATTTTATACTACCATTAGGTTTGCGTTTGAAGGGAAGAAATGCAACTATACTAGAAATTGGTGGATAAAATATTGAAAAATACCAGATAGCTAAATTAGCACCCATTTATGTTCTTTTAGACTTTTCAACGTCAATTGAATTTTCTATTAAGTGCAGTAAGCTTTTCAAGCTAGCTGAAATCATCCCCTTTGTAAACGTGCTTGAAATCACAAATGGTTAGAAAAGACAACTGGGTTGAAGATGCTAAACTTTGACCTTGAATCCTTGATACTAGTTGGTTATCAATAAAAACACACCATGAAGATTTAAGCACCATTACTCCCGTTCATCCATAAGAAATAAAATAGAATTAGATGTACACTGTGTGTTAAATAATCAGCAGTCCACAACCACACCGTTACTTATCTAGCAGCCATTTTCTTAGCTGAGCATGCAGCTCTTCCCTAAGTCTGTTGTTATGGAGATGTGGCAGAACCGCTGGATTTTGTGAATGGGGCCAGAGGAAATCTTTAGTTTCTAGCAGGGTTATTAGTTAGATGCCCCACCATGGGGGAGGTTTTAAATGAATGCTAGCATCCTGAGGGAAACTTCTTATGCTACGTGGTTATGGCCCTGTGGCACCGTAGTGATTGAAAACCTAGAGATTAATGCTTAAGGTTCTGAAATGGAAATGTAGCAGATTTTGAATAATGAACCTCCCCTGATGGGGAAAGAACATGAAATAGACCTTTATTCAGTGTTCTACAATGTTATGATTGAAGCTTTTTGAGATTGGTAATTGGATTAGTACATTAGGTTTGTAAGAGAGGTGATCAATCAGTGGCAGAGAAACTAAACTGCTGTAGGGATATATACCTGAACAGGGAAACTAGGATCTAAAGTTAAATAACTGTCATTGTGTGGTATAACTTGAGGGATTCCAAGTAAATAATGTGTAACTACTGTTGATCCCAATGTGTTTCTCTATTTCATCGTATTAGGAACTTCCAGAAATCTCTTTGATGGTGTCACCATGTATTTAAAGCTGCTATTGGCTTTGTGTTTGCTTCTTGGTCTTACGATACCAATCTCCAGCTCAGTTCTTTAATTGTCTGCCTCTACCATACAATGCTTGCGCAGAGGTTGCACAGAACAGGTGCTATTTAAATCTTGAACTTAGATGTTCAGGACAGTAAACCCTCCCCTGAGAAAGTCAATCATCATTAAGGCCAGTTTGTCTTTTGAAAATCAAATGCAGGTTCCAATGCCACTTTGTTTTCTGGCCATAAAAAAAAATTGACTTAAAGAATGTCTTTTGTGTCTATGATGACATTGATTTATGTAAGAATTATTCAAGCAAATATTTAATTATCAATCAATACCTGATGCAGTTTTTTGCTTAAAGACATTGCCTTTTCCCCTCAATTTATGCCTCTTCTACAAAACTTTCAATAAAATTTCAAACGTCCTCAATTATGTACTTAAGTTATATTTTTGGTGGATTTCTTTTGCTATTAATCAAGAATAAAACTGGTATTGGGTTAATTTAATTTTACAGAAAGAAGAACACGGGTTTGTCCACCAGCTAGCACAGATGCCAGCTGTGCCTGAACCAGAGCTGGTAAGCGGAACGAGCTTGTATGTTTTTATACATTCCATTACTGCTTTGGATATTGAATCCTCATATTGCAGCTTTTGTCAATGGAAGAGCTGCGTGAGAAACGTCTAACTGATCCTCTTCTTCCAAGGTATGAATGCAACTTCAGTTATGGGTGGTCAATGCTTTCTCCTGTAACCTTTTTGCATTTCTGCTGGATTACAGCGTTTGGTGCAACTTGGTTCACTTGTAAAAGGTTTTTATTTTATTTTAATTTAAGCAGTTAACTCTTTGAGCCTGGAACCAGAGTTAATAATTGCATTGCATGTTCAGGAGCTATCGCAACAAGGTTGCTGCAAAAGAATTTGTCCCTTGGCCAATGGAAATAAGGTTTTGTGAGCCCAACACTAACACTAATCAGACAAAATCTCCTCCAAGGTAGGGCTGGTTTATTATGTTGCTAATCTGATCTTTCGATAAGGACCTATATATGTTTGTCTTGTGTTGGAATATGAACCCTTTGATGTCCTTGTGGCTTGTATGCCTTTACTCTATTGGAGGCCAATCTAATGAAATATTTGCAGCCTGAAGTACTGGCTTAGAGCAAAAGGGAAACTTTCAGATGATCAGGCATTGCATAGGTAAGCAACTTCTGTTGGATTTGACTCAATTCTATGAAAGCTTCTCCCCAAATTAGTTGAGATTGGCTGCATGAATAATTTTCCTCAAACTGACTTCTTTTCTATAACTAACAATATTAAAATTTAAAAGGATAGAAACCTCCCAAGTACTTTAATGTGTCGGGTCTCATATGAATGGAAGTGCATCGCACCAGTGGTGCACAAGCAATATCATTCTTGAATTTTAATGTTATCGAATTGTTCTTTTACAGATGTGTAGTGGCATATGCTTCTGATCTCATATTTCTTCAAGTTAGTGTGAATCCCCACCGTGCTAGGGGTTTGAAGCCGTCTGCAGTTAGTCTAGATCACACGTAAGTATCTGCATCTTATAACAGTAAACTTATTTATTGAACACGCTGTGCAAGATATATGTTAGTTTGAAAGAGGGTTGCACCACTTTCATTTGGACGGATGATATTTTGGGTGAACCTTTTGTCATTTTTGCCATATTATCATCTAATTTAATCTACTGAGAATAACCAGTTTATATCCTCCCCCCTTGTATGGTTTGAGATAATTGAAGTTCAAGATCTACAAGTTAGGGTGAATAATGGTTTTAAGATGGATCCTCTCCATTTGGCTCAGGTTATTTATTTCTCCCAGGCCTGTTTTGAATAATTTGAATTAGAACAATAGCTAGGGTCACTATAGCAAGCACTAGTTTTCTTAAATAGCTCTTCTATAGTTGGCATGCTCTTGTGAATCAACAGCATCTGTCAAATGATGCTTATCATTGACTAGGGAACTCCTTTTATGTATTTAGATTAAACGTGTATATCTCTTGAACCCATATCACCGTAGAAGAGCCTTTCTTCCGCTTTGGCTTCAATTAATCATTTCATTGGCTTTTTTCCAAATTTCAGGATGTGGTTCCATAGGCCTTTTAGAGCTGATGAGTGGTTATTATTTGCGGTAAGTGTCAGATTGCATTTCTCACTTTTGGATATGTCAGAAATCTTAACACATCATTGACTATCAGATTGTGAGCCCTGCTGCCTATAATGCTCGAGGCTTTGTAGTTGGTGAAATGTTCAATAGAAAAGGAGAGGTAAATTAACTCTACTATATATAATCATTTATTTCTATGATGGTGCAACCATGTTTTATTATTATTATAATTATTCTGCTGCTTTTTTTCTCTTTAACAAGTAGAGTTGTCATTGATAGACAAGAGAAAACTCCGAACTGAATTTATTCATGTATTGATGGACAGCACATTGTGTCAGTAACTCAAGAAGGGCTTCTTAGAACATTCGCAACAACAAATTCAGCCAGAAATCCAACCACTGCCTCGAAGCTTTAGTTTGGGAATTGCTGTCAAGTCGTCGGTCGTGAAACTATCGTCGTATCAAATAAGGGTTCCAAGATTTTTGTTCATCTTCTTTTATGCTAAGAAGCGCTTTCGCTCGCAGTTGTGATGACTCTGTGTTGATCAATGCCGCTTCTTCTCCGGGGAGTACTTATTTATGGAAAAAAAAAAATGTAAACAGGTCCATTCGTAAGGAAATATTATAACTTTTAGCGTTTCGATTTCTCTGATCAATAATAAAAATACGTAATCAAATGTAAAGCATTTGGATAGCTGCTTGGCACCTTTGCAAGTTGCTTAACAATTCTTTGAAGAGGGGAAAAAAAAAAAAACTTAAAAAAGAAATCAGAGAAAGAGTCCTTCACTTCTCTAATCACAGAAATCTAAAACACTTTAAAAAGAGAAGTCCGGAGCCGAGCTCCGAGTCGGCCGGTGTACTATCAATTCAACCATTTTATTTTGATCTGATGATCAATATATTTTTTAAAATGGTCTGTGTTTGATTTTGTGTTAAAAATTATTTCTTAAAATTTCTTAATTTTTTAAATCATTTTATTTTACTGGTATTAAAAATAAAAAATATTTTGAAAAAAATCCTATTATCGAAATTCAATTGGGATTGTGAATTGATGATTTTCAGTTAAAAAAAAAAAGGAAATTGAGGAAGCAAAATTTGAATGGAAAAGGACAAAATAAGCTTTAGAGAAACTTGAGATCAAATATTTACATTTCAAATAGAAACTCCAGCAAGCAAACAGCTCTAAATGATGATTTGGTTAATTAATTATTCAAAGAAAACAAGAACGATAATAATAATAAAATAATTAAAAAAAAAAGTAGAAACATAATTATTTTAAGAAAAATGATTGGATTTATTGTAAAAACGATAAATTTAAAATAGTTAAAATGTGGATATTTTAAATTGACATAATATCAATGATCACCTTTTTTTTATTCTTAATAAAATCCAAAGACTGTCAATGATGGATTTGGCATCGATGCTGCATTTCAACTAGAGAATGCATGAAAAAGACAAAAAAAAATGGACAGATCCTCTGGTGGGTTCTTGTGAAGGTTTTACAAATCGGACGCCACAAACTTGATTGCTTCACATGTTATTCCAGCTTTATCCCCCAGAGAAGAATTTAATTACAAAACGCTACCACAGGGCTAGAGGTGCACACAACCCCTTTGTTTCTATTATTTATATCTTGGAAAGTGAAATTAAAATGTTGATTGTTTCCAAAAAGAAATCTGCAATCAAATTGCTACAGGACAGGTAAGTCCCAAATTATATTCTCTAATTACTCTTTTAATTTCCCCGCATTGATTTTTTTATCATTATTAGCAGCTTAGAATTATTTTATTCGACGAAAAATGGTTCGTCTCAATCGAATTAGGGCTTCGAGTTGATTAAATTTTCTTTTCTTTTCTTCTTAATTCGTTATCCCTCAAACTGCTCACACGCCAGATTCTAATTTAGTTATTTTTAGTAATGTTAAATTAGCGATCTGCTTACTAGATTGATCTAAGAAAAGAAAACATTTTTAGATTCTCTTACAATTTCCTCAAGAGAAAGAGAAGAAATGCTGAGCTCTATAGATTAGATTAATATTACAACCTGTTTTTTTAGCAACTAAATAACAATCTTGGAGATTAGACGTTGGAAACCTGCGAAAGCAAGTTCGCTTGTTCATGGATGGGTTGTTTTTGGATTGATCAAGGCAATGCAAGTTGGGGGCTTGATGGGTTTCTTTCTTTTTTACTTTGTTGTAGGAGTCGAGCTAACTGTTGTGGGATCCGGTTGGAATGGAAGAGAATCAAATGTCGCTGATATGTGGGCTTCCAGATGACATAGCTCTTTCTTGCTTGGCGAGAGTGCCCCGGAAGTACCATGCGGTATTAAAGTGTGTTTCCAAGAGATGGAGAGAATTCGTGTGCAGTGATGAGCTCTATGATTATCGTAGAATGCATAGTTTAAGTGAGACTTGGATATATGCTTTATGTTGTGACAAGTATGGGAAGATATGGTTTTATGTAGTGGACCCTAATGAATCACAGAGGCGTTGGAAGTGTGTTCCAGGTCTTCCAGCTCGTGCTTTGAATAAAATGGGTATGGGATTTGAAGTTCTAGGAAAAAAGGTTTACTTGTTGGGTGGTGGTGGTTGGTTGGAAGCTACTAATGAAGCCTTCTGCTATGATGTTTCAAGGAATTCATGGACTCAAGTTGCTTCCTTGTCGACTGCTAGGTACACAATTCCTTCCACTTGTGTTCTCGTGCATAGTTGTCTGCGCAAGTGATGCTGAACTTAAATCCTGCCTTTAAATTACCTTTGCAAGTGCTCCTCATTTACTGTGAATTGCTTTTTGGAAATGCTATAGTAACTCAAACGAAAGGAAATTTAGTGCCAAGTCGCTTGTGGAGTCTGCATCTCGAAATTGTAGATTATACATGCATGTAGATCGGGCCAGTGGACTAGAGTTCCTCTTTTTGTATCATGATTCTAACTCTTATGTTGATTGGAAAGCTCTTGTATTCATTCAGGTACGATTCTGCTTGTCAAGTTTATGATGGGAAAATATATGCCATTGGTGGGTTAGCATCAACAAGCAATGATCCATATTCTTGGGACATTTTTGATCCCCGTACAAATAGCTGGGAATTTCATTCCAATGACTGCGCTGTTCCTGAAGTTGAAGATTGCGTAGTCTTGGATGGGAAGATTTATATCCGCTGCCAAGCTTCTGCTTCTACCATGTCTTCTCCTTTCTATGCAGTCGTTTACGAACCTTCAAGTGGCATGTGGCAGCGTGCAGATGCTGATATGGTGTCAGGCTGGCAAGGACCAGCGATTGTTGTGGACGGCACACTTTATGTGTTGGATCAGAGTTCAGGGACCAAGCTGATGATGTGGCAGAAGGATAAAAGGGAATGGGTGGCAGTTAAGAGGCTGTCAACACTGCTTACAAAACCACCTTGCCAACTGGCAGCGATTGGGAAGAAGTTATTTATCGTAGGAAGGGGACTCAGCACGGTTGTGTTGGATACCAGCCAAACTGGAAGTGTGGAGGGAGCCATGGTTGGTACATCCATACCTGGACTAATCACTGCTGATAAAGTGCTCAATTGTAAATGTCAAACACTTTGAATTCGTGGCACTTGATGTCATTGTGCGATCATGTGATTACGATGACCTTGCAGCAATGTTATGGATTCGACATTATGGGGCTTTTAAATTCTGTTGAAAATGCCCATAATTACTTTGGTTTACAGACAAACCATATACAGATCCTGCAAGAATGCAGTCGATCCACCATTTAGCCGACTGGCAAATCAATTGGCTGAGGATTGCATTCCTGTTCCAAACACAGCCTAAATGAGGTTTATAGAAAAGCGAGAACCTAACTAGCACAGATGGCAAAACAACAGCTTCTCCCATCATAATTAAATAATTAATGTATCAAAGTCAATGCAAGATGTCTTGCTAGAAACTATCACAACCTATAGTACACGTTAAAATTGATGCTTTTGGGTAATTACAGTACAAAGGATGCTCCTAAATCCTAGGATTGCAAGGCAAAGGTGGTTAGTATAAGCCCTTCCTTTCCAAAGCAGGATTCATGGATCCATTGTACAAATCGAAGACAATCGTCGGCAACCCAAGTCATTCACCTTGAAACTAACACCAAATGCTAAAATTACTGCGAACTCAGCTAGTCCGCTTCTTTTTAAACGCCGGATGTATGCTTCCATTGTAGGAATATAGTTTGTCAATCTTAGAAATACAATCTTCCATCCTCTTTAAAACTACAGGCATAGCAGAGACATTGCTGGAAATTTTCTCTTTCAACAAATGTGTTTTCTCGGCAGTCTTTCGGTCCTCTTCTGTTAGTAATGCTGCTCTACTGGATGTGTCCTGTCCTCCTGAATCTGCATAATGTTATGATATGGTCAATGCTGCAATCACAATAAAAAAACACAAATTTAGAACAAGATAGGGGCCTCTGAAGCCTTGAATGCAAACATCACCATTGAAAAGAACAAGAAAATTTGAAAAATACTACTCCGCTCTTTAGGATGAAAAAAAACTGCAATCAAACAATTACGCCATTGAATTTTGGAAGAGCAAACATAAATGCAGTAAGCTTCGAATTATTTGTCATTTCCTATCGTGCTAGTCTTACATTCTATACTTATCACACTAATAAACCAAAGATGCGAATATCTAACTACCTCTAATGCCATAGAAATCAGTAGAAAACCACAAACTTCATCTTCATTTCTGTTCTAATCACCACTGCCATGTCACCACTGCATACCAAGCATGCAATCCTGCTATTTACACCGCACAACTACACATGCCGAATACCAATCCTGCCACTAACCACTCAATCAATGTCTGCCTTCCTAGCTTCGTTTCGTTATCTTTCCAATTCACATAGAATCCCTCTAAAAGTAATTTCCTTTTGATTGGAAGCAAAAGGAAAGAACTGAAAGAACCACGGTAGTGGATTATTCGATACAGTTCAGCACAGCTTGTAGATAGCACATCCATCAGCCTAATACGTACCTAAAACTAAAATAATTCATTAACCTTAAGTACTGCAGCATACATTCACTTACTTAAAAACTCGTTAAGTCATCAGCAAATAATTATGACAATCACAAAATAATAATTCCATGAAGCTTTGTAAAAGGCGCATCAGCTAAGTCCATAACTAAAATTAAGTTGCGGTTGAAGATCTAATCTTTTAGGTACTAATACTAAGTAACACTACAATTAAGGTAACCCAACAAGTCATTGACACTTTTAATCAACAAATTTTGCAATTAAGTTAAAAATCAAAAGAAACAACACCTAAATCACAAAAAAAATTTAGTGCCCAAAAAAAGACACGCAATTTTCACTTTACTTAACCCAGATCACATTTAAAACCCTAAAAGAGAACACAATAGCTAACCAACCTGGGTTAAGTTCACCGGAGGGTCCAGGATCCGACCCTGAATCGAAATGCCGTAAAACGGGTCGTTGCGAGGAAAGAAGCGAAGCGACAGTAGTTTTGAGTTGATCCGGTAAAGTGGTTCTGCATTCCAGAATCTTCTTTGCCATTTGCTTCACTTCTGTCTCCAGCTTTTCCAATTTCTCCACCTCCTCCTCTTCTTCTTCGAATCTGGATTCCCGTTTTTCAGGGCTCCGAATGATTTCGGTCGTATTGTTAGACGACATGTTTGGATCTGTAAATGTAGAGTAGAGAAGAAGAGCGGAGGGTTTTGGAGGGTATTTTTTGGGGTTTTGAAATTTGAAAACAAAATTGTTTTAGCTTCTCTATTATTAGTATTTTTTATTATTGTTGTTGTTTGTAGAGTATAATTTCCGATGGGAGAAACAGAGGTCTACACTGACAGAGACTGCACCGCACCACCTGTTCTGTGTGTAGTGTGATATTAATTATTTTTTAAAATATATTTTATTAAGAAATATATTAAAATAATATTTTTAATTTTAAAAAAATTATTTTTAATATCATTATATTAAAATGATGTAGAAATATAAATAAAAAATTATTTTTAAATAAAAAACTCAAATTTTATTTAAACTCGATGCAAACGCATAAAATCAATTGGTTTGTTTCTTCTTGCTAGTACGAGTTTTAGAGCGTGTTTGGCAATGTGGTTGCGGGTGCTTTTCAAATAACTTTTCGTGCCAAAATGCATGCCAATGATTTTTTTTCATTTTTTAAAAATTATTTTTGACATCAGCACATCAAAACGATCCAAAACATACAAATCATATTAAATTTTAGTAAAAAACAAAAAAAAAATTTCAAATTTTTTGAAAACGCAGCCACAACTGCGTTCCCAAAAGAGCCCTTAGTAATTTTATACGTGACTTGTGTTTACTGCTACAAGTATTTTTATTAAACTAGTTTTATAAATTAACTTGAGATTTAGCTAACTTATCCAAGTCCTTGGCTAACTCTAGAAAAAAATTTCATTCTAAAATTGATTCAATTTTATTTAGGTAAACCTTATAAAAAATTTGTTGATATTTTTAAAAAATATATTCAAACAATATCATTTTAAATTTTTAAAAAAAATAAATTAATCCACTCAACTTGATCTCGATCGGGTTTAATTGTTATGACTGCGTCCAATGAAGTATCTTTTCAAGCTTCACTGTTTAAGAAAATAAAACATCAGATAAAATAAAACAAAGAAAATAATCATTGGAAATGAGAATGAGAGTTTCGAGTAAAAAATAATAGTGATCCCATATTAATAAATAATGATGAATTTTACAAACTGTTTGACACTTTAAAAGGTTTGACACTTTAAAAGGTGTATTTTTCAAATTATTATCTTATATTATATTTGATGATATTTAAAAATTTAATATGCTCGGTAATGAGAGGGTTTTTGAATGTTTGGTTAGAGAATAAACACTTATTCATGTAAATATTCTCTTTTTCAAAGTTCATGAAATTGATGATTAGTGATAAAATATCTAACGCCTGCAAAATAATTATTTTTTGTGAAATTTAAAAACTTTCTGATGATAAAGTCAATAACTTTTGACGAGGAATTGCAATAAATGAATTTTACAACCCTTATAAAAGAACAATAGTGTTTGTTCTTATTTGTGTATGATAAATGCTCTGAAAATAAAAGTATGAATACTTAGAGAATATAAAAAAAATGTAAACCTTTTACGTGAGTGGTTCAGAAAATATATATAGCTTCTAAACTTTGTAATGTTGCTTGGATAAGGGGTTGGAATGTCATTTTTTTATGGTAGTATTAACGAAAGATAAATATCATATACACAATATCAACAAGGGATATATATTTCTTACTCGACATTAATGTTAATGGAAATATGGTAGGTCATTATGAGACTTTTATACATCTAGAGGTGTAGGGAGATGATCATTTTTTATTTTAAACATTGTATGTTAAAAGACATAAAAATAAACAAACAAATTCTCGTGACTCGATATAAAGATTATCAGTTATATATGCATTTAGATCTGGAATGTTTTCACAGTCAGGGATGATGAGTCTGATAGCTTGCTAAACTTACATGTACTTAAGTTCAATTCGTAGTTGAACTCGATAATATTGGGCTTTGAAGCAAGTCAAGCCTATGTTACATGGGCTTGACATTCTATCAAACGTGAATATATTGGATTATTACTTTATTATACACACACACACACACAAGTTGTGTTCATTTGTTTCAATTTTTCAATTTATTTTTTAAATAAAAAACATGTTAAGAAGCATAAAATAAACTAAGACAAATGCGTCCTTGATATATTAATCTTATATCAATATGACATCATTATCTTTTTTTAATGTTTATTTTTTACATTTCGCAATGTAATTTTATTAAAGTGAAATATTATTCTACTGAAGTGAATAAAATAGTAGTAGTTTGAAGAATAATACTATTTTATAAACAAAATTAACTAAAAAATGCTTTGTATTCTCCACCATTATCACTTCTTATTACATTTATTTTATTGTTAAGTTGATTTTTAACTTTATTCTTGCAATGTTTAAATATTTCAAAAGCCTCATCTTTACTTATAAGCAAATATGTATAACAATATTTTGTGTCTTCATTTATAAAAATAATATAATGTTTTTTTTTTCACTCTAGTTTGCATAAGCTTTAAATCAATGATATTCATGTGAATTAAGTCGAGAGTTTCACTACTTATTTAATTATTTTAAACAAAGATTTCGTGAGTTTTGATTCTACACAAATCTCAAACTTATAATTTTTCTCAAAAATCATACTTGATAATAATTCAAGAACAATTAATATTTGTATATAATTATAATTCACATGCCCTAACATGCCATGTATCACATCACAAGACTCAAACAAATAAGAAGAAGAGACAATCTTATTAATACTCTCATAATTGATTACAATATTCATTGTAGAGAGGCCATCACTAAGATACAATTTCTTATAAACATACCACTTTTAAAGAGGAAAAAATTGTCACTCTTAAAGATTATTATAAAACTATTTTTGCTTAAAAATGAGTTACACACTGAGTTTTTTCTAATTTCAGTAACATGAAGTTTATTGTTAAGGACGAGAAGCTTTCTAGAAGTCGTTTTCAAAATGACCTTGCTCACTCCTAATACCTTGAAAGTTGATGAGTTCTTCATGTATAAGTTTTCACCTTCCACTTATTTGAAAGTAGAGACATCATCTTCTCATCACACATAAATGTCTTGTTGCGTAAATATCAACCCATTACTGCTCAGGATTGCTGACTTCAGAAAAACCAGCTGAAATTCATGAATTTTTATTAATTATGATTAATGTTAATAATTAATGAATGTTCATTAATAAATTTTAATAAATATTTATATTTCATGAAAATCAAATACATTCATTCTTATCATATCATAATTAAAGTATTAATTCATGTAATAAAATATTAATGGAATAAAAATTATTAATCAAACAAGAATTTAATAATAAAGATTTTTTCACTAATCAAACCCAAGTCTAAACTCATCAGCTTACAAGTTCATTGATCAAACTACAAAAATATTTTGGATTTAAAACTTTTGCTATCCAGATATTTTTTAAGAATAATTTTTTATTCATCTTGAATTGATTTTTAAAACATATTAATATTCATGTTAAAGTAATTATGTTGAGTTACAAAATCCAAATTTAAACCCAAAACACAGTGTTCCTCACATTTAATTTAACCTTAAAAGTACTCTGCTTTATAAAACCAAATCCAAGAAAGAATTGTGCAAATAAATAAAGCTAAAATAAAAAAGTTATTTTTCATTATGAAATATAACTCTCCATACCAGCGAGGCCTTTCGATGCATGTCTAGTCTCTCCCCCTCACGCCGGTTTGCATCTCCTTGCAATTTCTGGCAAAGAGCCTAGAAAGTAAATGGTTAGCCAGCTTATTAGTCCAGATATGAACGAGCATTTGGCATAAATAACTCTAAGAATACAAAATAGTAGGACTCCTTTGCTTTTGAAAACATAGAATCGAGGGAATGTTTAGGCGTGTGTCGAGGGATGTGAGTGAAAAAACCAGTGTTTGCTTGCCTCTAGTTCTTACCTTGTGTGGAAGGTTGACTGTATGAGGATTTTCTTCTGAAATGCCATGAACAACAACCTTGAATGTTGCCTTCTTCCTTCTGAACATGAACTGTCCTGGATCCAAATCAGAGCCGACTCCTGTATACTTTTTTCTTAAAAAAAAACAAATCCCTTCTTGTGATAGAGCATGGTTGCAGAGTTGGGTTTATGTAGGACTGTGACAACGTCTGCAATTATTCTTGAAGATTACATTATTAAGATTTTCAGATTCTTGTAGATATTGTCAGTGTCACAGAATATGTTTTCTTCCTTAATCTTCTTGATTGTGCGCAGACCAATCTATTATAGAAGGAAAGAATCAAATTTCACAAGCAATTACACCTCCAGCTCCTATAAATATGAAATAGCTTTCCATGTCAGATCAATACATAATCTGGGATTGCATCGATCGGATACTGTTTGAAAATATTCAACCTTCTGATTGTGTATTCATCGCTCAGTCTCCAGTTGCATGCATAGACCTCCTGTTAACGAATATAGATAATGATAGGTATTTTTTTTTAATTAAAACTCTTTATTAAGTGACGTGTTGTTATTCAATTCGTGTTTTATCGATTTTTATTACTCTATTAAATATAATACAACCAACATTTCATGATTTGAAATTATTTCCTAAAAAACAGTACCGATGGTGCTGGTTTTTTTTATATATATATATAATCTATCTGGGCCACGGCCGAAACAAAGTGAGCCCAAAAGGGAGACAAAAGAGCAGAATGCAGAAGCCCAATGCATAAATATTTTCACCCATACAACAATCCTCCCCGCATTTATGTATACATGCATGCAGAGAAGGAAACGGGGCTAGAAATAAAAAAAAATTAATTTTTTTTAAGATATTGCGTAGAAAATTAAAATAAAGGGGAGAATTGTATTATTTGATTGTTGTGGAACTGTTACAATATAGTGAATACAATATGATAATAAATCAAATCAAATTATAATAATAAAATATTTGTTTTTCTTTTTAGTTTCCTCTAAGATCTTATTTGATTTATTAGTTGATTCTAATTGCTTCATAACATTCTCTATATTATAATTTTAAATATGAACCGGAAACAACTTAGGATTTCTAAGCATATCACATATGGATCTGATTAATCTCTATGGAAAAAACTATGCACAAATGGGTTAAAATTAATGGAAATGATTTTTTTTAAAATATTATTTCTCCAAAATTTGATCAATCTTAAAAATCCATCAATTATTAGTTATTAATGTATATTATTTATTTACGACATGTTAATTCTACCATCAATCAGGCAGTTGAATCGGTGCCTCAGATCCTTGATCAGATGCCGGGGTGTGTTTGAAAATTATTGTCTATAGACAGCTAGATGGCCGAGGCCGTGTAACCTAGAGGTCCCCGGATATACTTAGTTTTATATAAGTTTAAACTTCTTACAAATCACCCATCAAATTGTCTGGGTGGTGTAGTTGGTTATCACGCTAGTCTCACACACTAGAGGTCCCCGGTTCGAACCCGGGCTCAGACATCTTTTTCTCTTATCTAGAGCCCGAGTCCCCCCAGGTTCGAACCTGGTCTCCGACATCTTTTTTTCTCACCAGCCCCTCACTAAACGACTTGTCAAGCTTTTCTTCTCACCAACCCCCTCAATAACGACTTATCAAATAAAACTGTCTTGGACGGCTAGTGTTAGGGGGTGTTTGGTATAATGGTAGTACTGTATTTTTAAATTTTTTAGTTTAAGATCAAGATAATGTTAAAATTAAATTTAAGAAATTTCATATATATATATATATATATATATATATTATTTTAATATAATTGTTTTAAAAAAATATTCTGAAAAGAACAAAACAGTCACTTACTACGCTGTCCACCATGTCGTTTTTTCAGAGAGTAGCAGGGCTCACCCATGAAAACAAAAACCTGCTTCAATGCATGCACTCTCCGAGTCCTAGATTTCTGTCCAAAAATGCAGGCTCAGAAACTGACACTCCCATTCAATGTTCTCACACCACTCAATTTCTCACGTTCTCCTCATATTCTCCCTTCTTTGCCACCACTACAGTACCCCTCCTCGAATCTTGCTTTCAGAGTCAATCCAAAATCTGGGTTTTTTCAGTTCAGTCAAAAAGATGTCCATATCACAAATTGGTTCTGGAAAACATGGAGGCGTGGTTATGATCAGTTGTGGAGCGAAAGAAGGTGACAGTGGTGATAAAGATGATGGGTTTTATATGAGGAGGTGCGTGGAGTTAGCAAGGAAGGCAATTGGATGTACTAGTCCTAATCCTATGGTGGGTTGTGTTATTGTTAAAGCTGGCCAGCCTCATGCTGAGGTAACGAAACCCACTTTTCTTTTTTCCTCTTTTCCTCTTTACAAGGATTTCCCATTGCAAGGGAAATTTAACTTTCCATATTGAAGTTTGAGTCTTGTTAATGCTTTATCTTGTAACTTAAAGAAAAAGATTGGATTTGTTTAAGAAAATTGAAGGAACTGGTTAGCCTTTCGAGCCAAATTGGTGAATTAGGATTAGTTGAGTTTATTGTATTGTTAATTTTTGCCTTGGGTGGAGTTTAAAGTTTGGTACTCTAGCTTCAATTCTGTTTTTAAATCTCTGGAGTTGTGTATTGCTTCTGGGAAGAAATGATGAACTTGTGCCTCAAAATTTGACCCTTTTTTTTTCCAATCTTGAAATGATGCCAAATGTTCCTTACGAATCACCTCTTTTGTTTGTTAAGTGGATATTGATGCCTTCTAGTTTGAAATATGTTTCGCTCTCTTGAAGCAGATATTTATAATTCAAAAGTAAAAGAAACACTTCTGAAATTTCACTACAAGATGTCTTAAAGTGCATTCTATTTTTGGGTTGTTAGCTCAAGCAACTAGTATGCTTTTATCTTATTCTCGTGCTGTGCTGTTCAACTTGGCGTGTTTGTTTAACAAACTACTTGCAAATAATTTGATTTCAGGTCTTTGCCCTCAGAGATGCCGGGGATGTAGCTGAGAATGCAACAGCTTATGTGAGCTTGGAACCATGTAATCACTATGGGAGAACTCCACCATGCAGTGAAGTCATGGTAAAAGCCAAATTGAAGGAGGTTGTTATTGGGATGATTGATCCAAACCCAATTGTGGCTACAAGAGGTGTGCAAAGATTGAGAGATGCAGGAATTGATGTAGTTGTTGGTGTAGAAGAAGAATTGTGCAAGAGGCTCATTGAGGCCTTCATCCATAAAATGTTGACAGGGAAGCCCTTTGTTACGCTTAGGTAATACTTACTCCAGTCTATAATTTCAAAGCAGAAAGCAAATCAATCATTGGACATGTTTATTGAGCTTTTTGAATTGGTTTGCTTGGATAGTTCATATTTAGCCTTTTTTTCCTTCCCCAATGATCCAGTTTCTTAGTAACTTAGTTGGGCAATGCCATTGTCAAAGTGATCTGACTAATAAGGCCTCCTTTTAACCCGCAGATACTCCCTCTCAATCAATGGCCATCCCTTAAATCAACTTGGGGAAGGAGTCACTGACTCCGGTGGATACCACTCTCAACAAATGGCATGCCCCTGAACTGACAGTTTGATCTTCCACATCTTTGTGCGAGCGAAGACTACTGTTATCCTTGAAGCTGCATTTCAAATTGACAATAAAGAACGACATTTCCAGAAGAAAATGTGATCGCCACACAATCAAATTCAAACGTTATTTAATCATTTATCTGAAACTGAAAAGGTATTTGAAAGATCTCTTCGCCAAGGGAACCTGTTGAATATAGCATCGAGAGGTAATCGAGGGGTAAAAGATGAAAAGACGATAGAGCAAGCATGAACAGCGAAAACAGGATACTGAACCCTGTACGTTCTCAAACGATACCACTTATTTCCACGTTTACATCTCAGTTCTCTAGAAAACAGATTCCCAGGAACCATCTGTGGGCGGTCAACAACTAGGTGCCTCTATTTGATGCTTTCTGGGTGACAACTGCCATTTATGCAAGTGCTATTGGTAATTCCAGTTAGTTTCTTTCAAGCCAAATCATTTGGAAGAAACTACAAACGGTTATTGAGTATACAACAGGCGTATTTACTGCAACATTGATCTATATACTGAAAGATATACTTGCTATGAGATTCCTTGTGGGGGGAAATGCATCCTACGTGTATATTTTACTGCTGGAGCTCAATTATGATACGAGATTTACATACAAGGGGGAGCGGCAAGCTCTGTAAGATCTTGGAAGTTCACTGTCTTGTTCCTTGATCAAATTTGAGAATATTCTTTACTCTATTCCATCTGCTTAGGAGTTGGCCAACCGTTTGTTGAGTGCTCACAGGAATGGCTCTTTCTTTTTGCAACAAGGCGAGCTTGAATCTCTTTTTCAGTTGCAATTGCTTCCCAAATGTTGCTCTGAACTACATTGCATAGCTCATCAAGGGCTAACATTGGAAATGGCTCCTCAATAAGAACACCAACCTGTGTAAATAATGACTCTAAGTTACAAATTTATAAAATAAGGAATAAACAGAAAATGATCTAAAGCTGTTGAAATTTGCACAAGTTGGAAAAAGCAGGTTATTTGACATCTCTCCAACAATGTGTTAGGAACTATTGAGCACACATAATCGAATATGAAACATGTGCAATGCACACAATCACAAAGACATGCAACTAATTGCTAATAAAAAAAGAGGAAAGCAGGTGCGAGAACTTCACTCCCCCTTTGTTCGTCTAAAACAGTCAAAAAAGCTTAGGACTCGAGAGTCTATTTTGGCACATACAAACTTTTGAACCATATGTTGGACACCACTTCATTGTTGTTTGTAGTTCATATGTAAAAATATTGACATGATCCCTCATCTTCATTATGGTAACCCCACTCCTTTATACCAAAAACCACCATCATTTTGCATGTTAAGAAAGGCATGTTTTCGCTTCCCATTGAAAGCGGAAGAAAATTTGATCTAGAAATAACGCATGTTCGAATAATTGACTCATAAATCATCAAAATGCAAGAGCCGTGGAAGGTAACTAGTGTGTGAAAACATTTTAAGTTTTAAGTCAAGCGGTATTCCTTTCAAACTTGAAGGGAAAAGGCTTTGTGTAGGTTTTGTGAGTGGCAACTAGTCCATTGTTTAGTGCCTACTAGTTAGATGCATAATACAGCAAGAATCACATATAGAATTCATAATAAAGAAAGAGAAGCATACTTCTTCTATGCAGAACAAGGAAGCAGCACTGATAAAAGTGGAAGGGACTACAATCCAGTGGCAATCATCCCAAAGTATAATAGGAAGAGTCAAATGCCAGAGGACCAGAAATCTTGATGTTAGGCGAGTGTATGAGAGTGGAATGGGGATGCCCATGAGTTGTTCACATACACCAATTCCTTCATGGAAACAAGAAATTTTGGACTCCTGCACCATTATGAAGATACAACTGATTAAAGAATGGTATTGGTAATTATGATGGGAAATTGAGTAAAAGCTTGGGGAATACAAATTTTGGAAAATAAAGAAACCAGTTTAAGCCTGATTAATTTTCAGCAATTTTCCCATTTCAAATTTAACCAACTGTATTATATCATGTGGCAATAAAGAAAAGAAAACTTCAAATATAACAGAGATAGCTCTAGGACAACTTGTGGAAATTCCTCCAGACAGATTAAAAAGTAAAAAGTAAAAATCAAGTAATCAATTTATCAAAGAGGACAAGTACCAGTAAATTTCTCATTGATTCATCTAAGTTCAGCAATTGAAGGCATTGAGAAATGAACTCAATAATGCAGCGAGGCCGATGCCGAGATTTGAGAACTATTGCTAGATCACCTGCTTCGAGCAGATTTTGGAGGTCTTGGCCAATATTTGAACCGTAAGTAACATGGCACTGCAAATAACAACATGTCATGATCGAACTGTTTTGAATTTCAGAAACAAATTACACCGTTTCACCAACTTTATTCAAATAAAAAATTTTGTGAACATCATGAGAAAGCTTCCCTTTAGCGGTTATTTGAAATTCTAACATGTATAATGTAACTAAAGTGAATGACCCTAAACATTAAATCATAATCATGGACCTCCTCAAGATTAGATTGCTTCAACTTTTCATTCATCCATTAAGACGGGCGGGAGACCAAGAGTAAGAAACTGACCTTAAGTGCTATGGGGAATGCCATAATATACCGCAAGAGCTCACTTTTAAGGGCAGAATTACTGGAACCATCAACCCCAGAAATAACCTGCCTAGCAAAATCATTAGTCCCAGAAATCACCTTAGTCCAGGCCGTCTTCCCATCTTCAAACCTCGAATAAGATGCTTCAGTCCTAAACACCAACAACAGTGCTAATGCAGGAGCTGTCAACTGATAAGGCAGTGAAGAGGTTCTTAAAACAGGGAAAAAACCTGGCAAGAAATGCATTTCCACAGCAGAATTATAACTTGCTACAACCACAGCAACCGAGGTAAAGGCAATAACTGGAGGGACCAATGACAAAACCACCCGCGAAGATAAACTGGAAAGTAAATGCCTTACGTGGCGAAAAGAACTTCGATGTTCAACCCATTTTTCATGGTTGTACAAAGATCTCTTTTTTCGCATTCCTCTCTCTTTTACTCTATCAGCCCAGTCAGGGATAGCTCGTAGAAGAGAGGTTATGGTTATAGCTTTAGAGGGTTTTTTTGGTGGGGTTTGGGAGTTAAAGGAAAGGGTCTTGAAGGCAGGAGTGCTGGCCTTTAGGGGTTTGGAGGGGAAGGTAGTTAGGGGTAGTTTGAGGGGAGTTTTCGGGGTAAATCTGGAAGAAAGCGAGATGTTGGTGAGTGGAGGTTTGAGAGGGTTTGAGGGTTGTGACATTGGTGAGGGTTAGGGTTTGATGGGAGAGGAAAAGAGGAGAGCTGGACATGTTCAGTGGACTTCTAAGTGAGAGCATGAAGGGTGTAGTTAAAAGGCAGAAGAGGATGGGTAGTTGGAACGGTTGTTTGTGAAGGAGGATTTTACACCTGTTCAAATTTCTAATTGGTTAAAAACTTAAAGGGTAAACTTCGTTTTACCCCTATAGATCCAACAATATTCCACTTCTATTCCAATAGTTTTAAATTTTCCAAACTACTCCCTACCTTTCAAGAAGTTTCAATTTTGCCCTTTACTACTAAATAACTAAAAAAACGAATCTTTTTCTTTCGTTTTTTTTTAAATATATTTTATCTTTATTTTTCTTCTCCAATGCCCACAAATGTCAGAAATAAGTAAAGAATATTTGTAACTTTGCCATTTATCATACGATGAAGCCGTCTGCTTGCATGATGCACAGGGAATGCTAATGCTTGTGACATGGCATGCATGGTTTTGTTTTTCCTCGGGGCCGAATTGTGTTGGAGCATCAGCAAGATGGTAAATTAGGTGTTTTTTTCCTTCTTCCTATTAAATAATTCCCACTTTTTATGAACAAAAGCTAAAATAAAAGGTATTTTTAAAAACATTTTTCTATTGGAATAATGTTTTTATGGTTTTAACCCCTGTATTAAAAAAATTAACATTATTTGTTGAGTACATTAAAATATTTTCATAAGATACATTAATAATTAGCAAATTAATCAAGAACAAATAAATTTCTTTTCATTTTAATTGTACAGTTAAACGATTAAAATATCACTGAAATAAAAACACTTAAAACTAAAGTTAAAGGGTAATATTTTATTTTCACAATGATTTTTTTATATAATTATCATGTAAAATGAGGGTCGATTTGATATTTGACTAGATAAAAAAATAATAAAAAATAAAACACACAATCAAAATATTTTTAGAAGCAAAAAATAAACAAATAGCCTCAAATAGTTTTTTCATGTATAAAAGTTAATTTGATATTTAACTAAATAAAAAAAATAATATAAAAGCAGAACACACAGTGAAAAACCCAAAATAATCTTCGAAGCAAAAAAAATAAAAATAAAATTAGTCTCAAAGGTTTTTTTTTTTTTATCTGTCAGGATAAATTGAAAGTTGCAACTTTCAGTTTTAACTCACACTCTGAACTTTTTTCCTCTCATCTGGGGAGAATTGGATTTTTCGGACCATTTTCCACTAGCAACCCAGCCTGTTCAGTCCATCAAGTGACTGCCAAAAAGAGTAAAAAGTCTGGGGAAGAAGGAAAAGATAAATTCAAGAAAGCCTATGGCATTCATATGGCCCCTCCAGAGCACACTTTCTACATTCACCAGTGAAGATTGTAGATTTTGATGTCTTGTTTGGTGAGCATTATTAGAATGTCACAAGGATTCATTCCAGTTTTGTTTTCCTGGCATCAGAGATGAACAGCATTCCTTCCAGTTTTGCATAATTTTCGTAACACCAGCGGTAGTATCAATGACTTGGCTTGTTAGAGATTAATTATATCTTCAGATTTTCAAGTTTTATACCACAATATCTAATTTCCTTGCCTTTTGTGCTCTCACCACTTTCTCTTCTAGTATATGCTCCGAAAGTGTACCAGAGAAAAGAAGAATACGAGGAAAAAAAAACCTCCACCAACGAGCCATCATCATTTTTGTTAGGAGAAAGAACAAAACGAGAACACAAGCCAGGGACTCTGGTTCCAGTCCCTCCCGGGAAAAGAGTCTGGGGTAACGAAAAAAGGCAATCCTGTATTGATAATCATTGACCATCCATTTTATGGATAGCCAGGTTCACCATCAAGCCACTCTCACAGAGTGGTGGTTCCCAGGCATGAACACTGAACAGCCGAGTATATGCTCTATTTTTCTGCCTTTAATCCGATATCAAAAAAACTGGTCACCAGAAGACCATGAGGACCAACCTCAAGATCATCCAAAAACTTTTGGCCACTTTTAAATGTTCAGCCACAATGATATTCCAAACTCTAAATTTGAACCATCCAAGCAGGGAGAATGCGTGTCTTAAGAAAGAGTGAAAAGGCAAAAGATGGACATCAGTGTCCACTTAAATTATGTGGCTACAGAAAGCATCTTAAGTAGTGAGTTTGGCAAAAACTGTACAGATATAAAGAAGTTTCTAGCAAAGCTAAAAAGGAGCCTGGTCTCATGATACCTCTATTTGACAATGGCCATAAGAAACTTAGCCTAGAACAATCATGGTGCCATGCAAAATTGTGTCCTGTATCCTTGTTAATGCTCTTTAGCACTGCTAGAGCTCACCTTCTCCATTTGACTACCTCAGGACTCTTTCCCTGATCCAAAGATGAACTCTTTCACAGAACTTTGTGCTGATAATATGGCCCTTTTGATCTGCCATTGCAGAAGGATATCAATATTAAAAAACACCAAAAATGTTAGAACATTCAAGAAAATAAAACACTATAATAAGGCAGGCAGATAGTTGACATCACATGAAAATTACCTTGAGCAAAAGTTTGCTACCTTATCACAAGCACGAGACAAAGAAACAACAGTGCAAAACTCACAATTCATACTCATAATGCCATATCCACAAACAAAGTATATTGCACAACAAGACTCATAATTCTTACTCCTAATGTTACATTCACAAACAAAATGAATAGAAGGTGGACAGAAATTAAAACCCGTACTAAAAGAATTCGGAGAAGAGAACAAGTGGTGAAACAATTCAGAGAAAAGATGGAAAAATAGAGAAAGCAAGGCAGACAACTTCAATTGACGTGACAATAATTTACAAGTGAAACAAAATGTTCCCTTACAGGCAAAAGGTAATCTAAACTAAGAAGGCAGCTAAACCTGCTACCTTAAATGAGAGAAACTTAAAAGAGATGGCATCTTCAGCATTAGCATCGTTCATCTTCGCACAACTTCCCATCTGAAGAACACATGTTATGGAATTCTCTATCCAATCACAATATTCTATCTAAAGATTCTCATGTCCAAGGTTCCTTATAAACAGTTAAGAAAGCAATGTTTTCTTTAGGAGTTGGGAGTTTGTATCCAAGGTTCCTTATAAACTGTCAAGAACTCCCAACTTCAAGGTGAATTTAAAGTGAGAACTCCTAATAAACTATCATAGTTGAGGAGTTGCGTCTCATGTCCAAGGTTCCTTATAAACTGTCAAGAACTTCTTATATAAACTGTTGAGCAATCTGGGGATGATGCTTGTTTATAAACCTCTCAGTGGGGATTATTATTCAACCTGATGAAGAGCCATGACGATCTCTTTGAAAACCAAATCAAAGATAGGTTTTTGGTGAAGTTTATATGCCTCGGACCTATCTAGTGGTGCAGGGACCACATTATGTTTTCTTGCAGATATTGCCTCTGCATTTTGCTATAGTTTTTTACTGCAGATTGTTGCCACATTTTGATGGTTTTTTTTTTGGCTGCTATTGTTGCCACCTTATTTCGGAGATTTCTCCCTCGATTATTGCTATCCAGTTTTGGTTAGAACCAGTTGTTGCTGCAGGTTTTAGACCGCTGTTGTTGCTGCCTATGTTTGACTATATTAGGTTTTGGTACTTGAGTTCTTCAACTCACTTAATAAGTTGGGCATAGAAGATATCCACACACCAAGATATCCACACACCAACTTGAGGGGGAGTGTTGGAAAGGATTGTCATTTAATTCGCGACAATATACAAGACGGTTCAGTTGTAACCAAACATGTCACTTCATCAAACATGCTTGCGGATGCCTTCACCAAGCCATTTGGAAAAGAAACTTTCTCAACTATGATATGCCAGTTGGGAGTTCTCGACATTCACTCTCGGTCAATATTTAGAAAGACTAAATTGTTTTGAATTAGGATATCTCTGTGGGGGAGGTGTGTAAGATTTTGGATTAAGACTCTAGTCATAATATTGAAAGACTACACATCTCGTTGTAGCCTACCATAATTATTTTCATTGGGATGATCTCTGTGGGGGAGGTGTGCAAAATTTAATTAAGACTCTTGCTCTTATAGCATGTAAAATTAAGGATGGAGGTAAAGAAAAAAAAACACTAAGGATTTAATACAATCGTCAATTTTGTGATAAAAACATGAAGAAATTTCCATGAACAGTTTCAATATTTAAAACTCTAAAGAACCCACGAATTAAATCCCCAAATAAACCCTCCACGATCCCTTATCAACCATTTGGTTACAGATGATAAATCAAGAAAGAATCAAACATTTCTTATCAAGAAACGAAAAAAACAAAACAAGAACGAAAAGGAATAAAAAAAAGTAGTGACTTACGGGTTCAACAGCATTGGGTTGAGGACCATAGTCAGCAGTTAAGAGGAAATAAGAAGCAACAGCAGTGGCTACCATTGTTGTCCTCCTCACTATCTTGTCTGTTCGAGGATTCATCGCCTTGTATATCATAAGTATATTACTACTTGCTGCTTTGATTTTAGATTATCTTACCGAACAAAGAAGTTCATAAATTCAATGAAAGAGTACCTGCCTGCCTGGATTTTGTTTTGTTTTGTTTTTTTCCCTCAAGACGATAGCGCAAAAGTCAAAACACTGCGCTTGAACTTTCTAGGATGTTTTCATGAAGGCTCAAATCGGCCCAATTACAGTAGAGGCCAGCCCATTTTTGTTTTTCAAATTGGGCCTTTTATTTTCAACTCGGAAAGTAAGAGGGCTTGCTAGTTAATCAATTTTTTTTACAAGGGTGTCATGTATAAACCCGACACGCTGATGGCCTGATTTAGGTTACAATTTCGACAGTTTATCTGGATTGATTAAAATACTATTTCTTTAATTTTTTTAATAAATAAAACATTGTAGTTTAAAATAAAAAAATCAAATTAGATTCTGCTAATCAAATTTTAATTTGACTTTTCTTTTATATCCCGGTCAGGAGCTAGCATACCAAGTTAACATCTAGTTTTAGATGAAAAATTAGGGTTTAAAAATCCAAATTTTATATTCAGTTTATGAAATTTTTGTAGATGTAGCACCAAAAACTTGAGCACGCTAGGAAACAAGTTACTAACCAAACCCTGCTACCATTCCCGAATTGTGAAGTGCTATCACCTCATCTCTGTTCACTGCTAAATTTGTCAATGGAGAACATCTCTACTCTAAATTTGTTAAATTCAGATGCATTTCTGTTTCAGCGCTCAACACCCTTGTCCTATCTCCAGCAGCCTCGGGAATGGGCCAGAGCTATGTTAAGCGGATGGATTTTGCTTCCATTGTAATGGCCTAATTTGATTTTGAAAAGAAGAGGAGCAGAAACTCACTGTAATACACATTGTACAAGCTAACAATCTTCTGTTTCTGCATTCCGCACAAGCTAAATTGTCACTGTCATTGGGCTTCTCTACACAAAGGAATCAACATTAGATACAAAATTTTGGCTCGTATGTATGCCGTGATAAGAAGGGCATTCTGACCGTTTCACATTTCATAAAAAGCTACTAAATTGTCCTAGTTTGTCGTTATATAAGGGTTGGCAGAGATTCAAACTCTTCAGACCAAATCATCGCTGAACAGAAGGAGCAAATAGAAGATGAAGAATCAAGTTTGCTCAACTGCTCTCCTTTTCTGCTTTCTTTTTCTTGTTACATTTTGTTTAACCATTCAGGCTCAGACGTGCAAGCCCAGTGGGAGCATAGAAGGGAGAAAGCCTCCTCCAAACCAATGCAATCAAGAGAATGACTCTGATTGTTGTGCAGATGGCAAGTTTTACCCCATTTTCAAGTGTTCACCGCGAGTGACCAGCAGCACAAAAGCAACCTTGACATTGAACAGCTTTCAGAAGGGTGGAGATGGTGGTGCGCCATCAGAATGCGACAACCAATACCACTCGGATGACACACCTGTGGTGGCGCTTTCAACTGGATGGTATAACAACGGGAATAGATGCTTAAACTCCATAAATATCCATGGGAATGGAAAGAGTGTCAAGGCCATGGTAGTGGATGAGTGTGACTCTACAATGGGATGTGATTCTGACCATGATTACCAGCCTCCTTGTGCTAACAACATTGTTGATGCCTCGAAAGCAGTTTGGAAAGCATTAGGAGTGCCTGAAAGCGACTGGGGAGAAATGGATATTTACTGGTCTGATGCTTGATTCACTATTTACAGTTTTCTCATGTAATTTGTTGTGGCATCAGGTTGATCCAGGCCTTATAATACAATGTAACCATTATATACCAAGTTTAAATTTCGTATGAACTAGAAACAAAACTCTGAGTTTTTAATCTATAAATCTATCAGTTAAATTATGATTACGTGCCTTTAATATTGGACAAAATCCAAAAAACTCAGTATGTTCCTAAAGAACTGCGAGGTTTAGTCAGAGAATAAACTAACTATTATATAAAGATGACAGTTATTCAAATCCAACATGTGACGAATATTCAACTGCTAATTCTTTACCGTAGAATTCAATTATAGTATTTGATTTGAATTTAATTCAATTCTCAATATTTTTATCTTATTTTTTTCAAATGTTTTTTTTTTAAGAATTAGATAAATATTTTTAAAAAATTAATTTTAACATTAAATTTCCCCACTTTAAAATTATAAATCAGAAATGTTTATTTTTAATTTACTTTTATAGCAGTCCATTTGGAACTCAATTTTTTAACACTAAAAAAGATTTTAAATATAAAATTTCATAAAAACTTTTGAATTGAATTAATTAAGAGTTTTCTAAATACTCATTTAACCTTTGGTTTTATTTTGATTTATAACTGGCTTTTTCCAATATAACTAAGAAGAAAAGGGATAAACTTGTCATTTTCTTTTGTGGCTAAACCCACTATTTCCAAACACACAAGAAGAAAAATCAATATAATCAATTGAGCTCAATTGAATATATTTTTAAAAATTGAAAATAATTAAATACTCTTTTTATTGTATAATTAATTATTATCAACTTCACTCTCGTTTTTATCAATATCTCATCATCCTCTTTATTGAATAATCCCTTTATAATTTAAACAATTATATTTAATTAACTAAAATAAAAAAATATAAGTGTTCAATCAATCAAATTAATAATAAAAAAAGCTCTCATAAGGAATTCATGTAATCTATATGCACTGCACTTACCTCTAAACTTGAGATTCTGTAGGCATCGTATTATCATCTAGAATTCATTTGGTTACCTCCGGCTATAGTATTAAAACCCGGTCAGACCCGGCAGGTCAACTGCAAAATCCAGAACTGAAACCGGGCCAGATTGAAGAAAAAACAGGAGAAGAAAAAAATCTGGTGTGACCCGGCTGACCTGGTAGATTGACCCGGCGACTCGGCAATACCTGGTCAAAAATCATGTTGCAACCCGTTGACTTTTGTTTTTCTTTTTTACTAAAACAACATCGTTTTGATTTTTTAAAAAATTTTTTTGACCTGAACGACCCAATAATCCGATCAAAACCCGGAACTCAGACTTTGGACCAGACCGGATCTAAAAACCATGCCTCCCACTACAAACTCCGAAATTATTAATAAAAAATAAATGGGGAAATTGCTGGAGCAGTATATGAACTTCTTCAGTTTTATCAATCCAGTACATGGATTTTATTTTTTTTCAAATACGTTTTCCAACATTTTAAATCCTACCATAGAAATCATGTATAAAATGCAAGGATGGGTGGATGAATGGATTCATAGGGGAAAAAACAGTTGAATTTGACCTTGATAACTAATTCAAATTTTGAAATGTAGTAAACAAAAACAAGAAAATAAAAATGTTATCTAATAAATTAGTTTTTATGTTGTTTTTTTTTTAAAATATATTAAAATAATATTTTTTTATTTTTAAAATTTATTTTTGATATTATTATATATATAAATAAATAAATAAA